>Ga0105055_10008173_pt1 | contig 13700 bp, 9 predicted proteins | sample BON03_FD_78090 | JGI IMG/M metagenome (GOLD analysis project Ga0105055, IMG submission 78090) | Freshwater microbial communities from Lake Bonney liftoff mats and glacier meltwater in Antarctica - BON-03 | ecosystem: Environmental > Aquatic > Freshwater > Ice > Glacier meltwater | place: Lake...
ATCTTCAAATTACACATTGTTACATTACTAACCTTTATGATACTTCTTCGTAAACCTAGCAATATTCATCTCCGGATGCAACTCTTTATGATTTTCGATAGATTGGAAAAGTCCTTGGGCAGCTAAAGGGCCTATCATAACTCCACGAGATCCTAATCCGTTTAAAACATGCACTCGATGGTGTTTAGGATGAGTGCCCACCAATGGTTTGCGGTCTGCTACCGTTGGTCGAATTCCGGCCAGGTGATCTATAACCTCGTAATCACACTTTAAAATTCTGTTTAATTTTTCTAAAAGTTCATCTTTCGATTCCTGTGTTGGTATATTGGTTTTATCTTTCCATTTGTAGGTAGCGCCTACGCGGTATAAATCGTTCCCCAACGGAATTATAAAAACTGATGTTTTTATAACCTTATTTTCTTTTAAATCAGGTGCTTTTATGGTTAAAACCTCTCCTTTAGTACCATTAAGCGGCAGGTACGAAAAATAGGGATTTTGATGGAGCCCAAAACCTGTTGCAAATACTATTTGTCTGGCTTTTAATTCTTTATAGGCAATACAACCATCTTCAATTTGTAGCCTTTCAAAATCAAAGGTTTCAAGGGTAAGTTGCTGCTTGTTGAGAAGATACTCTTTGTAGGATTTTAAAAGTAATTTAGTATCAATCCAGCCTGTGTATAAAACTTCACCATAGCCGAAACTAGCCTCAATATTTGGGTTGGTATTTTTCAGTATTTTAGGAGATAAAAAATAGGCTAAATGTGGTTTATCTGTGGCTTCAAACCATAAATTTTGTTCTTCTACAGCTGCAAATCGTCTTAAAACAGGAATTTTATAATCAATTTTAATGTTTAGTTTTTCTTCTATATTTTGATAAAAGGGCAAGGCTGCCTCTAGTTGTTCTTTAGCATTCCAAGCTAATGTGAATCGTTTTAAAATAACGGGGTTATATAAGCCTCCAGCCACAACCGAAGAGGTTTGCGAGGCATCAGAGATTACTTGAAATGTTTTGCCATTTGCTTCTAATTGTTCGCAAAAGGCGATACCTGCCAAACCTAAGCCTACTACTAGATAATCTATCATGCCGTAAAGGTAAATAAATAGTATAAAAAAAGTCCTAACCAATTTGGCTAGGACTTCAATTTTATTTCTGAATTGGAAATCTTTAGTTTAATAATTCCACATATCTTGTTCTTTATCTCGAATAGTTTCTTTAATTCTATTCGATTCTAACAATTGAAAAAGTGCGTTATCAGAAATGTAATCTTTAATTTCTCGATCACCAAAAACATTATCTTCTTTATAGATAGTTGCTTCAAACCGTCTGGCATTCAATAGCATATCAAAAGATATAGGTTGTGCCGAATTTCTCTGGTTAAATACTTTAGCCTCGTGAAGCACCTGTCTGGCTGCTGGATACCAAACCCAAAATAAAGCTACTTTATTCTCTTCTTGATCCATAGATTCATCATCAATAAAATTCACATCTGGAGCTCTTGGAGCGATTCCCAATAAGCGGTATTTTAATTCTCCCTGACGCTTATCAAAATACCAAATTCCTTTAATTAGGTATTCTTCTATATCTGCCGCAGTTAAATCTCTTTTATTGATGTACTCAGGAGAAATTTGTTCACCAGCATTATATTGCTCATAACCAAAATCTGTGGTATCAATTTTTTGCATGGTTGCTTTCAAGGCAGAGAACTCTCTTTTCTCTGTGAAATAGGAATCAATATAGATATCTTTTATAGTTCCATTCTTTATGTTTCTAATCAAAACGTCATACAATGACCTTCTGTCAGAACCTATACTAACCGTATCAATTGGATAATATAACGGAAAATTAACACGTTCATCTAAATCGATCACTTCCCATATGGTTTTAGACCATAAAATATCTCTATCATCTACGTAACCATACGTTAAAGGACCGGCAGCATCACTTTGAGTTTGTGCATCGGTTTTTTTTCCTACTTCACTTGGCAATTTGGCATTTAATATATTTGCCTGCGCCATCATAGAAACTGGCAATAAAGTTACCACACTAATTAATAAAACATTCTTCCAACTCATTTTTAAAAATTTATTTATTTTACACCTTTACCGAAATTTGCCACAAATCGTTTTAATGATCTTATAAAGATTTGCGACTAATTTCCATGAATTTTACTTCTAGTTGGTAAGCTCTACCACCACTGGCGAAACTTTCTTTAACTTATAAGTTTTGTTATTTGTTATGTATGCTTCGATATCAAAGATTTGTACCGCATCGCCACGACCTGCTCTTTTTAAAGCCGATTTAGCAGCTGCATTTAATTTATCCCCGTTAACTACTACAGTTGGCTCACCAGGTACTTTAAATTTGAAACCACTTACGGCAAGATTTAAATCGAAATCGAAATCTTCTAAAATAGCACCAACCGTTGAAATTTCTAAGTTAGTTCTTGGCATTTTAGCCGTGTTGGTTTCTCCTCTAATAGAACCATTAGGTCTCGGGATATCTTTAATTCTGAACTCAGAATTAGACGAAACTGTTTGGCCATCTGGTAATTTACCTGAAGCAGTAATAGTGACTGTTCTACCAGTACCTGGGTTCATTAAATATTTGCTGCCAGAAACCTTAGATAAACCAGATGCCGATGCATTTACGTTATTATCAGGAATTCCAGGAATTGATATAGACATAGGGTTTGAAACACCGCGATATACCACATTCATTTTATCAGCTGCAATTAAAGCGGCACTTGGTTTAGAGATAGTTGCAAATGAATTTTTAACTACTACAGGAATCTCTTTACCATCTTGCATAAAAAATAAAGTTCCTTCAATTAAATGGTCTCCAGGATTTCCTGCCCCAATAAGCATTTTAACACCGCCGGCTTCTATTTTGTAATCAGACCCTTCAGCTAATTTTCTACCATCAAGTTTTAAATCAGCTCTTACTGGAATAGAAGTCTCATCTGTTTTACTAATTATAATTTTACCATCATATTTTTCACCAGAATAGAATGCAGATTTAGAACCAAAAAGTGATGTTTTAAAATTTGCCAAAGAAACTTGATTTGTCAAGTTACCTTCTAACATTGCTTTTAAGGCATCTTCCTCGGTTGATTTAATATCAGCCTGTAAGGCGGTTAATTTAGTCAAAGAAGCAATTAGAGGAAAACCTTCATAATGATAATTTATCCAATCTTGCTTTGTATCATCGCTTTTTAAAACTTTACCATTAGCATCACCAGTTTCAAATCTGGCAATTACTGATTCTTTTAATCTTGCTGGGACCAAATCAGATACTTGAGCACGATAATCTTTAATTCTTTTCATGAATTCTTTACCACCTTCGCCTAGGTTATCGCCACTAAAGAATTTTTGATCTAAATAGTCCGATTTATCCATTACTTGATAATCTGTTGGATCCTCAACGCCTTTTAGCATTTCATTTTTAAGATTTTCTAAATACTCATAATACTCTTGAGATAACTGCTGTACTTTCTGACCTTTTTTAAAGTCCTCAGCATATTTAGCGGCATCTTCATCAGCCTTTATTTCAAGACCTGAAAGGAATGCTAAGTTGTTTTCTCCTGTTTTTGCGTTCGAAGCTTCTAACTTTACATTCATAATGCCGAATGCCGCTAGAACTTCTTTACTCATGTTTAAAGCAAGCATACAAATAAAAACTAGATACATTAAGTTTATCATTTTCTGCCTTGGAGATTGTTTTCCTGACGCCATTTTTTCTAATTAATTTGGTTTAAGTTTATAAATAGCACTACTAATTAGTTTCTATTCATTGCTGACAACATACCACCGTAAACTCCATTTAAAGAAGATAGGTTCGTCGACAATGACGCCATTTGATCTTTTAAAGCGGTAGAATTCTGAACCACTTCTTCGTTGATAGAAGCTTGTCTGCTAGCACTTTCTAATTGTACTTTGTAAAGACTGTTTAATGATTCCATTTGCGCAGCAGCTTGTACCATTTCGTCAGAATATTTGCGTGTCGATTGCATGGCATCTACCGTAGGAGCGATACCTTTTGCAGCACCCTCAAAATTTCTAATACTTGTTCCTAAACTTTCCATTAAGCTAGCATCAACACCAGCTTCTTTTAATAAATCATCTAATTTTTTAGATAAAGATGATTCTGCCTGTTGAGTTTCAGCATTAGCATTTAATCTTACCATGCCTTCTACGCCGGATAATTCAGGATACACTAAAGACCAATCGTATTCATCTTCAATAGGTTCGAATGCGCTGATTGCAAAAATAAGCGCTTCGGTAATAAGACCAATGGCTAATAATATTCCACCATTTAAAGGCCCTAGTTCCCAGTGTAAAATTTTGAAGAGTGCACCGATAATAACGATTGATGCGCCAAGGCCGTAGGCCATGTTAAATATTTTTTTTGATGCTTTTGATTGTGCCATAATAATTGTAATTTAATTTAAGGATAATAAAAATAAGGATTTGGTTTTAATTTAATTCGATTTTACTTGATATTTTTCTTAAAGCTATAATTTTTTAAGGTCTGTTTATGGGCTTGTTTTCTTCAATACCCATGTAATCTTGTACCGTTCTAAAACCTATATAACTACGAACAGAGTCTTGGTATTCATAATCTCTAGTACTCACTTGTAAAAAGTAGGCAACATCTTTCCAAGACCCACCACGAATTACTTTTTTTGCATTCTGGCGAGAACCACCATTTGGGTTCATGGTAGATACATACTCGTAAGAGTTAGGATCGTAGCTAGAGTCTGTCCATTCAGAAACATTACCAGCCATATTGTATAAGTTATAATCGTTAGGCTCAAATGATTTTGCTTCTACAGTATATAATGCGGTGTCGGCTGCATAATCTCCACGTTGTGGTTTAAAGTTTGCCATAAAGCAACCTGTATCGCTTATTATATAAGGGCCACCCCAAGGATAGGCTCCCCCTTCGATACCACCTCTTGCTGCATATTCCCATTCTGCCTCCGTTGGTAATCTAAATTGATTTACAAATTGTTTTCCTTTGGATTTTTGATCGTCATTCTTAAATTTAGTTCTCCAATTACAAAACGCTTTGGCTTGTTTCCAGCTAACCCCAACTACAGGATATTCACTGTAGGCATCATGCCAGAAGTAATCGTTGTGCATGGGTTCGTTGTATGAATATTCAAAATCTTTAATCCACACTGTGGTATCAGGGTAAATTTCTAATTTTTCTTGTTTGATAAAATCTTTTCTACTGCCTTTTCCTTTTGCACGAGCGGCAGCTTCGATATCCATCCAAGAATACTTATATTTTAATTGGGTTACATCAATGGTGCGTTGCCCATTATAGGACTCTTCTTCAGAAACATATAGTTTGTCCATCACCTCAACATAGTACTCATCTGGATATTCTGAGGTATCCCAAATTAGATTTTCATCAAGATTTAGTGCGCGGCCTTCATAGCCTGTTTCGCCCATTCCTGCATAATTATCTATCATATATTTATCATAAGCAGATAATTTTGTCGTGTCAGCATCTTTGAACGCATAATCACCAATACCGCCATCAGCTGGGCCTAAACCCAGTTCGTCTGCCAAAATAGCGAGTTTGGTTCTTACGATAGAATCGCGAACCCATTCTACAAATTGTCTGTACTCACTGTTGGTAATTTCAGTATCGTCCATATAAAAGGAGCGTACTGTAACAGTTTTGGTTGGCGCATTGAGAACAGCGGCTTGGTCTTCTTCACTCTTACCCATAATATAGGATCCTTGAGGAATTAGTTCCATACCATAAGGCTTTTCTGGATACCATTTTTTACCTTGCACTCCAACTAGTTCTCCTTTTGTTTTAGACCCACAACTGCTGAGTAAAAACGCAAACGCTATAGATGATAACAATAGCTTCTTCATACTTTCGGTTAAATTTCGATTAAGACTTAATTTTGTATTTTAAAAACATTTACATTACTGTCTAAACTATGTTTTAAATATTTTATTGTATTAATTGTGTTTTACTTTGATTTTTTTTAATTAATTAAAGCCCTTTTTATAAGCTTTAAACCAACGCTCTGGTATTATTTGATTACAAGCATCTAAATAATCTTGCTCGGTGCAAGGTAATAACGCCGGGGAATTTGATTTATTATGTGAAGTTAAAACTGTTGGTACTTCTACCCACCACCGGCTGGTAAGATTACTTTTATAATAGATTAAATCTTCCGCATCGGTTGTCACTATAAATTTAGTGAAATCTTCTGACTTTATAAATGGAGATTCTATGATTCTATAATTATGTCCTTCAATAAAATACCATATAATCTGAGCTACTATTTGGTAGGCCTGTGGTGTATTTTCTGCTTCATAAACTCCAAATACATTTACCTTATCACTGATACCCGCATATCTAGCTATTGCGCAAATTTCTTTCCCTGAGAATCCATTAGGTGAAAAATTTTCTGACATAGAAATTTCACTGGCTTTGATAGCTCTAAGATCTATACTAACAACATTAGCATCTCTTAGCACAGGCTCGGCTAAGGCAATATTTGTAGCTATTTCTCCTAATCTATAGGCATCAAAAAATAAACGATCCATTAAATCAATTTCTTCTTGGGCACAAAAATAACTTTGGTAGCCTAGGTTAGAGAAATTAAAAAGGTTGGTGGGCTTTTCTGTAATAATCTTACTCATATAGGAATGCGAAGAAATAAGTTCGTCTTTTTCGCCAAAATCAAACCTACTATCTACTGAAACTAAATTCACCATATTACGAAAACCATCGAAAGCGCGGTACGTTGGATAAGTAATATCTTGAGTTGCGCCAATTACTATCGCAACAATATTTTCTTCTAAAAGTTCTTTGATAATTTCTTTAACTACAAAATAAGTGTCTGCAACTTGTTCGCCTTCCTCAATATCGCCTAAATCTATAATGGTTCCATTCCAGTTCCCCATCATTAATTTGTACAACTGAAGCCTAATTGCGGATAGATTTAACTTTTCAGATTTCTTCTCGAAAGCATTTCTTGACTCGTTTACGCCAATGATAGCAAAAGAGGCATTAGCGAGCACAGGCAAGCCATCATCTTCTGTATGTTTATGAATTTTATTTCCTAAAGCTTGCGGCGTTAACATTTGGCATTGCGCAAGCACTTGATTATTAACAGGAACTAAAAAATCGAAGGCCATTTTTGGTGTTGGGTTTTGGTTGTTGAATTCTGGGTACTGGGTTTTGGGTTCGTTTCAGGTTTTAAGTTTATGATACTACGTACTATATTTTAATCAACTTAACATTTAAAACTTGAACTTTTCGTATTTCTAATTTCGTTTTTTTTACTTAATAGTTTGTACTTATTTTTTCATACTATTTTTGAACTTAACTTTTATACTGAAATGTTGATAACTAACTACTTTTTAGCTTTGCCTTTTGACTTTGCCGCAACTTTCTTCTTTGGCGTTTTAGCTTCAATCATTTTTTGAGCTTGTTCTAAAGTGATTTTTGTTGCATCGACTTCTTTAGACAATTCTACTTTAATTTTTCCTTTTAAAATAGTATGCCTTCCCCATCTGGCCTTTTCAATGGTAATGCCTTCTTCTTTCCAGTTTTGAACTACTTTATCGATTTCTTTTTGTTTTTTTGATTCGATAAGCTCCACAATATCTTCTTTTGATAATTTATCATAATCATACTTTTTACTGATATTGATAAACATGCCATTCCATTTTATAAAAGGCCCAAAACGACCTGTGCCTTTGGTAACTTCTTTATTTTCGTAAGTAGATATCGGCGCGTCTGCTTTTTCTTTGGCTACAATGAGTTCTACAGCACTATCTAAATCGATATCAAATGCGCTTACGCCATTTTCAATAGAAATAAACTTTTCCCCAAATTTTACATAAGGCCCAAACCGACCCACGTTAGCTAGTATTTCTTCTCCCTTATACATACCAAGAGTTCTCGGTAATGTAAAAAGCTCCAGCGCCTCATCAAAAGTAATAGTGTTCAGGGATTGGTCCGGCAGCAAACTCGCAAAAGTTGGTTTTTCTTCTTCTTCGGATGTGCCAATTTGTACCATAGGCCCAAACCTACCTAAACGGACTAACACTTGTCTGCCTGTTTTTGGATCTGTACCTAAAATTCGTTCGCCACTTGCTCTATCTGCATTTTCTTCTACATCTAACACTTTTGTATGAAAATCTTTATAAAAGTTCTTCATCACTTTCTGCCAATCTTCTTTTCCTTCGGCTATATCATCAAAATCTTCTTCGACCTTAGCGGTAAAATTATATTCCATAATACCAGAAAAATGACTCACTAAAAAGTCAGTAACAATCATCCCAATATCTGTTGGTACTAATTTTCCCTTATCAGAACCTACGTTTTCGATTAAATTATTAGTCTTTATAGTATTTTTTTCCAGTACCAATTGGGTGTATTTGCGTTCTACACCTTCAATAGTGCCTTTTTCTACATAACCTCTATTCTGCACCGTAGAAATTGTTGGCGCATAGGTTGATGGTCGACCAATACCTAATTCTTCTAATTTTTTTACTAAAGATGCTTCTGTATAGCGATATGGGGGTCTTGAAAAACGCTCTGTTGCCTTAATATAATTATTTTTTAAAGTCTCACCTTCTTTCATTGCAGGCAACATGCCTTCTTGCTCCTCTGAAAGATCTTCATCATCAAGATCTTCCATATATACTTTTAAGAAACCATCAAACTTTATCACCTCACCACTAGCGGTAAATTCTTCATTATGACCTGTACAACTAATTTTCACATTGGTACGTTCTAATTCGGCATCACTCATTTGTGAAGCTAAAGTACGTTTCCAGATGAGTTCATATAATTTTTCTTGATCGCGTTCTAAAGAAACATTTTGCAGTCTCATATCAGTAGGGCGAATGGCTTCATGTGCTTCTTGTGCGCCTTTGCTTTTGCCTTTAAAATTACGTGTATTGCTATATGCTTTACCGTAATTTTCAACGATGGCGTCTTTTGCAGCGTCTAAAGCTTCTTTAGATAAGTTGACACTATCGGTTCTCATATAGGTAATTAAACCTGCTTCATACAAACGTTGTGCCACTTGCATGGTTCTGCTTACCGAAAAATATAATTTTCGAGAAGCTTCTTGTTGCAAAGTAGAGGTAGTAAAGGGCGCTGCTGGCGATTTTTTTGCTGGTTTTTTGTCTAAATAGGCAACCGCAAAATCGGCATTCATATTCTTCTTTAAAAAGGCTTCTGCTTCTTTTTGTGATGAAAATGTTTTATTTAATCTGGCAGAGAAAGCACCGTCTTCGCTAGTTTTAAATTGAGCTGTTATTTTGTAAGATGCCTCTGTTTTAAAACCATCAATATCACGTTCTCTTTCTACAATTAAGCGCACAGCTACAGATTGTACTCTACCCGCAGATAATCCAGGTTTTATTTTTTTCCAAAGTACAGGCGAAAGCTCATAACCCACTAACCTATCCAGCACACGCCTTGCTTGTTGCGCATTGACCAAATCGTAATTTATTTCTCTTGGATTTTCTATCGCTTTTAAAATAGCAGATTTTGTAATACTGTTAAAAACAATCCGTTTAGTTTTCGATTTCTCTAAACCTAACTCTTGCTCTAAATGCCAAGAAATAGCTTCTCCCTCGCGATCTTCATCACTCGCAAGCCATATAGTTTCTGCTTTATCAGCTAAGTCTTTTAATTTTTTTACTAAAGCCGTTTTGTCTTTACTTACAATATATTTGGCTTTAAAATTATTCTCCACGTCCACTCCAAGTTCTTTGGATGGCAAATCGGCAATATGACCGAAGCTGGACTCAACCTTGAAGTCTTTCCCTAAAAATTTCTCAATAGTTTTTGCTTTTGCTGGTGACTCTACGATTACTAAATTCTTTGCCATTAACTAGTTTTTGGTGGTACAAAAGTATATGATTTTTTTTATTTTAAAGGATATCCTTTATATATAGGTGTAAAAACCTGTGAATCAGTCATAAAAAAACACGCTTAAAATCAGCGTGCTCTCTTTAAAAACCAATTGGTTTAAGCTTTTATTTTAACGATAAAGAACTGAGTAAATTAATTTTATTTTCTAAATACTCGTATTGAAACAACATTTCATCCCCTACCATGAGCAAACTATTTTCTAGCGGAATTACATCAAAAGTGATAATATTTTTAAAATGATTCAACGGTTTTAAATTCATCACATCTGTTTTATCATAAACTTTTAAACCTGAATCGCCATCACAAACAAAAATCATATTGTTTTTAATTCCCAATCCATAAGGTCCATCCATAGGGTAAGATTTTAATAAGGTTGGATTCGCTAAATCTTTAATATCTATGATTAACAACTCACTTTCCGCGGCACCACAAGCATTGCCACCTCGTAAGGTTACATAGGCATAATTTTCATCAGCAACTACAGGATCACAAGCGGTCCCATGACTAAATTCTGAAACCAAACTAGGCATGGCAGGATTAGAAATGTTATAGATATACATGCCTATTCTACTTCCTAAAAATAAATTTTCGCCTAAATTAAATATCGTTTCTATTTGAAACCCTGCAAATACTGGTTCTAATGCTTTAGGATTTTTAGCATCTTGAATATTGAAAATATTGATAAAATTATCATCTACCGCATATAAATAATCTTCTACTATTTTAAAACGTGCCATAGAGCCTCCTTGACCAACAGTTGCGGCATCAGAACTACTCGCCATATTCGAAAGTGAAAATTCATTGCCCCAACCCCATAAACGATCCTGAACTTCGGATATTAATCTTCGCTCGGTAACTGTTTTCCAACCAACCAGAATTTCATTTTTGTAATCTATGCCGTTTAAGGTATTATAATCATAAATATCAACGTCCATAGGCCATACAACATATCCGTTTAATACGTTTTCTAAACGGCTTACCACCCTAATATTATCAATGTTTGATATATCAATTACCAATAAATCTGTTAGACTATCGGCATATAGAAGATCATTTTTAACCGAAATATCCACATTACCAGGAATTTGGATGTAAGCGATTTTCTTTGGGAATTTCGAATTTCTATTGTCAATAATATGAATCCCTTGAGATTTATCATTGATAAATATGTATTTTTTATAGATATAAATTTTACCCGATTCTTCGATAAATTTTGGGGCTAAAACCTTTCCACCCTTTTTAAACTCTGCCTTAGAAATGGTTAGGGGAATCGCTACTTGATAGTCCGCATATTTGCTATCGTCGTCATCAGTGCAAGAAACTAATCCTAAGTTTAAAATACTTAAAAATAGAAAAATTACGTTTTTCATTTGAGATTTATTTAATTGCTTATTAAATAGATGCTTAAAGTTAGTTTTGGTTGCGTGAAAAAATAAAAAAATCTGCACAAATATATTTAGAGTCTGTTTACAAATTCCTAATTTTTAAATTTTAAAAAATTTTCTAACAAAAAAATACCTTTCTTAACTATTTAACTCTCTTACTCTTTTTCTTTTTAAATCCCTTACCCGAATTCATCCTATTTATGCACTAATAAATCTTATATAGTATAGTTTTAATAACACTTTTAGCATCGATTTTTAGGGTTAAAAGATGCTTTTCTTCCAAAGGTTTAAAGTAAAAGGGAGCTTCTGTTAAAACTACGCCACTTTTAATTTTTAATCGGTTTCCCTGGCCAGTAACTAGGTCTAAGTTAGCCTTAAATTGGAGTATTGGAAGATGTTCTGTCACGATTATATATTTGAAATTTTTCAATTTTAACAACAACTCTATTATTTCAGAATTAGATAAATGCTGCATTACTTGGCGCACCATAGCACAATCTGACTTTGGCAAGTGGTCTTTACAAATATCTAAACATTGAAAAATTAAATTTTCATTTTTATATATTGCCTTATTCCTTTCTATTAAATCGGCTACAATATCAATCGCAAAATACGCTTTGGTGCAGTTCACTAATTGATGTCCCACATTAAAATCGCCACAGCCCAAATCACAGACCGCAATCGGACTTTCAAATCCTATTAAAAAATCTTTTACAAAGGCAATATATGGATTCACAATTTGCACATCGTGGGAACCATCACCAGAATAAAAATCGTACTCCGCACCACCCCACAAACTTTTTTCATAAATCTGACTCATAACAGCTTTGGTCGGCCATCTTTTTTTATTTTTGTGAGCATCACTTCTATCCAACATAAAAACTAAATTACGCTTTCTTTTAAAGTTTTAAGCAAAAATCAGTAATTTGGTAATCATCACAAATTTTGCTAAATTTTAACTGACACTTTGACAGAACGCCAGTAAAAATACTATCTTTGCCTACTAATAAATTTTTTGATTGTTAATCGCATTCCATGGCCGAGAAAATTATTGATGAAGCATTACAAGGGCAAACGCTCGTACTAAAGAAATCGCTAGGAAATAACCGTAAATTATATATTGAAAGTTATGGCTGCGCTATGAATTTTTCGGATAGCGAAATTGTTGCGGCTATCCTTGCCAAGGAAGGTTTTGATACCACGCAAGAATTAGAAGAAGCAGATTTAGTCCTCATAAATACCTGCTCTATCCGTGAAAAGGCAGAATTGACAGTTCGTAAGCGCTTAGAAAAATTTAACGCTATTAAAAAAACACGTCCACACTTAAAAGTAGGGGTTTTGGGCTGCATGGCAGAACGCTTAAAAAGTAAATTTTTAGAAGAAGAAAAAATTGTGGATATGGTCGTTGGGCCAGATGCTTATAAAGATTTACCCAATTTAATTCAAGAGATTGATGAAGGTCGCGATGCCGTAAATGTTATTTTATCAAAAGATGAAACCTACGGCGATATAAGTCCTGTTCGTTTAAATACCAACGGCGTAAGTGCCTTTGTCTCTATTACCCGTGGGTGCGACAATATGTGTACTTTTTGCGTTGTGCCTTTTACCAGAGGTAGAGAACGCAGCAGAGAACCACAGTCCATTTTACAAGAAATACAAGACCTATCCGATAAAAATTTCAAAGAAATATCTTTATTAGGTCAAAATGTTGATAGTTATTTATGGTATGGTGGCGGACTTAAAAAGGAGTTTGTCAACGCCACGGAAATGCAAAAAGCTACGGCGGTTAATTTTTCTACTTTGTTAGATATGGTAGCGAAAGCATTCCCGAAAATGCGGGTTCGTTTTTCTACCTCTAACCCGCAGGATATGACGCTCGATGTGATTGAAATCGTAGCCAAACATAAAAATATTTGCAACCACATTCATTTACCCGTACAAAGCGGAAGTAACCGGATTCTAAAAGAAATGAACCGATTACATACTATTGAAGAGTATTTGAAATTGATTGAAAATATTCGTAAAATTATTCCTGACTGTGCCATTTCGCAAGATATGATTTCAGGTTTCCCCACGGAGACGGAAGAAGACCACAAAGCAACGCTTGATGTTTTGAGAAAAGTAAAGTACGATTTTGGGTACATGTACTCTTATTCCGAAAGACCAGGAACTATGGCGGCTCGAAAACTGGAAGATGATGTGCCAGAAGAAACTAAAAAAAGAAGACTGGCCGAAATTATAGCTGTTCAGCGCGAGAGCGGACATTTTAGAACCAAAGAACATCTAGGAAAAATTGAAGAAGTTTTAATTGAAGGGCCTTCGAAAAAATCAGATGCAGATTGGATGGGCAGAAACTCACAAAATGCAGTTGTGGTTTTCCCTAAAGA
>Ga0105055_10008177_pt1 | contig 13693 bp, 10 predicted proteins | sample BON03_FD_78090 | JGI IMG/M metagenome (GOLD analysis project Ga0105055, IMG submission 78090) | Freshwater microbial communities from Lake Bonney liftoff mats and glacier meltwater in Antarctica - BON-03 | ecosystem: Environmental > Aquatic > Freshwater > Ice > Glacier meltwater | place: Lake...
AAACACCGCTGGCAGATCGACGACATCCGACAAGTAGAAAGAAAACGCTCCCGCCTCCAAAAATCCTCCACGCGAAAAAACCTAGGCGGCTAAAACCGACCCTGCGGTTCACCGTGCGCTTACGCAGTAATCGCAGTTCCGATTTCGCCAATTGAATTCGTGAAGCACCAATATGCAATCTCATTCAGTATTCCTGGATATCATGTGGCTTCAGACCAGCAAAATTCGATGAGCTGCGGTTTACAAACGCTCGAGGCGCCTGCCAGATGGCGCTGATGTGTCCAATGTGCTGTGCAAGGCTCGGCGACGTGACATGAACCGGTGTCTCAGTTTCCCAGGCCCATTTTCCGACAACGCCGTCAATATTTGCCAATCCATCAGAGCCGGAAAATCGATGGCGGACGATCTCGGGATCAGATACCAGATTTGTCGCAGCCTCGTGTGAAAAGACCAGAGCTTGACCGCCCCAGACCAGATTCTTTTCGAGATGATACCAACCGGGTTTCGACTGATCGTAAGCCCGTGAACAGAACAGCGAAACGATTCCGGGCGTCGATGCGGGCCAAAGCACCGACTCCAGGTACATGCGCAAACCGGGGTGTTGGAACAACACGACGTCGTCCTGAACAATCATAAATGCCTGCGCATTTGGTTGTCGCATCAGCAACTCGATCAGCGTCAGATACCAACTCGGCCATGCTCCGATTTGAGGCAACCTGTGTGTTGTCGGAAGGTGCTCCCATTCTGACGAGATTGCGACTTCGCCATCAACGATAATGCGAGGTGCCTCCCATCCAGCGATCTGCAGACTCTGCAAACACTGGTCCAGTGTCGATTGCTTCCGAGGCGCTGTCGTAACGGCAACGGCCCATTCTCTGACGCGAGCACCATATCGACGATCCGGGCGCGGTATGATCGCGCTGACATCGGCGATCTGCGTATTTCGTTGTGAATCCACGACGTTTGCAACAGGAACAGCATCGAAGTCATGTGGGATTGATGCGAGAGCATAATCGCGAAGCTGAATCGCTCGGTCATATGTGCAACCGGGCATGCCTGACGACTGAACGATTCCGGAGCAGAGCGTATACAAGAACGATGCGACTACTGGATTCAAGTGTTCTTCAGAAGGAGGAAACCACTTCATGCATTGTGAGCACGCAGCTTCACTCACTGAGCACAGGTCTGGCTCCATCAATCCGCATAGCTTGTGTAGCAGTCCACAGGTTGCCTGAGATTCTTCACCCCCGCATCGCCGCCAGTGACAATCGATCGCTGCTGAGCCACCATTGTTCATATCATCGCCTTGCCAGTTCAGCCAAAATTATTTGTCGTGCAGAATTCCAGTTGCGACAGGATTCAATGTAATGACGAGCCTTTCGGCTGGCATCGCGAATATCCATTCCGACTAAAGGCCGAAGTGTTGCCACTAAGGCTTCGGCTGTTAATCGTTCCGATGAAATGAAGTTGCCGCCAACATTCACAACTTCCTGACCGCATGTCGGTATCGTACGAAAAGGATTTGCCTCGTTCATCGGAGCCGCATCCGTTGTGATCAGCGGCATGCCAGCAGCCTGGCATTCAAGGAGCTGGAGACCCAGGCCTTCGTAGTGGCTTGGTTGAACGCAGACATCTCCTTCATCGTACAACTGATCGTTGTCGACAAGGGCAGGAGCCGCCTGGATGTTTTTCGGAAGGCGCGGTGGAAGCTGATTCAGAGATCGAACGACGAACCGTAAATCCGGCGCTAAACAAGCCGCCGCGACGATCAGTTCCAGGCCCTTGCGATCATAGCCGACAGGTTGCCCATCGACACGAGTCGCGTGGCCTCCGCCCCAGCCATTGATGAACAGAAACTCGCGGCAAATATGGCGCTGTCGAAATTCAAACCGATCTGAATCTATTGGCCATGGCACGTAAACTGATTTCCAGCCAAAGCCATAACGCTGCGTCCAGTCCTCCATCAGCCGAAACGTGTGCAGTGTTGGACAGATCATCACATCGACAAACTGCAACCAGCGCAGATCCGGACGAATCCACTCCCACATCGGAATGCAGGCGATTCCGTTGCCTGCATGGGCCGCTATTTCAGGAACAAATCCGACATACGGCCGCTCTGCAAAAATCAGCCAGTCGATTTCAGAAAACCACTGATCCTGCTCAGCGCGAGTTGGGAGAGAGGTTGTGACCTTTACATTGTGAATTGATTCTTCATCAGAGCCGCCAAGAGTCGGATGCGGCGGTGCAAGCCATCGATCAGACATCAGATGGCGAGCCAGGTCGCGATTGATGCTGCCAAGTCCAGTCGGTGTATTCCAGCCAACGATTCCCAAACGCCCTGTTTGCATCTGAGGCGGCGTCCAGGTTTCGACGGCTGAAACAGAATCAACAAAATTGGCGAGATTCCTTTGGTCTGGATGGCCTGGAAACATCGCTGAAACTGCGCCGACATGCTGCACGAGCGACGGCGTGTGATACGCGATGCGAAGTCCTTCGCGCGCAATCCAGCCGCCCAACACGGCATCGTCCGCTCGTTCTCGCAACCGGATACTGTTAATGACCTGAGCGTCAGACAAAAACTCCTGCAATCGGTCGCGGCGAAAGATCAGAGCCTGAGCGCCGCAAACTCTTTGAAATCCCGGCGTTTTCAGGTGCCAGCCCTTTGTCCGTTCGGAATGCAGGCGCGGCGTGAACAATGAGACGATGCCGGTGTCCAGTGGCCACAGTTGTTCTTCACACCAACTGCGAAGACCAGCGGCCAGTTGAATGTCGTCCTGAAAAACAGCGTATGCGTCGGCGTTGGGAGATTCTTCGAGAAGCGTGCAGAGGCACGAATAGAAATTCAGAAAATTGCCGAATCTTCGGGGTCGATGCGTGATTCTGAGTGATTGACCTTTCTCAGGAATCCATGCACCGGGTTCTGCAAAGATGTGGATATTTTCAAACCCCGCATGAATGAGGCTCTCGATTGTCGATTCGATCCTCGGATCACGACGCGGCGCGGTGAGCATTGCTGTTGCCCACTGAAATTGCTGTGTTCGACCTGCGTGAGTAGTCGTTGCGTTTTCGTCAGCAGACTTTGATTCGAGCGAGCAGCGAAACGACGGCGGAAAACTCTGCTCCGGTTGTTCTTTCACCAGAACACTCAACTGATCGGTCGCCAGCGCCAAGAGTGATCTGGCACGTTCGGCGCTGCAGTCTGAATGCCCGCCATTGCGTGCGATTCCAGTTGCGACATTAAACATCAGCGAGGCGATCACCGGATTCATCTGATCGGGACTTCTCAGACTCGCACAACAGGCGTCACAGGCGTCGCGACGAACAGTACAAACGGCAGGATCACTGATTCCGGTAAAGCGAGCCAATAAATGACACACCGCGATCGACGGGTCGATTGTTGTCTCGCGATCGATGCAGGTTTCCGGCGTGCGAATCATCGCTCTACTTTCTGCCGGAGGATTCTTTCTTGATAACATGCCCTTCGAAACTTCCTTTCAATGTGGGCTGAACCGCTTCACATCCCGGCGCGCTGAGATCCGCTTCGAGGTGCCAGACTCCATTGCGATAAACGTAAATCGCAAATCCACTACTTGCTGCGGCATGCAGCTTGCTTGAAACGGGCAAACTTGTACGGTATTCACCGGGTTGAAGTTGTCGTAAGCGCTGACTCTTCAATTGCAATCGGATTTGCTGCATTTCCCGCAACATCAACACCAGTGCGGCAGCCACGGTGATTGAAGACGAGCTGACAACCGTCTGTGTAATAACGTGCATATACATTTCCCCCCTTTGTTGTGAACTCATTGTTCTGACTTATGAAGAGGATTTCAATCGTGTCATTTTCGAATTCGTACGACTCTGAATCCGGTCGTGCTGAGAACAGACGATGTCGCCAACTGTTCACTGTTGGCGGATCCCAGAAATCGCTGAGTCGAACGGTATTCGCCCCCGCGAGTTGCATATTTTTTGAATCAAAAGGACGCCCGACGAAATGGCAGCATTCTTCAACGTTTCCGTAGACATCAAAAAGTCCGAACGGATTGGGCCGCTTCAATCCCGCCGGCCAGATATGTTCTGATGAATTCATGACCCACCAGCCGTGTTGATTCATGTGTTCCTCTGTGTCTCCAAAAAAACGTATTGTTTCGGAACCAGCGCGGATTGCATATTCCCATTCATCTTCCGTCGGAAGACGAAAACCTTCCCAGGTCTGATAGTCTTCTGCCAGCAGCAGTCCGGGACCGAGGGCATCAACCGGCGGATAAACGCACCGCTCCGCGTTGAAGTCTGGCTGCCGCTCACTCAGCCATCGGCAAAATCTCATCATCTGAAACACATCCAGATTGTTCATCGCGCACTCTGGAGAGGACGTGACTGCGAAGGCTGGATTCACTTCCGCGTTGAACTCCTGGAATTGTTGTACCGTAATTTCCGTCGTGCTGATCTCAAAAGAATAGTCGATGACCGCATGTCGCCCTGGAACAGCGTCCGGCGATGCGTTTTTGCCGTCAGGTCTGGGTCCAAGGACGATAAACCCCGGCCTTTCGATCCTGACCATGCAGAGGCCGTTCGACAGCACGTTCCAGTTACCAACCTTTGCACGTTGCTCGGCAAGTTGCTTGCGAGCTTTCAAAACAGATTCTTCGGCTCCCAGAATACGCAACGTCAGATCGATCGAAGAATGAACTCCCGCATCCGGATCGACGGAATACAGATTGAGAAGAAACGCTTTCGCTTCTTCAACTTCAGCGGGACTGAACGCATAGAGTCGAAGCGGTAGTCCCAGTACGATGGCCTGACGAATTCTGGCAGGCTGAGTATGCAGCCTGTTTTGAATCTGCTTCCAGTTCAGGTTGACACGGGCAAAATCATTGATAAGCAGTGAGCGGATGCGAGGATCACGATCAGCATTCATATTCACCCAATAGGAATCGTCGTTGCCAAGTTGCTGCGCGAGTTCGATGGCGGCCGCTTTTCGGTGAGCGCGGGAAGACGTTTCTGAACTTCCAGGAGGATTCAATTCGACACCAATTTCCTGGAGCAGCAAAGACAGAAGTACGTCACGATGAATGGTTGCCAGGCTCACCATCGAACGTCGTACCGCGGGGTCGGCGGCGAGTGATAGTTCCAGTAGATCTGTTGTTTCGGGAAACGATTTGTCCAATTTGCTGAACTGTACAATCAGCCCCGCAGAGACGATGCGAAGATTCTCAGGGCCTTCCTGATTGAGGCAGTGTTTCTTCAGGTGCGGCAACAAATAAAACCGGGATTCCTTCAGTGCATCGACCCACAGATTGACGGAAAACGGATCGCTTCGAACCAACGCTTCAACGACGAAGTCGCTGAAAGAATTCCAGTGATTGTCATCTGCGGAAAACTCGGCCAGCAATGCTGCGGCTCGTATTGTCTGACTGGAATCGAGTGAAGAAGTCTCAATTCTTCTCCACACATCAGATGCAATCCGTGCCCCCTGAGTTTTCAGGAGAGTTCGCAGGACTGCCTGTTCATCGGGGGCGCAGATCAGCATGTGATCAATCAATTCCGCCAGGTCACTGTCTTCGGTTGGCGTCAATGCCAGTAATACACGGAGTCTCGCCGTTTTCGGTGTGGCCGAATCACTGGCAACCCTGCGAGCATCCGGTATCCACTGTTTCCGGTCGGGTTCAAGTGTCGCCAGAATTCCAGGTACCAGTTCAATTCTCGCATTCCACAGACTGTCGAGATGATTTGCGATTTCACGAGATCGCGTGCGCAGGTTGAGAGTATGTCGAATGTAGAAGCCCGCTACCAGAATCGCCATAACTAACGTCGCAGCCACGATCATTCGGGTGAGATGCAGTCGCGTCGCTGCAGCCATCATCGCGATACTTGCGGCAGACCATGACGAACGAAGTGTATGGCGAAGGATTCCCTGCCATTCAATGAACGAGGGAAGCTGCTTCTTTTCCTGCCGGTCTGTCCAAAGCAATGTTCTTTCCTCTAACCGCAGTTCCATTCGTCCGCGCTTTGTTTCCGCCTGTTTTTGCGTGAGCCATACTCGCAACGATGTCACCAGATAATCGTGCGTCAGTTGGTAGTGCTTGTAGATCGCATTGCTCCTGGAATCGGAGCGGAAACCTTCCGGATCTGTCGGCGTGATCAGTCGCAATTCGCCATCCAGGATTCTCAACAGCTCGTTGAACTTTCGCGAGTCATGTTCATATCCGGAAATCTGCTGAAGTTCACCCTGCAAACGCATGTGGCCTTTGATATCACTGCCCACGTGAGGCAGCAGGGCCTTGAGAATTTCTCTGGCGGCATGTTGATGCTGCAAGTGCTTGGGATTCGCACTTCGGCCTCCGAAAGTCTCTTCGAGAAAACTGACTCCGATTCCTGCGGTGCCACCCACATGATTCAAAGTCGCATGTTCCCACTTTCTGGCTTTGATCATTTCCGCACATAATGCCAGCTGGACGGGAACAACTTTTCCTTCTGTTGCCAGTCCACGGACTACAGCCGTGAGGAATTCATTTTGTTCGGTAGTGAATTCATCAATTTTGGCCGGAAGTTGTCCAAAAGCCTGTCCGAAACTTGCCAGTACTTTGGCAGCATGCTGCTCAGGAAAAAGATCTACCGTTGAGAAGTTGTGTCCTTGCAAAATTGGGATATCGACGGCATCCATAAATCGCGCTGCTGCCATGGCAAAGTCATCACGGACCATGACAATCGCCTGCAACGCTGCTCCGTCACACTGACGCAACGCTGCCACCAGCGATGTTTCCGGATCCTGCGGATTGGAATGCAGCCATTGTTCAAACTGATCAATGATGAGGACAGTTTTCGAGCCTGACTGGTGTCTCAACATCTGCATGGCCTGCACCAGACTTGCATCCACAGGTATTTCAGGCCGACACTTTCGCAGTCCTTTCAGTATTCTTGATTCTGTTTCAACCGGAGTTGCTTCCAGGTAAACAATATGGACCTGATTTGACAGTCGTGGCATGAGTCCGGCTTTGACCAGCGACGACTTTCCGCACCCTGATGGTCCGTATAATAGACCCACAGCGAAGGTCTTTTCTCCATCTCGCTCTTCGAGACGTGTTTTCCAGAACTGGATACTTTCCGGGAGCCCATCACGATTTCTTGACCCCGGAAGCAGATCAACGAATGCATTCGCATCTGAAGCTTCAAATGAACGCAGTCCTCGCGGAACCAATTGTTGCCCCTGCAACTCCACGGCGACTTCCGAGTCCCAACTGAGCAGGTCGCTTGCCAGTTCCCGGCCCGATGCATGACGATCAGTCACTCGTTTTGCCATCGCTTTTCGGCAGATTCGATCAAGTTCCGGTGGAATCGTTTCGTCAATTTGTCTCGGTGCTTCCGGCTCGATCGAAATCACACAGTGCAGCGTTTCGTTCACCGTGCTTCCCTGAAAGGCTTTGCGTCCGGTGAGCATGAGGTACAGAACAGCACCAAGGGCAAAAACGTCGCTGCGTCCATCGAGTCGATGCCCTTCTCCCCGCGCTTGTTCGGGACTCATATAGGCCGGTGTTCCGACAATTTGTCCGTCAGATGAAATCTCACGCTCGCGCAGAGCCAGTCCGAAATCAGCGATGTACGGAATGCCGGTCCGTTCCTCGATCAGGATGTTGCCGGGCTTGACGTCACGATGGATGATTCGATTCTGATGCGCGTAATGCAAAGCATCTGCGATTCTGCCCAGCAACAGGGCTGTTTCTGCGAAGCCTGACTTGTTGTCCCGGAGCTTTTCAAGCAGCGTTGGTCCTTCAATAAACCTGGAGACGATGTAAATCTGGCCGTCATCGGTTCGACCGACGTCGTAGACAGGAACGATGTTCGGATGATCCAGACTTGCGACAGTTCTTGCTTCTTCCAGAAACGCATCGGCGTCACTCTTTTCCGTGAGCCTTTCCTGATTTGGCACCTTGATCGCAACCGGTCTTCGGAGTTCGTCGTCAAAACCCAGATAGACGCGGCCAAATGCTCCTTCCCCAAGAACTCGCAAAGCACGATATCGACCAATATCCAGATTAATTGATGGTTCCGTCACCGTGAAAGACATTGATTCGTCATATTCACCAGCTTCAGTGCCTCGAGTGACGGTGGCCGAATCCAGCAGCTTGAGTTTGAGTTCTTTGCTGATATCCGAAAACCGTGTCAGGAATTCCTGAACACTTGGCCAACGATCAGATTTTTGACACAGGAAGAACTCATTAACGGCAAGTTGCAGCTTGATTTCAGGATTGAGTTCGATCGAAGGAAGTCGCTCTAGATATTCTTCAACACTCAGAATCGAATTCGTCCGCCAGCGTTGTTGCTGATCGACCAGCAATATGGAAAGAATCTGCTCTTCATCTGCCGGCCTGACTTCGGCAAGAAAACCGAAGACATCAGGCACCAATTTGCCTTGTTCCCAAAGGTTTCTGAATTGTTCAGACAGATTCATGGACATTGAATATCTCACACGCGTAACTGTTGCTTTCAGCACAGTTGTGTCGGCGAAGCATCAGCTCGGGGTGCGATCTGCATAATACTCTGTGCCATTGGGAGAAAAAGGTCTACCTATAAAGAGTTGTCCTGCCTCAGAATATTTGGTCTCACACTAGCAGGTCACAAAGAAGCTCCTCTCATGGACGCTCAAGGTACAGTAGAAGTGTTGGTTTGTGCAATTGCGAAGGAAATTGTCAACGTCTGGCTTTTGAAACGATTCGTGGAACTGCGGCGTTAACCCATCGAAACGACCACAGTGCTGAAGCTTGGCATGGAGCCTGACCATGCTGATCATTTGGAGCATAGCGTGAAAATGATCGTGCGTGAACAGGCACGGTCGTTTGTCGAATGGTGTTTCAATTCCCTGGAACCATCGAAAGTGGACGCGATGCCCAGGGATGTGGAATATCTCGAGAAGAAGTATCGGCGACTTAATCTCAAGACACGCCACGCCAGAGCGCTCACGCGATTCGGGAACATCATGCTTTTCACAGCCACCTGGCGTCAGGGAAGCCGCGGTCGCACAATCTCGCCACTGGAGAAGATTCCGGGGATTGAATTCGGTGCCACTCCCTGCGTTCAGGATCTTGTGGGCCGTCAGATCGCTGCAGCGGGATCGTCGCAGAGTCGCTGCATCGAAGTCATTGCCGAACGGACGGGAGCCAGGATTGGCCCTGAAAAACTTCGGAATCTGAGCTATTACCTGGCGGAGATCATGGAGCCGCAACGTGAAGCGTGTCAGGTGAAGCAACTGAAAGAATGGATTGATGACGCAGTAAAGCACAGTAAAAATGTAACACTCGCGGTCAGTCGCGACGGAGTTAGCCTGGGAATCGCACCGTTTGGAAACTTCGAAATGGCGTCCGTTGCGACTCTGAGTGTTTACTGCGATGGCCAGCGACTGGGGACGATTTATCTGGCCTGTGCTCCGGAAGACAATCAAGAAACACTCAGCCGGAACTTCACGTCGTTGCTGACGTAGATCATTCGCAGTCGCGGCTCAAAACTGAGCCGCATTGTGTACGTCAGTGATACCGGGAAAATCGAAACGGCGTATTGGAAGAATGTGCAGACGGCGAAACGTTACCTGCATCGTTATCGAAGATTTAAGAACTATTCCGAATACCGCAGCCATGGCAGCCCAATCGGCAGCGGCATTGTGGAATCGGCGTGAAAGCAGATCGTGACTGAACGCCTGAAGCTGTCCGGCATGCGCTGGTCTCACGCGGGAGCCCAGCAGATCTTGACTCTGCGTCCATTCTTCTGAGTCAAACCTGGGATGCGACTTTTAGGATAGTTTTAGCAACATCTCCCGCCGTCAGTATCCTAAGCCTTGAACAAGCCTCGTGATTTCATTGCCCTCACAGCGCGCTCAGCAGATCGCACCCTGCGGGTCTCGCAAGCCGCAGGGCTCGAATGCCTCCGCCGAATCATGTTATCGCTTGCTCGGCTTCGATCGCCGCGGCCCCCGAACCAGTAACCGCAAATTGATTCGCTGTTACGTCGCTTGCAACCGATGTTGCGAATATGAGCTCAATTCCCTGCTCCGGTCCGACACGCCGGACGCAGCAAACTCGTACTTTGAGACGGGTTGAAGTCCAGGGCCACTTTAGATTTCAGTCTGCGGTCTTGAATGGTCTTCTGCAGCACGGACATTCCCCATCGTGGCCTTTGACAAAAGCGAGAAACGCCGAGGGTTGCGGGATGGTCATGATGGCTCGAAATGCGAGGGGATCGCGATGAGCGTAGTGACGATACGTGATTCCGCCGACCGCATGGCCGAGGATCTCGATCGAAGATTCAGGAATGTGTTCGTCATAGTAGGTCGCACAGGTCTTGCGGAGATCCCTCAAATGCCATGGGACCTGCTGACCAGTCTCAATGTCCAGCTTGGGTCGGATACCAGCCAGCTGACAAAGCAAAACAAACGTTGCATTGGGGCGGGAGCTGCCCCCACGAAATACCGGATCATTGGGTTCCGGGGATTGCGGCATGATATTGCGAAGGTGTTGATGAACGACCCGGTTCATCGGACGATAGAAAGACTTGCCAGTCTTGACTCTGCGAAAGTAAATCCATCCCCATCGGCATGAGTCCTTCTGACGACCATCAGGGGCGTGCCGATCCCATGTGATGTGTCGCCAGAGTATGGGCTCGTGAACTGGTTTTGATTTCCAGATCGTCCCTGTGTCCAGTCCGTAGTTGAAGAACAGAGCTAAAGCACTTCGCCAATATCGTCCAATGGGAAAATTATCGGTCCAGCTTCTGGGTCGTTTCAACTGATACGTTGCGAAGTAAAGGGCATGGATCTCTGATTTGTTCAGGTAGTGACGGCCAGCCACGTCTCGCTGCTCCCTCGGCGGAGGAAAGCGGGGAAGTGTTTCAAGCAAATCCTGCTACCAGGCCTACGATAAGAATGCACGCAAATTTTCACTGGCCTTGTTTACCGTCCGTCCGGGATTCGACCCCTTTTCTGCGACGGCTTGCTCATGAACCCAGTCGAGAAATTCTCTGATATCCTTTCGTGAAAGTTGCTCAATCGGAATGCGGTGGCCCCATGTGATCCAGTTTTCATCGTAGCTGCGTACTCATCGCGAGAGCCGCGTGAAAGATTCCGAGCTCGCGCGTACAACGCAACAGCGTTTTGTAGAGTTGTTGACACTGGACATGCTCCAATGCTGCCAGACATTGCCCCATGCCGTTCCTGATCTTTGGCAACATGCGATTGCCTCCTGCTCAACATCCTGTCGGGTAAGTAAGCTGGATTTGACCTTTGAACATTCTGGCTGCTGCTGGAAACTGTTGTCGAGGAAAGAGTTTCAGAATTCCTGGCTCACCGAGTCAACTTAACGAATTCTGGCCAAACAGCATGGGAATCGTGATAGAACTTTGATTCGAGCCGATCCACATTGGTCCCGTGCTCAAAGTCTGGATCATTGGTTTTCGCCGGTGGCCCGCAGGTTATCAAGTCCCCTGGGCAGTACAATTTCGGCAACGCTCATCATTCATTTCAACTCTGACTTCACGGTCACAGGCGTTGAGTTACTTGAGGTGAATTCCAAACTTTCCATGGAGTACCAAAAGGATGAAAGTTGCCGTTCTCACGCACGCCGGTGGCGCTCATTTGAGTGCGTATTTCTCGGCGCTGGCTGAATCGAAAGACTGCGACGAAGTTGTGATCGCAGATGCGGATAACCAATGGGCGGACGAAGCCGGGAAGTTGCTCGGCGAAAAGCTGAGTCGCAGTTACACCAAATACGCAGAGTTGCTGGAAAAGGAATCGCCCGAATTGTGCATGGTGACGATGGAGGCCGGGCTTGCACCGCCGGTGATTGAAGCCGCATTGGAATCCGGCTCCCATGTGTTCGCGGAGAAGCCCGGCTGTGTCACTCTGCAGCAGTTTGAAAAACTTGCGACACTCGCGGAATCAAAACATCTGCACCTGATGTTGGCATTTGCGAATCGCGCGAATCCTGAGTCTCTCGTCGCGCGGAAGATGATTCAGCAAGGATGCATCGGCAAAGTTTACAGCATCGACATGCACATCGTCGCCGATCAGACGCGTCTCACGAATCCCGATTATCGTGGCACCTGGTACGCCGATAAAACACGAGCCGGTGGCGGGCACCTGATCTGGCTCGGCATTCATTGGCTCGATCTTACCATGTTTCTCACCGACACTGCAATTATCAGGGCCTCAGGTGCAATTGCCAACGTGGGCGGGCAACCCATCTCAGTGGAAGATTCTGCAGTTGCGACATTGCACTTCAGCAACGGGATGCTGGGCACATTGAACTCCGGATATTATCTGGATACTGGCTATCACACTCAGATTCGGATCTGGGGCTCAAAGGGTTGGATGAATGTCGATTCAACCGGGACAGTGAAGATGACGTGGTATGAAAACACCGGACCAAAGGCGAAACAGCTGCAGATCTTAGAAAGTCCAACTGAACCTCGCGGTTATTCTCCATTCGTCGCTCAGGTCGTCACCGCTATTTCCCACAACACGGCGCCGCCCATCACGACACAGGAGTCTTTGAACGCGTTACGAACGGTGTTTGGAATCTATGAAGCTGCAGAAACCGGTAAGCACGTGCAAACAGGTGCCATACCGGTTGCCGTTTGAGATTAATCTGTGCGCGGCCATGATTGAGGCTATCCTCTAAAGGTCTCCCGCCATCAACCGACCTTAAGTCAAACCGTGCGTAGAATAAAAGTCATGGAATATAGAAGCCTCGGCCAATCTGATCTTTCTGTCAGCTCCATTGGGATGGGGTGCGTTACTTTCGGACGTGAAGTGGATCCGCAATCATCACTGCTGATCATGGATCATGCGCTCGAACAGGGAATCACACTGTTCGACACGGCCGAAGCTTATGCACAGGGGGCATCTGAACGAGTCGTCGGAGAATGGATGAAAACTCGACAATCGCGTGACAAAGTTGTGCTCGCAACAAAGATCAGTGGTCTGCTGACGCGACATCGCATTGTGGCGTCCGCCGAGGCGAGTTTGAAACGCCTGCAAACGGACCGCATCGATCTATTGCAGACTCATGTTTGGGATGAATCCACTCCGCTGGAAGAAAGTCTCGAAGCCCTGACAACGCTGGTACAGCAGGGCAAAGTGCGACATATCGGCTGCAGCAACTATGCTGCTTCGCAGCTGAAGGCTGCTCTTGTGTTGAGCAACACCGCAGGGTTCAGCCGTATGGTCTCCGTACAGCCACCATACAATCTTGTCCAGCGCGATATCGAAGCAGATTTACTGCCGCTGTGTGCTGCTGAGAATATCGGGGTGATCAGCTATAGCCCGCTCGCCGCAGGATTCCTGACGGGAAAATATCGCCAGGGTGCGACGATTCCATCCGGCACAAGATTCGACGTGATCCCTGGGCACCAGAATATCTATTTCACAGAACACGGTTATCAGGTGCTGGAAAATCTGGCTGCAGAATCTCAGGCCACCGGAAAGTCGCACGTTCAGTTAGCGTTATCCTGGGTTCTTAATCAACCCGGGATCACCTCAGTCCTGATCGGAGCCAGAAATATGAGCCAAATTGATCAGACCATTGGAAGCAGGACGACAAAGCCGAGAGTTCACTTCGAATGAGAGGGGGGGGGGGGGGGGGGCACCCCCCTCCAAAAAAAAAGGAAAAAGGAAAAGGAAAGGGAAAACAGGTAGAGGGTGTGGGGAGCCAAG
>Ga0105055_10008178_pt1 | contig 13687 bp, 10 predicted proteins | sample BON03_FD_78090 | JGI IMG/M metagenome (GOLD analysis project Ga0105055, IMG submission 78090) | Freshwater microbial communities from Lake Bonney liftoff mats and glacier meltwater in Antarctica - BON-03 | ecosystem: Environmental > Aquatic > Freshwater > Ice > Glacier meltwater | place: Lake...
ATCAACCGCAACACGCTCAATAAGAAGGTGAAGGATTATAATATTGATACGAGTGAGGATTGAGCAGATCGGTTTGTCCGAGCCGCAAGGCGTAAGCCTGCGGAGTCACGAAGCACAGAAAAACCCGAGCCATCAAGGCATCGCGTTTCCTCGGCCAAGACCGCGTTATATGTCAAGCGACTTTTCCGCGTGAGCCTCGTTTGGTTGCCGAAGACTTTGCCACACTCGGAGCGCTTCCACGTATCGCCTTGCGAAAATCTTCTGACGTCCACTCAGCCATTTCAGATGTATCGACTGGGCCGTTCATTGCTTTGATGAGCCGTTGCATTTCCGCCTTGGTCGGCGGCTTCACATCCTTGGCATCCAAGCGAACGATCTTAGCCGGGGAAGATTTCTTTTTCGTACTCATAGCGTTCTCGATTTGTCGCCGGGCGAGCTGAAATAATTCGTATCAAATCACCGATGTCATCCGAGCGCCTCGTCCAAACGATGCACAAATCAACATCCCGTTTGTACGGGTGCGAAGCAAAAGTCACCCAACGATCCTCATGATCGACCTCGCTGCGGTCAATTTGAGTACGGTGAAATACATCGCCGTAAGAATCAGAAAGCACGGTGACCGCGTCACTGAATGATACACCGTGCTTTCTTAAATTCGACCGTTCCTTCGCAGAATCCCATTCACATCGAACAGGTTGTGACATCAACTACGCCTCGAAAGCTGTTGAATTTCACGCAAAACTCTTCACACCCGTCGTTTCCCACCTGCCTGTCTTCGCGCTCTTGAGCACCGCGTCGCACACCTTCTGCGTTTCCAGTGCATCCTTGAAAGTCGGATGGCAGGGTTTGCCTTCGTCGAGGCTCTTCATGAAGTCGGCCACCTGGTGTACGAAGGTGTGTTCGTAACCGATCTGGAGACCGGGCACCCACCATGCGCTCTGGTACGGCTGATCGCTGTCGCTCACGTGCACATTGCGCCAGCCTCGCACTTTGCCTTCATCAGCGTGGTCGAAATACTGAATGCGATGCTGATCGTGCAGGTCCCACGCGATCGAAGCATTGGCGCCGTTGATTTCTAGCGTGTCCTTGGCTTTGTGACCACGTGCATAGCGGGTGGATTCGAAGACGCCTAGGGAGCCGTTGGCGAACTTGCACATGAAGATGCAGGCATCATCAATGCCGACTTTTTCGACCTTGCCGGTGATGGCGTGCTTGCGGGCTTTGATGAAAGTTTCGGTGACTGCGGAGACGGTGACGATTGGGCCGTTGATCCACATCGCGCTGTCGATGCAGTGGGCGAGTAGATCGCCGGTGACGCCTGAGCCTGCGGATTTCACATCGAGTCGCCACAGACCTGCGCCGCCCTGCGGCAGGTCAGCGTTGATCGTCCAGTCCTGAAGAAACTGGCCACGGTAATGGAAGATTTGACCCAGGCGACCTTCATCGACAAGCTGCTTGGCGAGCGCGACCGCAGGGACACGGCGGTAGTTGTACCAAACCGTGTTCGCCACCTTGGCCTTCTCGACCGCCTTGACCATCTCGGCGCCTTGCTTGCTGTTCAAGGCGAGCGGCTTCTCACACAAAATCATCTTGCCCGCCTTGGCAGCTGCAATCGCAATCTCAGCATGCGAATCATTAGGCGTGCAGATGTCGATCGCATCGATGTCATCGCGCTTGATCATTTCGCGCCAGTCAGTTTCATAGCTCTTGTAGCCCCACTTTTTAGCGAAGGCTTTCGCAGAAGCTTCGGTGCGTGCGCAGACCGCTTGCAGCACAGGCACGTGCGTCGTCTCAAAAAAGTTGATCGACTTGCGGTAGCCGTTGCTATGAGTGCGACCCATGAAGCCCGCACCGATCAGACCGATGCGCACCGGCTTTTTGCCTTCGGTTGAAACGCACATCGTATTGGCGGTGCACTGCGCTTCTGGCTTGCCCTTGGTGGCGCCCACGGTGTAGCCCGCCGCATCGCGCACCTTGATCATCGCGCCCAGGATCGTGTTCCAGGTCTTCTGCGTTTCGAGCACCTTGTTGGGGAACATGCAGCCATCCCAGCAGATGTGCTTGATGCCGCGGTGGGCTGCGCCTTTGAGCCAATATTTCGAGCACTCGGCGATGTCGAGTTTGCCGTTGGGATCATCGGCTTGGCAGTGCTTGCCGGTCTTGTCGTGGCTGCCGGTGCCGTGCACTTCGCCGTCGTTTTGGGCGACGTGAAAATCAATGGTCCACGGACGCAGGGCATCGGTCATGGTTTTGTAAGCGGCCCAGAACTCGGCCTTGCTGTAGCCGGGTTTGAGCAGCGCGTGGCTCTCGGCGTTGTAGCCCATGAGGTAGAGATACGTGTGAGCGAGGTCCGCCTGGAAGCCTACGGTCTCAGGCATGCCAACGGTTTCGAGAAGTTCGAGGACGTTCTTCCACGAGTGCATTGCAGCCCAGCAGATTTCGCCCTCAGCAGCGAGGCGCTCGCCATGAGCCGCCGCAACTTTGCCAGCTTCCTTGAAAGTGGCAGCGATCTTTTTCGTGTTCGCCTTCGGGTTGCTGTCCCACGCGGCAACGGGTGTCGCCGAGTCGATACGGATCACACCGTACTGGCGCACGCCATGCTTATTGAAAATCCCCGCAATACGGCAGGCCTTTTCGACGGCGAGCACAAACTTTTTTCGATCCGCTGCATCACCCATCGCTGCCGCGCCCACCGTGCCCGGCCAAACCGGCGCGACCAGCGAACCCACCGCAAGACCATGGCCCGCGATCTTGTCCGCCATTTTCTTGAGATCATCTTCGCTCGCATCGGGATCGATGTGCGGGTGGAAGAGAAACATATCGATGCCGTCAAACTTCTGGCCGTTGATCTCCGCCTTGGCGGTGAGCTCGAGCATGCGATCGAGACTGATGGGCGGATGATCGGTGCCCGGCTCCTTACCGACGAGACCGGGCCACATGGCGTTGTGCAGTTTGGGATAATTGTGGGACATGAAAACCTCCTGTGCGAAATTGTGCGAGCCGGGCTGTGCCAGCCCGAAGTATGTAATGAAAATCAATCGATCAAATACGCATATGACCGGGTGAAAAGAATGACGAAACCGGCTCACTGAAACCGGGCAGTTCAGGATCGCCGGTGATGGTCTGCGAGGACCCGAAGAGACAGGGATCAACACCGGCGCGATGAACCGTGATCGTGTGGAAATCGGTATCGACCATCCAAACCTGTCGCACGCCAGCTTCGAGATAGACGCGGATTTTTTCGGTCACAGATTCTTTCGTATCCGAAGGCGAGAGAATCTCCACCGCCAGAATCGGCGGCCCGGCAAAACCATCGGTCTCCTTATCCACAGCGCCGATATGCTCAGGGCCAAAGAAGGCGACATCAATACCAACCACTGTGGCGGACTCGGTGGACAGCCGACAGCGCGCCTCGCCGGCAGCGACGATGCCGCGTGCGGGTTTGGCCCGGTCAAGCCAGTTGAGTAATGCACGGGCGATTAGAGCTTCGGTCACGCTGTGCCATCGATTTCGCGTTGTCACATCACGCTCTCGGATAGTGCCACGAATCAACTCGCGCGTCATCCCCTCAGGCTCGGGCGGCAGCGCCATGAACTGAGCAATCGTCATCGGCTGAGTTCGCGTCAGTTGTGCAACCATGAAAATCTCCGATGCAGCATCCTATCACGCCTTGCGGATGGTTGACCCTTTCCTCACTTGCTGCCGCCATGCTTGGGTGCCTGCGGGTTCACTTCCGGGCCGAAGTAGCGCAGCATCACCAGCGGCTCAGTGGGCGAAGTGTTCACGTAAGTCACGCCGGCCTTTGCAGCAGGTTCAGTGATGTAAAACTCGTCGTCGGTGAGTTCGGTGAAGCCGATCATCTTCGGGCTGTTGATGGCGAGTTTGTTGGCCTTGCCCTGGCCTTGCACGGTGATGACGCCGCTGGCGCCGTTGTCTTTCACGGTGACAGTCTGGCCGGGGTACACGGTCAGTTCTTTCGCGGTGAAGAACTGGTCGCCGTCGATGTTGCCGTACACGATCCACTTGTCAACGTGCTTGACATCTTCGCTATCAACCTTGGGCTCAAGGTAATTGTTGGCTTTGAAATTCGGATCGACGTTGCGGGCCCAGTCGAGCTGATCGACGATGTAATCGATGTCCTGGTGCTTGTTCTTGGGCACATCTTTCACCAGCAGCGCCCAGGGCACAGTTCGGCCTTCAACGACATTCTGATACATACCGAAAACATCGCTGCCCCACTGCGGCTCATAGGTGCACAAACTTCCGGGGGCATGCAGCACGCAAGGCGGAATCAGCCAGCCGGTGCCGGGCTTGAGGCGGTAGGCCTGCGAGAGATCGAGGATGCCGTTGTCGCCCTTCTCCCAGTTGGCCAGACATTCGCGAAGCTGCTTCTTGGTCACGTCAGGATTCAGGCCCATGAACGTGTAAGGAAAATTATTTCCCGTCGGGTTGTGCTGCGGCGGGAAGTAATAACTCTCAGGCTTGCCTTCCTGCTTGACCAGTTTTGCCTGCTTGGCGTTCTGGTGCATGTGGTGCGGGATGGGGCCCATGTTGTCGAAAAACTTCGAGTAAACAGGCCACTTTTTATACTTCTTGTACATCGCCTTGCCGACGAGGTCGCCGCCCATTTCGCTGACGGCATCGCGAAGCGTGAATCGCTTACCGCCGACGACGACATAAGACAGGCCTTCATCGGCTGTGCGGTTGTCGTTCATCGCTTCGGTGGTGGATGAGAACCAGCGCTCATCGATGCCGCCGCGCGTCAGGCCGAAGGCGAAGGTATCGCGCGGATCGAGCTTGATGCGCAGGCCCGGCTGAAGGAAGGATCGCGGCACCCAGGTCGGCGCGAGTTGCAACAGGCCGCCGGTCTCCTCAAGCGCTTGCGTCGTCAGCGCACGGACGTTACTCGAAACTGTTTTAAGTTGTTTGACGGATGTAAGACTCATGATGAAAACCTTTCACAGAAGCTGCCCGGCAAAGCGAATGTTTGCAAGCGGGCGACACGGAGCGGTAAGGTAGCAAAAGAAAAAAAGATCGCTACAAGGCAAGCGGTGGTTGCTGCGATGAGCCGCGACTTGAGCGAGTTGCGGCTCAGTAAAAAAACCGGCGAGCACGATGCTCGCCGGTTGAAATTGTTCTTACTGGTGCTGTCAGATCAGGGCGTCGCAGAGGTGATCTCGTTAACGCCACCGGGGCTGAACGAGCGAGCGGCATTAAAGCCGACCGGGTCCTGATTCAAGCCGGGCCAGAGTGCTTCTTCCTGCTCTTCCTGAAGGATGATGGTGGGCTTGATCAGGATGAGCAGCGTGCGCTCATCCTTGACCTTGCTGGTGTTGGTGAAGAAGCGGTTGAGCACAGGAATCTTGGAGAGGATAGGAACGCCAGCTTCGACTTCGATGTCCGCCACCAGGCGCTGACCGCCCATGAGGAGCGTGCCCTTGTCGGGAACCGAGACGCTGGTGCGAATGGATGTCAGTTCCAGTTCGGGAGCTTCGATGAAGCCTGAAAGAACCTGAGTGGTGTCGCCGCCAACGCCGCCGTCGTTACCCAGATTGGCGGCACCGACCTGAGGAATGGAACGGATGGGCTGCACGAGTGTCGCGAGGCTGGGGCGAGCGGTCATGGTGACGTAACGCTTGTCAGCGGAGACGGTGGCTTCTACGTCGAGGACGACACCCGACTGAGTGACGGAGAGCGTGGGGTCGAAGCCGACACCACCGGAGACCGGCTCAAGATCGGAGATGAAGGCAACCTGACGGGCGACCATGATGTGTGAGCGCTGACCGTTGAAGAGCGTCAGGCGAGGAGCCGTGAGGCTGATGGAACGACGCGAGCCTTGGGTGGCGGTGACGATGAGGTTAACATCTAGGTCATCCATGAAGGTGACACCGATGTTGAACTCCATGGCACGGCCAGTTGAGGTGAAGCCTGTGCCTGCACCGCCGCCGTTGAATGCACCGGGGACACCGGTGGGTGCACCAAAGTTGCCGGGGAAGCCAGAGTCCGTACGGCCGGCCAGACCCGCCGAGTCCTGTGCCACCGTGATGGGGCCCAGGAAGCGGCCTTCAGTGGCGCGGTACTGGAAGTCGAGATCGACACCCAGTTCGTCGAGGAAGTTGGTTTCGACGAGGAGGAAGCGGGCTTCGATGTGAATCTGCATCGCACGGGCAGCGCGGAGCTGGCCCAGGAGACGGACGATGTCGCGGTGGTTGTCGGGGGTGGACTTGATGATCAGGTTGCCGTTGAGTTCGCGAAGGCTGGAGACTTCGCCGCCGTAGGCTGCCCAGTCGGACTGCTTGCCGATGGTGTCCTGAATGAGGGTCGTGATCTGTTCGACCAGTTCATCGCGGGTGGGCTGCTCACCTTGGGCATCAGCATCATCGAAGAGGGTCGTAGCGGACTGTGCACCACCGGATGAACCACCCGAGCTGGTGTTGGCCAGTGCGCTATTGAGATCGAACTCAGGAGCACCGGTGAAGTTGGGCACCTGCACGAGCAGATCGCGGATGTCATAGACGCGGGTGTCGGTGGTCTCTTGAAGATCGCGCAGGGTCGAGACGGTGACGATGCCGTCGATGATGCTGAAGCCGATCGGTTCCAGTTCCGCACCAGCACCGGCCTGCTGAAGAACCAGACGCAGGGCCTGCTCAGCGGGGACGTTGTTGAGAAGCAGCGTGATGGCCATGTCCTGTTCGACGCCAGCGGACTCAAGAGCTGCCCAGTTGACGAAGAAATTGACGCCGGTCGTGTTGCGGAAGTAATCCATCACGTTAACCAGCTTGTTACCTTCAAACGTGACGGGAATCGGGTCCTGAAGCTTCAGGGAAACGCGGCGGTTGACTTCCGATTCGCCACCTTCATTGCCCAGAGCCTGAAGACGCATCGCCGTAAGCTGCGGCCAATCGCTGGGGTAGGTAATCAGTTCGTTGTAAGGCACCGTCGCCTCGATCATTTCCATCGAGTGCTTGGCGAAGCGAAGGTTACGAATACGCATGTACTCACGGCTCTTGACCGCGATCTGCGTGTCTTCAATCATCATCTTCATCGATTCAGCAGCGGGGTTCTGCGGATCGAGGAACAATGCCTGGCTGATCAGTTGCAGGGAGCGATCGTAGTCCTGCGTCTTACGCAGTTCCATCGCACGCTGGAGCAGACGCTGCACCTGAAGGTGACGTTCACGCTCGGCAGTGAGTGTGCGAATCTTCGCGTCCTTGGCATCTTGTTCTTCCTGCACTTTGGAGCGACCGGCGGACTCGATGGCGGATTCGGCAGTGATGGCACTGTAAAGCTTGTCCGCATTGGTGCGAAGTTCGGTGTACGTGTTGGTGCCCAGCACGCTCTTCTTGCGATCGATGGCGACCTTGGCCTGCTGAACCGCTTCCTGAGCGCTGGTGTAGTTGCGACCGGCGCGGAGGGTTTCTGCCTTGGCCATCAGTTCCTGATACTCGGCGATGGTGGCCTGACGCTCGATCTCGATGTCGCCGATGGCGGAACCGATCGGGCTGATCGGGGCGGCGATGCCGGAGTTGACTTTGGCCTGCGCTGCGACGAGCAGAGCCTTAGCCTCGGCGTTGGTCGGATCAATCGTCAGCGCATCACTGTAATGCTTGGCGGCGACGCGGTAAGCGCCCGAGGCCTCGGCCTGTTTGCCTTCGACGATCTTTTCATCAACGAGCAGCTTGCGAGCGAGCACAAACGAATCGTTGGCCGGGGCCGGGGCGGGCACCTGAGCAGCGATAGGAGCGGGAGCAATGGGATCCTTTGCAGCCACAGGAGCTACCGGTGGTGCCAGCGGTGCTGCCGGCGCATCGGGTTCAGCAACAACTGGCGTTACGCCCAGTTCGGCCCGGCGTTCGCCGACGGTGGCCATCAGACGATCAAGGCGACGGTTATCAAAGAAGCCCAGGTTCAGACCGCTGGACTTGATACTCTTAAGCCGGGTCTCGGCTCCATCAAGATCAGCACCGGGCTTGCCAAGATCAGCGGCGACCTGGTCGATCGTCTGACGGGCAGCGGTGAGTTTGATGTTGCGAAGGCGGGTGATTTCCGCAGCGCGAGAGGTGACATAAGCCTTGTCTTCGGCTGAGGCATCGGGGTGGCCCGCCGCCTGACTCAGGAGCGACATGGCTCCGTCGTAGTTGCCTGCATCGCGCTGCTTGTCAGCGGCCAGCAGAAGTTCTGCGGGAGTGGCGACTTTAGCAGGGGCTGGCGCGACTGGCTCAGCGGGGGCCGCTGGTTCAGCCGGCGTCGCCGGTGCTGCGGGCTCTTCAGTTGCCGGGGGTGCCGGGGGTGCCGGAGCGACGGGAGCGGGGTTGTCACCGCGATCGATCGTCTGAAGTGTGGTCAGCAGAGTGACCTGCTGTTCCTTGGTTAACTGGACGGGATCAATGCGTTGCAGCACATCCTTGGCTGCGGCATTGTTGCCATCGAGATGAAGCCTGACACCTTGAGCAAGTAACTGCTCAGCGGTGGCATCCTCGGCATGTGCCGTCGCAAAAACTCCAAATGAAGCGACGAGCAACACCACCACGCTCAGAAAAGGACGATTGGACAAAGGTGAGCCTCCTTAGCCGCGGAAAAAAAGATCGCAAGGGTTTCGTCAGGATTGTTTGTCAAGCGGGACGAACCTGCTTAGCGGTACGCAATCAACATCTACACAAAAAGTCGTCAAAAACATCACCCACTCAAACTTCCAGAAACGGCCATTGGCATTTGACCTTCTGGCTTTCAATTTATTCAACGGGCTGCCGAGTCGAGCAACTACTTACGGGCGGGTCCAACAAGTCAGCGCCAAGGTGAGCGCCAAGGGCACGGTCAGGGGCATTGGCAATCGGTCGCTAAGTCACTTCTACGACGGCAGGATGACCGTTGCCTTGTGAGTGTGGAACCCCACCCACAAACGCCAGTTTAATCAGCCTTGAAAAAGTTGCAAGTCAACTTGCTGCCTTAACATGAGAAATGTCAAGGAAATCTTTCCAGCCATTTATCGGCCCAGCCTATTGACAAACAAACGCCCAGTTGCTAGGAAGCAGGGCAGGCAGAGGGCGTCAAAGGAAGTTCAAGGAAGAAAGACAGTCGCCGCAGCGTCGTTGATAGCCGCATCGTCCTCGCTGCGCATCAGCTATGAAGGCACGCGCAGCGAGGACGCTGCGGCTGCAAAAGAGGTGCCTCATTGTCTTTTCCTTCTTTAACTCCCTTTAACTTCCTCTACCTCCTCTACCTCCTCCACCATCGACAGACATAATCCACATCGTTTCCACAATGCCCATCGCACCATCTTCGTTCGCCAAGGCAACGGCTAAATAAAAACTCCATCACCACACCTGCCCTCAATCCTGCGCATGCGATACGATGGCGTGCGATGGCTCGCTGCTGGTTTTTCATTTTGATGTTCGCACTGCTGCTCTGCGGTGGCTGCGCGCCGCCGGCGAGTCAGGGCGGTTTTCATTCGCCCGATCCTGCGAGCAAGCTCTACGCCATTCACAGCGCCGGCGAATCGCGCGATCGCAAGAACATACCCGTGCTCGTTGAGCAGCTCGACAGCGATGACCCTGCCGTGCGCGTCTTCGCCATCAATGCCCTCGAACGAATCACCGGTGAGCGGCTGGGTTACAATCCTTACGCCGATGAAGCCACCCGCCGCAGCGCGATCGACGCCTGGGCCGACGCAGTGAAAACGAAGCGATTCGCAGAAGCGAATTAGGATGGACTGCCAATCTGAGATTTCAAATTTCAGATCTCCAATTTCAGATCTCCAATTTCAGATCTCCAATCTCGGATTCTATTCCGATGCCTGCCTTCCTTGTGATTTGCTTTTTGATCATTGTGATTTAGCGCCGCGCTCTATGTCTCACCACGCACCCATTGCCATTCGCATCAACAGCGACCCGGCCAACCTCTGCGTTGTCCGCTCTGCGGTCGAATCCGCCGCTCAGCGCTGGGGCCTGCCTGAGCGCGATTGCCATCCGCTGGTACTCGCTGTCGATGAAGCGCTGACCAACATCATTCGTCACGGCTACGCCTGCCGGGCTGATGAACCCATCTACGTCACACTTTCGCCGCTGCACACCGAGCAGCGCCAAGGCATCGAGGTCATCATCGAAGATGAAACCACCAACATCGATCCGTCCAGCATCAAATCCAAGGCCCGCGAATCCGCCAGCATCGATGACGTCAAGCCCGGCGGCCTGGGCGTGAGCATCATCGAGAAATCCGTCGATCACCACCGCTACGAACGACGCCTCGATGCGAAAGGCCTTCGCCTGACGCTTCATAAATATGCTTCGACCGTGCCCGCGCAGCCTGCTCCTTAGTAGCCGCAGCGTCCTGGCTGCGCGTCAGCTATGAAGGCACGCGCAGCGAAGATTACGTCAACTCCGCGCAGCGAGGACGCTGCGGCTATGACAATGCAACAGCTACGACGCAGCTATGTACGACACAGCTATATAAGACTCATTGATCCGATCTTCCTCCAATTGCCGAAATGTTTGATATGACATTCACCACCACCACCACCGCCGACGGCTTTCTCGTGCAGGTTCAAGGCGAGATTGATTACAGCAGGTCTTCCGAGCTTCGCGTGCATCTGCTGGGCCTGCTTAAGAATCCTGTGGAGCGATTGGTGATCGATCTCGCAGGCGTGAAATACATGGACTCCTCGGGCGTCGCTGTGCTCGTGGAAGCCCTTCAGATGCAACGCAAACGAAATCAAAGAATCATCCTCTGCGCGCTTGAGCCGAAGGTGAAAGGCATCTTCGAAATTGCCCGGCTGCACACGGTTTTCACCATCACTGCCACCGCCGCCGAAGCTGCCGTTGTGTAAAGCGAATGCCATCCTATTTTGCCGTTCGCCTTGGCGAACGATGTCACGATCAACCTCATGACCGCCCCGCCTTCACCACCTGACTCCGCTTCTTCACCCAAGTCGCTCTCCGAGCACTCGGCGTTCATCGCCTTCCTCGATCGCCTAGGCTCGCACCCCGTACGCTTCTTCGATTACATCGGCGGCATCGCCCGCCTTCTCTGGCAGACCGCCATCTGGATTTGGCGAGCATTGGTCCTGCGTCAAGTCCGCTTCGGTCGCTTCGCTCTCTACTCGCAGATCGTCCGCGTCGGGGCTCGTTCGGTCGGCGTCATCGGCCTGGTCAGTTTCTGCATCGGCCTGATCCTCGCGCTGCAAATGGCGCCGCCCCTGGCGGACTTTGGCCAGATCGATCAGGTGGCGACGATCATCTCCATCGCTGTCGTCCGCGAACTGGGCCCGCTCATCAGCGCGATTGTGCTGACGGGTTTTGCGGGTGCCTCGATCGCAGCCGAGCTAGGCACGATGGTCGTCGGCGAAGAGATCGAAGCACTCGAAGCGCACGCGCTGAATCCCGTGCGCTTCCTGGTCGTCCCTCGCGTTCTGGCCACCACGCTCTCGCTCATCTTCCTCTGCATCATGTCCGAGATCATCGCCATCGCCGGCGGATGGTGGCTGGGTGTCAACCTGCTCGACATTCCCTCGGGCGTCTATAAAGCCAACACGCTGGACATCCTCGACCTGGCTGACTTTTTCACCGGCCTCTTCAAAGCCGGCGTCTTCGGTGCCATCATCGGAGCCATCGCCTGCTACAACGGCCTGCACGTCACCGGCGGCGCCTCAGGCGTGGGCAAAGCCACTACCAACACCGTCGTCCACTGCATCGAAGCCATCATCTACACCGACCTCATCTTCACCGCCGTGTTCTACACCCTCGGCTGGACGTGAAGCCTTAGAAGCGATCAGCTATCAGCCGTCAGCGTTATAGCCGCAGCGCGATCGCTGCGCGGAGTTGGCGCTCACGTCGCGCAGCGAGGACGCTGCGGCTATGAGAGAGGACGCTGCGGATTGATTGCAACGCTTTTTTATTTTCCATGCACTAACATATCGTCCCGCTTGTGAGGACTTGATGGTGCCGCCGTGGCATCGTAAACAGGTGGAGCGGTTGATTCAGGAGATTCTTGTGGTTGCAGCCTATTGCCCAATTGTGGTGATCCTCCTCTGCACAGCTTCGCTGGCCTGTGCCGCTGATGCCGTGTCTGTTCCCGTTCGGCCAGATGCGGTTCTCACTCGCAATGCGGAGATGAAACGACGCGTCGATGCCTGGCTCAAAGAAGGTCAGGAGGTGCGCATGCCGGTGCATGTCGTCTATCTCTCTTGCGAGGATCAGGAGCCGTTTCCTAAACACAAAGAACGCCTCAATCGCGTGCTCACCGAAGTGCAAACCTGGATGGCGGATCAACATGAATCCGCAGGATTCGGACGCACCACGATGCTGCTCGAACGCGATGACGCTGGCATGGTGAAGCTGCACGAAGCGAAGCTGCCTTTTGCTGTGGCCTCGCGCAATCGCAAGCTTATTTCGCAGACGCACCGCGCCTGCATCGACGCATCCAAAGCCGTGCTGAGCAAGGCGAACGTGAATTACGACAAGAGCTTTGTCCTGGTGCTCACCACGATTCCCGATGACTTGGGCGCTGCTCCCTTCTTTGGCAACATCATTCAAGATCGCGGCTACTGCTTTGCGGTGGATGCCCCCTGGCTCGACAGCGAATATCGCAAGACCGATGGCGAGGTCGTGTGGAAAGGCAAGCGCATCGGCCCAGCCAACTCCGCTCTCATCGGCGGCATCGCTCACGAACTGGGCCACGGCCTGGGCCTGCCGCACAGCGATGAGCCGCCCAGCGAAAAGCAGTACGGCGAATCGCTCATGGGCAGCGGCAACTACACCTGGCGCGGCGAACTGCGCAACGAAGGCAAAGGCAGCTACCTGCTCGATACCGATGCGATGCTCCTCATCGCACGGCCGCCCTTCACCGCACGCGTGCGCGATTTCGACAAGCAGCCCAAGGCTCGCATCGACGATCTGAAATTTGAAAACATCGAAGGCGGCCTGGTGAAAGTGACAGGCAAAGTGGTGACCGATATTCCCGCGCATGCGGTGAAGCTGAGCGATGATCCGCCGGACAATAGCGATTACAACTCGGTGGCGTGGGCGGTGCTGCCTGATGAAAAGACGGGCCAGTTCACGCTGACGTTCGAGCCTTTGAAGGCTGCGGGCGAACACGAGCTGCGGCTGCTGCTCTATCACGTCAACGGCAGATGGACGAAGCTGTCGAACAAGATGACCGTTGAAAAAGATGGCTCGGTAAAGCTGCCTTGAGGATCATGTCATGTGCTCATGTCATGTGCTCATGTCATAGCCGCAGCGTCCTCGCTGCGCGGAGGTTCGCCATCACGATAAACGCCCCAACAAAAACAACCCCGGCGTAAACCGGGGTTGTCAGGGTGATCAGGTTTTTCTTGCGTAACTCAGGCCGTTCTACGGCGACGGCCAAGCATCAGGCCGGACAGCACCAGCAGCGAGATCGACGCAGGCTCAGGCAGAACCACCGGGGCAGCAAGGACGAATCCGGCGGTGCCGTTGCGGAAGACGAAAAGGTTTTGGCCACCATCGGACGTCTTGCGGGCATAAAGCTCATCTAGGCCGTCGAAATCCATGTCGGCAGTGAAGAGGTCAAAGAAGTCGAAGGTGTTGCCGGTGGCAAGTGCGGAGCCGTTGTTGGCCGCATCGGTGCGCAGGAGGGTGTAACCCATCGAGGCGAAGCTGGTGAGGACCCAGTTGGTCGTTCCCTGATAAATGCGGCTATCGATACCGATGATGTA
>Ga0105055_10008179_pt1 | contig 13684 bp, 19 predicted proteins | sample BON03_FD_78090 | JGI IMG/M metagenome (GOLD analysis project Ga0105055, IMG submission 78090) | Freshwater microbial communities from Lake Bonney liftoff mats and glacier meltwater in Antarctica - BON-03 | ecosystem: Environmental > Aquatic > Freshwater > Ice > Glacier meltwater | place: Lake...
ACACCCTTGCGTTGCATATGTTAAGGGTACAGGCTATGCAGATGATAACGCAGTGACCACAGGTGGGAAGGCACACACACAAGAAGAGGCGCGTGCCATCTACCTCAATCTGCAAAATGCTACAGAGGCCCTGACTGTTGGGTTGACACTGGTGGGAGTGCGGTCGAATCTAGAGAAAAGTTTTAGCACCTGTTCTTCTGTGATGCGGCATCTACTTGGCGAGGAACCCAAGTTGACAGTGGCAGCAATAAACTCCTGGGGCCAACTCATACGAGCAGCAATCACAACAGTGCCTACAACGGGGGATGCCATCGGTAACACGCCAGCGGAGGGGGGGGCAGTACGCTATCTCGGACCCCGTTTCTGCAGTGGGGGGTGCCTTGACAAGATCACAGGATAGGATGCTGGCTACTGGCGTGAGAACGGAAATGCGGCTAACACCTTTCTGTCACTAGTGCGAGATAATACCTCTGCTGCCCTCGCCTCTTATGATGCAGCAAGTGAGGCATCTGTCACGGTCCTGTACCAGCGCTTGCGGACTTTGCTTTTACTGGACCCCCTACACCTGACTTCATCATTAAGATGCGGGGGGTAGTAGCAAACAGCGGCATGCGTGCGCTGGGACTGGCACCCATGAATGAAGAGTTAGATAATGCAGTGACTGTCTTCCTCCTGGCGCCGCATTGGCTGGGAGGGGGGGGGATGGGGGACCCAGTTATCAAGTGCGTACAGGACTCAGCGATCACAATTCTGGCTGGACTTCAACATGACTCTGTAGCTGTGAGGGATAATTATGAAAATCTGCTTGCACATGCAGGGGACCGTACGAGAGACATGCAAGGTGATCCAACGGCAGCTCGATGTTTGCAATTCCTGCGGCATCATGCAGAAATGCAAATTCACTGGGGGAAGCAACACGTGCCAGCGCCGAGACAGGCTTTCAAGTTTCAGCCAAGCCAAATCTTTAGCCACAATAATTTCTTATTTGGGATTGAGGAATTGTTGAAGAACACAATGTTCCAGTACCTGCCAACGCGAGACCCAGTAGTGTTGATGAAAGAACCCGACAGCCATACTCTAACATGCTCATGGACGGCACTGCCTGTTGAGGAATCAGAGGCGCAGACACGGGCTCAGTCATTAACAATGGTGCCAGGTATACTGTGGATTGGACTAAACGCCACAGGGAAACATTCATGGCGACGGGGTGTGTATCTGCAAAAGGGGGAGCCAGCCTCAGTGAAGAAGAGTCAATTCGGTCAACCCATTCAGATGACTGCTTCTTACACGCCACAGCCCACCGAAACACTTGTGCGCTATGCATACGGCGCTCATGGCAATGGGAGTGGAAGTGTGTTACAAATATGTGTACCTGCAGTGGTGGTGTCATATGGTGCAAAGGCGGTACAGCCGGTGAATAGAAAGAACGAACGTGCTCATTTAAGCATTGCTGAAGATAGTCGTGCGGCTTTCTTTGCAAGGAAAGATTTTGAGACATTATTGTTGGTTCCCAACCTGAGCACAGTGGATGGACACATTTTGGCAAACCTGCATGTTGCGCATCTGCAATCTTGGTGTGCGCGGGGGACAACGTGACAAGCCAACCCTGACAGCAGATGAAGTTTTTCTGGGCTCCTCCGTGGATGGTATGCGCAAACATAACACGATGGAAGCGTTGGCTTTTCGAAAAACAGAAATATATCATCAGAATGTACGTGACTGTGCGAAACGAAATTTGCTCTTAGTAAGCACTGATGGATCAGGCATTCCAGGGGAAGATCGCGGGATTCTGACAAAGTTGGCTGAAACACATGAAAACGTGGGTGACAAACATGACAGCACCCACGCGTCGGCACTGGAAGCAACAAGGAAAGACATGGTCAAAAACATGCAAACACCAGGCATCGCAAGCAAGCTGATGTGGATCTACTGGCACCACTTGGTAACTGGGTCCTGTTGCGTGTGACAACGCATGAAAATGCTGGGATGACAAGGGTGATGGTGTATGAAGTGATGCATGACACGATGGCGGTCTAGGTGAAGAAGACAGCAAGTAGAATGTGCACAAGTGAGAGAACAGTGAAGTTTGAATGCGTACACCTGGGGAATATAGCGGCCATTGCGCGAACAAAATCTGGTGTGTTTGTGTCTCCAAAACCATTGGTTTTCCACGGTTGTGGCAGGGGAGGGGTGTGGGACTTGACATCACACATCATGTGTCTGGCGAGCCAATCTGGGCAGACAGGCAATCATGCTCAAGAGGAATTTGACTTGTGTTTCAACGATATGGAACGGCCTGTACAGGTGTACTTGCCACCTAACATATATCATGACGCACTGGGGTTCATACTGGAACACTGGACGCCTGTGGCACACGAGCAGGCGGAAATGCCTCATGATAAACAGGATGAGTTGCACCATAGGCTGCTACGACGTGGGATCCGAACCCAGGGTCCTTTAGATGCAGTAATGCTCAATGAAATTGAATGCGACATCTTCACGCCATCAGGTGAGCACTGGGTGGGGCGAAATGTGTACAAATGGTTCCCTGGAAATGAAGAGGCTGACACCAAGACAACATGTAGTGGTACAGTCACAACGTACAGTAAGTTAGGAACAATCTCTCCACAAGGTTATCAGTCAGACGTATTTCATGTTGTGTTTGCGAATACAGACGAATGTGATCTGGATGAAGAATCGCGGAGACGCCTGCTGTGCTCGTCAGGCACCATGGATGGAGCGCGAGGTCTGATCAATCAGGATGCTTGGGACCTGGCCATCTACCTGTACAGTGTCACAGACAGGAAGCAATAACAAGGCCTCGGAATGGAGTGTAGTGCGGCGCCAACCGTATGTGCATGCGTCTTCGGTAGGGACTTTACCCTGAACAGAGAGAGGACTATCCTGGCTGCGGCGGAAAAGTACAACAGGGCTGTTGCACAACTGCGAGCAGAAAACCACGACAGCTGGGAGGAAGTACAACCCTATGTGAGTACCGACAAGCATGCTCACGTCTGTGGCAAAAGTTTTGCGTGTGTGTATGCGCTGAAGAACCATGTAGCGGAAAGTTGGGTTGGATCAAGTCATGATAGATCACCAGAGTGTCGACCACGATTGGGCATTGCATATATCATCAGCGATACCAGTCATCCAAATCCCTACCAATCAGTGCTTGCAGCTCATGCTATGCGAATAGTGTCAAGAAGCTCTGATGATGAACCCAGTACTTCAGTCGAGGAGTAGTGCGTAACAGCGGCAATGGGCAGTTTAAATAGAATTGCTCGTAACAACTGCGAAGCGCTGCTCTCCTCCGACAGTTTGAGCGGCCTACTGGCACTGAAAAAGGTGTGCATGTATTCGGATCTGACTGCTAGACACGGCGTCCGGACAAAGGAGGCTGGGGCACTAGGAGTTGCCACTTCCACATCCAGCAAATGTGCGCAAGGGGAGTGGATTTTGGAATTTGCACGAAGCCGCTTGCCACAATCGTGAGAAAAACGGAACGACTGACTTTATTCAGACAGTCACGGCACGTCAAAACCATGCGTGTGACCTGCTGGCTGGAGCAGCTGCCCAACAAGGAAGATCCCATGAGCTTGATTTCTACGGTGGCCTGCGACCGCAGGCAGACACTACAAACTTTTTGACTTCATCGGGGGTACCCATGTTTCGAACAAGTGGGTCGGCTTGCGCAACAGGTTCGAGTGACACGTCGTCTTAACAAAGAGTCACGCCAGCCTGACTGTGACAGATCTAAGGCTATGAGAGTCATGCGACTGATGGAAAAGCGAAAAGTCGATGGCAACAACTGGGCGCAAGTGTGCACACAACTGCGTGGGAATTTGAAAGCAGAAGCAATGTGGTCTTGTCTGGGACAACTTGCATCCAGCAGTCTCAACCGGGTAGACAGGTTGAGGTCGTCCTTTTCCCCCCAGCTTGAGAATGTTTCGAATGCTCTTGGCATCACTGTGCTGATGCCAAGAGCATTCAAAACATTTCTCAAGCTGGGGGAAAAAGGACGACCATGTGACTTTTGTTCAGGAAGTCCAGACTCCAGGGTACACTGGTGTCACGAATGCCTAGCATGGCAACCTGCTTTCGTTCAAGTGGCCTTGACGGCATCAGCGCACCTAGCCACAGGGGACAACAGTCTGTGGTTTTGCCCAGATTTTTGCTTGGGCTTCGCAGGCCCGGATTGCAAAATGCAAAAATGAAGTGATAACGAGGCCTGGATAAGAAGGTCTGGTTTTGTGAGACACTCTGACCCAGACCTTGTAGCATGGACAACGGGCCCTGCAGTCTCAGCTGGTGGCATGGGCAGAGATGCAAGTGTGGCGACCAAGGAACGCATTACATGTCTGTGTGGACTGAGGGGACAGACAGATGCGACATCTGGGGAGACGTGCGCTGGTGCAGACTTCCGGCAGGCTGTGTACGAGGTACTGTATGAATGTGTCGGGAGTATGCGTAAAGTCTTAAAACACAACCAAGAAAAACCCAGGAAAGAAAAACAGCAGCCACGGATAAATGGAAAAGCCATGCGTTTTGATATGATTGGACAATTACCTCTTGAAATTATTGCGTGGCTGCGAGATGTCTTTGACCTGGAACAAGAGGTGGTGACATCCGCTCTGACCATCAACTGTCTTTTCCTAGTGGCACCGTCCGTGCTGGGGACCTCATGGGAGGATTGTCTGGTTGGCTATCATTAGAGGGTGACAGTCGACAATTTCTGTCCTAACACGACGGGATTACCTATACCATGGTCACATCGGTGCCTGGTGGTCCTGAATGAGCCCAGAGAAGTTGCTCTCTCACGAGTGTTGGAGAAAATCACCGCAACGGCAAGGTTGCGGAGAGTGGTAGTCGTCATCCATGACAGACCCGGGAAAAAACGCTTGACACGGAAACAATACATGCGCCATTCAACAAATGATGTCACGTGCACAGAACTGGCTGTTTTCCCTGCAGTTACTATTAGTTTTGGCCATGCTGCTGGGTGGAATGACTATGCTTTATGCTTATGGAAATGGGTACAGTACCAATTCCAACAGCGCGTCCTCGACACATAGTCATACATGGACATGTGATGAGGATGGACATCTTGTAGTACCTGATACTCACTGCCCTAGTGTCTTGCGGAGACATAACGGATTGTTAAACAAGAGGGATGTGCGCAACCTCCTGCTTGGCCCGCCATGTGCCACAAAGGAAACTCTAGACAGTATTCGAGTAAGTGACGTGCGCAAATCGGCATTCCTTCTCGGAGGAACTGGTGGCAGATCCTCTGGTAATCCAAACGATGGACCTGTGTAGTTTGGCTCAGGGGAGGCCATGCGACTTGACTGGCCTCTGCAGGTTAACGATAGCGGACTGGATTTCACTGCCCTACCGCTTCTTGGATTGTATACTGGTATGCTGAAATCAATTCACCTTGAATTCACGAAGGCAGAACTTACGGTGGTTTCCAATTTGTCCGAACTACACAAGGCTTATGTACTACACCACTGTCGTCGTGTTGGTATTCCAATGATTAGCCAGGAAGTGAAATGTTTACGTACGAGTCCTGTGGCCAATTGCCATCTGTGTAACCACCCCTTTCGGAACTTGTATGAAATCACGGAAAGTGGGGAAGAGGAAAAGGTGTTGTGTTCTGCCGTGACTCGCAAACATCAGATCTAGGCTGATCGTGTTATTTGGGGCATTGGAAGTGCGGCAGCAGTCACAATGTTGCGGGATGCCCTCCTGTCTACTGCTCTGCATGTGTGTCTGGCGTGCGCGGCCCTAGTCTCGGGCGCTCGTTACCAACGAAGGGAGGCCAGGGAAAGTGTACACACAACAAAAACCCCTGATGCTGACACGACTGCAGCAATTCCGAGACCTGTAGCACTCGCTCGAGTGGTCACAGGAGTCGTTCCTGAAACGGAGCCCATTTGTGCAGGCAGCATGTTGGTCGCATCACATGGTCAGATGACAACAGATAGTGCCCCCCGACGTAGCGATCGCGTGACACAACAACCCGCCAGACTTCTAGATGTTGCGGAACTATATGTGGCTCCAACTGCACCCCCGGGCCTCAGGAATGTGGCGTTCGAACGCAAGGCAATGACAGCAGAACTGCGGGCCATTGGCTTGCGCCCTGATGGCAAGGAGATGCTACTAAAACGGGTCTCTGCCTCAAGGGCACTCCGACTGCTAAAAAAGTTCCGACAAGGGTACTGTCCAATAATTGGGAAAAAGTTTAGTAGTTGTGACCCTGTCCCTCCTACATTGCGCACTAATGTTCGTATTGAAGTGCACCAACCCATTGCAAACCTCCCGTGGCTGCAGGTTGGCCAGCAGGGCACCATTACCTCAGCGCGAAAGGATGTCATTTACGTCACACTTGACGCCCTTCCAGCACCTCTGCAGGTGACTTCTGTCTTGACAGCCACAGCAACATTGCTTGGTATATACACAGGCCCCCACTCGGTACCACCACCTCCACCCACCCAGCATGCCAAGGTACGTCTCAGCGTCGAGCAACAAGCCTCAGTTCGAGGGATCTGTGAGACGCGCATGTGGAGGCTGCATGAGATAGCTCCATCTGCCACCAGTTCGCAGTTAGTCGTGCATGCCCTGCCGGCGGATGCGCCAGCTTCGTCGAGGTGGGAACTTGAGCAACAGTTGCACGCAGTTTTTACTTGAAACAGTGATACAACTGTTGAAGGAGGCAGGGGTGGTGCCAGCTGATGCCAGCGCCAGTGCATCAGGCAAGCCCTCAGAGGCGGCACTGCCTGACGTGGACAATGTGGACCTTGTCAACGTGCCAGCCACACTTGACTATGAGGGGGATGGGACATCATGGCAACAGGGCCTGCCGCCAGGAGAAGTGGGGCCGCAAGTGAGTGAGCTTGAGTTGTCTGACAGTGACAGCAGTGTAACCTCTATCCTTGGCGTATGTCTGGATGGATTTGATGGAGACGCTTGGATGTCGGATGCAGAAGGAGCGCAAGACGACATTCTGGTAGGTGAGGCAGCGGGGGTCAATGACCCTGGTGACATTCCGTGGCGCACGACAGAGTGGAGTGCAGGGGCAGAGGATGTGGCGTCAGCCAAGGTGGCAACAAACCAGGGGGAAGTTGAAGGTGGGATCACAGTGAGTGGAGGCGGTGCGTCTAGTGTGCGGGAGCCCCTAACTGCGGACGAGAAGAAAGAGAAGAAACGAATAGCATTCAATACAGGACAAAACAAGGAAGAGTCCCATTGGCAAGAACCACAAAAAAATCTAACACAGAGTGGAGGACAGCGCTGACAATCGTGCACGATGTGCTGACAGCTCCAGTCATTCTCCAAACTCTAAGTAGAATCTTTGGCCCAGTACACATAGACCCTACACATTGCGGTGGCCATACGAATATAAACCAGTTTAAACTGTTTGATTCACCTTCGCATTTCCTCTCAGAGTACAATGGTTAGACACGAATGCGCAGGAACTAGAGAAATGAAGATAGAGATAGAAAGGGAAGACAGACATAGGAACCGGGTTATGTGTATTCGAGAAATGAAGATGCAGATGGAAAAGGAAGATAGGCATAGGAGCTGGGTTATGTGGATACATGTTTAGATACACATACGCAGGAATTAGAGAAATGAAGATGCAGATAGAAAAGGAAGATGGGCATATGAGCTGGGTCATGTGTATATATGTTTGGATACACATAGTAAATGCGTATACCTGACACGGCTTACGCCGAGATGGTGATACGGAGTGTGAATCCACAACCTTGGCGCTTTACCATTAACAGCCTCGGTCTCCCTCACGCACATTCCTTGTCTATTTGCCTGTTTCTATGAGTCTGCGTCGTGTGTGTGTGCTTCCTTCTCTATCCGTCGTTCTCTACCTGTGTTGCGCGCGCTGCGTGTTTGTTGTTCTGTCCTCAATTCATAACCACCTTCTTGTCTTCTTTCTTCTTTTTCAACAAATTTAATAGACCCCTATGTTACAGTACCTATTGATGTACGCACGACCCTGCTCATATTCCTATTTTCTTTTTTATTCATACATGTGTCGACCATTCTCTCATGACCCCTTATCATATGTTTGCTCCACTTACAAAACGTCTCTGTGTACCTGCTAGTAGCAGTGTCGCCCGAAGTCTACATACTTGTGACCTCATGTTCCTGAGTCTGTATTTCTCTAATCATATGTGCCTACGCTTCCTATGAATGCACATATAACATTTTCACATGAAAAAGTGAAATTCTGTGTGTACCTATGCCCTAACATATGTGCATTGCCCCACAACGTCTTCATTCGTATCTTTCCCATCCACCTAAACACGTACTCACGTGGGGATGTCTGCACCATGCACGGTAATGTAATTAGAATAACTTCCATGCACAATGAAATATATTCAGTAACACATAAATATACATTCATAGATCAAATACTCAACCGTTTGCATGTTCTTATCCACTTTGCAACCAACCGCTTTACTTTTGAAAAGTTTTCGCCTCCGCCTCCATTGTTACACCTAGCACTGCCACTTACTAGTTTGCCAGAAAGGGGGGTTTTCAGAAAAGTCATCTTCGAGCATTAGCAGGAGAAGAGGCGGCGTGGCACTGCATGCTCTGGGCACACCCAGTGATGACGGTGACTCAGTCAGGATTGGGTCTTCTGGTCTCAGGATCGAGTGCCCAATTGCCCCGGGCACTCAATAGGTTGCCATAAAGCCTGCTGTGAATGCACAGGGAGCCCAGTGGGATTGTAGGTGCATCCCTGTGAACGCACAGGGAGACCAGTGAGATTGGGTCTTGTGTGAGTGTGCATCCCTGCGAACGCACAGGGAGCCCAGTGGGATTGTAGGTGCATCCCCGTGAACGCACAGGGAGACCAGTGGGATTGTACTGCCGCTGGAGAATTAGTGGAGATGGACCAGGAGTCCAGCGGGATTGCGTTGGTGTGTGTGTGTGTGTATGAGAGATGTAGGCGGACTTGACTGGGGGCTCGTTTTTCTATATTCTATATTCTATACATTCTGGTCTGTAGATACTATTCTTTTATCTTCTATCTTCTATATTATTTATTCTATATTCGCGGGGCCCATGCTAGTGGGTGGCAATATCTACCATGAGAAGGGATTGCATGACGGGATGAGAGACTTTGAGCATGTGAGTCTGAGATGAACATGAAAGATTGAGATTGAGTAACTTTAGTGACATGACTGGGTTACATGATTGTGCGTTTCGAGAACACACTTCAGTGCACAACCAGTACAGGGAAAGGAAGGATGTCATATTTGAGGGCAGGGTCATGAGGAACTGTCAGGAAAATAGATGGCAGGGCTGGGGAGAGCCTGGGAGACTGGATGAGCAGGCTGAGGGGCTGGGGTGAGTGGGCTGGGCTACGTTGGTAGAATGATGATCTGAGAGGCAGAGATGACCAGGCCGAGCCTGCATCTGCAATCATGAAGAAAGTGTCAGAAAAATAGATTGCAATGCTGGGGTGAGCCTGGGAGACTGACATAAGAAGGCTGAGGGTCTGGGGTGAGTGGGCTGAGCTGCGCTGGTAGGATGATGATCTGAGAGGCAGAGATGACCAGGCCGAGCCTGAGAGAGACATTATGACTGAGTGAGGGGGCCCGGGCAGGGCCCATGAGGGTAAGTGACAAAAAACTTCAGAGAGCAGAATACAGAGAACAAAGAGGTGAAGAAGTCAGCCAGATAGCATGTGAGGCTGAGATGACCTTGACAGACTCAGATGAGGACCTCAAAAAGGCACCAGAATGCGAGAGGGCCTGATGGCACGAGTCCCGAAGGCACGAGGGCCTGAAGAAGGCACAGGGGCCTGATGGCACAAGGGCCTGAAGGTGCAACTTGAAGGGCCTGAAGAAGGAACGAAGGCCTCAAGACACGAGGGCCTGAAGGCGCAAGGGCCTGAAAACACGAGGGTCGAAAGGCGCAAGGGCCGAGGGCACAAGGGCCGAAGGTGCGAGGGCCTGAAGGCACGAGGGCTTGAAGAAGCAATGAGGGCCTGAAGGCACGAGGGCCTGAAGGCGCAAGGGCCTGAAGAAGGATCGAGGGCCTCAAGGCACAAGGGCCTGAAGGCACGAGGGCCTGAAGGAACATGGGGCGAGGGCCGAAAGGCGCAAGGGCTGAAGGCACAAGGGCCAAAGGCGCAAGGGCCTGAAGGCGCGAGGGCCTGAAGAAGGGACGAGGGCCTGAAGGAACGAGGGCCGAAAGGCGCGAGGACTGAAGGCGCCAGGGCGAAAGGCACGAGGGCCTGAAGGATCGTGCGCCAGTCAGTACACTTGTCACGGCCTCACAGTAATAAACAGAATGTTAGAGCACGCTCGAGTTTGAATGCACCCGGCGCAGAAAAAGAGCACACCAGACAAGTGAAGGGTGGTGGTAGTGATGCAGGCGCCCACCGGCTTGGCGCTGGTCTCGGTTGACCCACTAGCCCGCTCGAGATGTCGCATGTCACGCGTGGCTCTTCGGGATCCTGTTGTTGTTTTACTCTGGATGATCTGTTGTTGTTGTTGTGTCTTTATTAATTCAACTCAACCCCCGAGCCAGAATGTATCTACAGACCATGAATCTGATCTAGACCATGAAGGGAACCGCACGGGCAATATAAGTCCGATTTGAGGCCAACCAAACACGAGAGTCCACCTCCGCACTATCGAGGCGCCGCGCACGCCAAAGTCCCGGAGAGGGGGACGGTACGAATGCTGCTTTCATGCCTCCCAGAAACATAAAGATCCTGGGCGAGGAAAGACCATGTGGGCCCCGCCGAGACCAGACTACTGACGTAGCGAGACAACACGACACAGGTAGACCACAAGTCGACAAAAATTCCGGAGGATTGAACCCTGCACCTGGCGAGCACACACGCAGAGTCAAGCTGTTTCTTGTAAGATATATAGCATAACAACATAAAACCCGGGATGGGGGTGAAAGGTTGATTCAAGTTGGGGCATTTTGATTGGGAGTTTGTGTGAGAGTGAATCCCTGTGAATGCACAGGGAGCCCAGTGGGAATGTGGGTGTGTTCCTGACAGGGCCTGTGAACGCACAGGGAGCCCAGTGGGGTTGTACTGTCTCGGGAGATGGACCAGGAGTCCAGCGGGATTGCGTTGGTGTATGTGTGTGTGTGTGTGCGGGGGATGTAGGTAGACTTGGCGCGGGCTCGTTCTTCCATATTCCATATTCTATACACTGGCAAACTCGTGCGAAAAGATGGTGGAAACAGAACTCTTCATGAAATGAGCCCCGCGGCCACGTTTTGAGTACAAACCATAGACAAACTGGATGAGACCTGCACCAAGGACAATGATTGAATGATGCTGGTGCGACGCGGCGACCGCGTCATGAGGTAGCGTGGATTTGGACCGATCTCTTGAGCGAACAGCGTCGGGCGACTAATTTCGTCGAGACAGCAGCAGGGCGGGCGGCAAACGACAGCCTGCACGATGCTCGCGCAAGACTCAAGATAAGTTCGCAATAGTTTCCATGGCAAAGAAATTTCTGCACCGTTGCATAGGCGCGCTTGCATGGGTGCATGTGCAGTTTTTGCGGAGAGTATGCATGTATTTAGACAAGGGTTCTGAGCACCGTGCATGTGCAGGTGTGTACGTTAAAAAGGTGCTGTGACATCAGCGTACACATTTGTGCACGTGCTCGCTACAGGATGTGCATATGCGCTGTATGTGCAGTTTGTTCATCCAGCGTTCGGGAACGAGGGTGGGGGGGTTCAGCTAGTCTATGAGGGCACTTGTTGCTTGGCGTGGGGCGTTTTTTTTGACAGAATGAGAGATAGGGGTGTTGTCTGTGTCTTCTACATTTTAAACGTGGGTGGGAGTGTATGTGGGTGTATGTGTGTGTATACACACACACGCACTCTGCGCAGATGGGGTACTCGGTTGTGAGCCCAGGGGTCGGGATGAGACACCTGGAGGGCCCGAATAATCCAGATGAACTAAATCTCGGCATATATACTCGAGCACATAGGGCTTCCAGCAAAGCTATCAGACGATTTCTTACGAAGTAATCAAAGCAACATCAATATTCGTATATGTGTACAAAGTACACATTTGTATGTAGATCATGATGCTAGGAGGCGGGATGAGACTCTTGGACTAACTGCCTTTTTCTTTAACATATTTTCCCTTTCGAAAAAGAAAAGCAAAAGAAGTGAACGCAAAACCACTGATAGTCTTGAATCTAAAATAACAGATTTGAGCGCATAGACCCTCAATCAAGGGTACTAACCCACTTTTTATAATAATAAGAGCCATCATCATCATTCTATATTCTATATTCTATATTCTATATTTGATATTCTATATTCCATATTCTACTCTAACCAGCCAAAGTGCGATGTCTCGCATCTTGTTTGGATTCACTATTTACCCTTTTGGTAAGGGTCGACATTTTTCATAAGAAAGAAACAAAAAAAAAATCAAATTAATTTTTAAAAATCCAAAGTTCTTGGATCCTACGTACTGATTTGTACCGTCCCACTCCCCGGGACCTTGGCGTGCGCGGCGCCTCGATAGTGCGGATGTGGACTCTCGTGTTTGGTTGGCCTCAATTCGGATTTATTTCGCCCGTGCAGTTCCCTCCATGGTCGAGATTCATTCTGGGCTCGGGGCTTGAGTTGAAGTAATAAAGAGACAACAACAACAACAACAACGTGGTTAATCGGGTGATTACTACCGCTTATTAGTCTTGTGATTAAAGTTGGGTCTTGGCAACCACCCAAGAAAGAAAAAAACAGAAAAGTGTCGGGCAAAGGGTGAGATTAATAAGTCTCAGTTGGATTTTCAACACCCAACGATGAAAGAGAGAGAGACGAGATCATCTTTGTCTCTGCATTGATGAACAACCGGGACTCATGGTGCCTTGCCTATCCTAGTGAAGGAGCACCATTTAGATGGGGCGCTACGTTCCTTGCAAATTAGGTAGATTTGATTTTTTAGGACTGCTTGGCCCGAGGATGCAGGCCAGCCCACAAGCACTGTTGACTGTTTGTCCACTCTACAGCGGGTCCTGCACCGAAGCTCCAAGTCGAAACCCAGCACTGATTAGTCAGTCTTCGAGCCTCTTTTTACAGTTCCCCAGATTTCTTTCTTTCTTTTTTTCTTGGGTTTCAAATACCCAATTTAATCACTGGACTAAGCGGGTGTTGAGAACCAAATTAAGCGCATAGGATCTAAGAAACTGTCCCGGACTGTTGCCGACCAGATTCCCCCCTGGGTGCCAATGCAATTTGTTTCTCCTTGTCCCCTTTTTTTGGGGGAAAAAAAAGAAGATCGTGTGCAATTTCAAACACCAAATCGTCAGTCAACCGAGGACTTCACTGTTGTCCGTATATTGATTGATGTTGCTTTTATCACTTCGTAAGAAATAGTCTAGTAGCTTTGCTGGAAGCTCTATGTGCTCTAGGCCAATTGTCGGTATGGACTAAGTCCGACTTTGAGTTTCAAGTAGGTGGGCAATGGTCCGGGACAGTCTCTTCCCAAGTGATTGGTTGGGGTTTTTCAAACTTGAACGAAAGAAAAATAGAGATAAGAAAAGAAGGAGGACACAAAAGGGGAGAAGTGGGGGGGGGGGGGGGGGGGGGGGGGAGAAAGGGGGGGCCCACAAGTGGGGGCGCATACTAAACAGCCTTTCTTTCAAATTTTTTTTTGGCACATCCA
>Ga0105055_10008182_pt1 | contig 13674 bp, 10 predicted proteins | sample BON03_FD_78090 | JGI IMG/M metagenome (GOLD analysis project Ga0105055, IMG submission 78090) | Freshwater microbial communities from Lake Bonney liftoff mats and glacier meltwater in Antarctica - BON-03 | ecosystem: Environmental > Aquatic > Freshwater > Ice > Glacier meltwater | place: Lake...
ATGTCCTCTGGTTGTAAATATACGTGTCGATCAAAAGCCGCCACACAATCCAAAAGGTCCTCCTCCTCTTCACTATCCTCATCATTCCCATTCTCCTTTCCCTCTCCTCCTCCTCTTCTTCTCACTGCAGCCGCCGACGGCACCACCACCGTCTCTGCCCTCAACCCCTCCTCCGCCAGAAACACCACGTCCTCTAACAATAAACTCGTGTGTCGCTCCGTGATGTTCTTCACCTGGGCCTGCAACAGCACTTCCCCCGAAGGCAAGGCTTTCTGAGTCGTCGTCAATGCCACAGGATTGTACACCTTGAATTTAAATCGTTTCATCATCGGCCGTGGCCCCTCTCCTCCAGCACCCGCATTCATGACCGTCGTCAGATACTCGAGCTTGATCGCCAAATAATGCCAGTCCAATTCCTGTAGTACATGCTCCACCACCACGTCTAGATTCTCCCCTGGCCGGAGCTCTCGAGGCCGATCACGACTCACGCCCAACCCACCCCATTGCCCTGGTAAAGGAAGTGGTGGGGGGTCGAGTCCCTCCAAATCCGCTTGTCGTGTAGCGGCCATATTCTGTAAAGGCACCTCGGTGCTTCGGGAGCTCTTGAGGGAGGCGTGGGCTTCGAGGAGAAAGATGGAACAAGGCAAGGTATTGACAATAGAGACGTAGGCACAAAAGGTCTCGCCCAGGTAAATTTTCCCAAACTCCTCGGGCAGGGCCAGGCATGGTTGCAGCAGAAAGTCGGACTGCACCACTTCAGCAGCCAGGACCTTCGGTGTCGAAGTCCCGTTGCCCCCACCGCTGCTGCTGCTGCCGCTGCCGGCGCTCATGCGTCGGTTGAGAGAGGCGAGCTGCGTCCCCACGCCGGCCCCAATGCTGACCTGGTCGTACAACCGCGGCTTGAACAGCCGCCGCACAAAGATCTCGGGGTTGGCCGTGCTGCTGCTGCTGGGCTGCGATTGCTGCTGCTGCTGCTGCTGCTGTTGTGGCGGTAGTGGCGGTGGTGGTGGCGGCGGGCCTCTGTCGCTCATCGAAAGCGGGCCTGGCATGCCTCCTGAAGACGCCATCCTCTACTTGCCCCAGGTCCGCGGGAAAACGTGCCTGTGCGAAATAAGGGGTAAATTGGACGTGGTGAGGTGTCTGTAAAGTCTAAGGCGTGACTGTTGGCGTAGGGGAGGGCTGGACAAGGGACCAAAGAGGGGCATTTGGGAGCGTGGAATATCATCCTCTGGCGATCGACCTGGCAGCCATCATCATCACGGCCGCTTCCATACCCAGGCTGCAGCCAGCCCTGGACCACGCACTCCCACGTCCTCACCACGCCCACTCTTTACCCCACACACAACGACACAGGCATCCTAAAGGACCAGCAGGGGGCGTCCTTCAGTCGGAGGACTCGCCCATCATCATCACACTCCAACCAGCCCTCTTCAATTGAACCACCACTGCCCGTCCCACCACCACCACAAGCGCTACGCCTCGCGCTCTAGCTTCTACGGCTCATTACCATGACGAAGAAGCACCAGAAGGGCAAGCAAAAGCGGCGGCGGTCCGAACGCTGCGAAACCCCCACGGACGACGACGGCTTCCCCACCTCGTCGCCCTGCTCCGCGTCTTCCCCCGCCTGTAGCTGTGAGGGGACTGCTCCACCCAGGTGTGACGACGATGCCTACGACTTTGACTTTCCGCGCGCGGCCAACGCCCCTCGCCATCGAAGCAGCAGCGGCAGCGGTGGTGTCGGCAATGGCGGTGGCGTTGGTGGTGGAGGCCATGGAGGGAGTGGTGGGAAGGCGAACGCGAGCGCAGGTGGTCCCAACCGCAGCGACAGCCGGAGCAAGGGTAGCAGCAGCAGCAGCAGCAGCAATGACGCCAAAAGCGGCGGCGGCAAGAACCGTCCACCCGGGCCGGCTGGTAAGGTGGCAAATTGGGGTACGCCCGAGGCGATTAAGTTGCATTTGTATGAGGGCATTGCGGGGTTATTTGAGGATAATGAGCATTCGATTGGAAGGAGCTATACCGAGGCGGCTTTGGAGCATTGGCGGGGGTTGACTGTGGCGAGGAAGGCGAAGTTGTTGAGTGGGGTGTCAAGGGAGGATGTGTACGATAGCTTGAGGGAGGTCGAGATAACGACGCAGTATCCTGTGGAGGGGGAGCCGAGGGAGGAGACTGCACGGGTGGTGGCGGAGCAATTTTTGCATGCTATGGAGGTGAAGGATGGGATCTTCAAGTTTCCGCATGCGCCGACGTTGGAGTTTGTGGGTTTTTTTGCGTGTTTGGAGACGAATTTGTTGATGTCGATGGAGGAGGAGAATATTAAGAATCAGGCGGCGATGGTTTTCTCGCTGTTGCTCTGGCGGCAGTCGTGGTGGTTGTGGGGGTTTATCCCCTCCCTCCTCCTGTTGCTGCTGGAGAACAAGTGGTGCAGAACCGTGCGGGCCTGGATATGGGAAGGGATGTGGCATGGGTTTTGTGGGCGGAGGCGGTGGCAGCCTTATGTTCGGTGGAAGGTCGAGGCCTACATGGTTGCTGCCCTCAGTATCGTCATGTCCTCTCGAGAGCGAAAACGCTGGAATTACCTCTCCATCCTCCTCACAGCAGCGGCGCTCTTTCTGGACTATCAGTCCGCGTCCCCTCAGTCTAAGACGGCCGATTCTAAGGGTTTGATTACTACGAGGCAGCTTTTGTTGCACCTGCAGAAGTTCCTCCTCCTCCTCCTTGCTTACCCAAGCTACGTCGCGTTCCTCACGGTGGGTTTCTACTATTTCCCCACGGCCTTTGTCCTCGTCCTGTCCAGTGTATATTTCCTGGTTGGGTTTGGTCTCTCTTTTTCTTGGAAACTCGTGCATGGCAAGCTCTTGTCACGCTGCCCTAAATGGAGGGATGGACTAGATGCCTGGTGGCAAGAAGGAAGAGATGGCTTGAATCGCGCGGTGATTTTGGCCTTGGTTGCCGTTCTTTTGATCCCTTATACATTTTATTGGAGCTGGTACACAGTTCCGGCGTGGCGGGGGACGTTTTGGCGGATACTGAGTGTGATGGTTGTGACTAATTTGGCTTCTGTGGAGGACTTGCAACGTACCCACACAGCCGCGAAAGAGGGGGCGATCAGTTTCGTGTATCGTATAAGGAGATGGATTAGGACGATGATTGCGTTTTTAGACAAGGTGGAGAGGGGGAAGGCAGCGGCGGAAGCGGAAGAGGAAGAGGAAGCGGGGGGGGTACCCAAGGCCAAGGAGGCGTGGGAGATGGAGGATTAGATTAGGTGTTAGTGGTGAGGTGTTGGTGGTGAGTGGCGGCCGGAGGAAGGAAAGAAGTGAGAGGTTGTATGTATAGTGAAGAGACCTTTTGGGCCAAGGATTTGGTTGAACAATAAAGCAAAGAACGTAAAAACAGAGCTTTTGATGAGCGGGGGTACGAACTAGGTGAGGAATGGTGCTTGCTGGCTAGGTATTGCTTTGGAGCGTAAAGCCTGGCGCCTCGCTTCCTCTTACTTTACTTTCAACAGAAGCTACACACAAGCCAAATGCAGGCGCGACTCACTTAATTCTGCATTGTTTCCGCGCTATTACGTACCTACTTTCATGGAAATGAGGTGGCAAATGAGAAGCGTGTGCAAAAGTGGTTGCGAGGCCAGGAGGTCGTTTAGCTACGTGCCGCCGCCATTGTACTGGCGCTCTGGCAGAGCGCCAGAAATACCACCTGCAGCAAGACTGGCTCGACAGAAAGCGGAACAAATGCTCTCAGTTTGTAGGATTCTATCTGAGGACACCATTCATGCACTAACATATGGGTTCGATATGTTGGGGATGTCGCATTATTTGCGTCTGGGTTTGCCAGACCTCCTCCCTTCGCAAGGAAGTCCATCCTCCTGGACTCGCTCCCTTCTTTCCAGTATTCTTCCTGGGCGCCGTGCTTTATGCAGGTGGGAGTAGCATGTATCACAACAGAAGTAATGGCTTTAACTTTCCAATAAAGTCCCAACACACACCAACTTAGGCACCCCAAACACTTGCTGTCCTCTCCATCTCTATTCCAAGCCATGGCCAGCCGAGGCGAAAGCCCGCCACCTCGCACTCCCAGCAAGAAGAAGCGGGCGCGCACCAGCGTAGCAGCTACACATGCACCCCACAGCCTTCCAATCTTTGTGCTCGACATGGAAGAGGTGAATGGCGGTGGTGAAATTCTCATCTATGGCTGCACGGCCGAGCGCCAGAGCGTGCTGCTGCGCGTGGCCGGCTTTCGCTATAGCTTCTTCCTCGACGTCCCAGGGGGAAACATTACGGAGAATGGCCTCAACCCCGAGGCGGAGCACGACATCCGGGCGCGCATTCGGGGACACGTGGATTTTACGAGCGAGGTGGTGACTCGACGCAGCCTGGTTTTGTACCAGCGCGAGCCGGACACGCTCATGTTGCGCATCTACCCGACCACGCGCAGTGCCACGAACCGCATCGTCGCGGCGTTCCAAGCCGTGGTGGGCAAGCATAATGTGGTGCTCTACGAGACGCAGGTTGATGTCCTGACGCGCTTTTCGTTAGACATTGGAATCCGATGCGGGGACTGGCTGGAAGTGCCTGCCGGTGATGGCGCCGACGGCGAGGAGGACGACGAGGAAGAACAAGCGCAAAGCCGCCGATCCATCTGTGACGTCGAATTTGTCTGTAACTGGGACGCCGCGGAAAATCAAGTGCGTTGCGAAGGCCAGTCAATCCAACTCCACTCCTTTGCCGAGCCGCAATGGAGCGGCCTGCCACCTCTGAAAGTGTTGTCTTTGTCAGTGGATCGCTACCCTACCTCGCTCCCTGATTCCGCGTGGGCGCCAAAGGGCGAGGACTGCCCGGACCCTGTCCGCATGATTGGCGTTGTCTTGACCTACGAAAATGGCGGGACCGTGCCGCACTCGCGCACCAAGGTTCTGCTGCTCAACACGGCAGGATTGGACAAGCTGGAAAGGGCGGCAGCTCAGAAGGGAGCGGCAACGTCGAGGAACTTGGGAGTGGGCGGAGGCTGGGTGACGCGATTGTACGGCAATGAAAAGGACTTGTTGCAGGCTTTCGAAGATTTAGTGTTACTAGAAGATCCGAGCCTGCTCACGGGCTTCGAGGTCGGGGAAGCTTTGCGCGTGCTGCTCGGGCGGGCGGAAACGCTCAAGATGCGGCAGTTTGGGGCCTTTTCCCGGCGCCGAGGCGACAAAGTGTCGGTCAAGAGTCAGCAAAGCTATGGCGCCAAATGGGTCAAGGACAAGGCTAGAATGAGCGCGACTACGAACCAAGAAGGCACCGAAGTGCACTGCCCGGGGCGCGTTGTGCTGGACATCATGCGCGTGGTTCAGATGGGCGAAGCTCTGCGTCTCTATTCGTTGGGGGATATTTCGATGCACGTGCTGGGGCGAACGTTTGAAGTGCTGAGTACAGCGCAATTGGAGTCGTTGTTTGTGGAACAAGACCGCCTGGGCTGGAGCCGCGCGATTCAGTCCGGGTTGAGTACCGCAGTGCTAGCGTTGGATGTGCTCAGCAAGAAGAATGCGGTCGCCGAGTTGGTAGAGGTCGCGCGCGTTACCGGCATGCCGCTGGCATACGTGTATATTCGAGGCCAAATGGCGCGCGTGACCAGCCTGCTCCAAATCCACGCCACGCGCCAAGGTGTCGTCATTCCCACCACCACCGAAGGGCTTCTGGACAAGGCGGCGCTCGCCAAGTGCGCCTTGTTGCTCGATCCTTCTGTCCTGTCTCCATCGAACCCCGAGGGCATCAGCACCGTCGGCCTGCACACAAGCCCCATCGCCGTCATTGATTTCCGAAGCCTTTATCCTTCCATCATGGTCCAGCATAATCTGTGCTACAGTACGCTAGCTAACGACCCCACGCAGCTGCAGAAAGGCAAAGAGGAGGAGGAAGCGTTCACGACCCCCCTTGGCGCGCAGTTTGTGAAGCCGGAAGTGCGGCGCGGCGTCGTGCCCAGCCTCTTGGCCGATCTTCTGGGCGCACGGCGCCACGCCCAGCAGATGCTTCAAGACCCCAGCACTAGCGAGGGCGAGAAACGCGTGTTGGATGCACGGCAGAAGGCGTTCAAGCTTGCGGCGAACGCTGTGTACGGCTTCACGGGCGCTTCGGTTAACAGCCTCTTTTCGCGGGAGCTGGGCGACTCCATATTGGCTTTGGGCCGAGAGTACATGACGCGCGTAATTGACTTGGTGGGCAAGGACTACCCGCAGCTCAAGGTGGTGTACGGGGACACGGACTCTGTCTTTGTCGAATACCCAGGCTGGACTCCCAAGGCAGCCAAGGCGCACTCCCGAGAAGTCTTGACGCCCGCGCTCAACGCTCAACTGCCTGCGCGCGTCCAGATCAAGCACGAGAAGGTCTTGGCGCCGCTCTTGCTGCAGCACATTCGGCGGTACGCGGGCTACGAGAACCTGGACGACGACGGCGCGGCTGGTTGCGGCACGGTTCAGCAACAAGATCGTTTGGAGATCAAGGGCATGGTGAGTGGTTAGAGCGAGGGAGAGATATAGTAAGATAGCACAGAGAGGATATAATTCAGGAGAGATTTATGGGGCGAGTTTGAAAGAGGCGCGATTAGAAACTCACGACACGCGCACAAACTACATACACTTATAATTACAGGAGGCGGTGGCGCGGAACAGCATGCCCTTTCTGGTCGACTTGATGAGGAGCACGCTAACTCTAATTTTGGACTCGGTGAGTGCCAACGGCCAAGTGGACGTGGAGGGCGTCAAGGACTACGTGCGACAGCAAGTGATGGCGCTTATGACGAGCAAGCCGGACCTGTACAGTTTGACTTGGACGAAGGGATTGTGGCGGCTGGGAGAGTACGACGCGAAACTACCGCACGTGCACCTGATTGAGAAGCTGGAGCAGCAAGATCCCCGGCGACAGTTTCGAGTCGGAGAGCGTGTGGGCTACGTGTTTGTGCAGCGAGAGGCGGATGCACCATTGTACAAGAAGGCCGAGTATCCACCCTTGGCGCTGGCGCAGAATATGACGTTGGACCTGACGGAGTACTTGAAGCAGGTGCAAATGCCCATGGTGCGGATGTTGCTACTCGTCATGCCCGTGGCCGAGGCCGAGGAACTTTTCAAGCCGGCTTTTCGCGCCGCTCCGGCGGGAAAGATCTCGACCGCGTCGTCCATTAGCCGGTACTTTGCGCGCAGCACGGGCACGCAATGTATCAATTGCCGGGTGCTTTTGCCTGCGGATCCTGTGAGTGGGGGGAAGGGCCGCGGTGGTGGCGGTGGTCGTAGTGGTGGCGGGGCGGCTTCGGCCAAGCCAGTGGTGCCCTTGTGCGCGTCCTGCAACGCGTTTCCGCTCAAGTCCCTGATTCCTCTTCACGAGAGACTGCGCGCCTGCGAAACGGAGCATCAGCGCGCCTACAGCCACTGCAGCGGTTGCCAGCGTGGAAGTCGGCATTGGGAGGTGTTGTGTCCTAACGAGACGTGCCCTGTCATGTATAAACGCGAAAAGTTTGCGCGCGAGAGCCAAGAGGCAGCAATGAAACTTGATGAAGTTGAGGCGGCGTTGCTGCAGTGCGGTTAGAGTCAGGAATGGGTAAAGCAGGGTGAGGGAAGGACGGGCTTGGAAGACAGGGGAGGTGGCTTAGATACGTAAATAGCCAAATCCCACAAAAGTCAATTATCTCTTCTCCTTTGTTCTTTTCTTCTTTTCATTCTCTTTCTTTTTCTTCTGCTTCTTCTCCTGGTTGTTTCTCTTTGTCTTTTCGCTCTTTTCTTTTCCCCACGGCCCGCAAAAATGGGCCTTCTTTTCCCCCTTTTGGCCGTTCCTCTTCAAACTTTCCGCGCTCAGATATATAAAATTCCTTTCCCTCCCTCGCCGTCTCGGTCATGTGTGTATATGGTACCCGACATTCTTTCGACTTCGATATTCTTGCTGTCACGCTACCTATCCCTCCTTCCCTCTTTTCCCTCCTTCCTTCAAATGAGATCATTTCAATCAATTATCCACATGCATGCAAATCTATCACTGCTTGTGAGTCAAACATCAAAAAGCTCATTATCATTCGTCCTCCTTCCCTCCCTCCTTCCCTACCTTCTCTGCGGGTCACCTGCTGGCCAACGCCGCCGTCTTCTTCACCAACTCATCCACCATCCCTTCCAACCCCGACATATTCTTACTCACAAACTCATACGTCATAAACGTAATCGCCTGCCCGGGCATAATGCGCATCAACCGCGGAGTAATCCCCTTCCACAACGCAAGCACCCCCTCCTCCTTCACAATCACCGGAATTGCATGCCCGATTCCCCTATACTTCGGCACCTGCCCCTCCACGATCCTCTGCTTCTGCAAGCGCGTCTTGACAACATCCAAGGGGTTATTCACCAACGGACCCAACCCACCACTCAAACCCCCAAACAACATACTCTCCCACGGCAACAGCTCACTCTTCTGCTGCTTCTCCAACCAATAAGTCTTGACTGCCTGGTAGGTCGTAAAATTTACCGCTTGATTGATCCCCTGTCGCATCACCGTGGGCACCACCCCCTTATACAGAGCAGAGACCCCCTCCTCCCTCGCCACCAACAAAGCCGTCTGCAACACATTTCGGTACTTTCGTGTCGCCAACTGAGCAGGGTCCGCCATGGAGTGAAATTGAGCTTGGAGACGGATTTTACACACTTCGGCGGGGGTGACGACGAGGATGGCTTCTGTCACCCCGCTGCCGAGGCCGGCGAGGAAGGTGGCGCTTTGCGAGACTTTGCCGTCGGCGTCTGCTAGGTAGCCTTTGTAGGACTCGAAGGAGGAGAAGCGGACGGCCATTTTGGGGACAATGCCCATGTAGACGGCCGTCAAGCCTTTGTAGAGGGCGAGGAAGGATTCTTTTTGGATGATGCGCGCGCCCGTCATAAAGAGGCCGTGGGTGGAGCCGCCGGCTTGCCGGAGCTGCATGCGGGTTTTGATGGTGTCCAGGGGGTGGCAGATGGAGGACTCGACGAAGCCGGCGGCGCCGCCTGCGACGAGGTGGTGGAGCATGGTCTTCTTCTTGGGGGGGGACGTGGCTTTTTGCGTGGGCGTGGGGGTGGCCGTGGGGGTGTCAGGGGTGATGGCGGTGCTGGTAGAGGGAGCCATGGTTGCTGGTGGTGGTGCTTGGAGGGAAGGGCTAGCTAGCTGGAAGCGCGGGTCGTCAATCAAGTGCCCGCACGCAGCACGCAGGGGAAGAACGCCTGTTTTGTTTGTAAGGGGGAGTGAGTCTCGTGAGTGATTGATTGATGCTTGTGAAAGAACGAAAGAGGGGGAAGAAGGAGGAGGGCGCCGCCATTCCTTCGATTGACAGACTGATGCTTTGACAAAGGCTCGTGCCACGCTTACAGCAAAACCTAGATGCAACAACAAGACCACCACCACGAGCAGCAGCAGCACAAGACGCTCGAGCAGCAGCGCATGCAAGTGCCACCATATGCGACGTCCTCCTTTCGCACTTGAGGTTGCCGTAGCAGCTGGTCTGATCTCATCGAGGTGGGGGGTGGTATTCCCACCAACCAAGCAAAAAATTTGGAAGGCTGGCGGAAGGCGATTGCACACCCTTTTACCCAGTCAGGGCCGCGTTCTTCTGCTCCAGTTGGTGGATAAAGTCCAGGACAAGCTGCTTGGGCCTGTGGCTTTGAGCCTTGTGCTTTCCTGGGCCAAAGGGGAGGGCGTGAATGGAGGGTGGAGTGCTGTTCTTGCTTCTTCTCGCCTTCGTCCTCGAGACTTCAACTAGGAGACCAAACACACAGCCCTCTGTCCCGCCCCCCACACACAGACATGTCCAGCAGGAGCAGCAGCACGTGTACACAAGCCGCAGGGCTATGGCCAAAGGCGAGGCGCCGCGTGTTTGCCCTCTCAAAAAAGGCTCCTTCTCGACCTCGAACATAAGTCACTCAACGCGCCCTTTCCCTTTTCCAATCAACACAGACCTTCGACACCCTTCCACCAACCACCACCAGCAAGCATGGAGGAGACACGCCTCTACCACGAGGATGTGGCGGCCACCGAGCGCTTCTTTCGCAACCCCCGCTTTGCCCGGACGGCGCGCCCTTACTCTGCCCAGGTTAGTAACTAAGGGTGATGTCTAGGTTGAAGGAGGGCGGGGAGGAGGGGAATGGATGCGAAGAGAGTGTGCTGCGCGTGGAAAGACAAGGCGCTATATGTACGCACTGTTTGGTTTGGCTATTGTGGCCATGAGTATGTGTATTTGACCTCTGTCTGGATGCGCAGGGTGGATGATTGGGTGGAGCTTTGCGTGGTGCTCATCCTCTCTACCCACCAGATGGCACCCGTGGGCGGGGCAGGAGGGAGACCACCACCTGCCTGCCACATTTATTTACCTTTATTACGCAGGTACTTGATGACTTTGTAATACTCCTCCCCCCCATCTAGGTTTCACAACAGACGTCCTCTCTTCCACCGCGATGAGACATACCCTATCGGCGCCCCCTTCCCCCCATCCACCCACCCACACTCACCCTCCCTCCCTCCCTTCCTCCCTCCCTTCCCCCCACCATAGGACGTGGTCGCCCTGCGCCCCTCCCTCCTCGTCGAGCCCGTCTCCAACCGGCAATCCCAAAAGCTGTGGGGTCTCCTGACGGACCTGGCCGCCCAGGGCAAATGCTCCTACACCTTCGGTGCGCTTGACCCGGTGCAAGTCATTCAGATGGCGCCCCACGTGTCGACGATCTACGTGAGTGGGTGGCAGTGCTCCTCCACGGCCTCGACCAGCAATGAGCCCGGGCCGGATTTCGCTGATTATCCTATGGACACGGTAAGCTTGCGGGAAGAAGGGAGGGGAGGGAGGGCGGAAGGGAGAGAAGTGAGAGCCAGCAACGCATAAACTCATTAACACATAAACTCACCCCCCCTTCCCTCCTTTCCCACCCTCCCCTCCCTCCTCTCAGGTCCCCAACAAAGTCCACCAGCTCTTCTCCGCGCAAATGTTCCACGACCGCCGCCAGCAAGAAGCACGCGCGCGCATGTCCGAGGCTGCTAAGGCCTCTGAAGCCCCTACTGATTACCTCCGCCCTATCATTGCGGATGGCGACACGGGTCACGGTGGCCTCACCGCCGTGATGAAGCTCACCAAGATGTTCATCGAGCGGGGGGCGGCCGGTATTCATTTCGAGGACCAGAAGCCCGGTACCAAGAAATGCGGGCATATGGGTGGGAAAGTCCTGGTGGCCGTCCAGGAACACATTGACCGCCTCACGGCCGCGCGACTGCAAGCAGATGTGATGGGCGCACAGACCATCATCGTGGCGCGTACCGACGCGGAGGCTGCTTCTTTGTTGGATACCAATATTGATGCCCGTGATCATCCTTTTATCTTGGGGGCGACGGTGCCGGGCACCCGAGCGTTGAATGACGTCATTGCCGAGGCGAGGGCCCAGGGGGTGACGGGAGCAGAGATGGACCGGATTACGGACCAGTGGATGGCGGCGGCTTGTTTGAAGAGGTTCCCGGAGGCGGTGTGTGATGCTCTGGCGACTTTGCCGAATGCTGCGCAGAAGCTGGCGGCGTGGAAGACGCAGGCTTATTCGTTGTCTTTGCCCCAGGCGAGGGTGTTGGCGAAGGAACTGATGGGTGGACGGGAGGTGTATTTTGATTGGGAGGCGCCTAGGAGTCGGGAGGGGTATTATAGGATTAAGGGTGGGGTAGATTATTGCGTGGCACGTGCGGTGGCGTATGCTCCTTATGCTGATTTGATCTGGATGGAGACGGCCAAGCCTGACCTGGTGGAGGCGAGGGAGTTTGCTCAAGGGGTGAGGAGTGTGGTTCCGGGAAAGATGCTGGCGTATAATTTGAGCCCGAGTTTTAATTGGGATGTGGCGGGGTTGACGCCTGCAGAGATGGAAGGGTTTAACTCGAATTTGGCGCGGATGGGGTTTGTGTGGCAGTTTATTACTTTGGCTGGTTTCCATGCGAATGGGTTGATGACCACGTTGTTTTCGAGGGAATATGGTAAGCGAGGGGTGGTTGCTTATGTGGAGATGATTCAGAGGAAGGAACGCGAAAATGAGGTGGACATGTTGACGCATCAGAAGTGGTCTGGGGCGGCGCTGTTGGATAAGCAGATGCAGACGGTAACGGGAGGGATGAGTTCGACCTCGTCGATGGGGAAGGGCGTGACTGAGGCGCAGTTTGGGGCTAAGGTCTCTGTGCCTGCTGCGGTGGCTGGGGGGAGCAAGCGCGGCGCGGGCGCGATTTCTCGTCTTTAGAGGGAGGGAGAGGGAGGGAGGGAGTGAGGAGTGAGGAGTGAGGGAGGGTTTGATAGATATTGATGATCGAACGGCGAAAAGAGATGAGTCAAACAAGACCAAGACAGGCAGAAAAGAGGAAGTCAACATATGATTTGACAGGCATTTCTGAGACATGAGGGAGAGAGGGGAGAGTGGGGAAGACGCACAAAAGCGAGATGAAAAGAAAGGAAGAGGAAGAGGATATGAGAGGGAAGGGATAGGGCTCTAATTTTTATCTTCTGTGGGATGGGAGAGAGGGAAGCAGAGAGAACAGAGGACACGATCATATACATGTACCCTTCTTTTTTTTGACCAGCCGACAGGAAGAGCGCAAAGAGTGAACGAGAAAGAGAGAGAGAGAGAGAGGAACGGTGATAGGCACAAGCAACAATTTTGGGGACGAAGAGAGAAGAAGGGGAGGGCGCCGTGACACATACAGACATACAGGCGGCGATTTTGCTCCGTTAGCAGCGGAGGGAGGAAGGGAGGGAGAAGGGGGGGACAGAGGAGGAAGATTTTGGTCTCTATTTCGCATTATCACTAGTACTCATTCACATGTGTCTGCTGACGATATACACATCTAACGCTGTCTATCTAGCCTTTGAAATTCTGAGAAGACGATTATGAACCTCTTGCAAGAGAGATGCTCAAGCAGGCAAGGTGAAAACATCGATTGGAAGACGAAGGATAAAGTGAAAGAAAGAGAAGAAACCACAACCAAAAGACCACAAGAAGAATGAAAAGAAAACCAAGAAGCAAAAAGAAGGGACTGAAACAAAGGAGGGAACAAAACAAGGAAAGAAAAGAGAACCAAAACACTACATACACCGCTCGCTCATGCGTACCCTTCTTGCTTTGCGTCTTTTGCGTCGTTTAATAACATCTATGTATATATATATACGCCTTCTTTTCTTTCGCCCCCTCAGTTGTCTCGCTCGCGGCTCAGAATAAATTCACAAGCGTGACACTCTTAAAAACAACGGGGCAAAAAGATGGGAAAGAAAAAGAAGAAGCAAGAGCAAGCTTTCGTTTGCATTCAAGGCTCAGACTCCACGATGATTTTGCTTTGGGGGGGATTCCAACACTTTGCGCGCTGGACTTGTATCCTATCTACCTATATATCTTTTGTCTTTGTTTAATGAGGTGCTTGCTTACTTGCGTGCATGCATGCGTACACAAGCAGAATCAAAATAAAATCAACAACATTTGTTGTAGCCGTCGTCGTTGCTGGTGCCCTCACCCATCTCTTTTCTCTTTCTCTTTTCTCCTTCTGTGCGTCGTCCTCATCCTCTCCCTCATCGTCGTCATCGTCGTCATAGGCGCCTCTCTAATCACTCTTTCATCTCTCTTTCAATTTCTTTTACCTTTTCGTTCATCCTTTCTTCGTCACTAGCTCCTTTCTCCTCTCTCTTGTTGTTTGATTA
>Ga0105055_10008186_pt1 | contig 13669 bp, 12 predicted proteins | sample BON03_FD_78090 | JGI IMG/M metagenome (GOLD analysis project Ga0105055, IMG submission 78090) | Freshwater microbial communities from Lake Bonney liftoff mats and glacier meltwater in Antarctica - BON-03 | ecosystem: Environmental > Aquatic > Freshwater > Ice > Glacier meltwater | place: Lake...
CCAAAGAAGATGCCCAAGCATATTCACGGAATTCTCATTTGCCAAAAATGTAGAAGGTGGAACCGGGATTTTGTTGGTGCGTTCAATATCCGCTCAATCTACATTGCTAGGATGGAAGGTTAGGAGCGCCCTGAACGCTTCACTCTAGCATTCTGGAAGAACAAGAACAAAAAACTAATCAGATCATTGCAAATAATCGTGATATTTCTGTGAACCTATCTACCATATAGGACGTTTTAAGATCCAAAATGTAAGGAAAGTAGAAAATACAATTAAAAAATAAAGCGCCTACGATAGAGTGGGTCGGACTGAAGAATGATTTCGAACTTCTGAAACAAACAGTTAATCGAAATATGATCAAGTCGACGACAGTTACAGGCTCTGCGATTCAGCCATTCGGGGACCTATTCACCTTTTGCGAGCCCTCATGGTACCAAGGATTTCCATCTCCTTATTACAAAGAATCACATGTCAAGTTTCGAGATACCGTTCGCCATTTCGTGGAAACCGAATTGAAACCGTTCGTTGATGAATGGTTAGATAAGAAACAACTGTATCCTGCCGAGCTACATCGAAAAGCGTATTTGGCTGGTATTCAAGGTGTGCTATACCCAAAGGAATTTGGTGGCACCCGTCCAGATGACTTCGACTCGTTCCATGAGATCATTCTCTGGGATGAACTGGCGCGAGTTGGTGGAGGCGGAGTTCTCGGTCAGATGAGTATCAACTCGATGGCACTACCTCCTATCATGAAATACGGTTCTCAGTACCTCAAAGACAAAGTTATTAGAGACGTGGTGGAAGGGAAGAAAAACTGCTGTCTCATGATATCAGAGCCATACGCAGGATCGGATGTCGCAAACATCAGAGCGACTGCTGAGAGAAAAGGCGACCATTATATTGTTAACGGGCAGAAGAAATGGATTACTGGTTCACTGATGGCTGATTTCTGGACATGTCTTGTTCGAACTGGAGGACCTGGTGCAGGAGGACTTTCCGTATTGCTTCTTGAGAAAGACATGCATGGGATCAAACTAAGAAAGATGGAAACCCAATTTGACAACACTCATAATACCTGCGCGGTGGATCTGGATGATGTTAAAGTGCCCATTGAGAATTTAATAGGGGAAGAAGGAAAAGGGTTTAATTACATATGTGTGAATTTTAATCACGAGAGATTTTGTATTTCAGTGGGTGCTGCGAGAAATGCCCGTTTATGCTACCAAGAGTCCCTGCATGAATCGCTCTCAAGGCGCACTTTTGGAAAACCTCTGATTGAACATCAGATCATCCGGTACAAGCTTGCTGAAATGGCGCGACAAATCGAAGCACTACAGGACATGCTGGAACGCGTTGCTTATCAGTTCTCTAACGGAGTACCTGACTCTGCACTCGGTGCTCAATGTGCTTTGCTTAAGGTGCAGGCATCCAAGACATTCGAATACTGCGCTCGAGAGGCTGTTCAAATATTTGGAGGTTCAGGTATTGTGAGGGAAGGACGTGGGAAAATGGTCGAGAGACTTTATCGTGAAGTCAGAGGATTGGCCATACCTGGAGGGTCGGAAGAAATTCTGGAGGATTTTGCCATCCGAAGTGTTGTGAAGGAAGGCTTGAAAGCGCAGTCATCATCACTTTAAAATCTCCAATGTGTCTCATGTTTTTCTATACTCAACATTAAAATTAGATATATTATTCTTTTTTAAACGGAAGTTATACTCGTTGGGGTGAAATCGAAGCTACATTCCATTCGCCGGCAGTCGGTTCACATACAAGTTCAACCCACAACAATGTGCTCGTCTTCGAAACTCGTAGAACTTTCCAAGGATGTTTTAATATTCATCATCATCTGAAAGCGGAGATTCTTCATCCTCAGCAAAATCCGAAAATACCTGTTAAACATATTTAAAATCTCCTATTTTAACCCTTTTGCCCTCGAGCTTACGCAACTCTATCATAGTTTTAGCTAGACATTCAACCGGTACCTTTGGCAACCCTACCATGGCTAAGCCTTCATATAAAGAAATTCTCATGACTAACTTGGATACAAGTGCGGCCCCAATGGACACCGATAGCATGGTGAAATGAATTGCAGTGGAATCACCGCCAATATCGATGGCTGCAGATAGGATCGAATAGGCAGTCAGAGGGCTCTGCGTGACTCCAGAAAAGTATCCTTGCATGAACAACAATGTCACGATGGAGGAGTCTGTTTCAGGATACCATTTGGAGATTACACTGCAATAAAACAATTGTCCCCATCCTGCGCCACTCGCCAATGCAGGTGAGAAAATACCGCCCGAAATTCCAGCCCAATAAGAAAAGTAAGTGGCCAGCTGTTTTGCAAAACCATATCCTGGACTCATCAGCTGAAAGGATGACGAAGCTTGGGTTTCATTACTTAAGCAATATGCAGTGTTGTTATTCAGAACATACCTCACATTTGAATAACCCGAAAGAAGCACTTCCCCGTTAGTTGCATATGAAACAGCAGCAAAACAAATGCCCATAACAAATGCTAATACGTATGGGTGCTGTGCTATGATGGGAATACGTGCTTTAAAAGTCATCGCTACTAACATCCCGTACCCCCATAGGCCTCCAAGGATGCCACCGACGAACATGCAAAAAAGGGCCGTCACTGCATAAGAAACAGTGATCGCATCAAAACCCTGCGAAGTTTGACCAAAGTAAGTATACGCTCCCATAAAGATATAACTCACGAAACCACTAACGCACACAGTCGTGAAAACCAATTCATGACTATGTATTTCAAAATTGTCCCCCATCTCTTCCATCGCGAAGAAAATGCCTCCTAATGGAGTGTTAAATGCAGCAGCAATTCCCGATGCACCACCGGCGCATGCAATACCTTTGACAAACATTAGTCTTGTTTGTGGAGTTTTGAACACCAGACGACGAAAGGTGGGAATGTATTTGAGGCACCATTTGGAGAGTTCATAGAAAACACATGTGCTTATCTGGACAGTTGGTCCTTCTATACCAATGGATGCCCCTAACAGCAAACCAAACAGCGTGAGACCGAACTTTCCAACAAGAATGCGAACTCCAAGGAGTTTCTTTATCTGTAACCCAAAGACCTGGTCAATGTACTCGCGATGCAAAGCTTGATCTTCAAAAGGAAGCGGCTCAATGCCTTCTAAGGCTCTTTGTTCAACAGACATATCCTCTAATACGCTCATGACTAAAGGAATCCCACTGCCTGCTGTGCCAAAGAAGAAATAATTAATGAGCCCAACGATCAGGGTGAAGCCACATGGAACAATGATGAACAAGAGTTCAAGACTATTCGGGTAGCCGTCAATAAATCGTTTGAAGGTGGAAGTGGTAGAGCCCTGGCTTTTCGTCAATAGCACGCTTATCAATGATGATACCGAAGCCATGAAAGCTGCCAAGATGAACAGCATGAGGTATAGTGGAATTCGAGATATATGTTCCTTCACAGCAGTGATTTCAATAAAGGCCATGTTCCTCAAAACTGATCTGTTGGTCACACGTTTCTTAGGACAACACGAGTTTCCAATTTTATAGCCAATACCTGTGTTCTTCTCCGCGAAGAGGCCTCCAGTAGGAGGTTCATGCGCATTGGCAACTACTTCGTTTATTACAGTTCGAAGCACTTCTACGATCTCTACCTCCGGATCCATTTCAATCACTACCTCCTCCATTCATGCAATTTCTTACAAAGAGATGTTCGAAAGCAACTGATGACTAAGTCAACTTATTTTTTTCCTACAATTTCTAAATTCACATCAAAGTTTTTGGCTCTCAATTGATGGCGAAACGCAAAGGTAAACCTGCATGGCTAGGTGAAGTAAAACGATCCAGGTCAGGCTTAGCTAGTCTAGGCAGCGTGAAAGGATCTCCTATGATCTTATTCTCATGCAATCCTGGTGAAGAAAAGAGGACCCGACGAGACATGCGAGAGTGGATTGTGACTCTCACTGACCAATACGATACGACCACGATTGAACAGTCCAATAAACTGAGTGTAGAAGATCAGCTCAAGAAGGAAGTAGGACAACTGAAGGAGCAGATTGAGTACATTAGCTGTCTGGATATAGTAAGTACATTGCATGCTTGGGTCTATAAGCTTAGTCGTCTAGGGAGGAGGAGCCAAGTCCTTAGTGGCATTTAAATTGGAGACCGGATGTCCCGTGGGACCATTGGATCTTTGTGAAGCTATTATGAAGGATGTGAAAGATGGAAATACGAGATCCCGTCATTGTACTAGAATGCTTCCTTTTCAAAACACATGTTTGAGCAAAGTCGAAGATATTAAAAAATGTTTAAAACCCCTGATTGAGAGTCGGTTTAATGACTCCATGAAAGGAAAATCGGTAAGTACCTTTTAGATAAAGATACATAGATGCTAAGTTGTATCCAGTTTGCGATATCCTATCACAGAAGGTTCGATCTGGACATTCGACGTGGAGATGTGATTGATGCAGTGATCGAAGTGGTGAAGAGTTGTTTCCATGATCCAAATGATATTCCCAAGGTAGATCTGAATAATCCTGATGTGACAATCATGGTGGACATCACTATGAATATTGCTGGTGTTGCCGTTTTTGACAAATATGACAAGAAAACATCTTTCGTAATTCGATCATGATTCAATCAAACCATTTAACTTCGACTTTCATTTCAATATCTTTGAAGTCTTGAACTTCAATTCTCGATTTCTCAACATTTTGAAATATAGAATTATAACTTTAAAAAGGTCTATCGGTCTTCGTACCATCTTTTGTCTCTGAGGTTTGATATACTTCTCTTCTACAAAAAAAATAATTAAGAGATCCCCATCTTCTTTGTTTGCAGGATTATTTCAGAGATATATGTATGTCACCTTGACACCTTCGTTCAAAAGTTTTATGTCAGGGGGGTCTTTCATCTTTCGATGTTTCGATGTTGTAGACGGAGGCTGAGCACTGGGCCTGTAAGAAGCGTGTTGTTCATGCCTGCCTCCAACACAAGGGCATTGGAAAAGTCACTCTCATTGCAGGCTGATGCATTTATATTTGATCTTGAGGACGCGGTGTCTCCCGACATGAAAGTACTCGCTCGCAACCAAGCCATGAACATGACAAACTCCAACAAGCCAAAGTTCGGCTATCGACAAGTGGTTATTCGAGTAAATTCAACCAACACTCAGTGGTTTCACGAAGACATAGAAATGGCTGTTGCATCTAAATGCGATGCGATTCTTCTTCCGAAGGCGGAAGATGCGTCGGCTATCAAGATGATTGCCGAGTATATTGATAAGTCTGGCGGCAATCAATCATTGTGGCTGATGATTGAAACTCCACGTGGAGTGCTCAATGCAGATTCCCTCGCTGGATCATCCCACCGCGTATCATGTCTCGTTGCCGGGACAGTAGATCTAGCCAACGATCTTCGTTGTGAGCCACTGCGTGAGTCCATGATGCACTCATTGCAGCACATCGTGCTTGCAGCCCGAGCAAACAAAATAAGTGTCTTGGATGGGGTGTTCGTTGACACAAGCGACGAACAGGGTTTCCTGAATGAATGCAATGAGGGACGCCGATTAGGGTTTGATGGCAAGACCCTCATCCATCCCAAGACTATTTTAGCCACCAACAAAGTATTTTCGCCATCAGAGGCCGAGCTAGAAAAGGCTAGACGGATCATCGCTGCATATGCTGAAGCTGTAGATGAGGGACGTGGAGTGGCGACTGTGGATGGAAAGTTGGTGGAGATTTTGCATGTTCGAGGTGCCGAAAGACTCCTTGCGTTTTCACAAATGATAAACAAGCAATTTGAATTATAATTTGCGAATAACTAAGAATCAGCCTCGGCGTTCTTGCTTTTAATTCATTGACTCCCTGGCTAATTATAGAAATGGTGGTCATGAAAACGGAATTAATTAACTAATTAAGAAAACCAAAAGTTATTTAAAACTCGTGTGCTGGTGAGTAGCGGAGCCATTAACCACTATCTTTTCGAGCAAGTCGAAGGGATATCACTAAGAGTGTTTCTCCCATCCCGCTTGCTGATAACTTCTTTATAGGCATCAGCACCGTGAAATATATCACCCATGTATTGACGCGGCCTACATCCATCCACCAAGCTCTTGGTTGAAGCTGAAGGCACTGGTGCCGCGAAACTTACCTACCATGTTGCAAACGTTTCTCACATCTCAACCGCTGATATCTTCATCGAAGTTCACGTTGTCTGCAAAAAGGTGCGACATGATAGACACCTGGGAGGTGTCCCATTGAGACATTTCACCATACGAATCCAAAACATGCTGCTTGGATCGCCCCCCTGTCAACGGGTATGCTTCTACAGCTGCAACTATCGTGGCGTCCGTAAGAGGTTTGAAACCAGTGACAGAAGACAAGTGCAAAAGAACAAGGATATAAACAAGCATATTGAACATCATTCCAATTCAGGTTTTGCTATTTTCTCTCGGATTGGGATAATTCATATTTCGTATTCGGAAAAGGCAACTTACTCGATTTCTCTCCAATCATCGCTAACCGCTTTATTTTATTAACCTCGTGCAGTATATATTTTGATTCAACGCTTCTCCCGAACGATTTCAGCCCCATTTTTATAAATAGCCATTTCGGATTCTGACAATTTATTAATTTTGGATGAAGTCTTGAAACAAACTTCTCATATGACGGTATGGGTAGACAACATGGCTCAAGGAAGTAAAAATAACCAACACAATATTCAGTGTAATTTTTTATTTGTTTTCAAGCAACAAATGAATTTACATTTCATAATTTTAAAGATATTTTCAGTTTTCTGAGAAATCAGGTTCTATTATACTGACAACCAATGTCTCTCTGTGACCGACACCGGTATTCACGTGTATCTTCACTTTGACCTGTTGAAATATGGACACGCTTTTCCCCGATGCTTTATGTGTCAATTTCATCAGTTTGTCATCGTATTTGAAAAGAGTCTCTGCCTCCTCGTCGGTCTTTGTGAAGTTGACTTTGCCTTCAATACCGTACTCAGGCACCATCACTACCACTCCTCTCTCTCTTACTCTAGATACCAATGCTGTGGTCTCGATAGGTTTGTTTCTGAAGAACACAACGGTATGCAGCGATATAGATGCTCTACCAGCCAGTTGAGCGTTATGATGACGGGTGTTGAGATTATCCGAAATAGCTTTCATGTCTTCTTTCTTCTCGTAGTCTATCGGTAAAGGATCGATTCCTTCCACAGCAGCCAACAGTCGGTGCACTACCACATCTGCGTAGCGACGAATGGGGCTTGTGAAATGAGTGTAGATATCCGATGCTAGACCGTAATGACCGTATTCAGCCACAGGGAGCTCGCCTGAACTGAAGTACACCGCCTGCATCATACATCGAGTGGTCAGGATACGTAACAGCTTATTAAAGTACGGGATCTTGTTATTCACCGCGTTGTCCAGCGACTCTTGAAGCTGTTTGGATGTATCAACTTTCAAATCAACGCCTGCCACTTTGGTGGCTTGAATAAGTTCGGTAAACATGTCCTTCGAAGGAGCAGGATGACGCCGCAGCATAGAACACCGTGGAAATTTCTCGAATATTCTTCTACCAACAGTAATATTGGCCAGCAGCATAAACTCCTCCACCAACGCATTCGCATCCTTCTGTTCATACATCTCTACATCCGTCGGATCGTGACTCTCTTGATCGATCTTAAACCGTACTTCCGGTGATGCCAGCACCAGAGCACCATTGTCGTTCCGTCTTTGACGAAGTACTTTCGCTACTTTGTTCAACATCCGAACTCCTTGCGCCAACTCACTCTGTTCCGATGGATCTTCCAACCATGCTTGTGCCTCGCCATAAGACATAGCGGCTTTGGAGCAAATAACACTCTTATGAAACCGAACCCCAACCTGTTCCAATCCTTTCAATGGCAATTTGTCCTTTTTCGGTTTCTTGGATACATGCTCCGTATCCTCGATGATCGGTGTGAACTCCCATACAACAGAAAATGCGAATCGGTCAACACCTCCACGCAACGAACAAATGTCAGTTGTTAACAGACCGGGGAGCATGTCCAATCGCCTCTCCACCAAGTACGTGGACGTTCCTCTCGTTCGCGCTTCTTCATCAATAGCAGAACCATGACGAACGAAATGAGTAACATCAGCTATATGTACGCCAATCTCATAATTACCGTTTTCCAACTGAACAAAATGTAAGGCGTCGTCGATGTCTTTACAACCAGGAGGATCGATACTGCACACCGACAGATGCCGGAGATCTATTCGACCTTTGCTGTTCTCTTCCGTCACAGCCCATTCTTTACCAGCTTCAGGCAGACATTCCATGACCTTCTTAGAGAAGGCTCGAGTTGGAATATCGAATTCGTGTAGCAACACTTTCGTTTCCGCGTCCTTGTCGCCAATAGGGCCAATGACTTTGACTAAATGGCCATTGGGGTAGTTGGAAAATTGGTCCCATGAGTCAATTCCAACTACGATGCGCTGGTCCTTAATGCTGTCCAACTGACGAGTACGAATTCGAATCTTAGGGAGCTTGGAATCCACTGGAATCACCAGTACATATTCCGACTTGCTATGAAGAGAAGCTTCATCAACTGATCCGCAATATTGTCGCCAATTACGATTGATGATGCCAACGACCTTCCCGTAACTAGTTTTGATAGATTCATCGACTACTTGAGTTCCTTGTAAATTGCTATGTGCGGGATCCACTGCTGGCTCGGCAAGCAACCCGTCATCGGTCTCGCCTGGTTCCACTGTAGACACTAACTCCACAGCGATACGGTCCCCGTCAATGGCTCTGTTCACATACTGTTGTCCTCGAATCACGACCTTGCGACCGGAGCCAGACGTATCATAGATCATTATACTTCCTTCATTCCTATTGTAGCTATTCTGTCGAAATGTCCCTTGAATAGCTGTACCCACTTGGAGTCGACGATTGATCTCGATGGTTGATAGATGCGCAGTGAACTTGGATTTGGTAGCAGCAGGTGTTTCCAACTCGACAGCTTGAGCCTCTGCCACCTTGTCAGCCAGTCCGGGAAAATCTCCATTTAAAGATCGAACAAACTCATGAATTGTCTGGGATGCCAGACCTTCTTTCACAGCAGCCTCGCGACACTTCCTATCGTTGGTCAAAAAGAGGACCTTGGCGATTGATTTGGATTCAACAGCCTCGGCATACCATGCGGCCACATTTCGAATGAGCCTATCATTGAAGTCATTCGAGGTTTCGCCAGGGTAGGTTGTAGACCATGTATCTCTATGATTCTCATTTGGAAAGTTAATAAAACATTTCTTGTCATCTCTCAGCAGAACCACAAGACGATTGTATACTCCGAGGTCATTTTTTTTCACTTCACGGATTACCGTGTCACACAATACCACGTTATAAAAAGCTGCACAATCATCAGCTTCCAACACATCAATCTGCTTGAGCACAACATTAGTGTCCAAAACCAATAGCACCCGGACTCCACCTTTCATTAAGTATTCATCGTTCAACATGCTTCCAAGCGTGGCTTCATCTTGAAGATCTCCTCTGCCTACTAGAGTTCCCAATCCAATGTCGTCGCGCAAGTATCTTTCTCGCAACAGGCTTTGCACTCTTCCTTTACGAGTACGTCTGTAGTACTTCTCCATGAATTCCACTATTTATTGGTAGTGGGTGGAGTTAAAAATACTTTCAACGTAGTGTCTACTTCGTTTCTGATTGAATTTTCTGCTCTGTCTATACTGAAATAGATTCAATGTCATCCAGAAATCGCCTCTGATACCTTGCTGCTTCACTATTCACTCAAGAACATCAGTATTGCTTGCTACATATAAGGTTTTGACATTCACCAATTGGTCAGCACGATGGCGTGAATTCAAAATCAAACCATTCGGTTGAAAACTTGGTCATCAAAGCAGGGACAGAAACATTTGGGGTTTATTCTTCTCAAGATTTGCTAGCTTTTCTTTTTTAAAGATATATATATATTCCGGAGAAAGTTTCAACTATACTGCCCAGACGATTGTTCCCTGAATGAACTTCACAAAGTTGCTCAAGTCAAACTAAAGCATGATAAAAGCTAATAACAACTAAAGGATAAATATAAAGGCGCTGATTCAACTGTGGATGGAACCAAGTCTGTATTTCTTACTAGGCTGTTTGTTTTGTGGAGGAGTTATTGAATGACGAGGAATATTTTTAAACGCGAATTTGATTGCAACTCAGTGAGAAGCTTTTACTTTGCATCTTGCGAACGATAATCAAGAGCTCTGAATAACCAAGCTTTGTTGAATAAAAGGCAAGCCATGCTATTCGAAAAACCGTATTGAAAATGGAGAAATCAACCAGAAAACTCGGAACTTGAACCCCCCAGAAATCGTTCGATGGATACACCCTAGCTGAATTCCACGTCTTTTGATTTTTGAATCTCTCTGGTATGTCCAGGCGTACTGTGAATGTAACGGACTTGGAGGAATATCATTGATTTGAAAAGTATCGCAACCACCTGCATTAGTAGTAGTCCTCCTTTTTTATGTTTTTATAACACCAAGGTAACATTGAAAGAATACATTTTAAACATAGATAACGAAAGTAGACGAGGAGAATAATGAACTTTTGAATTTCGTCCCACTCTACTAACCTAATCACCAGGTGTACGACGTCAGATGATAAACCGTTAGTGCGGGGGGCTTCCCTCAGTATTCCATCTAGTATTCCATTTACTAGTCCTCTAGGAGTCACTTACAACGTGTTATACGTCTAGAAATCCATCTAATAATGTATGTGTAAAATGCAGGAGGGACCATTGATGCTTGATCCGCCATCAGATTTGTTGAAGTATTGCGAGTGGTCAAGTGGAAGCGCTGGTAAAGTAGTTATTTACGATGACTACTCCAGGCTTTCGGTAGTCTGGGCAAGTCCTGCACTTCTTGATTTCTGGGGATGTGAAAATGTGTTGGAGTTGCGAGAAAGACAACGGACAAATTACAAGGATGCATCCAGTCCATTAAAAATCCATTTTTCATCAACACAACGTTCGGTTTATGAGAATCGGTTATCCATAAAACCCACACTCTGGACGCTGACTCTAAAAGGTCAATTGATCCGCGTGTTGGCTTCGTTCTCCCCGTTGATGCTTGAAGATAACGACGGACGTGAGTTGTGTTTGGTGCGATGTGAATTTAGTGAAGTTACTGAACGCGGGGGTTCCTCTATGAGAGATGTCGCTGCATTTCGATTCAGTTCTTCGCCGGTATTCCTCTGTAAGCTCACGGGGGAACTATTAGTAGCAAATTTTGCAGCAGATTCATTTTTAGGAGGTTTTATGGGCCCATCGCGGAAACCTCTTTTACAGGAGTTAATGGATGCCGGTGGTTTCAGTTTTCAGGAGCTTCGCGATGACTTGATGAAAGCTCTTTCAGTGGTATCCATAGGAAACAGTAGCAGCTATCGATTTGAGCAGGTGATGTTCATACCGGATGAAAACGAATTAAGTCACAGGGTAAGTAGTTACGTTTTTAAACTGTTGGTTTTAATAGCATCATCAAGGGACGTTGGTGGCTCTTCCTCGTTGTTCCTACCGTGGACCCTGATGTTGGTGGACACATGTTGCTTGTCACGCTAGTCAATGTCACAACCCAGAAAGAGCTCGAAGTCACTGAGCAAAAGGCGCTATTTGATTTGAAGCTCCGCAAGGAATCCCAATTGGTGGTAGAGACATGCTACAATGATTTAACCCGCATTATCGACACAGCACATGCTCCTATCTTCTCTATTGATAACGAGGGTCTTGTCTGTGAATGGAATTGCATGAGCGAAAACATCATTGGAGTCTCTAAGAAACTTGCCGTTGGAAGGCCGGTGCTTGATTTGGTAGATATGAGTGACGACCGCAAGCAGAATGTCGCGTTGGTACTCTGCATGGCGTTGCAAGGGACTCCAACTAGTAACTTCGATTTCATCTTCAATGGGAATACTGTACATATATTATTTAGCATCGTCCCCAGAAAAGATGATCAAGGAAACGTATTAGGCGCAGTAGCGGTGGGTCAGGTAAGTTCCACGGTTGATAAAAGAACAGATGATAATGATGTATATTTAGGATATCACTCAAATACTGGTGACTCAGAGGAAACTCGCTAAGGTAGAACAACTCCGAGTGGCTGAATCTGCAAGAGCCACTGCTGAACGAGAACTCTCAGAGTTCCTCTTACATGAGATCAGAAACCCCTTGGCATCCTTGGATATCGCGTTGAAAGCTATCATCTCAGTCCGCCCCAACGAAATGAGTTATGAAGCTGACGTGGCCATCCAATGCATCAACTATATAAAACAGATCCTCTCAAATGTTTTGGATTTAGGCAAAATAAGGGAAGGTACATTTAGTATGCAAAACACCCTGCTGTCTACGAGTGAATTGTTTTCCAGATGTCTTGACATGCTTAAGCTATCAGCCCAAAAAGGAGTGTCGATGAATTCTCTAGTGCTCGCAGGAGCAGAATCATTCGTCGGAGACTCGTCGCGACTTATCCACGTTATTGTGAACCTTGTTTCCAACGCCTGCAAAAATACAACGAATGGCTCGATTCTATTGATGGCGAGTCGAGAAGGTAATAGCAGTATACGCATTGAAGTGAGGGACACAGGTTCTGGTATCACTGATGAAGCGATGAAAACTTTATTCTCCAAGCCATATGCAACTCCTTCCATTAACGGATCCGGGCTCGGCTTACTTTTGGTGACAAAAATAGTATTTATTGCTGGAGGACATTTGCGAGTTCATTCAAGGAATGAAATTAACGGTGAAATCACCAGTCTGGAAGTTCGTCCTCATGAAGACATCATTGACAAGTCACCATGCAGTGAGGGGACCTGGCCGCCACCAAACACCACTGGTTCTTGCTTAGCTATTGTTTTTCCTGAAGCTGTCGCTCAAGCTGTTCAGTATCCTGAAACAGTGAACCTCTTGATGTCCGCTGCTGACATTCATAAAACATGGAAGCAAAAATCAAGAGTTCTGGTCTTGGACGATCAATTGCTAGTCAGGAAAATGTTTGTGAATCTGATCAAGAGGCAATTGGTGCCTGCTGATTGGGATATTGACGAAGCCGAGGATTTTATCGCAGGGCTTCCTCTTTTGTTAGAACAGCACTATGATATCATTGTTTGCGATCAACATATGTCCACTATTTGCAAAGGCAGCGAGGTCATACCTGAGATTCGGAATTATCAGCCGAACTGCGTTATTATAGGAACTAGTGGAAACGATTGCCTTCGAGAAATGCTTCAAGCAGGAGCGGATTTGTTTTGGCGAAAGCCTTGGGCACAATCTTCTGTTTTACTTCAAGAAATTCACCATGTAATGCTTCGAAAACAAATATTATAATAGATCAAATTACCACCGGGTATTAATTAAAACATCAAAATAAATCGATTACAACCAATTTTACCGTACACATTTAACTAACTTTTCCCAACAAATGTTTCAAAAATGGTCGATTTGCTCGATATTTTTTTCAGGAGTTTCCATTTTTACGCACCATTTTAATGTAAATGGAACAAGATTTGAAACCCAATTACACACTATTTCAAATAAAACTTACTTTTCTTACAATTCCTAGGTTACGTTTAAACCGTCAAAAAACATTTTTTTTTTGACGGTTTAAAAA
>Ga0105055_10008190_pt1 | contig 13661 bp, 14 predicted proteins | sample BON03_FD_78090 | JGI IMG/M metagenome (GOLD analysis project Ga0105055, IMG submission 78090) | Freshwater microbial communities from Lake Bonney liftoff mats and glacier meltwater in Antarctica - BON-03 | ecosystem: Environmental > Aquatic > Freshwater > Ice > Glacier meltwater | place: Lake...
GGGTTTGGCGAGGTGGTTTTTGGGGGGGGAACCCGGGCGGGTGGTAAAAGAAAAAACCCGGGGAAAGAGGGGGGGGGAGGCCCGCGGGTGGTGCCCGGGGGGGGGGGGAAGGGGGGGGGGGGGGGGGGGAGGGGGGGGGGGGAGGGGGGAGGGGGGGGGGGGGAGGAGGGGGGGGGAGGTGAGTTAAGGGCAGGTGCTGAAGAAGAGCACTTTGGGCACCGAGTAGGGGTAGGCCTCGCGTTGTTGTCCTGAAGGGAGTGAAAGGAGGGAGCGAGGGGAACGTGAGTTGGTGTCGATCCAAAAGGCTGCGCTTTTTCTTTCCCTCCCTCTCTCTCTCCCTCCCTCTCTCTCTCCCTCCCTCCCTCCCTCCCTCCCTCCCTCCCTCCCTCCCTCCCTTACCAGTGTACTCCAGCGCCGGCTCAATCGAAACGCTGAGGGTATTGACGCCATCAGCGGCCAGAAGATCATTGGGCACGCTGTAGGTGTACTGCAGGAAGGAGGAACGAGGAGGGGGGCCTGGAGAGAGGGAAGGAGGGAGAGAAGAAAGTGTGAGCTTGAATACCAGGCAGAAGAAGCAATACAAGTAAACCGTCCCTCCCTCCCTCCCTCCCTCCCTCCCTCCCTCTTTACCAGGCGGCGCCTTCCCATTCCAGGTCACATTGGCCACCGTGTCAATCCCGTCAAATTGCAACACCCACGAGCCTCCCCTCCCTCCCTCCCTCCCTCCCTCCCTACCTGGCAAGGCCTTCCCATTCCAGGTCACGTTCGCCACCGTGTCGATCCCGTCAAACTGAAGCACCCAGGGCGCGTCCTTATCTCTGGCGGCAACCTTCATCTTCTGAGGGAGGGAGGGAGGGAGAGAGGGAGGGGCAGGTGTCAGCAGATGAATGAGGGTACCGAGTGAAGAAAGGAGGGAGGGAGGGAGGGAGGGAGGGAGGGAGGGAGGAAGGGAGGGAGGGAGGGAAGACACATACCTTGAGGTCGACCTTGGTGGAGTAGGTCCAGCCATCCTGGCACACCCACTGGTACTTCACTTCGTTGTCACGGTAGAGCGGGTCCTCTGTGAGGGAGGGAGGGAGGGAGGGAGGAAAAAGTGAGCGGTTCATACACGTTACATAATATGCCGTGCAGAATGTCATCCACCTCTCCCTCCCTCCCTCCCTCCCTCCCTGCCTACCTTTCAGGACCCCGCTCTTCATCAGGTCCAAGTGCACGGTGCCGGGGACTGCGGCTTGGGAGACTGTGTATTGGCCGTTGCGCTAGAGAGGAAGGAAGGAGGGAGGGAGGGAGGGATGGAGGGGAGGGAGGGGGAGAAAGGAAGGGTGTGAGGATCACGTATTCGTATTCTTCTTCCCCAAAAGGAGAGAGGGAAAGCAAACGGCGGATGAGGAGCTGCAAGTAAGCAATGCTCTCCCTACACACATACAGGCACACACAACGAGTAAATTAAGAGGGCACATATATATACACGTACATTGGTGAGGCTCCATTGCTGCCCATCCTTGCTATTCAGGGAAAAGAAGGACGCAGGCTCGTCCCCCCCTGCACTGACTTTGCTGCCTCGGCCTCGGGCGTCAACGTTGTGTGGGAGGAAGAGGAGGAAAAGGGCGGAGGAGAGGACAGCGGGGAGGAGGGAGGAGGAGGAGAAGGAGGGGGAGGAGGAGGAGGCCCGTCTTCTTATCATTCTTCTCTGGCGTTGGGGCTGGGGTACGTAGAGAAGGAGTGTAGAGGCCAAGGAAGGGGAAAGGCGACGCGCCGTGTGGTGGGCTGCTGCTGCTAGGACGCTAGGATGGAGGAGGCGGGGGGAGGAGGGGATGCGCGACGCCTGTGGGTGGGTGGACATGGGGGTGGGGTGGGATGAGAAACGCGGCGGTGTCATGGCCCTTGTCAAAAGTTGATCAGGGCATCATCGCCGCACGTGCTGAATGCCTGGGCAGCCTCCGTTTTCGTAGTCCAGCTCCTGCTCTTCATCATCATCCCCATCAGCATCAGACCGTGTCGTACAAGTGATGCGAGGGTGGCGTGGCTGGGGTCGTGCTTCCTTGCCCCACGCCCAGTGCTTTATGGGACGACGCTGGCGGAGTGGAGGGATGTGCCCTGTTTGTGTGTGGCGTGTACTGGCGAGTCGAGTACGGACTCTGTTAGGATTATCGTGCAACGCATCGGGACGGAGGGGCCAGGGAATCGATGGGTTGATGTCAACCCCAGCAATCGCCAGTGAAAGGAAACACGCACTCGTCCACACGACGCATAAAAGGGCGGCTTCAGTGGGCATGCCCGCACAATAGAAAGAAGCGCTCGCCTTGAAGTACTCTGTGAGGTGAAGTTGTGGAGGAAGGAGCAACGTGGGTGTCTCGTCCAACGGAAACATTTGAGATTTCATCATAGGCATGTGATTTGTGCAAAACCGTCGGTCGATGATGCCCTTTCGAGGTGTTGAACTTGAGAGTCATCGCGAAAAGCGTCGCCTTGAATGCGTTGTGTGTACAAAGAGGGTGGTTACCCACACGGTCAAGACGGCACAAAACAATGTGCACAATGCGCTAAACTTGTCTGGGCATGCACAAGGGGAAAAGGCCAAGAGCGTGAGTGGACGCGGAGGGTTTGGAGGGGGCAGGCAGCCGTTGCGCGGCGTGTTGTGTCCGTTACTGCTTGGGCGTGTCAATTCGAGAAGGAAGAGGTGGGGAGGTTTGCCAAAGTGGGCTTGTTTTGTTGGGAACAGTGCATAGAGGAAACGAGGAAGACATCAGAGGTGAAATTACAACCAACTCCACTTTGCTGTCAATGTGCTCTCGGACTGGTTCTTGGGATGATCAGCAGCCGCTCCACTCAAAGTTTGACCGGCCTGATGCAAGAAACAACACCCACCTTCACATGTCTCTTTTCTCAATTCTCTTGTTGTGCTTTTCCATCTCCTAATTTCATTGCATATATTTCAGTCATTCAATGATTTATTTTATTTGTTCCCACCCCCATTGCCCTCCGGGGAGTAGTCAATGTGCTCCAAGCCAAAGTCCTGCTTGATGGCGTCCATCCAGCTCAGCGTCCTGTGGTTGGGGAGGGAGGGAGGGGGGGAGGGAGTGTACACGAGAAGATGAAGATGAATCCAAATGTTTGTCTTTGTAGTTGGGGTCTAAACGTTGTCTTTTTGAGTTGAAAAAAGACAGGCAACCTGACCGTGCTACGATTGCATCAAGCTCTCCTCCGTCCCTCCTTCCCCCTCCCTCCTCCTTGCCGTCCGTGCCTATCCCCATTTTCAAATATACGTACTTGACTCGCAACGTCCCTCCTTCCCCCTGCGTCCGCACCAAAATGGACGCCACCTCATTCCCTCCCTCCTTCCCGCCCTCCCCCCCGCCCTCATTGAAAAAGGCCTTGAGTGCTTGATCTTGCGCGCCCTTTAGATCGATCTTCCCTACGCCCACTCTTTGGTGGCTGCTCTGCTGTTGCTGCTGGTGTTGCTTCTTGCGGGAGGGTTCGGGGGCCTTACCTGTGGGGAGAGAAGGGTGATGGAGGGAAGGAGGAAACATGAGAAGAGAGATAACGATAGATGTTTTCACTTACACCTGGAAAGTCTACCCCCTTTCTCCCTCCCTCCCTTCCTCCCTCTTCTTACTCTACGTACCAGTCAATCGGGCCTCCACCACCCCCTCGCTGCTCTTTCCAATCTCCAGCCCCTGCACGCCCCTTCCTCCCTCCCTCCCTCCTTCCTTCTCCACAGCAGCCAAGAACGATGTCGCTGCTGCTTGACCCTCTACTCGCAAAGTGGCTTGGACTTCAGGCGCCTAAACAATGGAGGGAGGGAGGGTGGGAGGGAGGGAAAGAGAGAGCGATGAGCGCACAACAGTGATTCGTCATGATAAGGAGGAAAGGGCGGGAGGGAGGGAGGGTGGGTGGGAGGGAAGACACATCCAAAACGTACCACGAGCAGATTGATGGGCCCGCCCTGCGTCGCCAGCACGTTCGCGCACCCCGGCTCCAGTGCCTCAAACCGGACATCAATCCCTCCCTCGCTCCCTCCCTCGCTTCCTCCCCCTCCTCCAGTCTGAACGACGGCTGAGCCATTCACTCCTCCTAGACGAACCCCTCCTCCCGTTGCCACCACTTTAAGGGCGCCATGAGACCGACCAATATCCACAGCAACGACCGGTGGCCCTCCTCCCTCGCTTCCTCTTCCTCTTTCCTTTCCTCCGCTCTCGTCCTCCTCTGTCAACGAAAAGGAAGGAGGGAGGGAGGGAGGGGAAGGAGCTGTGCACAGCACCGACGCCTGCCGCCCATACAACGCCTCTACTACCAAGGGAGGCTGGCGTTCCTTCCCTCCCTCCTTCCCTCCTCGGACCTGCAACCGTACTCGGTGGCCTTTGATCATTTTGGCAGTCAGTCTCCCGGCTCTAACAGATAGGTCGCCCTCCACCCATTTGCCCACGTCTACGGTGCCTTTTTCGGCGGACACATCGATTTTGACCCCTATTTCATTAAGTGGTTGTTTTTCATGCATTTGTGTGAGTGCCTTTGTGGTCTATAAGTGCGCAATTCTTCGGAACACGCTTTCCCTTCCCTCCCTCCCTCCCTCCCTCCCTCCCTCCCTCACCTCTTATCTTATTCAACAGCACATCTCCCTCCTTACTCAGCAAGTCAATGCTCTCCCCCTCCACCTTCTTGGGCAAGGTGATGGTGCCCGGCGATTGCGAGAGATGGACCTGTAACGTGTGCACGTTCTCGGGAATGGTGGCGTGGATGTGGTAGTGGCCTGGAGGAGGAAGGGAGGGAGGGAGGGAGGGAGGGAGGGGGGAGGGTGGGTTGGTTGGGAGGAAGGGGGGAGGAGATAAGGCAAAGCGAAGCCCGACTTACCGTCTAGGTACTTGAGAGCGTCGGGCGGCAAGAGCATCTTGGCGTCTGAGATGGAGAGGACGCTACCCCGGCCAGTGTCTTCATTGAGCAATTGCACGTCGAGTGCCGGGGCGTGGGGTGGGGCAACAATCAGCAGCTCGGTATGATCGATCCACGCGCTGGTAATGGTAACTTGGGCGGGGACGCGGTGCAGGCGCACGCTGAAGGTGCTGCCTTGGCCCAGCGTGGGAAATCGGACTGGGGGAAAGAGAGGGAGGGAGGGAGGCAGAGGAGGGAGGGGGGAGGTTGACGGAGTGCATAAGAAGCCCGCATTGACGCTGACCACGCACAAGGGTTTGGAGGTACGGCTTGGCCTTGCAGTCGACGGGAGAGGGACGGACAGGAAGGAGGGCGGGGGGCAGAAATAGAGGCACTACAGGGGTGCGACAAACCAAAGGGAGGAGGTGATTGATAGCCGCCACGTACCCACCTGCAACAGGCGGAGGGGGAGGGGACGAGGACGAGGACGAGGCCAAGGCACGGCGGTGGAGGACCCGCAGTGGCGGTGCGACTAGACGGGGCTTGTGCAGGAGGAGCTGCATGGCGGCTGGCTGGCTGTGGGTTGTGCAGGCAAAGGGGGAGTCAGTAGACGTGAGAGAGGAGCAGGCAGCAACGGCGACGAGCGACGACTTCACTTCCTTCCTATCATCCACACTCACACCATACACCACACCACACACCACAGGCACCACCAGGACGCACAGAAGATGGAGGGGGAGCAAGACCGGCCGGCCTCGAGGGACCCCGCGCGCAGGAATGAAGTCCAGCGTCTCCTTTCCACCCGTCGCCTCCGCAGTCACATTCACCGCCTTGGCAGCCATTTCGTCAACACTTTTGGGGGCAGAGGCACCAGTGGCAGCAGCAGCGGCAGTGGCAGCAGTAGCGGCGGCGGCAGCAGCAACAACAGCAGCAGCAATAGCAGCACGGGCCCTTCCTCTCAGCAGCCGCAGCAGCACGACGGCCATGACCCGCACGGCACCAACCCCGCCCCCCCTCCGTTTGGCGTCGCTCCCTCCTCTCTTCCCCCACAATTCTACTTCTTGCAAAAACGACGCGTGCGGAAGCGGTACATGGATCAGCTCGTCATGAACTACCTCGTCATCAAGGGTCACAAGGAAGTGGCCGAATGCTTGTCGCGGGAGTCGGGGGCAGCGCCACCCGTGGACTTGACGACGATTGAGGCACGCATGCATGTACGACGCGCATTGATGACAGGGGAGGTGGATGTGGCCATGGCACATATTATCGAGAGTGACCCAAGGTTGTTGGACAAGGACAAGGGGTTGGCGTTCGCCTTGAAGGTGCAGAAGCTCGTGGAGATGATTCGACGGCGGGTGGAGCAGCGGGAAGGAGGGATGGAGGGCGAGGAGGAAGAGGAGGACGACGAAGCGATTTTGGCATTCGCCAGAAAAGAACTTGCACCTTGGGGCGAAGAGCAGGAGGGAGGAGGAGGAGGGGGAGGAAGGGGAGAAGGACTGCAGATCTTGGAGGAGGCCATGACACTGCTCGTCTTTGGCCCAGCCGCTACCGGTGCAGCACCCGGCGGGAAAGGAGGGGGAGAAGCAGAAGGTGGTTTGCTGGACCTTTCTCGGCGGGCGGCTACGGCAGATAGGGTGAATGCTGCGATTCTGCAGAGCCAGGGCCAAGATTCAGAGCCTGTGTTGCCGGGGCTGCTAAAGAAACTGCGCGCGGCTGAGGTGGAGTTGGCGACGGAGATGATGCGTTGAGATTGAGAGGAGAGGAAGGAATGGGGGGTTCTGATAGTGAAAAGATAAGGGTTCGTAGATACAGGTTATGTGTGTGGTGATGGTGAGAGAGGAGTGAGGATGGTGGTGAGGAAGCGCGGGTCCGTGACTGTGGAGTTGAAATCTGGTAGGAACGCGGGATGGCCGGGTCAAAACGAGCGTGTACGTAGAATAAGTGTGAAGACAACAAGGCAACAAAGAAAAGAACGAAAGAGAAAGAATCAAAGGGCTAAATAGAGTATTCACTTGTAGAGTGGAGTCGGTCGAGGAGATTGGACACTGGTTGTTTCCTTTATGAGCACTACAGTACCTATCCACAGAGTCCAAACCTAAAACTTGAGACTTTTGTACACGAGTCAAGAGCGAGTATTGTACGTTTTCTATTCGATTGCACTTTCTACATCTCAAATGCTCCCCACCTCCTTCAACGGCGACCGGCAGTAAGGGCAGGTAGGCTCGATGCACTTGCTCGTACATTTCTCCACCCAAAATTGCAAGCAAAACGCGTGATAGCGATGACCACACAGCAAGGCCGGACCGGCGGGGTTCGCGGCGTCCTCGTTGCTGTCAATGACATTCAGGCACACCGAGCATTCATCTTCCTCCTCTTCGTCCTCCTCCTGCTCCTCCAGTCCCTCAGTCCCGCTCACGGCCATGGCCGAAAAGGCAGCTGCGGCGGCCGTCATGGCTTGCTGACTTCCCTCCGCGTTGCCCTCCTCATCCCGGTTCATCTCTTGCCGTTCCTTCGCCTGCGCCTCCTGCGCCTTCGTCCCACCCTCCCCTTGCCCTTGCGTATCATTCTCTCCGCGCGCCGCTGCTGCCGCCGCTTCCACCTGCTCAGCTGCCTTCTTTTGTTGCTGGGCCTTGCGCTTCTGCTGCTTCCGTTTGGCAGCCTTGCTCTTCTTCGTCGCCGACGCAGCTTCCACATCCAAACCACTCGGTGCACCCGCAGCTGCGCGCCGTTGCTCCCCGAGTTCCCGCCGCGTTTCTTCCAAGACTCCTTCCCTGTACCCTGCCAAAATGGCCTCTGTCTCCTCCACATCTGCATAAATCTGCCCGGCTTTTATCAGATTACCGATGATCCCGGTTTCTATCATTGCTGCTGCCAGGACCTTGAGTGCAGCCATGCAAGGCTGCAGGAGGTGTACGTGCGAAAGATTGATACCCGAGTATTCTAGGAAACCTACATATCGCTGCGGGACGGACGACAAGTAGCGTATGGCTTCTTCCGGCTTTCCCGCACTTAACTGCTGGATTGCCTCCCGACGCGAACAGGTCACAAACTCCCCAAGGTAGTTCCCGTCATTATGCTCGCAGTTAGCTTCCACCGCCTTCATGTCGTATTCGAGGGCGCGCTTCATGTCTCCCTGCCCTTCGGCGGCATCCGCAAGCATGAGCAGCAGCTGCGCTTCCGATTCCCGCATCGGAACGATTTTCCTGGTCTCTGGCAGGAGGATGAGAGCCTCCTCGCATAACGTGATACTCTTGACCCAGTCCTTGCGCTCAAGGTGGTAATAGGCCATGCCTCCGAGGATATTCACACGGTCAAGCGCTGACGGCGGACGATGCCAGGCCATGACCCTGAGGAAGCAGCGTTTGGCGCCCTCTAGATGTGTGTCGAAAGTGATCATTCCCTGCTGGAGAACGGACCCCCTCCACGCATCGTCCTCGTCCGCATCTAGAACCCGCTTGCCCGCCATCGCAAGAAAGGCCTCGTCCAGTTGCCGATAAGTGGCTATCGCCTATGCGGGCTGCCCCAGGGCGACGTAAATGCGGGCCTTGGTGCGCATAACGTAGGAATACGAGCCAAAACCGGCATCATGGTGCTGCAGAAGCTCACAAGCGCGGTTTGCCTTGTCCAAGAATGCGTTCAACATTTCCTCGCGGGCCCCTTTGGGGCCCCCCTTACGTTTTTCTATCTTGCTCTGCATGAAAATCCTCCACCTCATCCGCGAGCTGGTTGCCGAGATTAAGATCGTCTTCCCGCTGCTTGTTTTCCGCCCGCACTTGTGCCACCGTCTTCTTTGTCGTCCGGGTGCTCATGGCTAGTTTGGCGGCGGCCTGTGTACAACGGAAGAGGGTGGGTGGGGTAGGGGGAGGAGGGAGGAGGGAGGGTGAGCAGGGGCTTGAGTGCTACAACAAACGATTCCTCATTGTGGGTTCTATTCTCTACTACTTAGGTAGGAGAATAGATCCTTACTGGGCTTGCTTCTTGCTGGCTGTGCTTGTGGACATGGAATTGGGCAAAGAAGGCCGCCATCATGCCGACTCAAAACCGCGAGCGTCGTTATCACCGGCCGGTCATCCCCTCCTTCTCACCCACCAACACACCCACCACCCACCACACACAACGCAACAGGAAACGCAATCAGGCACTCATCAGTACCACTCAAAGCAACAGCAGGCGGAGCAGGAACGAGGCCCGCAGCACCAGCCGCTTTCTTTCGAGCGCCTCATCGCTCAATCGTCATCATCAGCCCAGCAAAGCAATTAAGGAGCCGCAGGCAACGCGCACAAGACGTACACAGGGTACGCAAGCACGCACAACTCTTCCACCACCACCAGCAGCAGCAGCATTGAACCATGTTGGACGACAACAAGAAGATTGGCATGGGTCTGTTGGGCCTGAGCTTCCTCTTCATTTCCATGGGTGTCCTCTTCCTCCTGGACTCGACCTTGATAGCCATTGGTAAGTGGGAGAGGAAGGAGGGAGGGAGGGAATGAACGGAAGGAATGGGGGAGCTGATGCACGTGCAAACATACATACGAGCATCCTCTTGGTGGTCGCCGTGTTCCTGTGTGTCGGTGAGAAAGGAGTATGTGGCTCGCATAAGGAGAGGAGGGAGGGTGGAAAGGAGGAAGGGGAGAAGGCTCGGGGGCAGCATGTAATCAAGGAAACGTTCAAAGCACGGTCCTGCGCACTTTTGTTGTACATTATCATAATCAGAAGGCGAAGTATTCAATATCAGAAGCATTTTCAAGTAGCGCCGCAAAGAACGCGCAGCAGCAGCAGGAGAAGCAGAAGAAGCAGCGCTTTCCTCCCTCTTTCCTACTTGACTCATTAGCCACGGTGGCCACGCACTCACCTCGCTTTTCTCCCTCCCTCCCCCCCTCCTTCCCATCCCCTTCCTATCACAGGCGACTTCCTCTTTCTGGCCGGGCTCGTTTTTATCATTGGCATGCAACGGACAGTCAGGCTGTTTACGAAGCGGGATCGAGCCCCGGGCATCATCTGCTTTTTCCTGGGGATTTTGCTGGTGTTTGTAAGGTAGGTTGGAGGGAGGGAGGGGAGGAGGGAGGGGAGGAGGAGGAGGAGGAGAGTAGAACTGGGGACGATTCTTTGGCATTGTGGTAGGGCTTGTGTTGGTGCTTGCCAGGTATTGTGGTGGAGGGAGGGAGGGAGGGTCAGTGAGCGTGAATGCATTATGCTGGCCGTTGTGTGACGCGCATTTGAGGCCGGAAATTGCGGCATGATATTGCGTTGACTCAGCACTCTCTCATCTCATACGTAGACAACCGCCTTCCTCTCACCCTATCACTCCCTCCTTTCCTCCCTCCCTCCCTCCCTCCCTCCCTCCCTCCCCCAGATGGACCCTCATCGGCCTCCTCCTCCAGATCTTTGGCTTCGTCAACCTGTTTGGGAACTTCTTCCCCCCGGCCATCGCCGTCATGCAGCACACGCCCATCCTCAAAGACATTTTGCGACTACCCGGGATCAGCTACGTGGTAGGCAGGCTAGGGACGCGGTCGAGAGCGCCTGTTTAAGTGAAAAACAAATGAGTAAATAAAGAATGGAAGAAGCAGGCGGTAGGGGTGTATGTATGTGAGTGGATGAGCAGGTGGATGTATTTTTGATAAAGAGGAGGGAAGGATTGAAGGGTGCCAAATTGCACCAAGACGGAAGACGTCGCGGGAATGGGAGGGGGCACACACACTTACCTGTCCCCAACCCCCTGGTTTGTCCTCCAGTGAAGGAAAAACGAAACAAAACAACCAACAGGACTTATATGAAGTTCAAAATGCATATCCTATGGCGAGATGATTGCGTTTGCATTTTTGCAAGGCAAGCACTCATTTGTTGGTTCCTCTCATTTGTACCCCCCCAAGTTTGGCACTCGGAAGGCTGTCCAGCTCTTTTTTGTATTTCTCTAGCATTGCGGCGCGCACCCAGCAGGTTCGATTCGTGGGTTTTCTCTCGTGCTGCCGCTTAGGGTACCTGCCTGGGGTGGTTGTGTGTGCAAAAGGAGGGGTGGTGGCGGTCGAACTCGAGCACCGCTAATTTCCTCGCTCTCCTTGTTCCTCTCCTCCTGCTCGTCCTCCTGTCAATCGTTTCCTTCATTACGGGAGATGACCTGCCACACCACTGCTCCTTGCTGTTCTATTGTATTCCGTTCTCCACTTTTTCCTCCTCCTCGATCCCTACATCTTCCTTGCCCTCATCCTCTCCACCTCCGCTTTCTTTCCCTTCCTCCTTCCCTACCGAAAGTGCTTCTCCGCTCTCAATGTGAGACGCAGCGGAAGGGTTTGAAGGACTTGGAGTAAGAGGGAACCAAAAGAGCTTCTTCGTAAGCAGTGTTCATAAAATATTTTGCTAGGAATTATCAATCGACATGGGTGTTTGGAGTGGCGGGACGGAGCGGACTGGGACGTAGAAGATCGATGGGGCTTTTTTGCTGGCTAATTAGTCGTATTGCTCTTTCGCTGTTGCTTGCTCTTGCTTTTATTTCGCCTTGCTTCCATGCTCGTTTTCTTCTTTCATGTTGCGGCGGGCCTTGGCCTTGGAGGAACGAGGCCACAAAAGGCCGGCGCGGCGGGATGTGGGGGAGAGCTCGGGGGAGAGGTCAACGTTGAAGAAGAAAAGCGGCGGCGAGGGCGTCAGCGATTCGGCAACTCAAATTCTGCCCCTCGCAACTCCCAACAGACAGACGACGTTACCAAGGATATGGACAGGCCCCAAGCATAAAGGCACACATACACTATGCAGGCAAGCACATGCCGTACCGGCGTGGTGTACAGGTTGCCTGTTTTTGTTGCCGCGTCTCTCACAACTCCTCCCCCATCATCATCACTTCCTTCTTTCCGACACAGGCAGAAATCGAATCATGCCGCGGCCAGGGCCTCCAATGCCCGCGCCGAGGCCGCTGGTCCACCTCCTCCTCCTTCTCCTCCTCGTCCTCCTCCCTGTCCCCGTAGTGGAGGCGGCGGACGTCCCGTCACCCCATCCCCAAGTAGAGGCCCCCGAGGTCACGGTCGTCCATGCCTCCCCATCCCCCCCCCTTCCTTCGGCCGCAAACGCGACCAACACGCTCCGCCTTGCCCACACCCTCGGCTCGCACATGGTCCTGCAACAAGCCCCTCTCCCCGCGTGTTTGTACGGGCAGGGGTCGCCCAAATCCCTCATCTCCTTGACCTTGGACAGCGCCGCTGCTCCCAGCGCCGCCACGGTTGTCGACGCCGTGGGGAAATGGGTTGCCTGCCTCCCCCCTCAACAAGCGGGGGGGCCCCACACCGTCACCATTGCCGGCAGCGGCGGCAGCATCATCCTCGAAGACATCCTTTTTGGGGAAGTCTGGTTGTGCGCGGGGCAAAGCAACATGCTCATGTCCCTGTCGCAAGCCTTAAACGCCACCACCGAAATCGCCGCTGCCGGCCGCGAAAAAGACGGTGGGCCCCGCCTGCGCCTCATGGCCATCGGCCGCAACACCTCTGCTGATGCCCTTGACGACCTCTCCTCCCCCCCCCTCCTCCCCTGGAGTGTCGCCACCCCTTCCAGCGTGGGTGGGGAAGACTGGATGTTCTTCTCGGCCACCTGTTACTTCTACGGCCTGCACCTGGCGAGCAAAAAAGGGCTCGCCGGGACGCCCATCGGCCTCATTCAAGCCGCCTACGGGTCCACGGAGCTCAAAGCCTGGGCCACCCCCGAGGCGCTGACCACCTGCCCTCCCACCCCTCCTCCACCCATGCCTGCGGTGGCGCCACCATCAGACGTGCGAGGAGGAGAGGCAGGAGTGAATGGCAAGCCCAAAAACCCTCTCTGGCCCAATGGTCCCGAGCCTTCACCCGCCATTCCCAAAGGTGCCTCTGCTCCCTCCTCCTCCTCTGCTGCGGTAGCAGCTGCTGACAACGCCACTGCATCTAACAGCAGCAGCAGCAGCAGCGGTGCCAAGCCGAAAGATCCTCTCTGGCCTGGAGGCCCCGAGCCTTCCCCCGCCATTCCTGAAAGCGCCACCACCCCTCCTACCCCTTCCTCTGCTGCTGCTGTCGCTTCTCCCTCCTCAGCTGCTGACAATGCCACTGCCCCCAACAGCAGCAGCAGCAGCAAACCCAAAGAAGAGTTGTGGCCTGGAGGCCCCGAGCCTGTGCCTGCTGTCCCTAAGACTGTCACCACCCCTACCTCCTCCACCATCTCTCCTTCTCCCCCCCTTTCTCCTCCTGGCAACAACCGTCGATGGCTCCAACCCACAGCAGAAGTGGCGGCTGGCAGTAGTAGCAGCAGCAGCAGCAGCAGCAGCAGCGGCAAGCCGAAAGAGCCCCTCTGGCCTGGAGGCCCCGAGCCTTCGCCCGCCATTCCTAAAGGCGCTGATGGTGGATCTACGGCTGCTGCTACTGCTGCTGCTGACAACGCCACCGCAGCCAGCAGCAGCAGCAGCAGCAGCAGCAACAGCACAAGGCCCAAAGAAGAGCTATGGCCTGGAGGCCCCGAGCCTGTGCCTGCTGTCCCTAGAAGTGCCGGCACCCCCTCCTCTTCTTCCTCCTCTCCTTCTGCTACTGCTGCTGCTCCTCCTGCTCCTGGTGCTGACAGCAACAGCACCAGGCCTAAGGAGGAGCTCTGGCCTGGAGGGCCCGAGCCCGTCCCTGTTCTTCCTAAAGGTGCTTCTACCCCTCCTTCCCCACCTACTGCTACTGCTGCTTCAACTGCATCCAACAGCAGCAGCAGCAGCAACAACAGCAGCAACAGCACAAAACCCAAGGAAGAGCTCTGGCCTGGAGGGCCTGAGCCCGTCCCTGCTGTCCCTAAAGGCGCCA
>Ga0105055_10008191_pt1 | contig 13661 bp, 12 predicted proteins | sample BON03_FD_78090 | JGI IMG/M metagenome (GOLD analysis project Ga0105055, IMG submission 78090) | Freshwater microbial communities from Lake Bonney liftoff mats and glacier meltwater in Antarctica - BON-03 | ecosystem: Environmental > Aquatic > Freshwater > Ice > Glacier meltwater | place: Lake...
ATTGCCGGCGCAGAACGGACAACCAGACCTGTTCGATGTCCGGGCTCTAATGAGTGCTTCCCATTCGTGACCCCTGCGACATTGCCACCACGCCTTTTTGTTCGAGCCCCACGTAAATTCACTCGCCTGTTTCAGGTTTCTCGGGTGCCACTCCGAGGCAATTTCCGGCTTCAGAGTCGCGAGATCATTAAAACCCGCTAACACCTGATGGTTCGAACAGAACGGGCAACCAGAGCCGCGCCTGGTGCGAGCACCGATGCTGCCAAGAAACTCGTGACCGCATTCTCCCATCCACCAGGCTTCCTTCGAGGCGTTGGCCAGTTGTTCAGATGCCGGCCCGCCATTTTGGTGGGACCACTCTTTCGCCAATTCTGGAAAAAGAGTGCCTAAGTCGTTTTCTCCTGAAATCACCTTGCGCCCAGAACAAAATGGGCAACCCCGACCTTGGTGAGTGCGGCTTGATACGACTGCCTCCCAACTACGCACTTCGCTGCATAACCACCATCGCTTCTTCGGGCTCCCAGCCGCAGTGCTGTTAGGGGTCAGTGGCACATTTTTCTCAAAATCGAATTCGGCGGCAGCGTCGGGAAAATCAGCCACCGTAAACCCGCCCCGCACCATCAACTAATCCTACGAGTGGACGCGGACAGTCTGCGAAAGAGAAATCGAACCTGCATACCCAAGTTCGACGGAGAATGTGCGCCATTTCATCCCGCCTGTCCCGGCAGAACTGCCGCCGCACCACAACAGTCGTCAACACCTTCCACGACTAAGTACTCGGCAAATGGATATTCGACAGGATTGACAAACCCGGTCCAGGAGACAAAGCACCATCCGTCAACGACGACACCCAACGCAAAGCCACCAATCCGTCATTTCACCTCTGCTCCACTTGACGCCCCTACCCACTACTCGCGTCGGATCTCTAATGTCCAGGCAGGGCGACGACTGCGTCAATCTCAACGTCAAAACCGCGAAGATTTGCTTGAATCGTCGTACGCGCGGGCAAAGGCACTGTCAGGAACTCCATAGCAATCTTGTTAAACTCCTCGAAGTCATCAAGCGTATTCAGGTAAACGCCGTAACGAACGGTGTTTTCGAGGCTCGTCCCGGCAGCCTGCGCGACGGCCTCAAGGTTGCGGAACGTCTGGCGCACCTGGTCGCCGAACGTCTCCCCGACGCGATTGCTATCTTGATCGAACGGACCTTGGCCAGCCAAGAATACGAGTGACCCCGCAACGACTGCGGCAGAATAGGGTCCTGCCGGCTGAGGGGCGTTGTTCGTGCTGATTGCTCGGATCATTGGTGCCTTTCTCTTTTTCATTGGGGTGTTTTGCTCGCGCTAGGCAGTGCGGAACCGATGGGCATCAAGGCGTGGAACGGATGCCAGAAGCTTCTGGGTGTATTCGTGCTGCGGAGACGTCAGGATATCTGCCGCAGCGCCAGACTCAACAACCTGACCGTGGTACATGACGTAGACAAAGTCACAGAAACGAGCGACCACGCCCATGTCGTGCGTAATCATTAGAACTGCCATTCCGCGGTCATCTGCCAACGTGCCGATTGTTTCGAGCACTGCGGCTTGAACGGTGACATCAAGAGCACTCGTCGCTTCGTCAGCGATAAGCAACTTTGGAGAGGAAGCAATAGCCATTGCAATCATTACGCGTTGGCGCATTCCGCCGCTGAGTTCGTGAGGGTATTTGCGGTAAACTTCCGCAGGATTCCGGATACCTACAGCGTCCAAGCTGTCGACAACGAATGCACGGGCTTTCTTCCGCTGCTCTGGTCGGTGGGCAACGAGTACGTCTCGCACCTGATGGCCTACGCGGAACACTGGATTCAGGACCGACATTGGGTCTTGGAAAATCATTGAGACTTTAGCCCCGCGTGCCCGTTCGATTCCTGAGATTGGGGCTTTCAAGATTTCTTCACCGTCGAGCGTGATTGATGACTCGTCGCCGTACCGGGCGATTCTCTCATCGTTCAGTCTCAGAATTGACATTGCTGTTACCGATTTGCCCGATCCAGATTCGCCGATGATTCCTACGCGGGTGCCCGTGTCGACACGAATAGAGACTGCCCGCACTGCTGGCGGTACCGAGTCCGAAAACCGAACAGTCAGATCCCGAATTTGCAGAAGTGCTGTGTTCCTCATGCTCTCGGCCCCTTCACCCTGATGGGGCTCGTGAGGTCGGAATCAATCGACAGTATTCGGTGCCTCGAGCTCGGATCTGGTTCCAGCACTGCCTCGATGAGAGCCTGAGTGTAAGGATGCCGCGGATTATCGAAAACCTCGTCGGAGGTTCCACACTCCACAATTTCTCCCCCGTACATCACAGCGACATGGTGTGACATCTGCCGCACAACACCGAGGTTGTGCGAAATAAAGAGGTAGGCAATTCCGCGCGTGTGTTGAAAATCCTGGAGCAGCCCAAGTACCTGTGCCTGAACAGAAACATCAAGAGCACTGGTGGGTTCGTCACAGACGATAAGTGATGGGCTTACTCCCAGTGCTCGTGCAATCGCGACGCGCTGGCGTTGTCCGCCCGAGAATTCGTGCGGATACCTGTCAGCCATATCCGCCGTAAGCCCGACTTGTTCGAGCAACTCGCTTACCCGGCCAGCAATTCTCGGTCGGGTAACAATTTTGTGCGCAAGCATAGGTTCAGCGATTTGCCGACCGACGAGCATTCGGGGGTCGAGCGTCGCGTAGGGGTCCTGGAAAATCATCTGCAAGTCGCTGCGGAAGGCCCGCATACGATTGGGGGCCAATTCCGAGAGGTTCTGCCCTTGGCATTCGATGGTCCCTTCGAAAGGTATCAAGCCCAACACCGCGCGGGCAACGGTGGACTTGCCTGAGCCTGATTCCCCCACAAGCCCCAGGGTTTCACCAGCTGAAAGCGACAGTGAAACATTCTCCACCGCGGGCTTATGTTTGCCCGTGCCGTAACGGACGGTGAGATTACGGATGTCCAAAATTGGTGGAGCCTTCATCCTGTTCTCCTTCTCAACAGCCGACCAGGGAGTTTGTTGGTGTGCATCCCATCTGCGACAACTTGCACGCCATTAACAAAGACATGGTGGATACCGCTCGGGACGGCTAGCGGATTTGAGTATGTCGCACGATCCGCGACGGTTGCCGCATCAAAAACGGTGACATCAGCGAAGGCCCCTAATGCGAGCACACCCCGATCAGTGAGACCTATTCTGGCCGCAGGTTTGGCCGTCATTTTGTGGACGATCGCGGGAATACCCATCCCTGAACGAGAGAGCTCGTCAATGGCCCGAGGGAACGTGCCAATTGATCGAGGATGCGGCAAGTTCGTGTCGTGCGCCAGGTTCAGGGCAATACCGTCTGAGGCCACCGAAACAAGAGGGTGTCGCAATACTCGTAGCGCGTCCTCGGGACGGGTCCCAACAACAATCACATCGACGTTGAGCTTGTTCTCTGCCAAGAGCGCGACCGCAAGACTGCCCCAAGATTTATGAGCGGACGCCTCGACTAACTCCGCAAGGGTCTTGCCGATAGCGGCGGGAGTCTTAGGAGCCTTAGCAACGGTAACGGCGGTGGGCGCAAACCCAGTATTGGCCTCGAACATGGCTGCGACTTTCGTCGGGGTGTTCTCAATACGCTCCGCAATGTCGGGATTAGACAACGCGCGCAGCTCCGGCGGCAACAGTTGGAGCATCGTCGTGTGCCCCGCGAGGTAGGGGTATGCGTCAGCTTCGACATCAACGTCGCTGCTTTCCAACAACGCAATTGCCTCGTTGAGCGCACTTCCGTCATCGTGAACAGAGCGTAGGTGGGAAATCTGGAGCCGCACGCCTGCTAAGCCGGCAATATGCAACACCTCCTGGACTGCATCTTGGAGGCCGGCGCCATCGTAAGCGCGCATGTGGACGCTCAGCAACGCGTCTTGATTCGCGACCAACCGTGCGAGCTCCACAAGCTCATCGGTCTGGCTCAGCTCGCCTGGCGAGTACATGAGACCCAAACTAAGGCCCCAGGCGCCAGCCACGAAAGCTTCGGCGAGCTCAGCGAACAGTCGAGTTGAACGGTCAGCATCCGATTTGGTGGCTGAATCGCGATCCGAGCTAGCCGCCAGTTCCAAGGTGCCATGCCCGATGAGTGGTGCGATATTCGTGGCGGCAGGTACCCGCTCGACCGCGGAGAAGTACTCGTCAACTGAGTTCCAAAGCATGTCGACATCTGTGCACACATCGATAGGACCGATAATAGCTCTTACGTCATCCGGATCTCCACGGATAGGTGCCGGGCTCATCCCGCAATTACCAATCACCTCTGTAGTAATGCCCTGAAGCACCCGCGACTCAGACTCTGGGTAGGCCAGACGCGACAAGTCAGAGTGTGTGTGGATATCGATGAATCCTGGGGCAATGACCAGTCCCGTGCAGTCGAGATGAACATCGGCCACACTCTGCGAGAAGTCACCAATTCCGGCGATGCACCCATCGGCAATCATTAGGTCGGCGCGAATCAACGGGCTCCCGGTGCCGTCTGCCAAGTATCCTCCACTCAGCAAAGTCTGTTGGTTCATGAGCGCCGCCGCCGTCTCAGAGGGTTAGCCGACTCCGCGATGAGCTCGCCCGCGAACATCAGCACAGCCGCGACGAATGTGATAACTAGCCCTGCGGAGACGGCGTACCACGGTGATGTCACGTAATAGTTCTTTGAGGCCTCGAGAATTGTTCCCCACGTTGACGCGGGAAGATCCACGCCCAGCCCCAGATAGCTGAGGCCGGCTTCAATCAGAATCGCCTCCGCCATCAACGTGGGAATCAAAGTCAACAAGGGTCCTGCCGCGTTTGGGAGAATGTGAAGCCCAAGAATCCGCACTGGCCGCACGCCGCCCACAAGCAGCGCGATCACAAATTCCCGCTCCCTGAGTGACCGTGTCTGAGCACGCATCAGAAGGAAGGCCCGGGGGAAAAAAAGAAAGCCAATAATTACGGTGAGCGAAAGGCTCGTGGTGCCAAAGCTTGCGACCATCAGTATCGCGAACAGCACGAGAGGGAACGCCAACGTAGCTGAAGCGACACTAGTCATCGCACCATCGACAAAGCGGCCAGAGTTTCCAGCGATTAGCCCCGTCGGCAATCCGATTACAAGAGCAACCATCACGCTACCGCCGGCAATTATCAGTTCGAGGCGAGTGGAGTAGACAATTCGTGCCCAGACATCGGTACCGGTCTCATCTGTACCCAAAGGATGCGCAAGGCTTGGCGGTAGGAGGATCGAAGAAGCATCAATCGCAAATGGCGAATAGGGGCTGAACAGTGATGGCACCACTGCCATAAACAAGACGATGATTCCGATAAAAATCAGCGTCAATCTTGCCGGACCGATTGCCAAAGCTTTCGCAAGAAATCCGCCGAAGCGGCCACCATTCGCACGCGCTTCAGCTATTTTCACGCTTTAATCCTCGGGTCGACGAGACGGTACGCTAAATCCGCGAAGTACCCGACAAGCAGCACGGTTACTGTAGTGAGCAGAACTGCACCTTGTACAACCTGGTAGTCGCGATTGAGAACGCTGGAAAGCAGGAGCTGACCGATGCCGCCGAGGCCAAAAACGGCCTCCACGAGAACGGCGCCTCCGACAAGTGCACCAATTTGCACCCCGACTATGGTGATCATTGGGGTGACAGCATTCCTCATGGCATAGATGAAGACACGGCGTGGAACTGAGATTCCCATGGCCATCGCTGTCCGCATGTAGTCCTGACGGAAGACATCGGAAGCTTCAGCGTAGACGAACCTGGTGAGCACACCACTCAAAAAAATTGTGAGGGTCGTCACTGGCAAGACCATGCGGACGAGGAAATCGCCAAAGTCGTCCAAAGGGCTAGTAAATCCGCCGGAAGGCAAGAGGTCGAAAGTGACAGAAAAGATGATGATGAGAAAGAGTCCGAGCCACACTGCCGGAATCGCAATGAAAAACGTGGTGATCGTTCTTATCGCACGATCCACGATTCCGTTTCGCAAGTAGGCGGCCGCCATACCGAGCAGGATTGAAAGAGGGACTGCAATCAGCACAGCGCCACCGATCAGAAAGAGCGTTGGTGGTACTGCCCCGCCCACGAGTTCAACCACCGGCAGTCCGCTTCGGCTGGACACACCAAAGTCTCCGCGGAGAATGTCGGCCAGCCAAATGCCGTACTGAATCGGCCACGGCTCGTCAAGGCCCATCTCGACTCGCAATCGGGCAAGTGTTTCTGCGGCATCCGGGCGTCCCGCCTGGGGGCCCAACAGGAGCACTGCCGGGTCCCCAGGGGTAAGCCGAAGGGCGAGGAAGGCGAACACCGATACAAACCACAGGACCACGGCGAGTTTTCCCGCCTCAATTCCTGCACCTCGCATAATTTTCACGATGCTGCCTCCCTCGCCCCAACCATCAGTTGTGCCGTTACGTCGCTTACGACACTACTTAGCGACGGTCACTTGCGACAGCAAAGCCCACCCCAGCGGGTTAACCGCGTAGCCCGACACTTTAGTTCCCGTGATCGAGAAGATCGGCGTCGACTGCACAATCATTACCGGCAACTCATCAGCAAGAATCTGCTGCAGTTCGCTGTACAGCTTCGCCCGGCTAGCTTCATCCGAGACCCGAGTTGCATCGAGCACGAGATTCGACACTGTCTCGTTCTGGTAGTCGTCCGCAAGGTGGGGCGTCATGATGATGTCAAAGAAGGAATGTGGGTCCGCTCCAACATTGAAGACGTTCCAGGTGGCGTCATAACCGCGGCTCACATAAGCGTCAAGCCATACCGAAATCTCGGTGACATTCACGTTCAGCGTCACGCCGATTTCAGCCAAGGATGCCTGCCACACCTGTCCAATTTGCTCTGCGTCAGGAAACCCTGAAGGCACTTCAAGTGAGAACTCGAGGTTAGATTCGCCTGCCGCTGCAAGCATCGTCTCAGCCTTGTCAAGGTCGTACTCGTAGCCACTCTGCTTCGCATGCGCCCAGCTGCTTTCTGGTAGCGCGGCCCAGATGGTCGAACCTCCACCGCCGTAGGCAATCTCACGAATCGAATCCTTGTCTAACGCATGCGCCAACGCTTGTCGAACCATCGGGTTAGAAAGCCTTCCCGAAGAGTTGAACTCGATTAATGACAGGCTGTTCGAAGCAACAGGTTCGACTACGGAGGCGCGACTGGTATCAACCTGAGACACGGTTGCCGCAGATGCTCCTGCCAAGATGTCAACGCTTCCGCTGTACAAATTATTGATCGCGACTTGCTGGTCAGTGATTGGCTGCATTCGGAGCGTTTTCGTCGGCGAGACTTCGCCGAAGTAGTCGTCGAAACGGGTCAGCACGATTTCAGTGTTAGCGGTCCAGCTCTCAAACTCGTACGGGCCTGAACCCACCGGTTCGGAGGTCGCGGTCTCGAAGCTCGACGGAGCAACGATTGCGATCGAGGCGAGACCCGCAAGGAAGGTCGCATCGGGGTTGTTCAAGGTAATCACGACTGTTCCCTCATCTGGCGCCTCGTACGAGGCAACGTCCGACAGTCGGCCCGACCAAATCGAGTCCTCGGCGGTGCCGGCGCGCTCCATCGACGAGATCACAGAGCCCGAATTTACCGGGGTTCCGTCGTGGAAAACGGCACCCGAAGCTAGGCTGAAGGTGAACACCGTCGCATCATCGTTCACCTCATAGGTTGCCAAGTCAGGCTGAAGTTTCAGTTCGGCGTCATAATCTACGAGAGAAGAGAACACGAGCTCCCGAATCGCGAACTCGAAGATGATGAGCTGATTGGTGTGAGGATCGAAGTTGTCGATGTCGCCCGCTAGCGCAACGACTACCTCGTCCTTAATTGTCGCTGAGTCATCCTTGGTTGTCTCTAAGTCATCGCTTGAAGATGACTCAGCGGCGCATCCTGTAAGCACGAACACACTTACTGCTGCCAGGCCAATCCAAGATCGGCTCCATGTTGATCTCTTACTCATTGGGTACCTTTCAGTTGTTATTTTTGCGGACCCGTGAGCCAGCTAATGCCGACCAACGGGATTCCATACGTCGATCACGTTTCCGCCCTCTACAACGTGCACGCGACTAAACATGTTCACGACGCCACAGGCATGATTGGGGATAACCCGCAGGCGACTGCCAACGGCAAGTGCCTCGGTTCCGGCACCTGTCAGGATGCCGTGCTCCTCGTAGGCACGCTCAAACAGGATTTTTTCCTCGATCGCGCCATCGGCCGCGGTCACAAGGCCAAAGCTGTCTCCGCGGTTGGAGCGGTCTGAGCTCATCGCTTTGATGCCGGCATCGATCACGCAGCGTTTCTCATCGTGAGCACTCGTCACGGTGGTTAGCACGGTGACAGCACATTGGTGAGCGAGCGCTGACCCAAGTCGGAGTTGATTGGCGTCGAAGAAAACGTAGGTCCCGGCACGTGCCTCAGTGACCCCGTGGACACTCGGCGCCGATTCCCATCCAGGAGTCGATCCGACTGATACAACGTTGATGGCATGCCCGGCTCCACGCAACTCGTGGGCAACTCCGACCAGGCTGCGAGCTGCTGCGACACCTGCGGCGAAGAGTTCGCTGCGTTCGCCCTTCAGACTGGCCAGTTCGCCTTCATGCGCATACACGCCCTCAAGAACTATGCCGGGCAGCGCCGAGATTTGCCCGGCGACTGAAGTGGCTTCCGACGCAAGAATACCGGTGCGGGCCATTCCTGTGTCAATCTCAAGGAGTAACGGAATCTCGGTTTCAACTTCGACCGCAGCCTTCGACAAAACTTTGGCGAGCGCGACAGAATCAATGCCGGCCGCCAGTCGCGCAGTCCGGTTTGCTTCAGCAACAAACAGGGCCTTTCCTGCGGAGACTGGAGCATGGGCCCAAAAAATATCTTGGAACCCGGCTGAGAGCAGGTTCTGAACCTCGGCCATCGTTGCGCAGGTAAAACCCACAGCGCCCGCCTCAAACTGCAGGCGTGCGACCTCAACCATCTTTGAAGTCTTGAAATGAGGGCGAAGCACAACCTCGGCTTTATGGGCAAAGTCAGCCATCATGCCGATGTTGCGCATCATCTTCCTGCGGTCGATGAGCAGCGCCGGAGTCTCGACTGAATCGACCGGTCGCTTATTGCCGATCATCGTTCCCTCTCATCATCTCGACGGCGTCTTTCACCCATGCGAGAGTCTGGGCTGTCGCTGTACCGTAGTTATACAGGGCGAGTTTGCTGACACCAGCGCCACGAATGGCGTCAACTTTTGACAAGAAGCTATCCTTGGTCGGGTGGAAGCTGGGCCACAGGGTGATTGCCGATGCAATCGACTCCGGGCCGCGGTCCGAGAGAGCCGCCGCGGCAAGCGTGTGGTCTATTTCGCGCGCAACCTCTCCAGCGGTCGGATAATAACTCTCAAGAACAAATGAGTCCGCGATGGCGATGCTTGCTGCAACATCCACGCCTTCCATCCAGTTGCTGAAGGCCGGGCGCCCCCACACCGCGGCACTCAGGTCCAGAACTGCGCCGTTCGTCCGAATGACACGAGCGACCGCTCCAGCCAGTTCCGTGACAATCTCGTTGCGCATGCGGGTGTAGGCCGCCAGCTCGGGCCACACCATATGGAGCGATCCAATCTCTGTTCCATCGTCAGGGTCACGGCCCACCGGCGTTTCGGCATTCCAGGTGCGGTGCAACTCGTGGGAGACCCGAACGCGAAGCAACCCGATATCGATACCTCTCTTCATTGCCGCTGCTGAACAGTGTGTGCAGAAACAAAGCGATAACAGGTACCGGGTGGTCGGGTCGAAACGCGCACCCCACAACTCATGCGGATGGCCGTGACCGTAAAGAAGGTAGGAAAGACTCTCGACCAATACCCGGTCAAATAAACCTGAGCTGGAAATCTCCCCAAAAAGTTCAACCGCATACATCTGTGCGGAAGGGTTTGCCGGACAGAGTCCGTGAGCGAAGGTGTCGCCGAAACAGTTCTCAATTGCGACCTCAGGGTGGTCGGTCGCCAGATCTGTGTTGTGGAAGGCAATCCCCCAACCGGTCAGTGAGATTCCTGCCGCATCCGCTGCACGCTTCAGCGAGAAATATAGGTCAGGATTTTCTCTTGCAATTCGCGAGGGCGGCACGGCAAGCCCAGTGAAACTACTCGCTCTAATTGGGAAGTGAATTGTGTTCGCCTCAGCAAGAGTGGAAACCCGGTCGGAACGGCGAGGCGAGATAACTTCGGCAGAGTGGTAAGCCGTCGCGATGGCGAGGCGGTCAACTCCGAGACTCGCGACTATCTCGATTACACGCTCTGGTCCGTCAGAAACCACGTCCCACGGGTAGATCATTAGAGAAACATCAGACAATTGACGCCTCCATGTAAATCTGCTCTATCAGCTCGAGCGTTGGTTCAAGGTCAGCAAGGGCGAACCCGGGTTCTGATCTGCGAAAGCTCTTCCACTGATCAACAAAAGGGTCCCGATTGATATCGATAGAGGGACCACTTTGCTGGATCCCAATCGCAGAAATTGACCAAGAGCCATCCATGCGAATCTCTGCTGAACCTCGGGTACCCAAAATGACCACTCCCGTGCCCAGCGGCTCAAACGCAAGCCATGACACATCGATGGAGGCGACGGCATTCTCGCCTGAGCGGCAAATCACGGTGGCATGGGTTTCACCGTCACGTGCTAAATCGATTCGCATCAGCGTTGCTGTCTGGAATTTCAGTTCGTGACCTAAAATTGCACGGGCCCGATCAAATGCGTGGACGCCGTTCGTTACCAGGACTCCCCCGCCACTGACTGCCGGATTAAAGTACCACGCTGGAAGACTGTTCTCTTCAAGATGAAACTGCATTCGATCGGAGTAGGTGAGGATCTCACCCAATTCGCCCTGAGCGACAGCGCGTGCCACCGCCTTCACCCCCGGCCAGTGTCGAGTCGACATTCCGACGAATAGCCGGCCGCCGCCGCCAAGCGCATCATGCAACGGTGTGGGGTCTTGCCCCGGCAGCCGGTGAGGTTTTTCCACAAGAACATCGAGTCCCGCGGTCACGAGTTCCGTAGACTGCGTTAAGTGCGCAACAGAAGGTGTTGCGATTATTGCGCAATCGAACGTGCTGCGTTGGGAAAGCGCCTCCTCCAAGGAGGTATACGTGGCGGCACTCGGGTCTACTGCACGTGCGAGGGTCAAATCCGGGTCTACAACGGCAACAATGTGGTCACCAACAGCTCGAATTGCGGCGGCATGGCGATGTCCCATTGCCCCCGCCCCAATAACTAATACACGGCTCACACTCATCGGAAAATTCCTTCGTCCCTCATGTCTTTAAGAACGTCATGCGCCGCATCGAGCGTGCGGTCGATGTCGGAATCGGTGTGCGCGAGAGAGATGTGGTTTCTCTTGAGCGTCATGGGGTACATCACGAAACCCCGGTCTGTCATGCGACGGTGGAACATCGCGTAACCAACGTCATTGTTGTCGAGAAGGTCGAGATACCCCTTAGGCTCACGTTCCATGAAATAGCAGGTGAAAACGCTTCCTAGGCCGGTTACGTGAGCGGCAATTCCAAGCTCAAATGTAATCCCGCGGAGCCCCTCTCGCATACGCTCCCCGAGACGTCCAGTATGTTCATGCATCGCCACCTCGGGGTCGCTGGCGACAGTCATCGTTGCAATTGCCGCCGCCATCGACACAGGGCCGCCATTGAAGGTACCGGCCAGCATCACGCCGCCCCCCGCGGAAGAGAAGTTATCCATCAGGTCCGCTCGGCCGCCAAGACCAGCAACAGCAAACCCGTTCCCCATCGACTTTCCATAGCTCGTGAGATCAGGGGTGATTCCGCACAACTCCTGGTAACCACCCGGTGCGTGACGGAATCCTGTAATGACTTCGTCAAAGATGAGGAGGCTGCCTTCAGCCCTTGCCATCTGCTGAAGCCCCTCGAGGAAAGACTGTTCAGGGAGCAGGGTGCCAACGTTATGAGGTACAGGCTCAAGAATGATGGCGGCGATTTGTCCCGGGTATCGTTCGTAAAGCTCACGAACTGAGTCGAGGTCGTTGAACTCGGCGACCAGTGTGGAGCCAAGCGCATCCTCCAGAATCCCAGTCGAAAGCGGATCAACAGCGCCGATTCGATTAGCAGGGGATGCCACGTTTCGCGCAACGGCGTCTCCCCAGCCGTGAAAACACCCCTGGAATTTCAGTAGATACTTTCGCCCAGTTACACCGCGCGCGAGCCGCACGGCCTGCATTGTGGCTTCAGTGCCACTCATTGTCGTGACCGACTTCTCAACTGACGGAATGAGTTTGGCAACCATTCGGGCCACCTCGACTTCCAGCTCGCTCACTCCAAGCCCAACGAGGTCAAGACCATTCAAGCTCTGAATAACGGCTGCGTTGACGCGCTCATCAGAGTGGCCGAGAAGAATGGCTCCAAAAGCTGCGTGATAGTCAACGTAACGCCGCCCATCGTAATCTGTGAGGTAAGCGCCTTTCGATTCACGAAAGGCATAGGGGGCGCCAAAGTTCCGAGTGGCCGAGTTCACTCCTCCAGGAATTAGCTCATTAGCCTCGCTGATTAGCTCAGTAGATGTCCTAGGCATTACGTTCTGCTCCTTTTCAATCTGTTCGATAGCCAATGCTTCGGCTAACTGTCGAGCCGTGGATCAGGAATTTCCAGCATCGTGAGCGCATCCTGATGAAGAATTGACTCGACAGTCTCCTCGGTCACGTGCGGAAGGTTCCCCGCGCGAAAATCAGCAAGCCCTCGGAACTTCGCGATGGCATCCACGGGCTCCCACAATGGGTAATCGCTGCCAAAGAATAGCTTGTTGACCACGTTCCACTCTTGGGCATTAACAAGGGCCATGAAACCGTCCATCGGGCGGTGCCAGCTGGCCGATACGTCCGCGTAGACATTCGCATGCTTTCGCAAAACAACGACCGCGTCACGCTGCCATGGATGACCTAGATGAGCCATAATCTGTTTCAGATCTCGATGACGTCGGGCCACTTCCTCAACAATAAGTGGCTGGCTGAGCGAGAGACGGCCCTGTGCACTTGGCGTTGCCCCCATGTGCCACAGAATGGTCATTCGGCGGTCTGAGCAGAGTCGATAGAACTCGTCGAAGGAAGGGTCCAAGGGGTTGAAGAGAGATAAGACCGGATAAAGCTTGACACCCTTGAATCCAAGCTCGTAGGCCTCGTCAAGTTGATCTCGCCAATCCTTATCAAGGGGATCGATCGCAGTGAATGCGACGGTTGGAGTCGAAAGCTGGGCACAAAAGTCGGCAACAAACGTGTTCGGTGTGTGAACCCCCGCACGTGTGGCTGCGATTCCAAAGACGATCGCAACATCAATGCCAGCCTTGATCATCGCAGCGTCGTACATTTCGGGCGTGATGCGCGGGTAGGGAGCACCGTATGCAGGCTCCCAATTATTCTTGTGCTCGTCGCCCCAGTGTTCGGGCTGGTGGTTATGGGTGTGAACGTCAACGGTCATTGCCATCTCCAATCGTCTGGCCACCGCGCTCAGCACGGAATGCAGCCACGAAACGTTGGTCGGTGGCAAGCGCTGCCGCGACTTCGTGGACTCGCGATACGACCTCACTACGAAGTTCCGGCGCAAGTTCGCCAGCAGGCCCAGAGACGCTAAGGGCGACCGGCACATCCAGG
>Ga0105055_10008194_pt1 | contig 13658 bp, 11 predicted proteins | sample BON03_FD_78090 | JGI IMG/M metagenome (GOLD analysis project Ga0105055, IMG submission 78090) | Freshwater microbial communities from Lake Bonney liftoff mats and glacier meltwater in Antarctica - BON-03 | ecosystem: Environmental > Aquatic > Freshwater > Ice > Glacier meltwater | place: Lake...
ATGGCCAGGAAGAGGCCTGTGGCGACAGTGCTGTCCACAGCCGGCCTGCCGACTGCCGCGGAGAGCGTCGCCACGCCGGCCTGGTCCGCCTTGCCTTGCATGGCCAGGAAGAGGCCTGTGGCGGAGGTCTCTCCCGTCGCGGCGGCCGCCCTGCCGACCAAGGTGACGAGTCCGCCCAGCCCGTCGCGGGTGGCTTCCGTCGTTTGGAAGAGGCCGGTGGCGGGGCCACTCACGGCGGCTGCGCCCAGGCGCGCGGAGAGTGCATCGAACACATCCTGCCCTACCTTGCTCTCAACGAGACTCGTGTCGGCATGCATGGACTGGAGCGCGCTCCAGCGACGCTACCCGGGCCTCGAGTTCGGTAGCTTGCGTCGCGTTGACCGCCATCTGCTGGAAGAGCCCGGTGGCAGCGGACCCCCCGGCGGCCGCATTGCCCACTGCCGCGGAGAGCGTCGCCACACCGACCTGGTCCGCCTTGCCTTGCATGGCCAGGAAGAGACCCGTCGCCGGGGCGGCGGTGCTGTCCGCGGTGGCCGCCCTGCCGACCGCGGTGCCGAGTGCGCCCAGCTCGGTTCGGGTGACTTCCACGTGCTGGAACAGGCCCGTCGCGGCGGCGCCCCCCGTGGCCGCCCTGCCGACCGACGTGGCGAGTCCACCCACCTGTTGGAAGAGGCCCGTGGCGGGGGCGCCCCCCGCCGCCTTGCCGACACTCGCCTGGAGCGTGGCAAGGTCGGAAAAACTCGCGTAGCTGCTGTCCAGGGGGCATTGGAGGGTGACCTCGCAGTCCCCAGCCGCCGCCGTGGACTCAAATTGCTCCATGAACTCGGTGAGCCGTGCCACTTTGGTGAAGAGGCCCGTCGCGGCGGCGCCTCCGTCAGCCGGCCGGCCGACCGCCTCGGTGAGGGTCGTCACCTGCCCGAAGAGGCCTGTCGCGGCGGCGCCCCCCTCCGAGGCAGGCGCCCGGCCGACCGCCTCGGCAAGGGTTGTCACCCCGGCCTGGTCCGCCTTGCCTTGCACGTCCAGGAAGAGCCCCGTCGCCGGGGCGGCCGTGCCACCCGCCCCGGCGGTCGCCCTTGCACCGACGCTCGCCTGGAGCGTGGCAAGGTCGGACGAGTTCGCGTATCTGCCATCCAGTGGGCAGGACAGATTGATCTCGCATATCCGCGTGTCGCCCAACTCACCCTTGGCGTAACTGGACAGGTGTGCATCGAACTCTGTGCGCAGCTTCTCTCCTTCGCCGCTCGGGAACGCCTTGTACTCGGCCTCGTGGACCGCAAACTTGGTTTCGATGTTGGACACGTCGCGTTGCAGACCCGAGGTCCCTGCGCCCATGAGATGTGCCCCGGTGGGGGGGGGGGTCGGGTTGGTGCATACACTGGCACAAAAAAACGCACCGGTGGCGTGGTACCAGGGGTCCCCGGAGTCGCGGTTCAGGTCGACGGCGGCGCCTCCCACCAACGACGCAGCCCCGCGGTCGCTGCCTTTGGTGGGACCGGGGCGGCGACGGCGGTCCGCGTGGCCGCCCGTTGGGCCGCGCCGAGACCCAGCGCCTTGCGCGCCACCTCGGCGCGCACTGGCTGGGGGGGCGCCTCGAGCCACGGCGCGGGCACGTTGCCGATCGCGTCCGGCCACCAGTTCCACAAGAGCTGGGCGCTCAGCGCGCTGCAGAAGAGGGCGGCGAACAGGCGCTGCGAGGCCGACCGCTCGGCGACGTTGAGCTGGAGGCGCGCGACGTGGCACGTGGCCAGCCCAGCGTGGCGGGCAGCGTACAGCACCCATGGGTCGCCGAGGGCCACCGGCCGCCTCGGGAAGGGGGTGGGCGGCGCGTCGGTGCCCACCGCCGCCAGCGGGCCGATCGCCACAAGCACCACGCGGTCGATGGTGCGCATGGCGCGGTCCGTGTAGCCGCTGTGGGTGCCGCGGCGCTTGGCGCGGCCCTCGGCCTGCACAACCTTGCTGACGTCCCAGGAGGGCGTGTAGAGGACGCGGCGCGCCCCGCGGCCGGCCTGCAGGGACTCGTCCGTCGCCCAGAACGAGTGGCCCACGCCATACGTCTCGCGGTTGGCCACCGGCACCACCGACTGCGCCGTGGCCCGGTCAAACGCGGTCTTGGCCGCCTCCACCGCCGCCCCGGCGGCCCCGTCGCCCGGGGCCAGTCGCAGGAGCGTGAACTGGTCCATCTCGGGCCGCGCGCGCAGCGTCGCCACAAACTTCTCACAGGCGGCGTTGCCGTCGAGCATCACCAGTGTCTTTTTCACATCGGCGGCCAGCAGTCCGACCGCCGCCTGGGCGAAGCGGGCGCCCATGCCACGGGAGTGGCCGTCGATGTCCTTGCGTGTCCAGGCGCCACGGCCGCGGCGCCCGGTGATGGTCAGCGTGCGCTCGGTGGGGACCAGCAGCACCACTGGGTCGGGCGACGACCACGCGGCGTAGCGCGAGCGGTTCCGGTCCACCGAGTAGACAAACAGGCTCAGCCCGAGGAAGCGCCCCAAGCTCAGCGGGCGGGGGGGGCGCGTGCCGGGGGGCAGGTCGCACCCCACACGCGCCGCCCGCGACGGGGCGGGCAGCGCCAACGCCGACTGAGCGCCGCCGGCGTCGGCGCCGGCCGGCGTGGCTCCCGCGCGCGTGGGCTGGAGGAGCTTGTCGGCGCGGAACTGGTCGGTGTAATTGCGCGGCGTGAACCAGCTCAGAAGCCGCGCGAGCTGCGCCGGCACACCGGTTGGCGGCGTGGCCGTCATCCCCACCAGCAAAAAGCGCTCGTCGTACGGCAGCTTCACGCGCCGGTCCAGCACCTTGTTCAAGTGGACGATGGAGGCCACGCCGTTGGGTTCGCACAGCTCGTGGACCTCGTCCACAATGACCAGGAGCTCGGACCGATCCGCCCCGCGCGCATTCTTAAAGAAGTGGCCCAGTTGCACAAACGTCATGATGGCCACCGGCTTGGCCCCCGGTTGCACGCCGACCGAGATGTGGCTGGCTGGCCGCCCCTGGCCTTGCCCCACCCCGGCCGCGGACAAGCGCCCGAGGCCGCGCAAGTAGACCTGAGCGGTCGAAATCTTGTTGAACTGGTCGCGCAGCTGCGTCTCGTCGCGCACAGCGAGGATGATGCGCTGGACGGGCGGCGCCACGCCGTCGCCCGTCTGGCCGGCGAGGTGCCGCGCCAGGAAGGCTTGTATGTAATTCGCACACAGGAACGACTTGCCGGTGCCGGTGGGCGCAAGGACGAGCAACTCGCGCCGCCGCATCAGGGGAAGCAGGGTCGCCACCTGCCAGCGGTCCAAGGCGGCGCCCGGGGCCGTGGCGCCCGCCTCGTCCGCGTCCACGCCGCGCACCGTCGCGGCGATGTAACGCTGGAGCAGCCGACTCGAGCCATAGGGGTCGGCCCAGACCGGGTCGCTGCGAGGCGGCAGGTCCACCTCGACCGACCGCAGCGCGCCGACTGCCACTGCCACGCCGCGTGCCCGCCCCGCCGTGCCAATCCCACGCGCAGGCTGCGTCGGGCTCGCACGCCCCCGCGCGCCCCCGGCGACCGCGAGTGCCGGGTCGCCCATTCCGCACAGAGAGTCGAACGACAATTGAGCGGCTTCCGGTGGGGCAAGACAAAATCCGTCGGCGCCCAAGCCCCGGTGTTCCACGGAGCACCCTGAAAAAAGGGTGTACGGACCACACACCTCGGTCCCCCTCGGGTTAACCCTACCATGCGAACCATTCGCTCGACCGTGGCAGACCCGGAGAAAAGAGGATGCGCTCTTCCAAGTGCATTGGGAATGCGCCGACGCCGATCGAGACGAGGGACGCGCAGCTCGACAAGTCGATGGGTTGCAGCGCCGTGCACCCCTGGAAGGCTCCGGTTGCGATGGTCTCCAGCGAGCGGCAACCCGACAGGTCGGCTACTTCCAGCCCCGCGCAAGACCGAAAGGCGTGGGGGCCGAGGTGAGTCAGCATCGGCGTCAATTTGACGGAGGACAGCTTGCGGCACCCGGTAAACGCCGCGTCCTCGATCCGTACGAGCGCATCGGGCAGCCGGAGCGACGTCAATGCATTGCAGGAACCAAATGCATTCCACCCAATCACAGACAGGCTAGCGCAGCGCTCAAGGTCGACCACCTTCAGCAAGTCACGGCCATAAAAGGCTTGGTCGTCGATGGCTTGGAGCTCGTCGGAAAAGGTGCACTTTTGCAAGTCGCCCCAGAACCGAGTCACGAACGCGCAGCTAGGGATACGGCGGCACGAGGTCAGGATCACATTGGCGGGGCCGTGGGTTAACCCAAACTCGCTGGTTGTTGCACTCTTCGGGCATATGGTGGCAGTCAGCCGAAGCGTGCCACCGTTGGGCTCGGCCGACCAGGCGGGGAAGCGGCAATGGTCGAGCAAGAGTTGGAGCCCATGCTAATGTGGCGGGCCTGCGCCGTGCACGCTGCGCAAGCCTCGGTCGGCACGGGGGGCCTGCGGTTGAATCCGCAACAGCCACTCCAGGCCCTGTGTGTCCAGGGATTCGCCGACCATCCACAGCGAGAACAAGCTCCTCAACGGCTCCGATGGCCAGAGGCTCAAGCAAGCCTCGCAGAGCCGACCAAATTGCTGGAGGTCGATGGGGTCATGGACAGGCCACTGCATGCCACCCCGCCAGGCATCTTGAATTTGCCGGCGCTCGTTGCGGGTGCGCGTCGTGATAGTCGAAAGTCGGAGCTGGCGCAGGCTTAGTGGCGCCACGGCGTGCACGCGTTGCACGTCAACGAGGTCGGCTTCATCGGACAACCGCATGCGGCCAAACGCCGCGGCCGCGGTGGGGTCGATCTGGTGAATGCCGTCGGGTAGCACGCCCTCAAAGGGGTGGCGCAGCCCATGCAGGCACCGGGTGGCCGGCGCGGCAAGGGCAAGCACCCCCTCGGGTGGCATCGGCGCGGTCTCCTGGTCGTCCTGCCACCGCAGCAATTGGTCCCTATATGCCGTGAGCACCGGGTACTCGAGTTGGGACAGCTGTCGGCACGCCAGCAGTCCATCCGCGGCACAGAACTCCAGCCCCGTCGCGCGCAGCGCGGTGGCGTCCCGCGCGCCGAGGTTCTCCGTCACCAGCCCTTGCAAGTCCAATGGAAGCTCATTCAATCTGGAGCGCACCGCATCGGGCACGGGGGGCGTCACCTTTGGGTCCAGGGTTAGCCCCGCTACCATGTCCGCCAACGCGGACATCGTAGCGGCTGGCCAGCGTCTCCCAGGCCGACTCCCTGGGTCGGGGGGCCTGACCGCCCGCCGTGCGCGCGGTACAGACGGCGCGCGCCGGGTTGGGGGCGGCACCCGGGGGTATGGCACAAGTCGTGGGTGCCACATGCACAACCGAGTGTCTTCCAGTGGGCAGGGTAAAATTCGTCGGCACCCAAGCCCCGGGTTCATGTCTTGGTCGTTCCATGTGTTTGGACACCCCCCTTGGGGTTGCGCCTGGGCCCGATTTGTGACTAACCGGCGGCACAGTCTGGCGCCGCGGGCCCCGCCCAGCCCCCGCCTTGTACGTACGCCCACCTGTTGTGTAACAGGTCAGACGGCTTTGAGGTTCGGGCCAACCCCTTAACCCTTAACCCTAACCCTAACCGGCGTGCGTCTGAACCATTTGCTCGACCATGGCAGACCCGGAGGCAAGAGGATGCGCTCTGCCAAGTGCGCTGGGAATGCGCTTTCGCCGATCGAGACGAGGGACCCGCAGCTCGACAAGTCGATGTGGTGCAGCGCCGTGCACCCCTGAAAGCATCCGTTTCCTATGGCTTTCAGCGAGTGACATCTAGACAGGTCGGCCACTTCCAGTGCCGTGCACCACTGGAAGGCTTCTGTTCCAACAGTTTCCAGCAAGCTGCAACCCGACAGGTCGGCCACTTTCAGCCCCGCGCACCACTGGAAGGCTCTGGTTCCGATGGTTTCCAATGAGCGGCAACCCGACAGGTCGGCCACCTCCAGCCCTTCGCAATTCCAAAAGGCGCGACGGCCGAGGTGGGTCAGCATTGGCGTCAGCTTGACAGAGGACAGCCTGGGGCACGCTGCAAACGCCAGTACCTCGATCCGTACGAGCGCATCGGGCAACCGGAGCGACGTCAGCCCGTTGCAGAACCCAAAGGCGGTCCTCCCAATCACAGACAGGCTGGTGCAGGGCTCAAGGTCAACCACCTCGAGCAAGTGACGCTCACGGAAGGCGTGGTCGTCGACGGTTCGGAGCTCGTTGGAAAATGTGCGTGTTTGCAGGTCGCCCCAGAACGGAGTCATGAACGCGCCTTCAGGGATACGGTGGCACATCAGGATCACATTGGCGGGGCCGTGCTGCCACTGGCCGGTTGTTCGGATGACCGGGCATATGGTGGCAGCCAGCCGGAGCGTGCCGCCGTCGGGCTCGGCCAGCCAGTCGGGAAAATGGCAATAGTCGAGCGAGAGTTCGAGCCCGCGCCAGTGTGGCGGACCTGCGCCGTGCACGCTGCGCAACCCTCGGTCGGCACGGGGGCCCTGCGGCTGAATCCGCAGCAGCCGCTCCAGCCCCCCTGTGTCCAGGGATTCGCCGACCATCCTCAGACAGAATGACGCGCCCCCCAGCCAGAACGACCCGCCCCTCATCTGGAGGCTCAAGCATGCCTCGCAGAGCCGACCCAATTGCTGGAGGTCGATGGGGTCGAAGATGGACCACGATATGCCACCCCACCAGGCATCTTGAATGCGCAGGCGCTCGTTGCTGGTGCGCGTCATGACACCCAACAGTCGGAGCTGGCGTAGGCTCAGTGGCGCCACGGCGTGCACGCGTTGCACGTCGGTGAGGTCGGCATGCTCGGACAACCGCAGGCGGCCAAACGCCGCGGCCGCGGCGGGGTCGATCTGGTGAATGCCGTCGGGTAGCACGCCCTCAAAGGGGTGGCTCAGCCCCTGCAGGCACCGGGTGGCCGGCGCCGCAAGGGCAAGCACGCCCTCGGGTGGCATCGGCGCGGTCTCCTGGTCGTCCTGCCACCGCAGCAACTGGTCCCTGTGGGCCGAGAGCACCGGGTACTCGACCTTGGACAGCTGTCGGCACGACCGCAGTCCATCCGCGGCGCGGAACTCCCGCCCCATCGCGCGCAGCGCGGTGGCGTCCCGCGCGCCGAGGTTCTCCGTCACCAGCTCTTGCAAGTCCAATGGAAGCTCATGCAACCTGGAGCGCACCGCGTCGGGCGCGGGAGGCGTCGCCGGTGGGTCCAGCGTTAGCCCCGCTACCATGTCCGCCAACGCGGACATCGTAGCGGCTGGCCGTCTCCCAGGCCGGCTCCCCGGGTCGGGGGCGGGCTGCCTGACCGCCCGTCGTGCGCGCGATACAGACGGCGCGCGCCTTTTCGGGGGCGGCACAAGTCGTGGGTGCCACATGCACAGCCGAGTGTCCTCCAGTGGGGCATTACAAAATGCGTCGGCGCCCAAGCCCCGGGTTCACCCGGCCGATGTGTCTTGGTCGTCCCGTGTGTTTGGTGACCGCTGGAGGAGGTGTGGCCGATGTGTCTTGGTCGTCCCGTGTGGTTGCTGACCGCTTGAGGAGGTGCGGCCGACGTGACTTGGTCTCCCCGTGCGTTTGGCGACCGCTTGCGGAGGTGTGGCCGATGTGTCTTGGTCGTCCCGTGTGTTTGGTGACCGATTCCGAGGTGTGTCGGCCGATGTGTCTTGGTCCCCCCGTGGGCTTGGTGACCGGGGGCGCGCACGACACGGCCATGGCACACCTCGGACTTGGCACACCTCGGACTTGGCACACCTCGGACTTGGCACACCTCGGCGCGCACCCCCCCCCCCCAACTCGAGGCTGAGGCGGGGTGTGCACGTGCACCTTGGCTAGGTGTGCTGTGCCCCCCCCCCAACTCGAGGCCGAGGCGGGGTGTGCACGTGCACCTTGGCCGGGTGTGTTGTGGGTGACCCGCCCCCCCCACAAACTGGGTGCATGTGCGCACCCAACCTTGGGCGGTTGCCAACCAAGGCCAGGTCGAACTGGGTGCTCGAGCTCGAGTCGCTTGTTGTTCCAATTACACGCCACATACTGGGGTTTTCGTGTTTTTCAAAAAAACTCGAGAATGTGAGCATTGGCGGTGATGAAGGTGTGCGTGCACACCCCGCCTCGGCCTCGGGTGGTGGTGGGGGTCACGACACACCTGGCCATGACGATGGCACACCTCGGACTTGGCACACCTCGGACTTGGCACACCTCGACCATGGCACAACTCGACCATGGCACACGGCGCGCACAACACGGCCATGGCACACCTCGGCGCGCACAACACGGCCATGGCACACCTCGGACGTGGCACTCCTCGGACGTGGCACACCTCGGACTTGGCACACCTCGGACTTGGCACACCTCGGACTTGGCACACCTCGGACTTGGCACACCTCGGACTTGGCACACCTCGGCGCGCACAACACGACCATGGCACACCTCGGACTTGGGACACCTCGGACTTGGCACACCTCGGCGCGCATGACATGACCACGGCACACCTCGGACTTGGCACACCTCGGACTTGGCACACCTCGGACTTGGGACACCTCGACCATGACACACCTCGACCATGGCACAACTCGGCGCGGACGGCACGACTATGGCACGCCTCGGACTGGCCAAAGTTTCCCATGTGCTTGGTGACCGATGGCCGAAGTTTCCCGTGTGCTTGGTGACCGATGGCCGATGTGTCTTGGCCGATGTGTCTTGGCCGAAGTTTCCCGTGTGCCAGTGGCCGATGGCCGAAGTTTCCCGTGTGCTTGGCGGCCGATGGCCGATGTGTCTTGGCCGAAGTTTCCCGTGTGCTTGGTGACCGATGGCCGATGTGTCTTGTCCGAAGTTTCCCGTATGCTTGGTGGCCGATGGCCGATGTGCATTGGCCGAAGTTTCCCGTGTGCTTGGTGACGGATGGCCGATGTGTCTCGGCCGAAGGTTCTTGTGTGCTTGGTGGCCGATGGCCGAAGATTCCCGTGTGCTTGGTGGCCGATGGCCGAAGTTTCCTGTGTGCATGGTGACCGATGGCCGATGTGTCTTGTCCGAAGGTTCCTGTGTGCTTGGTGGCCGATGGACGAATTTTCCCGTGTGCTTGGTGGCCGATGGCCGAAGTTTCGCGTGTGCTTGGTGGCCGATGGCCGAAGTTTCGCGTGTGCTTGGTGGCCGATGGCCGACGTGTCCTGGCCCCTTCAGGAAGTTTCCCGTGTTCTTGGTGACCAAGCCGATGTGTCTTGGCCAAAGTTTCCCGTGTGTGTGGTGGCCGATGGCCGCTGTGTCTTGGCCGAAATTTCCAACTTGTGTGGGGACCGATGGCCGATGTGTCTCGGCCGAAGTTTTCCGTGTGCTTGGTGACCAATGGCCGATGTGTCTTGGCCAAAGTTTCCCGTGTGCTTGGTGACCAATGGCCGATGTGTCTTGGCCGAAGTTTCCCGTGTGTGTGGTGACCAATGGCCGATGCGTCTTGGCCGAAGTTTCCCGTGTGTGTGGTGACCAATGGCTGATGTGGATTGGCCGAAGTTTCCCGTGTGTGTGGTGACCAATGGCCGATGTGGATAGGCCGAAGTTTCCCGTGTACTTGGTACCTCGGACTTGGCACACCTCGACCATGGCACACCTCGGCGCGCACGGCACGACCATTGCTAACCTCGGACTTGGCACACCTCGGACTTGGCACACCTCGACCATGGCACACCTCGGCAGGCACGACACGACCATGGCACACCTCGGCGCGCAGGACACGACCATGGCACACCTCGGACTTGGCCCACCTCGGACTTGGCCCACCTCGGACTTGGCCCACCTCGACCATGGCACACCTCGGCGCGCACGACACCACCATGGCACACCTCGACCACGGCACACCTCGGACTTGGCACACCTCGACCACACCTCGGCGCGCACGCCCCCCCCCCACAACTCGAGGCCGAGGCGGGGTGTGCACGCGCACCCTGGCCAGGTGTGTTGTGACCCCCCCCCACAACTCAAGGCCGAGGCAGGGTGTGCACGTGCACCTTGGCCAGGTGTGTCGTGACCCCCCCCCCACAACTCGAGGCCGAGGCGGGGTGTGCACGTGCACCTTGGCCAGGTGTGTCGTTGTGACCCCCCCCACAACTCGAGGCCGGGGCGGGGTGTGCATGTGCACCTTGGCCGGGTGTATCGTGACCCCCCCCCCAACTGGGTGCACGTGCACACCCAACCATGGGCGGCTGCCAACCAAGGCCAGGTCGAGTCTGAGTGCTCGAGCTCGAGTCGCTTGTTGTTTCGATTACACGCCACATCCTGGGCGTTTCGTGTTTTTTCAAAAAACTCGAGAATGTGAGCCTTGGTGGTGATGAATGTGCACTCCGAGGTGGGTCGGCCGATGTGGCTTGGCCGGCGTGCCCTGTGTTTTTGGGGACCGCTTTGCGATGTGTCTTGGTCCCCCGTGTGTTTGGTGGCCGAGTCCGAGGTGTGTCGGCCGATGTGTCTTGGCCGGCGTGTCCCGTGTTTTGCCTGCGATGTGTCTTGGTCCCCCCGTATGTTTGGTGACCGAGTCCGAGGTGTGTCGGCCGATGTGTCTTGGCCGACGTGTCCCGTGTATTTGGGGACTCGCTCTCTGCAACACCCATGATGGCATTACGGGCACTTGCAGAGTTCAAGTTGAGTCAACATGGCGATGACCTGCTCCCCTGCCGTGATTGGTGGGTATCCCGCCGCCTCAAACGGTGGCAGTGGCGCGAGCGTTGCACTGGAGGCGACATGGGCGAAGAGGGTGGACGAGATGCGCCAAGGGGGGCGCCCCTCGAGTGCGGCCTGCCTCGCGATAGCAAGTGCCGTGTCCGTAACGACCACCTCGTGCATCCCCACTCGAATGTGCCCCGCTGTGAGGTGCTCGAGCTGCTGACCAGCCTGTACCAGCAAACAGCCAGTCGGCACGCATACCGCCACCTTGCTGCCATCCCGAAGCCAGACGTGGAGTCCAGGGTACCTCGACCTGCCATGGATCGTGAGCAGGTTCAGGTCGCTGTGCCAACCGGCGAGGGTTTGTCCCACCCGCGAATACTTCGAGAGGTCTGAGGCTGTCGGGGCGAGAAGATGCGGCCCTTGCCGCATCAGGCTGGAGATGGCAGCTCGGTGGAGGCCGAGTCCGAGGGCGGCCATTTCCGCGCACGCCGTGACAGCCTCCAGCAAAAGCCCACCCCAGTGGTCCATCGTGGTTGCCCAGGCGGGAAACGCGGCGGGGACCACCGGCGCCGCGTTCAGGTCCTCGAACATAACATCGTCTGGCCGTTCCCCGATTCGCCAGAAAAAACGCCACTTTGGATCGGGTCCGGTGACGTTGCTTGGTTGATGCTGCACAGGCATTGCGGCGATTCGCGCGACGCACGCAGTTGACCGCTTGACTGGAACCTCCACCCCCTCGGGAGTAGTGCCCACTTGGTAGTGGAGCCCCGGCCGCTCGTCGGCCAGCTTGAGCGCGTCGTCCTGTGCAAAGTACTCCTCGACCATGTCCAGGAAGACAGACGAGGCGGCCGCGGACACACGGGGATCGCGCAGGATGACGATGCCCGTCTCCCTGAGCGAGCGCGCCACGTCGGCGCACGCAGCCAGCGACTCGAGCGACGCGCCATCTGCCATGAATGGCGCGAGGTCGACACAGGCGACCCGGTCCATGGTGGGGCATGGCCCTCGCACAGGGGGGGGGCGAGTCGGACAGCGCACCCAGATATACCGGTCAATTCGTGGTGGGCGCGAGTTTCCGTCTTCGCCACCCACCCAAGACACACCTCGGACAGGTGTCCGAGGTGTGTCGTGACGTGGCCGAGGTGTCCGAGGTGTGTCGTGCGCCGTGACGGACGCGTGGCCGAGGTGTCCGAGGTGCGGCAGATGAGTCCGAGGTGTGCCATGGCCAATGTGTGGCCGAGGTGTCCGATGAGTGTCGTGACCGAGGTGGGTCCGAGGTGTCTGAGGTGTGTCATGTCGAGGCCAGGTGTGTCGTGACCCCCCCCCTCCCTCCCCACAACTCGAGGCCGAGGCGGGGTGTGCACGTGCACGTTGGCCAGGTGTGCCGTGACCCCCCCCACAACTCGAGGCCGAGGCGGGGTGTGCACGTGCACCTTGGCCAGGTGTGTCGTGACCCCCCCCCACAACGGGGTGCAGGTGCACACCCAACCCTGGGCGGTTGCCAGCCACGGCCAGGTCGAGTCTGGTGTTTGAGCTCGAGTCGCTTGTTGTTTCGATTACACGCCACACACTGGCTTTTCGTGTTTTTTCAAAAAACTCGAGAATGTGAGCATTGGTGGTGATGAAGGTGCACGTGCACACCCCGCCTCGGCCCAGAGTTGTGGGGGGTTCACGACACACCTGGCCACGACCATGGCACACCTCGGACTTCGGTCACCACACACACGGGAAACTTCGCCCAAGACACATCAGCCATTGGTCACCACACACACGGGAAACTTTGGCCAAGACACATCGGCCATTGGTCACCAAGCACACGGGAAGCTGCGGCCACGGCACATCGGCCATCGGCCACCAAGCACATGGGAAACTTCGGCGCGCACGACACAACCATGGCACACCTCGACTTGGCACACCTCGACCATGGCACACCTCGGCGCGCACGATACGACCATGCACACCTCGGCGCGCACGATACGACCATGGCACACCTCGGACTTGGCACACCTCGACCGTGGCACACCTCGGCGCGCACGCCCCCCCCCCACAACTCGAGGCCGAGGTGGGGTGTGCACGCGCACCCTGGCCAGGTGTGTCGTGACCCCCCCCCCACAACTCGAGACCGAGGCGGGGTGCATGTGCACCTTGGCCAGGTGTGTCGTGACCCCCCCCCTACAACTCGAGGCCGAGACGGGGTGTGCACGTGCACCTTGGCCAGGTGTGCCGTGACCCCCCCCCACAACTCGCGGCCGAGGCGGGGTGTGTACGTGCTCCTTGGCCAGGTGTGTCTTGACCCCCCCCACAACTGGGTGCACGTGCACACCCAACCCTGGGCGGTTGCCAACCATGGCCAGGTCGAGTCTGGGTGTTCGAGCTCGAGTTGCTTGTTGTTTCGATTACACGCCACACATTGGCTTTTCGTGTTTTTTCAAAAAACTCGAGAATGTGAGCCTTGGCGGTGATGAAGGTGCACGTGCACACCCCGCCTCGGCCTCGAGTTGTGGGGGGGGGGAGGGGTTCACGACGCACCTGGCACACCTCGGACTTGGGTCACCACACACACGGGAAACTTTGCCCAAGACACATCGGCCATCGGTCACCACACAAACGGGAAACTTTGGCCAAGGCACATCGGCCATTGGTCACCAAGCACACGGGAAGCTTCGGCCAAGACACATCGGCCATCGGCCACCAAGCAGATGGGAAACTTCGGCGCGCACGGCACGACCATGGCACACCTCGACTTGGCACACCTCGACCATGGCACACCTCGGCGCGCACGATACGACCATGGCACACCTCGGACTTGGCACACCTCCACCATGGCACACCTCGGACTTGGCTCACATTGACCGTGGCACATTGGCGCGCACGCCCCCCCCCCACACCTCGAGGCCGAGGCGGGGCGTGCACGTGCACCCTGGCCAGGTGTGTCGTGACCCCCCCCCCACAAACTCGAGGCCGAGACGGGGTGTGCACGTGCACCTTGGCCAGGTGTGCCGTGACCCCCCCCCACAACTCG
>Ga0105055_10008196_pt1 | contig 13656 bp, 7 predicted proteins | sample BON03_FD_78090 | JGI IMG/M metagenome (GOLD analysis project Ga0105055, IMG submission 78090) | Freshwater microbial communities from Lake Bonney liftoff mats and glacier meltwater in Antarctica - BON-03 | ecosystem: Environmental > Aquatic > Freshwater > Ice > Glacier meltwater | place: Lake...
AGGAAGGGAAGCCAGAGCATTGGACTGGATTCAGAAATGTACAGCGAACTTCCGCACCCACTCCCTCAGAACAACCCAAGAAGGAGTGGAAATTCAACTTGAAACCCTTACAGACATGCTTCCGATGTGCAGGCACCTGTCACACCACTGTCCTCTCAAAAAAACGCCAGAGTTGATGACACCGAGTCAGACGAGGACGAACCCAAAATATGCAATGCTGGACCCATTGCGCTCGGATCTCCACTTGAAAATCGACTCGCGATAACGACATTGAGGAAAAGGACGACGAAAGTGCGGTGTGTGGTGCAAAATCGCCGCTTGTTCTCACACAACCTCTTCGAGAATCGACTCCTGCTGACGACGTTGAGTCAAGTGAGGATGAGGACGCAATGAGTGATGTGAAAACAAGACTTGCTTCAGAACCATCTCCCGTCCAGATGAACTCCACAAGTGCCACTGTGAACACCGACGCCGCTCCAGTATCGACAAAAGTCGCAACTGTGCGAAAAGGACGGCAGCTCAGTAGCATGTGTTTAACCCGCAGATCTCTCATGACGAGGGTGCTGTGCATCGATCAAAATCAACTCGTTGAGCCCACAAGTCCCGTGTTGGGAAAGATGCACCCACTGCACGATGATCGGGGCATGCCGCGGAAAGCCAAGATCATTGACGAGACAATGTTTGCCACGCTGCTCGAGCGCGGCGAACGGAAAGACACCGTTCACATCAGGCAGATCCGCGATCATGCCAAGGCTGCAGGCATGGAACGCATGTCAAATATAACCATTGAGAAGTATGTCATGAAATTGTATGGGTTGCGTGAATTCAAACCCAGCAAGATTATCGATGGCAAGTTGGTCAAGGCTTCCGGATTCCATTACCTGAAACTTTGTAATATTATGGCGTGCTTGCCAATTGACACGTCTCCGGCGGCTACAGCGATGTTGCAGTGCTCGCCAGCCAGGATTTTACATCACCACAGGCCAGTGTCTGCTGCATCTGTAGTCAAACAACGTGGCGAACCGGTGAGTCCCACTCTCGCGCTCGCACTCGCAGAATCGACTGCTAGCATTCTGACCGCGACCCTCGATAACAAGCGGGATGTTGCAATCCCAAACACTGGACAGTCGCCCATTGCAGCCAGTGCTGGGCAAAATACGCCGGTATCAAAAGTACACAGTAAGATTGCATCAGGGATCACGCTGCCGATGATAAAGATCGCGGCCGCGCTCGACAGTAAGACGAGCGTAGTGGCGACACACCGGTGTGTGGAAGCCAGTGCCTGGGAAAAGGCGGTAATTTTGAAAATCCACGAAAATCTCGCGCTTCCCTGTACGGTTTCAAATATGCAGAGCTCTGTCGACGCGAGCGACATCGTTTTCGGCGTGGGACTGGGAATTTCGGCGGACCGCCACGGGTTTGTGCGAATTAATCAAGTACGCAATGCCCCACAAGGAACACTGTCGATGCTACAAGTGAACCAAATCATTGTATATGTCGATAACGTTCCAGTGCAGGGGAAGAGTCTCGAGACTGTGCGAAGCATGCTGGTGGGCCCGAAAGAGACGTTTGTAAAAATTATTGTGGCCCCCCGCGGCAACGAGGTTGTCTTGCGCAGAGTGTACCGCCCTATTCCGGATGCTTTCACATCGGACAAAGTTGTGTTTTATGGTGGCTCCAAGCAAGATCGCGACAACTGCATTGGTATTTTACAGCGCGAGTACAGCGCTTATTGTATCGACTATGCGAACAAATCGCACATAAAGACTGTGGAGACGTTTTCAAAGACGACGCTGGCGACATCTCTTGTCGTCGTGCACTATGAAGAAAAGGTCGCCAGTAATGTCGGCAAAGTCACCAATTTAATGGTGTCTTTCAACAACAAGTTGCAGGAAGAAGTGTACGCTCTCACGCGATGCCTATTCAACGGTCGTTTTTGGGATGACGCACTCGGTCCAGTCGTCTTCGACCCCCCACATAAAATATTTGTTTTCTGCAACCAACAGCCGCGAAATCGCGAGGAGTGGGAAAACTGGACGTTTTCCAATGTTTCTGACTGCCAGGCGTGATCAATAGCCCATGTGTGTGTGTGTGTTGATGTACATTCTAAACCACATGAACAAAAAAACTGGCTTGCAAATGCGACAGTGCATGTCTTGAGATTTTGCCGTAAACACTCGAAATGAATAAAATAACTTTTTAGAATTCGTGTGTATGCAACCTATGCGTTTTGTCCTGCAAAGAAAAAAGATTCCCCGCCTACTGGCATAAGCATCACACTGCGTGATAAAATGTGAGTAAGGCGCCACGCACGTAGTTTTGTTGATATTTGGTGTGCATCCAGCTTACCATGTACACAACAACAACGATGTCCGTAACACAGACGCTGCTATCAACGAAGGAGTGCGCCGACATCCTGTCGTTCATGCGTCGTAATTGCCATTTGGAAGAAATTGAGATTGACGGCGCATACACTACCGGCGCTTCCAAACCGAATCTGTTTGCCAAAAAATTATGGAGCGAGATCTTGCAGCATACGAGCGTAAGGAGTGTCAGTCTCCACAACACAAACTGTGTGCCAAAACGGGCATATTCTTCACGTAAACAGGGCGTCGCCAGCGGGACCCGTCTGGTCGATCTTCAAATCACGTTCTGCAACATAAACATGAAGAATGTCACCTGGTTAAGTCAAATTTTCGCACACGACACGTGCCTCCAAAAGCTGATACTATCAGACAACAAAATGTGCGACAGCAGCATTCATGTCTTGTGTGAAATTTTCAAAACCAATCGCACGATCACATACCTTGACATTTCCAACAACACATTCGGGTACAAGGGAATATGCGATGTTTGTCAGATGTTGCGTTCGGATATTAGCACAAACGGACTGACGACGCTGGCAACCGAAAGTAATATGTTTCGCGACGCTGGGGCGTCCCTTCTGGCCCAGACTCTGAGGCATAATACGCAGTTGTTTGCGCTCAATGTGAAAAATAACATGGTTGGGTCGTGTGGTATCACGAGTCTCGTCGAAATGTTGTCGCGAAACACTACGTTACATACGCTGTCATTGGCGAATAACTGTATTGACGGGGCGGCACAGACCCTACTACACTCGATTTTGCAAAAGCACAACAAAACGCTGCGCTCTTTGGACGTTTCGATGTTGTGGGATGACTGCGCGGTCGGCGCGTCAAGTCCGAACGTGGATCCAACGTGGATATCATGTGTTGCCACTGTCGAAACTGCCGCACTATTACAAGCTTGCCGATGTATTCACTATCTGCGACTTGATGGCATACACACTAGCGTACGAGATATGGACCAGATGGGTGCATTGTTGGGGAGAAACACTGCACTGCGACAGATTAGTCTTGTGGCGTGTGGGTTGACGCCTGAAAGCATCCTCCCATTCATCTGGGGGGTTCGGGACAACACTACAGTGGAACAAATTGATCTCAGCAACAATCGCATGTGCGGGCGTTTCGTTCACGGGTGTAAGGAGCGTGTGCTCGATGCTGAATTCTGGGAGATTCTTTCCGAAAACAAGTCTTTGCAGGTGCTGCGATTGCGTGGAAATGCGTTGGGTACGCAGAGTATGTTTCATGGATCCATATTTCTAGCACAACATACTACTCTGCAGATTTTGGACGTGAGCAACAACGAAATCGGCAGCATTGGCGCCTTAGCGATGCTGCATGCTCTTGCCAAAAACACCGTGTTGCGAATCCTAGACATGACACAAAATGCCAGCTTTCCTGCCATCTTTTCGCGTCTGCTATCGAACATTGTCAAGCGGCGGATTTGCTCGCAGGGGTATGCATCGCTTCACGTACACGGCATCGCCCTGTCTGTTACTTTGACGGAAATGCGCTGTTTTGCACAAACGCGACAGCATCCCGGTGTGAAAATCACGAAATTTGATATACTGGAGAGTTGGACCAAAGCGTGTCAGTCACGTAAGGAGGCCTTCCTCCTGCTCACTTGTGCACGTCTTTGCAGTGGGATGTTGCATGCCCTCAGTACCGATGCTTTGCGTATCATTCTTGCGTTCAATATTCTTCCCGATTGACACGCAACATGTCTCCAACATTTTACGGTCTCGGCCAACGAACATCTTGAAATTTATTTTATCATTGCTTAACGGACAACATTAGGCGCCGCGCTACATACGCCGTGTTTTGGAGCGCAATGATTCTTTCTTGCTTTCTAACTCGCTCAAGACACTCACTCAAGACTACGCTTTGGGCTTTATCAAACTGTCTCACATTGCATTTTTGGTACTCTTGTATCAAAATTTTCTTGTCGTCTTGCAACGTCACTTTGAGCGCTACTAGTTCGTCATGTAATTTAACAAGTTCGCTGTCTCCCCACTGGTCGTCGGCGACTTGCGTTGATAACAGTTGTGTCGTGAATATGGAGGTACGATTACCTGCCGAAACAGGGGCACATACCGTCTTTGGCTGTTTACTTCCCACTGGTGTTATGGCATCGATCTGCATGCGATCCTGCTCTAAAATGATCTCTTTTGGTACACAGTCGACAATAGTTCTCACAGAGGACTGGGAGTGGTCGCTCGTCGCGGCTTTGCTACACCCTTGTAATGGACTTTTCGAAACCTCTACGTCTCCAGACTGCGCTCCATACACCTGTGACAAATGCGCTAAACGTTCTTTTAGGCTGTCGAGATAGGTGGCATCTTGCCTTTTGCAATCCTCGTACTGCGCGACTTTCTTGTTACTATTGCTGACGTTGTGTTGACATGCCTCCATCCTGTCCATGTCTATGGGGTTTTCAGTGATGATGCGTTTCAAACGTGCTGAATGTAGCCTTAGTTCATTCTGGTGTTGGTTAATTTTGGCAATTACAGCCAGTAAGCGCTCGTCTTTTGCGGCTGTGAGTTTCTCGATTTCGGCATGCAGTGTGTGGATCTCGTTCTGTATTCCTTGTATGTTGGAGGGGTTGGCGACACGTGTGGCCGGTACCCCTCCCGTACAAGTGTTTTTGAACGGCAACAATTTTCCAGTGCTTGACGTATCTTCAGAAATTCCCCTCGCAAAAACGGAAGATATATCGGCCGTTCGTAGGCCAACCACAATACCGCGTCCCAGAGCGTTCTGTCGCCGGATTTCTGCAGCGGTTCCAGCTTGCGATTGTAGTGGCATGTGCATTGGTACTGCATGATTTGCTGCTAAAGTGATTGTATTATACAACAGCTCATAGTGCCCGCAGTCTGCTATAGTCTGGGCCTGCTGGATTCCATTGCGATCGACTCTTTCATGCGTGCTGAATAGCATGACAATCGTCGTTACGTCTGCGCGCTCTCCAACTACCGCGGTTTTGTTATTTTTGACCCAATTGAAATCAACCCCTGCACAGCCACTACCTTTAATTGTAGCTCGGTGTATTCTAGACACAGGCTTATCACGTTCTGGGTAGTATTTGTCGATTCGCGCCAAAAGCAAAATACGCAGACGGAACATGTAGCATGTGATGCCGATTTCCAGCTCGGTTGCTGGCGTGTATGCTTTCCGCATGTAAGAAAGATAAAGAACGATTGCTGTGTCAAATGACTCGTTGGTCCACGTCACATTATCACCCTTACCTAAAGAATAGCCGATCATCTCCCGACTCGCCTGATCATTCTCGAAATCAGCATGACGAATAAATGTATCAATAAAATCACAAACCGCAGCGCGCACTTGGAAATGATATGTTTCCGTTCCATAAACGGCCTTGGCAATGCTTGAGAAGAAACACTCGCCCTTTGCATTATAATGGAATGCTGCGAGATGATGGTCAGCAGGGTTGATATATTCTAATCCATGTTTGTAGTGGGTTCCTGTACTGCCAATGAGAGACAACAACGAGTGCGGAGGAGCTGTTAGTTCTGGTGCTGCAAGCGGGCTTGTGCGGAAAATTTCCTCCATATATCCTTGACAAAGCAGCACAATACGTGTTACTTATATATAACCGATGTTTGTGCGCAAGACAAAACTCGACAAGGGCTCGATTTGATGTATTTTCCGCACTTATCAGGGCGTAGTGTTGCCGGTGCCTGGTGTATTTTTTGCGTACTTGTCAAATACACAGACATATATAAGTACTGCAATGCGTTCGCACCCAAAATCCAAACAGAATGTCGGTGTATCCTCCCCCTTTCCTTTCGGATTTCACGAGACGGCAAAATGGTATGACAAATGAATATCAGCAGGCAATGATTTCACTCGATAAGGCCACGCTCCAGCACAATCATGACCGCGCAAACAAAGCACACGCCTTGGATGTGCGCAAGCGATTCAATGCCATCAAGCACAGGGGTTCCAGTACTGACGACGACAATATCAACCGTCTCATGGCAGAGACGATGGGCATTGAATACACCACGAACCACATCGGGCCCACTTATCGCCCCCGCGTATATGAAGAAAAACAAGATACTGTTTTCATGGAGAGGAAGCATGACAACGATATGCGCAAGGCAGCACAGGAGATCCGTCAGAACACTAACAGTATTGCGGCTGAACATTGGAGGCATCAAAAAGAAAACAGCATCATGCAGGCACGCGAAATCAAGGCCATCATGGCGCGTCAACGCGCTGAGGAGTTGAAGCTTTCGCAGAGTGTCGTGTCGGAGTTGGAATATAAGTCGAAACACCAAACCGTCCTTGAATACACAAAGAAGATGATTGCCGAGGAAGCTGAAACTGTAAAACATCGTAACAACACATTCGAACAACAGGAAAAAAAGCATCGGGAGGCTTTCCACAAGGCGGAGCAGTTGCACCAGAAAATGTATAAAACCGAGGATAAAATTCTTGAAAATTTCCACGCCAAGAAAAACACGGCTTTCCGAGACATCTTCGCCGCGCACCAGGTGGCAGTGCCGTCAGGCAACAACACGGGAAGGTCAAGGAACAAGAAGGGAGGCCCCTGTAAAGACGGACAGTGTAAAAAATCCGAAGGTGCGTAAAAAGTGTCGGCAACATTGGATTTTTATTAAAAACTATATATTAGTCAATCCAGCACTCGTTGTCTGCTTCTTCTATATGTCAGTGCACACTTCCCCCAGAATACCCTGGACTCAACAACCGAAACTAGGTGGTTGTTTGATAAGAGGGGCCGTATCACCTTGATTTTTATTAAATATAATATACTAGCACATCAGCTTTTTTCTGCAGACTGTATGCGTGTGACTTTCCCACCTGAGGGGCATCAGCTTGTAACAAGAACCCCCGAGGCGTAAACGTAGTGCGTCCACATGGAAAAAAACACGCAGATCGCTACCAAAATCATCCCCTGTAATAGTGTCCACATTCTGCTGTTTTGGACTATGGAGATAGACACTACGATACCGTTAAGTCCGTCTGTGCTGGTTGAGACGCTCGAATACACGTGGTTGATGAGCTGATACTTACAAATACGGTCCAGTGTCTGAGCATCTTTCCACAGCCATTCATCGATATCTTGAATGAGAATGTGAGTGTCTGTGATTTTTTCAATCTTCGCACCACGGCTAATCAGGTGCGGCAACCCTTTCTTGAATTTGGCAGTCACGTAATAACTGGGTGTGGCGGAATCGAAAAGAAGCCACCACATACTGCGAGTGCACTGAAGCGTTGACATTGTGCTGTTTTCTCTTTATATAACAATCATGGCGTAATCGATCATCTCACACAGCCATTTTTGCTGTGCCGTGGAATTGAGTGCAGTGACGTCGAAAATATATATTAGGAGCAAAGACACGCATCGGCACCATAACGCCCCAATTTTCGTTGTTATTGTGGGACTGACAAAACCCCCCGCGCGTGCTAATCATATGGCAACAGAAATGTCGGGATGCCTGGTGCATCTTGTTATGAGTTTCGAATCGGATGTTCTCGCAGTGTGCAATGTGCTAAAGGAGATTCTGGCCAATGAGAAAAACGCACATGCTGTCCTGCGACAGCCTATTTTCAGCAGCAATCGCATCGAAATGGCGCAGGAGCTGCTACGAAATGCATAAAATGGTGATACAACGCTGGAGACCATTCACGTGCTGCTGGGGTCACACAATATGTTTTTCCGATTGCATCGCGATCATGTGGACGACAGTGCTCACACCACATACCGTCTGGGGTTTCAATATCGCGACAAGCGTCCTGCCGACACAGCGCACCACCTGGCAAATAGGCTCGTTGTTTGTGCCATCCCGCGGAAGAGACCGCGACAACAAGCCCAGGGCGACACGCTGGTTTGCCTCAATAGCACAAGTAGCAGCGGCAACGTCGACGCCATGGTCACAAAGCGTGCATCAAATCACCACCATCGTAAGGAAGGAGGTGGCGACGAAACGAAGCAGCCGGCCAAAAGAGGGAAAACGTAATGAATTATTGATCATTAAAGTGTGGGTGAATGAAATACCGACTGTATCTCTCAACTCTACAAAGGGGGCGACACCAAAAAACGTGTGGTCAAAGACCGGTAGTGCTGCTCAATAGTGGGTACCAACTAGCATCTTGTCGGCTATTTTTAAGGGACGGGAGAGCATGCTGTTGCGGCAGACGACGCCAAAAGGGCGACCGTCTCATTACGCTGGGCAATCGTCTGCTGTTTAGAGCGGCGGTCGGGTTTGTGATGTTTTGTTGTCATCATCGCGGCAGTATACCGGCGATCGGGGCCATTGGAATGATCCACTCGTAAAGGGAACGAATATTTCTGCTTACGGATCATAAGTAATACGTGGAAACAACAAGAACAATTCGTCCCAGAAACTCACAGTTTATATAGAGATGTGTATGCCAAAGGCGACAACGAAGACTCGTTGCACTTTATCGCGCAAACCCTCAAGAACACGTGACGATGTTTGCGTACTGCACACGTTGTGTGTATATAAGACTGTATATTGCGAGCGCGACTGTCGTGTTATAACCTACGTCGATATATGGGACTGTGGTTGGACGTCAATAACATTGGGCGCACACTGGCCAACAACCTATCTGACTTGATCATTTTGACGCTTGCTATAGCGTGCGTGGTAGTCTTCGAATTGTCCCTGGATCTTCATTCTGCAAAAAACCGACCGTGTCCTCTATAGGAACAAACGATCCAACGACTGACGTGTCCACGTTCTGTACGCAAAACACAGGCCACCGGGTAACAATGTCGGCCAAGAAACGACCACCTGCATATTCTGAATTAGATAGTATGACAAAGCGCCCCAAGAAGACAACACAAGATGTAGACTCATGTCTCTGCACGTTTGACGATACTATTTTATTCACCGAGATTTCAGCTATCACATACCGCGGAAAACACAGCAACCAATACCGACACGACTGTCTTATCCGCATGGCGTACTTCATGACACTTTCGGCGTGTATGCAGTTGTGTTCGTGTCTGAACCCAAATCTTGTTTTTATTTTCGACGATGCGTTGAAAGCAACAGTTCAGTACAAGACAGCCGTGTCCACCATGTACTTACTGGCAGAGCTTCTCACCGTACCAAATTACTCGACGCAGTTCAAGCTTAAAAATGTCGAAAAGACGGCGCTCGAAGCTTGCGCCTCCCTATGTAAATTACGACAGGAAAACGTTGCTGTGAACATATTAGTCGATGCCATGTGAATTGAGAGTGTTTGCTATGTCCATGCTACATTCTTCATCGCGGGGTGGGTGTGATTGGCAACAATATGCCAACACTGTCCCCACTGAGAATATCCCACCAAACAAATAAAACAACATCATCGTGCCGTATATGTCGCGAGTGCACGGTGCAACTCTGGACACTGTTTTGATATATATTTCCAAACGGGTGCCGGATCTTGTGTGTGTAACAAAAAAAAATACACATGTATGGGTGTGTCAACCTGGTGGATTTGTGCGGTACACGCAGTTCTGAAAGAGTAAATTCCGACTTAAATACGGTATGCCGTCTCATGGAGTTTTTGCGACCGTTTCTACAACAAGACGCGTGTTTACTTACTATGAATTTTTGACGGACGGGTGGTAATACATTGTAGACAATCGACAGTATATAAGCACGCGCGTACACTGTCACTTGTTTGCGTCCGGCGCGACAAGTGGCGTCGAGATACCGGCGCGTTTTTCGTGTTCTCGATTTGTGACATGTGGATTTTTCCATGGCGATATATGAAGCGTGCACACCGTTTGTGAAACAGAGTGTATCATGCAAAATCAAGGCGTTACCCTGCCTACACGCATGCTAGCCGCGCAAGTCGGAACCATATTTCACATTCTATGTTACAAACAATAGACATTGTGCATGCGTGGTGAACATCATCGGCTTGCTTGTGGGGCAGCTAACCAGACTCTCAAAGTTAATCGATAGATATCCACCCCTGCGGGTCTTTAGAATAACGCCGCCTCCAGTCTATCCTGGGCCGTTTGTGTTTTTTTCACACGCCGATTTGTTGGGCTCAACCCGTTGTGGCTGCGACAGATATTTTTCCAACTGCTGCAGCCTTTTCGTCTGTTTTATTGTCTGCTGCGACCGATTGTTTTCGTTCTGCGCATACATACACGAGTTATCGTCATAAACAAACAATGTCGCCCAAACAAGATATGTGCATATAAACAATTCTTGGCGTGCGCCCACCCCTCAATACACATCTATTCGCCGCACTCTAAAGCCCATATGCTCACGCGTTGCTATATGCCTGCGCCTCGCTACAAATTTATTTGCCACACGCCCAAAAACTGTACACTTTGTTTTCTGTAAGATGCATGCCTCTCACTACACATTTACTTGCCACGCGCCCAAAAACTGTACACTTTGTTTTCTGTCGCCTGCATGACGTTTGCTGCATGCCCGCCTCTCACTACACATTTATTCGCCACACGCCCAAAAACTGTACACTTTGTTTTCTGTCGCCTGCATGACGTTTGCTGTATGCCTGCCTCTCACTACACATTTATTCGCCACACGCCCAAAAACTGTAAAATTTGTTCTCTGTCGCCTGCATGACGTTTGCTGCATGCCTGTCTCTCACTACACATTTATTCGCCACACGCCCAAAACTATACTCTTTGTTCTCTGTTGCATGCAACATTTGTATTTGCTGCATGAAATTTGCTGCATGCCTACCTCTCACTACACGTTTATTCGCCACACGCCCAAAAAATGTACACTTTGTTCTCTATCGCATGCAACATTTGCATTTGCTGCACGAATTTTGCTGCATACCTGTCCTCAGTAGTGTCTCATATGCCCGCCACGCTCACGTGTAACTGTGCACATTGCTCGCTTGTTTTTTTCTAATGCCCTTGATACCTGTAATCAAATTTCCATTTCAATCTCCCGGATAATTATATTAACTTCCAAGTCGCTGTTGTGTGGTGCGTTGTCCAGTATGGACGCGTCATCAGGCTTGGATGCATTGTCGATGCTCTGCATGGCATCTCTGGTCTGGTATTTGTGAGAATTGGGTCAGTTTCTGTCGTGACATAATGGATAGTATCACGCAATGCCGTGTTAAGACGCTCTGTTGCAGGGGAACGCATCAGGTATGCAGCGCGTACAAAGAAACTCACATTCACATTCATTTCCTTTGCTTTAACCAATTCGCCAATCAAATCCTGGACTCCTGTGTCGCGATGTGTTCCAATATTTCCAAACGAGGTATATAACAAAAACAGGGAACGTGCACTTAAAACGCCGATCTAACTTGAAAATGCCGGTACTGCACAAAAACAGGCGTCAAAGTGTCCTCGGCACTTTACACGGGTGCAACAATAGCAAAACGATGTTCACACTTTTGGGAACATCGGTCCGTGCATCTCTGCACTCAAAACGCACAACAAAATGCGTTTTGTCGAGATTGTAACATGCAGGCGATCAAGTGTGCAACCCCTTGACGTCGCCTGCATAAAACTGAACACCTGCTGGCATTGCGATATGATTTGAGTTGGTTTCTCTTTTCAAGTGTTACACATAAAACTGAACACCTGCTGGCATTCCGATATTATTTGAGTTTGTTTCTTTTTTCAAGTGTTACACAGAAAACCGCAAACCTGCTTGCATTCCGATATGATTTGAGTTTGTTTCTCTTTTCAAGTGTTACGATTGGTATATTCGTTTGACACGAGCTTACCTTGATCTTTGTCGAGTTTTTCGACCATGATGTTTGTCTGTTTGATGGCATTGTTGACAATCATCAGTGTTGTGTGTGTGTAGTAAGCGTTCAGGATACTTTGCACTTTATATTGCAAATTCCGGAGTGTGTCGACGCACACTTTCAGATCGAGGACACGGTTCCGTTGATATGCGATTTCTTCAGCCATTTCGCGTATATCATCGTCAATTCCCACATCTGTCCATCTCTTTTCTGTCTTTCGCGACATGCTGTTTTTCATTTTGATGTGCACTTGCCTCTGCCTGCGCATTGCCTCTTGCTTCGATCGCTTTATCTTACGTTGCTGTTCTACCAGAATGTGCACAATTTGCTTCAATTTCGTGACTTTAGGGATCTTTGCTGGCGATACAACGTTCCCCATTCGGGTAGTCGTATCGTTGCACCAAAATTTGTCAAGCGCATGGTACACATCATATATATCATGTGTCCGTGCAAACCGTGCGTGGTATAGCGTCAATATATTTTACATTTTGAAGACACGCGCAACTCAAAAGCCATGTGTTTATCTGAACAATGTCAATTGCTTACTTTTTTATGTGCTGTGGTCGCGACGACTTATATTTCAAGGTGACATGAGAGAGAGAGAGAGGGTCGTTTTTGGGGGTTGTGGTTTTGTTCAATTGTACACTTTGCGCTTGGGAATCACTTCGGGTACTTTGATTTTATTTTGTCAAATAATTACACACGCTGTTTTGTGCTGTAGGATTTCCAGAGTCTCGTGGTAATTCCCCCTGCGTGCGTGTTACTGTGTCCGTGCGTGGGTGTTACTGTTTTTGTGCGTGGGTGTCGTCTTTTGTGAAGTTCTCATACGTTTAGGGTGTGTTTTGATGATTCGCTGCAATTTGTATTATTTTCTCACATTCTCTGTTTCTCTTGCACCCACTCTCATATTTTGTTGCCTGTGACTTTTCAGATATTGTTTTCCAGAGACTCTTACTTTTTATTTTGCATCCACACCTCCATGCACTGTAGCTGTGTTCTGTCTCCAAGTTTATCAGCTTTTTCTCCTTGATCCCTTATATTTCCGTGAACAATTGAGGCACGGGTTTTACATGAGGTGTATTTACGAATGTTGTGCATTTTCTCCCGTTTGAATACATTATCAATGTATATGCGTTTTGTTACCAATTTGTGCTTTTGTACTAGAGTGTTGTGAGGGATGAATCAAATTCTCATTCTCCGGAAAATTGACTCGTGTGTGTTGCGAGTAGGCGTCAGACTTCTCGCTTTGTGAACAGTGTCAATCGATACACGTTTTTCGGTCTTGTGTTTCTTTACCAGGGTGTTGCGAGTGATGTGTGTGCTTACATGAGGTGTGCGCTGCGAGTATGAATCAATTTTCCCCGTTTGTATACAGTGTCAATCGATGCACGTTTTTGTGTTCACAAGAATGTTTTTTTTTGAAGATTCATATCAGTGGACATACCAGCTCCAAGAGTCGCATATGTAGGCTTGAATAGACGTCAAATGGGCAGTACGGGTGTCTGGATGGCTGGGAGAATGGGAATCCATGAGTGGG
>Ga0105055_10008203_pt1 | contig 13653 bp, 10 predicted proteins | sample BON03_FD_78090 | JGI IMG/M metagenome (GOLD analysis project Ga0105055, IMG submission 78090) | Freshwater microbial communities from Lake Bonney liftoff mats and glacier meltwater in Antarctica - BON-03 | ecosystem: Environmental > Aquatic > Freshwater > Ice > Glacier meltwater | place: Lake...
ATGGAAAATAAACACAGCAACAACAACAAAATGTCAAAGAAAACAACAAACTCCTCGCCAACATGTACAGGATTTACTTTCGATTGCTTTTTTATTTTATAAACTATTTGCTCTCCACATAAGTGCTTTGTAAGTACAGTGTCTGAAACCCCCCTTTCGATCAGACTTTGTAGGGAAGAGGAAGCACTCAAATGCATTTGTTTATCGTAAGAGACCGTTCCTTCTGCGCAGACAGAAGGAATCGTATCGGAACGGGCACTAATGGTACTACCGACCTATCGACGAGGTCTTTGCTCGAAATCCCCGTCTTCTGCGTCGTCTCTGTCATCGTCCTCACCTTGCTTGCTGTCGTCCTCCTCCTCCTCGTCGTCGTCATCGTCGTCTTCGTCTTCCTCGTCTTTGGGTGGCCGAGAAGCGCCGGCGATACGGGCATCTGGATCGTCTTGCTGTCGCCTTTCAATGCTTCTCCCTCCTTGTTCTGAGCCCGACCCGTCCTCGTGCTTGACATACATTCCGCCGCCACCCCCACATCCACCCTTCCTCCCACCCGCACCGCCTACGGCGCGCGCCCGTTGCAACTCTGTGATTGGAACGAACGCGTTGGTTTGCTTCACAAAACGGCCGCTAATCCGCTGACGCCGATTTGCGAGAGTGCTGCGCTCTGAATAGGTGATGCCTCGATCCGCCGTGCGCCGCTTGCGCTTTTCTAGCCAGCGCAACATTCTTTGCCGCCTGTACTCGCGACGGCCGGCCTCGTCCAGTTCCGCGAAAGGGAAATTGAGACCGATGCCGTAGGACATGCCTACCACCGTGGAATCTCCCCCTCTCCCTCTCGACGCCTCGAACGAAAAGGCGCGGTCGGGGTCCTCCGATAAAGACGAATTTAGCGACGACCCACTGCCCTGGATGCCGCCATCACTGTGGGACGAGCCGAGGCCATGTGGCTGCGGTGCGAACGCGCGTCCATCCCCTCCAGCGCCTCCGAGTGACCCGAGCGGGGCCGAGAGGGAGCGCTGCAAGTTAAGAAGCAATGGCGGTGGTCGCAACTTCGAGTAGGACCTGTGTGCCATGCCCCCCCGGGAGGAGCCCAAAGAAGGCGGCGCCAGAGGCGGGACGGTAGGAATGGCGGCGAGCAAGCTTTGAATCGCCTCCCTTCCCCAATCTCCTCCGTGCCCCGCCGTCTGCCATTGAGCACCATGTGGGTTTGCTACGTGGGTGGCTGCCGCGGCACTTCCTCCGCGCCGTCCTCTACCCCTTTCTCCCCCACCTTGAAAGAGGGCCGGCTCGCGTTCGATGAAGCCACCGTGAGGATTCAGCTCCGAGCGCACTACCGAGCCCCGACCTGCGTGTCGACCTAGCAATAAAGGGGGGACGAGTTGCAGGTCAAAGGAACCGGTGCGCTGAACAGGCAGAGGGTGCTGCTGGGCGTTGGCGCTGGGTAATGGTGGCAAGGCTCGATATGCGGTCGAAGAGGCAGCAGGAGGGAAAGTGGAGAAGCCAGGAGAACCACCACCGCCACCCTCATCAGTTTGATTCGTGGTGCTGACGCTCTGGTTGCTGCCGCCACCACCGCCGCCTCCAACGGAAACGTCGTCTACTACTCCGCTAAAAGCGCGGGCGCCGGGAGGGCTGTCGGAGGCGAACAGGTTGGAAGGGCTGCCCCAGGCGTCCCACATCATCCCATGCTCTTGCTCAAAGTTGACGAGGGAATCCAGAAAGGGGTCAGTGCTGTCCAACAAGTTGCCGCCGGCCCCGCCTGTGTGTGTTTGGAATCGACATCGGTCATCGAATTTACAGTGGGTTCTACCTTGAGACGAGGGAGAAAACACGTACCTCTGCTAAGATTTGGTGAAGGGACTGGCATGTGTTGCTGCTGCTGCTGCGGCTGCTGGCGCTGCTGCTGCTGTTGATACAAGTGCCTTTGTCGCTGTTGCTGTTGCTGTTGATGGTGGTGGTGCAACTGCTGCTGCTGATGCTGGTGCTGCTGTTGCTGCTGCTCTTGAGGCGCGTGAGTGAAAAGCAGGGAGGACTGCCCTGGTCCCATGGACACGCTTTGAAGCCCTTGCAGGTGCATTGGCAGCGCCGAGGCCGCTTGAGTTGAACTCATTGCATCAGCTCCCAACATCGGTTGCGGGTCCCCATCGCCAACACGCCCTGTGCTACTATTTCTAAGCTGCCGTTGGTAGGCTCCTTGTGCGGCCCTCCTTGCTGACGAGCCTTGCTCGTCCCCTAATGCCTCTCTCTCACTGCTTCCTGCGTGCCGTCCTGCTTGCTGTGCCCCTGTGCGGTCGTTGGGGTCTGGATGGTGCGGCTCGTCGTCGTTGGTGCTGCTGAAGCTGTCCCCGCCACCGCCGGACGACGCCATCGGCAGGCTGCCGAAGGGGAGAAAGTGTGAGTTTTTCAGACCCAGTGGAGGTGGTGGAGGTGTCGTAGGATTTAATAGTACAAGCCGGGACTAAAAGTGCTCGCCGCGCAGTAGCAGTCCGCTTGCCACCACCTTGAACACCGACGCGGCCGCGGCAGGGAGGCAATTTTCCATCCCTGAGAAGAGAAAAGGGTAAAGGGGGTCATGTCAAATTTGAGTGGGAAGAATCTCTTCAAAAAAATAATTCTGAAACGAAAGAATCAAGGTCCGTGCGATGGAACGAGTGTGAGCATATGCGTGTGGAAGACAGAACAAAACTGAGGCGTCGTTGTTCGCCGGGCCGCGAGGAAATTTCCGAGGATCCGAGGATCACAACTCGCGGCCATGAATGCTTTATGTCTTTGTTGGTTCGTGGTGGCCTTGCTTTCCGTGATGCCTTTACGAAACTCCTTTTCGCACTGATAAACACGAGCTAGCTGTCCTTCTTGCCCGCCAGCCTAGCCCACCTCCGGTTTCTTTTGACTCACGCCTGCGCCATCTGCCTCTCCTTCCCCCTTTCGAGAATGGGTCATCTTTTCAATTTTAGTGGCACCAAACAGGACACCGTCAAAGAAGATGCCATACAACACAGCTTTATGCAATTCTAGGCCGAGGGCGTCATCAAAGTAGAACATCGGGCCCCCCATCCGACCTGAACGAATTATGTTTCCGAAGAGTACTCTTTTTCCCACAGTACCCGGAGGAGGTGTTCTCTAGCCGTTTCTGCGTCACGGCCGTGACCGTGATGACCATCCCGCTGCTGGCCTCTGTTGATTTTTGGACGCGTTTGTGTGTATGCTCGTGCACCGTCAGCCAGGAGGTCCTGAGGCTTGTCTGTGTCCGTCCCATAACTCATTTCACCCTTTGCTATTCCAAGCACAGGTCCCATACAGGTCCAAGCCTCCTCCCCTTCCAGAACGCCCATCATCCAACGCCTAGCACTGTCCGCGGGGCTCGCACACACGCGAAATGTGGTGGCTCGTCAAGCCGAGGCTGCTCGTCTTCTGGGGCGTCGTTCTTCTGATCGGCCAGCTATGCGCCCAGACAGAGGTAAGAAGAGACAGAGACGAGACGCGATGGGTTTGAGGATGGCAGGTGGAGGGTTGTGCATGAACGGTCATCTCACACGCGGGCTTGATAAAGACCACGCGATATGGCCCCGAGGTGCGCTTCGCACGTTCATGTGCGCTCCCACGTGGATGTTTTTCCTTGGCTCTGGCAGACCCGCAGTCCCATCGTCATACACAAAATGCACCTTCCTAAACCAGCACACACGTTCCACGCCCTCCCGTACCCACGCCCTCTCTAGCGTGGCCCCTCTATCCTCAATTGGCAAGCACCTCGTTACCATATCTGGCGTTCGGGATGCATGCAGCTATGGCTTACGCCTCCAGGGTTCCCCCCTCAATCTCTGGCTCCTTGCTCATCAAAGCAACGACAGCATGGCACATACTTAGAGACACACCCCTATCTCTCCTCCCCCATTTTACCACCCCTCCACCGCAGGGCGGGAAGCGCTTCACGCACCTCCCCGTGCTGGATTTCTTCCGTGCCCGCGTGTGCCAGACCTGTGACCTGGACGGCTTTGTGGGGGACTGCGGTTGCGAGTTTGACACCGTCAACGAGGCCACGCGGCAGCACTTCTTCCCGCTGCTGGGGGACCTGGCGCAGCGCACCTTCTTCCGGTACTTCAAGGTGAACCTGAGCAAGGCCTGCCCCTTCTGGCACGAGGAGATGATGTGCTCCATCCGTGACTGCGCCGTGCTGGAGTGCGAGGCCCACGAGGTGCCGCCCGTCTGGATCGAGCGCGACGCCGAGGGCCGGGCGGTGCGGGAGTGCCTGGGCGACTCGGAGACGGCGCTGAGCGAGATGGAGAAGCTGCTGGGCACGGTGGACCGCAAGGAGGCCAGCGCCGGCGTGGACCCCTTCGCGGGCTGGGCCGAGGGCGACAACGCCAAGGTTTGGATCGAGCAGGAGGAGGAGGACCAGGGCATGAACTACATCAACCTGCTGCGCAACCCCGAGCGCTTCACGGGCTACGCGGGGCCCTCGGCGCGCCGGGTCTGGCGCTCTATCTACGAGAACTGCTTCGAGCTGTCGCCCGCGGAGCTGCACGCGGGCGGGCACTGCCTGGAGAAGCGCGTCTTCTACCGGCTGATCGCGGGCCTGCAGTCCTCCATCTCCACGCACCTGGCCCTGGACTACTACGACCAGGCCCAGGACCGGTGGTGCCCCAACACGGCGCTGTTCGTGGAGAAGGTGGGCAGGCACCCCGAGCGCATCCACAACCTGTACTTCGCCTACCTCTTCCTGCTGCGCGCCATCAACAAGGCCGGGCCCGAGCTGCTGGCCTACGACTACGACACGGGCAACCCCGAGGACGACGAGTGGGTGCGCGGCGCCGTCCGGGGCCTGGTGCGCGCCTCCTCCAACGCCACCACAGCCGAGCAGTGCCACCGCGCCTTCGACGAGAGCGGCATGTTCCAGCCGCGCGGGCTGGCGGGCGGGCCCGAGGCGGTGGCGGCGGAGGAGGCCGAGCTGCACAAGCTGCGGCAGGAGTTCTTCGTGCGCTTCCACAACATCTCGCGCATCATGGACTGTGTGGGCTGCGAGAAGTGCCGGCTCTGGGGCAAGCTGCAGGTGCTGGGGCTGGGCACGGCCATCAAGGTGGTGCTGGGCCGGCCCGAGGACCGCACGGCGGAAGGCCGCCTGTCCTTCCAGCGCAACGAGGTCATCGCGCTCATTAACACGGCGCACCAGCTGGCCAAGAGCGTCAAGGCCGTGGACGACTTCCAGAAGCTGGAGTTCGACGAGATTGTGCAGCGCTGGATGTGGTTGTCCGGCTTGGCACTAGTCGTCTTTGGGGTCCTGCTCGGCCTGTTGCTGCGACGGCCAGGAGCAAGAAGAGGCGGGAAGCACCACGGTGAGCGCGACAAGGCAACGACTGGGAAAGGCGCCGCTGCTGCGCCAGACATGCCACCTGTCAAGTCCGGACGCGCGAAGAAGGCAGATTAGGGTGAGATGAAAGCCGTGTGTGTGTATGCATAGTTGGGTAGGTTAGGTGTGATGAAGGAAAGGACGGTGTGTATGTGAAGCCCACACCTTTTTGCGTGTGCAGCAATCTTTTTAAGCAACACTTCGTCCTCTTCCCTGGGCGCTCGAGAGTTCCGTTCCAGATGGACGAGGATGTATATTTTGTCTAGGTAGCACATCTAAAGTACGGTCACAAAAGCACACAAAAGAAGCAATTTGAAATAGAAGTGTAAGACACAGCACATTCTTTTTGCTTGCTCGCCCATTCACCCGTTCTCGTATACATTTCGGATTTATCTTTTCATTCTTTATGCTTTTGCTATTGATATCATCACCGACATTTTCACACATTTGTAATGTATTTCTCTCTCTCTATCCCCGCATCCCGCCTACGCATCCGCGACAAACTTGACGCCGTCTTCTTCCGACGACGCTCCTTTGAACAAGGCGGCCTTGCCCTGCTGCTCCAAGATTTCCAAGGCCCGTCGAAAAATGGTCGGGTCCGTGCCATGAAAATCCGCACCGGCCGTGATCTCATCCCCGGAGTGTAAGTCGTACACCGTGTACACGTTGCCGGCCATCCCGTTCTTCCGCACAAAGTCCAGGACGGAGGCCGCAATTTCTTGCTGGGACCGCCACATGACAAAGGCCGTGGTCTTGAACTCGTCTTTCCACTCCGCGTGCCCGCTCGCCACCAGGTCCTGCACCACCTCCCGGCGTGCTTCCAACGACAAGGTGCGGTCGATTGTGGGGTTGGCAAAGAGCGGCCACTCGTTTAGGTTCAGGTTTTGCACGCCCCGGGCTTGGTGCCATCGCAGCACCAGCTCCCGCCATAGTCGAAGCTGCATCTTCCGAGTCTCCAGGACGGGCTGCAGTGTGAAGAAGGGCGGGAAGGCATGGTACTCCGGCAGGCCTGCGTCTGCTGCCGCGGGTGGGGACGTGGACGTCGTCGCCATTGTTGACTTGTGAGCTCGTCCTCGTCCGTAGAAGAAGTGGGGAGGAGGGGAGGAGGTGGGAGGAGGCGGGGAGCGATGACAAAGCAAAATAAAATCTACCAGGGGCGGTCGGAGGCCAGCAGGAGGATAGGACAATGGGAGGAGACGACCAGGGCGTAGAGCCTGTAGGTTGTGTGTGTTGTTGTGTGTGATTAGGCGTGAATGGGAGCGAAGCCGTCGGTTGTTGGTGCTGCCGTAGGACACTACTCAGGCGGGGTCATCTTCATTTCTGTCGAGAGAGACTCACCACACCACACCAATACACCACATACCACCACACATTACACAGCACCGGCACGACTAGGACAAGATGCCGCCCAAGAAGTCGGCGTTGCAGCTCGCGAAAGAGGAGCAGGCGATGGCTTTGCAGCAGCGCATACAAACCCGCGTTGCAAGGTCTTCGACGTCTCCGAGTCCAAAGAAGCGCAAGAGCACCAGTCCACCGCGGGCCACGGGGCGTTCTCCAGCCGCCACGCGTCGCCGCTTGTCTACCAGTGCGATGCCACGGCCCAAGAAGGAGGTAGAGGAGGAGGAGGAGGAAGAGGAGGAGGGGGAGGGGGAGGGGGAGGACGAAGAGGAGGGGGAGGAAGTGGACAGTCGCATGAAGGCACGACCATCCCAACGGAGGAGCAGCCGCGAGCCCGTGCCGAGTAAGACGGAGGGCAGCGGGGGTGGGAGCAGCAGCGGGGCACAGAAACGAGGAGCTGGAAGTGCCACGGGCGCGGCCGCCCGTCGTCTCTCGAACGGCAACAAGAACGCCCGGCTCCAGCAAGGACAGGAGGAGGAGGAGGACGAGGAGGACGAGGATGAGGAAGGAGGGTACGTGCCGCCTCCGCCTCCGCCTAGTGTGAGCCTGCGGCGATCTTCCGCCCGTCTCCGGCACACTGCGGAGGAGGAGGAAGAGGGGGAGGAGGAAGAAGGGCAAGACGTGGACCCTCGCTTCTACAACAACAAAAAGGCGCCTGCACCAGCACCGATGGAAGAAGAAGAAGAGGGAGGAGAAGAGGATGCGATGGACGTGGATGAGGTGGGTGAACGCTTCCACAACCACCCTCCTGTCGCACACGCCGCACCTAGCCCCGCAGCAGCCGGCGCGAGCAGCCCTCCTCGACGCCTGTCGTGGGGCGCGGCTGCCTCCTACATGCCCAGCTTCTTGTGGCGTGAGCCTGCAGTCATGCCGCCGCCCGAGAGTCCGTCCAAGCGCGTGGCTTTTCGACAGCAGCTTGTGGAGCGGTCGCCCGAGCAGATGCAGGAGCCGCCTGGCTCGTCGTCTCGGCGGGCATCAGCAGCAGCAGCGGCCTCCTTCTCTTCCTCCTCCTTCTCCTCGTCTTCCTCTCCGGCAATGCCTCCGGCGTCCAGTCCCCCTCGTGGAATCATGAAGAAGACGACTCCGGCAAAGGGAGGAGAAGAAGGAGGAGGGGGAGGAGGGGGAGGAGGAGGAGGCGCGGGAGGTCGACGGCCGTCGTCGGAGCGCATGAGTTTCACCTCTTTGTTGCACCGCCGAGAGTCTGGAGCCAGCACCAACACTGCAACTCAACCCCGGCGGCAGCAACAACAGCAGCACAAGCCGCAGCAACCGCAGCAGCAGCAGGCGCAGCAGGCGCTCCTCCCTGATTGGCCCTCGATGCTGACGAAGGGCGAGGCCTTCCTGTCCGGGGTGCGGCGCCTGAAGATGTTTTTCCTGGTCCTGAGCCTGCTGGCCTTGTGGCTGTTGTGTCTTGGGGGCGCTCTCAAGGTGGGGTTGGCCCTATTGCGGAGGGAGGAGTGCCCACCGGGTCACGTGCGCGCCGATATTTTTGGGCTGTGGGGGGAGTGCGTCGTCCCGCAGTCCACCGTGAAGAAGCTGGTCAAGGCGGTGCAGCAGCGCACGGTGGAAGACCTGTGCAAGGACCCCTGGGCGGCAGCAGGGGCGGAGGAGAAGGGGTCGTGGATGGAGAAGCGAGTGACGGTGAACGTGCCGCCGCGGTACCGGGAGGAGGAGCTGTGGGGCGACGTGAGCATGCACAGCTACCCCTGGGGGGACTTGGCCTTGAGGGGCGTGGAGCGGGAGTGGTGGGGGCCTGATCTGGACACTGACTACTACGTGCACTTGCGAGGGCGGCCGGAGGTGATGCGTGCCTTGTGGCGGCGAGGCGCGGTGCTGTGTCGGGGCGAGGTGTTCGTGGCCGAGACGTACCACGTGCTGGCCGTGGTGGCGGTCCTTGCCCTGCTCTTCACGTGGGCCTACCTCAAGGCGCGGGCGGGGATCCGGCAACGGCAGCAGGTGGACAAGGTGAAGCGCATGATTTTGAACATGCTGATCGCCGACGGGGACATGGCCATTGACCACGTCAGGGCTGATTTGCTGCACGGCTTGGAGAAGGATTATCCGGAGCTGGGGCTGACCAAGTCAAAACTCAAGACCCTGTGGCCGGCGGTGGTGCGAGCCGTGGAGAAGGACCCGCGGGTGAGCACGGCGCCCGTGGAGAGGAAAGGTCGGGCCATGCCGCATTGGATCTGGCTGGGGAAGAAGCTGTTGAAGCGGGTTCGACATGGAGGTGAGGGTGGGGGGGATGGAGGAAGACGAGGAGGAGGAGGAGGAGGAGGGGGCTGGTCGCACAGTCGCGAGGACCTGAGAACGGGAGGTCGGGGTGGGGGCGGACGACAGGAGTCGGTGCACGCGGTGGTGATTTAGGCAAAGAGCAACAACAAACAGTGTACCACTACCAGTTGAGAAGGAGGGGAGGTTGGCTGGGTTGGGGAAGATGGGTGTGAAGTGTGAAGTGGGAAAAGGGGAAGCAAGATAAAGGGCAGGGACTCATAAATAGACGAGGCGCCATACAAGGAGAAGTCAAAAGCAAAGTAAATATAACAATACGACAAAAGCAAAGAAAGGAATCAAGCGATAAAAGCAGCTTCGTAAGCTCCAAGCTCCGTCTCCGTCTTCGAGTTGGGCGAGGGAAAAGAAGAAAGCGGAGATATGGCCGACCGCTGCAACCGCTGCTTGCTTGGCCGCTGTGAACATCGCTCCCACCATACCCGACAACCAGCCACACTGCACCACCCCCACCACAGCCCCACGACGCCAGCACTCCTTACCACCACCAGCGGCAAGGATGCCTCCCAAGGTATGTGGACTGTGTCTGTATGTGTTTTGTCCATTAGTCAGAGCGAGAGCAACCCTCCCTCTCCCTTGGCAAGCACCTAGCTAAGGTGGTGATGATGCTGATTGCTCGTTCCCGACCCTCCGTACATACATCAGAGGGCCTCCACGATCAAGACCGCGGCCAAGGAAGAGGCGGCGAAGGAGCAGCAAAAACGGATGGAGGAACGCATGAAGGCTTTAACCCGGAAGAATGCACCTGTCAAGAGAGAAGACGCCATGGACGTTTCGGACGAGGAAGAGGAGGAGGAATCGACGCCTCGCCCCAGCACCGCCCGGGCCGGCGCCAGCACAAGCAGCGCCTCAAGCAGGGCCAGCACAAGCAGCAGCGTCAGCAGGAGGTGCAGCGGCAGCAGCAGCAGCAGCGGGGGTGGCAGCGGTAGCAAGAGCAGCGTCAAACCGAAACCAGGCACTGCAGGCAAGCGCAAGAGTACGTCGCCAGGCGAGCAGTTGACCAAGAAGCGGGCCATTGAAGAGGCAGCCAAGGCCCTCAAAGCCCGCAGCAGCAACTACTCGCCCTCCGCCACCACCAATACCAGCGGCGGTCCGAAGCCTCTCCGCACCATGATCACTTCTCGCCCTTCCACGACGACTCGTGGCCGTGGCATTCCTTCGCAACGACAGGCCCCGCCTCGGCGTGTCGAGACGAGCGACGAGGGGGAGGAATCGTTGGAGGAAGTGGAAGAGGACGAGGTGGTCGTGCCCCTACCTCGGCAGCCTATTCGACGCCGCTCCTTGGCCCCTGTCTCGGCACCGGCGCCCCGAAGAGCAGCTCCTGCCCCCAAAGCTCCCGTGCAGTCGGCCCGCACAAACGGAGGCCAATCACGCCGTTCGTATGACAAGGAAGAAGAGGGTGACGAGGAAGTGGAAAAGACGCAGTCCATGGGTGTGCTGGGCCGCTTGGGTCACGGTTTGTTCAAGGTCCTCACGTACGGCATCATTATTTTGACCACGGCATTTGCGTTGCATATCGGGGTCGAAACATATCAACACTACGCGCCCTTGTGCTTCTCCGACTCCTATAGCAACCAGGTCATGACGGGACGCCCCGCGGAGGCGTGCAAAACCACGTGGTCTTGCCCCCCTTTACTCCTCTGCCATGCTGGTTCCATCTCGGGCGTCGCGGGCTTGGAGGAAGCTTTCGCCAAGGTTTTTGGCAGCAGCAACAGCAGTCCCGTGCCGCCAACGGAGGTGAGCGAGGTCAGGGGGGAGGTCCGGGTGGAGGAACCGGTCGAGTCCGAGGAAGGGGCAGTGGAAGGGATTTGGGAAGAGGAGGGGGAGAAGGATTGGCATGCGGAGGAAGTGGAGGGGGGGGGCGAGTTTTCTGAGGAGGGGGAGGGGGAGTGGCAAGCGGATGAAGAAGACAAGGAGGGTTGGGCAGAGAAGTGGCAGGCGGAGCAAGCGGTGGAGCACGAGCACCAGCAGGAGAGGGAACTCGAGATGGAGCAGGAAGAGCAGCATACGCCCACGGAGTATTAAGGGGGAAGATGGGCCAGAGAGCAGAGCACGACTTTTTCAGCAAAACCAAAAAAAAAACACAAAGCACAGCGATCCGAGCAACATTTGACATTAAAAGAGCAGCGCAAGCCAACCACATTTGATAAAGGGGCGAAAGCGACTACATATCTCTAAAACAAAACAACTGCGAAGCCTGGAACGAAAAAAAGAAAAAAGAAATGCATATTGACAAACACCCTTCACTCACGCTTTCACTGCCACATCGGCGTGCATACATCATCTTGTCCAAAGCTTGTCTTGTTTCCTCTCTCTCCACCTCTCTTTTGAAAGGTGCCACCCTCATAACTAAGACAAGCGCATCGTCTGTGTGTCACGCTTGTCGTGTTGCCTGCTTTTACCTGTCTTGTTGTCCTCATTGACTTGGGCTGTCGCTCCTTTGTTTCTTTCGTAGCCCCCTCCGGCATCATCATCAAGACACCTCACGTACAAACGATCTTGCCCTCCATGCCATACCCAGTACACACAGGCAAGCCAAAGGACGCCCTACACACGCATAAAAGAGGGGAGGACACCGCCATTCCGCCTGTTGCACCGCCTGGCCCTCTCCGCGCCCAGGTGACCCAGCCACCCTCACCATCACCATGCCTCTCGGTCTCAGCAGCGACGGCAGCTCCAGCAGTCGGAGGCGGCGGAGGAAGCTCCTGCTCAAGCCGGACTTCTTGACGCTGCTCTTCCTAGTGCCCCTCATCGTAGCCGTCTCGGCATCGACACTCCTCCCTGACCCGCTCGCGCCGCTTCGAGGCCTGGCATCCAAAGGCGACAATGGCAGCGGGTAAGTCGCCTCCTCCCGTCGTCGTCTAGATGATTAGACACCCCTATCCCTTCTCCATCCCCGCACATCCGCCTCACTAGCGTTCGCATCACACTTACCCACACCCTCTACTCATATAAAAACACAGGCCCGAAGCCGTCCTCCCCGAGTCGGACCTCAGTAGCCCCGACCGGAAGATCTGGATCATCACCACGGCCAGCCTCCCTTGGATGACGGGCACGGCCGTCAACCCGCTCCTTCGCGCCGCCTACCTCTCCCGCGGCCGCCCCCCTGGGCGCGTCACCTTGGTGGTACCCTGGCTGGACGCCGACGACCAGAGAGTCGTGTACCCGCACGGGAAGACCTTCGTCACGCCCGAGGACCAAGAACGATACATCAGGGAGTGGCTGAGTCAACGCGCTGGCCTGGGCCCGGAAGCCAAGAACCTGCGGATTCAGTTCTACTCGGGCAGGTACCACCCAGAGCTGGGCTCGATTTTCTCCGTGGGGGACGTGCCGGCGTTGATACCGGATGAGGACGCGGATGTCTTAATCTTGGAAGAGCCGGAGCACCTGAATTGGTATCGGGCGCCGGGCGTGCCCTGGACCAAGAAGTTCAGGCACGTGGTGGGCATTTGCCACACCAACTACTTGGTGTACAGCAAGAGCATCCAGGGGGGGAGTATGAAGTCGGCATTCCTCTTCTTCATGAACCAGTGGATGTGTCGCGCCTACTGCCACAAGGTCATCAAGTTGTCGGGGGCCTTGCAGCGGTTCGCGCCGGGCAAGGAGGAGATTGAGAACGTGCACGGGGTACGACGGGAGTTTTTGGAGGTCGGGGATAGGGCAAAGGGCTCCGAGATGGAGGGGGCGTACTTCATCGGCAAGATGCTGTGGCCGAAGGGGATGGACCGTCTGATCCCCATGATGGTCTATGCGCGGGAGCGCGACGGCCGCACCTTCAAGATGGACGTGTATGGCTCCGGTCCCGACGAGGACGAGATCAAACGCAAGGCCATGGCGCGGACGTTGGGCATCACCTTCCACGGGGCCGTGGACCACGCCCAGCTCTCGCAGTACAAGGTCTTCATCAATCCCTCCGTCTCGGAGGTGTTGTGCACCACGGTCGCCGAAGCCCTGGCCATGAGGAAATTCGTCATCATCGCCGCTCACCCCTCCAACGAGTTCTTCATGCGCTTCACAAACTGCCTCACCTTCCGGAACAAGGAGGAGTTTGCCACGCAGGTCTTGTGGGCCCTCGCCCACGTCCCTGCCCCTCTCTCGGCGGACGAACGGGACAGCCTGACCTGGGAGGCAGCCACGCGGCGGCTGCTCAAAGCCTCTCTTGTGCCTCTGGGTGCGGACTCGCACTCCAAGGTGGACAAGGCCCTGGAGAAAGCGCACAACTGGGTGTCGAAGGGGGAGAGAGGGGACAGACTCAGGAGGATTGCGGGCGGGGACATCATTGCTGATGAAGCACCGCCGGGCCCCAGGCACTACGCCAACCCGCCCACGGCTTACGAGACGCTAGCAGAGGCGGGGGCAAGGGACGCGGAGGGACGGCTGGCACGAGCAGCAGAAGCAGCAGCGGCTGCAGCGGGGGTGACGTCGGGGTCGCACTGGAGTTCGTTGGGAGGGCTGGCCGGGAAGGGCTTGGGCTTGGGCAGGCCAGTCGTAAAGCCGACACAACAACAGGATTGCTGTGGGGATCGGGACTGCGAGGCCTTGGCGGGTGCAGGGGTAGGGAGGGGGGCCAAGTCGGCTGCGGGTGCTGCCTCATCAGCGTCGTCGTCAACCTTGCCATCAGGAGG
>Ga0105055_10008206_pt1 | contig 13649 bp, 3 predicted proteins | sample BON03_FD_78090 | JGI IMG/M metagenome (GOLD analysis project Ga0105055, IMG submission 78090) | Freshwater microbial communities from Lake Bonney liftoff mats and glacier meltwater in Antarctica - BON-03 | ecosystem: Environmental > Aquatic > Freshwater > Ice > Glacier meltwater | place: Lake...
AATATACATCAGTATGTCAATAATATTACATGCCTACACTTTGGCGCTCGAAAAACTCCTCATCTCATTGATTTGTAAGGCTTGGGCGCTCAAAAACGAGCAATCGGAACGGGGAACTTCAGGCTAGAGATTCAGTACCAACTTCACCGACAGCGGCGCATCTGCAATGAAAAGTATCAGAGTCAATTTCTATTGAAAAATCTACGCACAGAGACTTAGCAGAGAGTAGAACGTCCCTCAGAAATTAAATCGCAACTTATTGATTTAATTATGAAGTTTATGGCATCACAATGACGCCGTATCGCTCCTGACGCCGCCGTACATTCAGCGCTCGCGCCCCGCCTCGTGAAAAGCACGGCTCACCGGCGAGAGCAGATACTCCAGCACGGTACGTGTGCCCAGATGAATTTCTGCGGCGACCTGCATGCCTGGAGTCAGCGTGTAACTGACTCCTTGCGCAACCAGTTCGCTGGCATCCATTTCAATGATAGTCTTGTAAGTCAGTGGTAAGGCGGTCTTGTTGCGCCCGATCTCGACGGAAGCGCCTGCATTGCTCTGATTTTCGCTGGCATCCGCACTGACCTGCCGCACGCTGCCTTCGAGCATGCCGTACTTCTGGAACTGGAATGTCGATAATTTAAGCTTGACGGTCTGTCCCTTGCGGATGAACCCCACATCGTCATTGCTGACCCACACCTCCGCAACCAGGGGTTCATCCATGGGCACCAGCGTCATCAGGATGGTACCCGGCGAGGCCACGGTGCCCACGGTGTGGGTGGCCAGATCTTTGATGATCCCGGCTTGCGGCGCACGCAATTCCATCAACCCCTTGCGGTGGTCGTGCTTGCCCAGCTCTTCTTCCAGCCTCTGCACCTGCGCTGCTGTTTCGATCCGGTCGGTTTGCAGTTGCTGGTGGTAATTGGAAGTAATTTGGTCCAGTTTTTTGCGGGCCTGCGCGATTGAAGCCCGCAGGCTTTCGACATTTTCAGTCTGCGCTTTCAGGTCCTGCGCGCTTTCGACATATTGCCGCACCCGTTCCTGGGCAAGCAGCTTTCCGGCGAAACCTTCCCGCGCCAGATCCGTCCAGCCATCTGCAGTGGCCTTGTACATGGGGACTGTCTGCTTCAGCTTGGATTCGATTTCCTGCGCGGATTTCAGGTCCTGTTGCGCCTTGGTCAGCATGGCTTTCTCTGCATCCACGGCATCGAGATGCGCTTGCCGGCGGGCGCGATGTTGGGCTTCGACTTGCGCCAGTAGTCCCACATCATCACCGGTCTGGCGGGCAATCGCAGAATCGCCCATTTCCGCGTCGATGCGGCGCAACTGCAAACGCTTGAGCTTCACTTCGTTGCTGATGACCCGGCGGTCGGCATCCGTCAGGCTGGGATCCATGCGCATCAGCACCTCCCCTTCGCGCACCTGCTGTCCTTCGTTGACCAGGATTTCCTTGACGATGCCCTGCTCCAGCGGCTGCACGATGCGCAGGTAGGACTGCGGCACCAGCTTGCCCATGGCGACGGCAACGATATCCAGGCGGCCGAATGTCGCCCATGCCAGCAGGCATGCAAAAAACAACAGCAGTATTTTCAGCAGCCAGCCCGCGAAAGGCGATGGAGGATTTTCCTGTATGCGCAACAATGGCGCAGCAAAATCACGCGGCGTGACATGCAGTCCATCGTTGTTTTTCAAGACTGCCATCGATGGCGCCTCAGTTCAGCCTGGCGAAACCTTCCTGCAGTCCCGAGAACTCATGCAGCGTCTGGGCATCCGCACCGAAGCCGCTGGCCCCGATGATCTGCTGCGCCGAGGCAACGCTCATCCCCGTCAGCGCGTTATTGCGCGCATACCAGTACGCCAGATCGCCACCCAGTGCCGCATCATCGGCCCCGGACAGGTGATACTGCATCAATGCGTCGCTCAGCGCCCAGTTGCTCAATCCGGGATTTGCCGCCTGCGCAGCATCGAACGAGTTCACCATGCCCAGAAAATCAAAATTCTGGACCCGCTTGTTGTACAGAGGATCGGCCGAATTGACATCAAACTCATCGGTGGCATCCAGTATCAGCTGCAGATTCAGCAGGCTGCTGTTGCCCACATACCAGTCCTTGAGCACCACCTTGTCGTCGGCACCGGCATTCAGGATCAGATCGTTGTTGTCCCGTGACAGCGACAGATCCGAATACTTCAGCCCGCCGCCCAGCGACAACGTATTTTCCGCGCCGGCATCCGCATAGACCGTGTCAACGCCACCGCCGGCATTAAAGGCAATAAGATTGCTCCCCGCACCGGTGTACAGCGTATCGTCGCCGGCACCGCCAATAAACAGGTCGTTGCCGTCGCCGCCGGTGGCCACATCGCTGCCGGCACCGCTGATAAAAACATTGTTGCCGTCAGTATCAGTGAGCCCGTCATCACCGTCACCGGATTCCAGTATGGTGTTGCCGATCTGGCCCAGCAGCATGGTGTTCGAATAATCACCACGCAACAATCCGGGCATGTCCACCACCTGCATGGCGGCTGATTCAATGCTGGCCACATCCCAGGACACGCCGCCGGTAAATTCAATGCGCTCGATTTTATTGGCGGCTGAAGTGAACCAGTTCAGCACCTGGATGCTGTCCTGCTCATCGACGGTGTGCACCACCAGGTCGTCGTTCAGGCGACCGAGCCTGATATCGGTGGACGCAATGCCTGCACCAAACACGATGCGATCGAGGTTGTCTGCCGTGTCGTCATCTTCCACTATGACGTCGCGTCCAAAATGCGCGTCAAAGCGATAAGTATCATTGCCCAAACCACCCGCGAGGGTATCGTTACCGCCCAGTCCCTCAAGGATATTGGCGCCACGGTTGCCCACCAGAATGTTGTCCAGCACATTGCCCGTGCCGCTGCGATTGCCGCCGCCGGTCAGGATCAGGTTCTCGACATGGTCCGCAAGTGTGTGGGTTACCGATGAATTGACGGTATCCACGCCCTCACCGGCCAGTTCAATCACCACGTCGCCTGTGTTATCAACCACGTAGGTATCGTCGCCGGCACCTCCCAGCATGGTGTCAGCACCACCCTTGCCATTCAGGGTGTCATTGCCCGCCAGGCCGGTCAGCACGTTAGAGGCGCTGTTACCCGTCAGCACATTGTCCAGTGCATTGCCTGTCGCCGCCACGCTGGCGGCACCGGTCAAGATCAGGTTTTCGACGTGCGCAGTCAGGGTATAGGTCAGTTCCGTCTTGACCGTGTCCACACCGCCACCTGCCGCTTCGACAACCACGTCGCCACTGTCATCAACGATATAGGTATCATTGCCCAGCCCTCCCGCCATCACATCAGCACCCAGGCCACCATCCAGCGTATTGTTGCCGGCGTTGCCGGACAGCAGGTTGTCCAGCGCATTGCCCGTGCCAGCAATATTTCCAGGGCCGATCAGCGTCAGGTTTTCAACGTTGTCGCCCAGGGTATAACTCACCTTGCTGTAAACCGTATCATTGCCTTCGCCCGGGTTTTCGATCACCACATCCGCTGCGCGGTCCACGTAGTAGCTGTCGTCACCGGCGCCACCAATCATGGTGTCCGCACCACCTTTGCCGTCCAGCGTGTCATTGCCGTCCAGACCGGTCAGCACATTGGCCGCGTTGTTGCCCGTCAATACGTTGTCCGCTGCATTGCCGACGCCATCCACGGCGGCACCACCGGTCAACGTCAGATTTTCGACATGGCCCCCCAGCGTCCATGACAGCGCGGTCTGGATGGTGTCTATGCCCTCGTCGGCGGCTTCAACTACCGTATCGTCAACATTGTCGGCCACATACAGGTCATCGCCCGTGCCACCGATCAGAGTATCCGCGCCGCCCTTGCCATCGAGTATGTCGTTGCCACCCAGCCCAACCAAGGTATTGGCCGCGGCATTGCCCGTCAGGATATTGGCAGACTCGTTGCCGGTGCCGTCGGTCGCATCAGCCCCGGTCAGCACCAGATCCTCGACATGGGCGGCAAGCGTGAAACTGACGCTGCTGCGAACCACATCAATGCCTTCGTCTGCCAGTTCGCCTATGGTGTCGGCGGCATCATCGACATAGTAGGTGTCGTTGCCGGCGCCGCCGATCAGCGTATCGGCACCCGCCTTGCCGTCCAGGATGTCGTTGCCCGCCAGGCCGCTCAGGGTATTGTTTGCGGCATTGCCGGTGAGGCGATTGTCCAGTTCGTTACCCACACCGTCGATGGCTGCATTGCCGGTTAAAACCAGTCTTTCGATTTCAGCGCCTATCGTATAGCTCACCCCGGCCCGGACGGTGTCCGTGCCTTCACCGGCCAGTTCCACGGTAACGTCTGCTGCATCGTCCACGCTATAGGTGTCATTGCCCGCGCCGCCGATCAGCGTATCGGCGCCGGCTTTGCCGTCCAACGTGTCGTTGCCCTCGAGCCCGATCAGCACATTGGCCAATTCATTGCCGGTCAGGCGATTCGCTGCAGCGTTGCCCGTGCCCGTGATGGCAGCACCAGTCAGTGTGAGATTCTCAAAGTGCTCGGCCAGCGTGAAATCCAGCGAACTCTGCACGGTATCCGTGCCTTCATTGGCCAACTCAATCAGAACATCATCAATAAAATCAACAACATAAACATCATTTCCGATACCGCCGATCAAGGTATCGATGCCGCCGCCGCCGATCAACTTGTCATTACCCAAACCACCGATCAAGGTATTCGCGGCGTCATTGCCGGTGATGGTGTTGGCCAGATCGTTGCCGGCGCCATCAATCGCTGCGTCACCCGTCAGCGTGAGACGCTCCACGTTCGCCGTCAGCGTATAACTGACTGATGATTCCACCGTATCCGTCCCGGCTGAAGGTGCTTCAAATACCAGATCGAGGACGTTATCCAATATATAGGTGTCATTGCCCAGACCGCCTACCAGCACATCGGCGCCTGCACCGCCGTCCAGGCGATTGGCGCCTGCGTTTCCGACGATGGTATTGACCAGCTCATTGCCCGTGCCATTGCGGTTGGCGCTACCGGTCAGGATGAGGTTTTCGACGTCCGCGGACAGCGTGTAGTTGACGCTGCTGAACACGGTATCGTTGCCCTCTCCCGGATTCTCCACCACCACATCTCCAGTGTGATCCACCGTGTAGCTGTCGTCGCCATCACCGCCGGCCATGTAGTCGGCGCCGCCCAAACCATCAATCAGGTCATTGCCGTATCCGCCGAACAGTGAATCAGCACCCGTCGTGCCGATCAACGTCAATCCGGCGGCCGGGTTGACGGTCAGCACGAACTGATCGTTGCCGGTTGCGCCCAAGTCATCGGTCGCAATGACTTCAACTTCCAGCACGCCGACGTTGGAAGTCGAAGGAATTCCGCTGAAGGAACCGCTGAAAGTGCCCGCAGCCGCATCAAATGCCAGCCATGCAGGCAACGCGGCACCTCCCGCCAACTGCGCAGCCAGCGTCACACTGTCACCAACATCGACATCAATAAAGGTTGCTACCGGCACTACGTAAGTGAACAACTCACCCGCGGTCACCGCCTGGTCCATCAGCGGATTGCTCAGCTCCGGCGCATCGTTCACGTTGCTTATGGCGATCGTAAATACATCGGATGCCGATTCGCCGTCATCATCGGTGGCCGTGACGCGTACGTTCAGGCTACCCACATCAGCATTGCCCGGAGTGCCGCTGAACACGTAGTTCACGTCATCAAACGACAGCCACTCGGGCAGCGCCGCACCATTGCTCAAAGTCGCGGTGTAAGTCAGCGTATCGCCAGCATCCACATCTGTAAATGCACTGCCCGGAATAACAAAGCTGAACGTCTGGTCTTCCGTAGCGCTCTGGTCGGCCAGTGCATTAATCAATACCGGAGCGTCATTGACGTTCAGCACCGTCAGATCAAAAGTATCGGCGGCGCTGAGACCGGCAGCATCGGTGGCGGTGACCCTGACCAGCACCGTGCCGACATCGTCATTTTCAGGATTACCAGAAAATGTGTGCGTTTCAGCATCAAATTCCAGCCACAGCGGCAATTCGCTGCCATCAGCCAGTGTCGCCGAGTAAATCAGGACGTCACCGGCATCCGGGTCCTGGAAAGTATTGGCCGGGAGCGCGAAATTAAATGAGGCATCCTCGGTTGCCAATACGGCGCCAATTGCCGCGGCAACCACCGGGGGTGAATTGCCCGTCGTTCCCGGTAGCTGATTAAGGTAAGCGTGATCCCAGGTAGCCCCGTTGGAAAACTCGACCAAATCAACGCCGATGCCACTGCCCTCATCCCAGAGAATGCGTACTACGTCCTGTGTGCCGGTGGTCTGCAATACGACATGGCCGCTTTCACGGGAACCGGTGATATCGGATTCGAGGTAATCGCGCAGCACCACCCGGTTGATCGCGCCGCTTTCAACGGCATCAACCACAATGTCCACGCCATCACCGGCATTGAAATAATAGGTATCGCTGCCCGCTCCGCCGGCCAGCTGATCGTTCCCGGCGCCGCCCTCAAATCGGTCGTGGATGTTAGTGCCCGTCAGCACGTCGTCGTTGGCGGTGCCCGTAACATCGAAGCCCCGAGCAAGCACCTGCTCGTAGCTCAGCTCGTCCAACAGCTCCCAGGTATCAGTGTCGTAAAACTGTAGCGCCGCAAACATGGGAATGCCGTACACATCATCCGGATCAAATCCCTCGAAATGAATTTCATCGCCGGCATCGCCATAACTCAGCCGCAGCGAGCCTAATCCGAGCCTGATCTGCTCAGGCGTGACACCATTACCAAACACGATGAGATCTTCCGCATCCGGATCGACAATGGTGTCTGATCCCGCGCCTGCCTCAAAGAAAAACTCGTCAATTCCCGCGCCACCGCTGAGCAGATCATTGCCTGCGCCACCTTCAATAAAGTCCCAGCCGCCGAGACCGCGAATCCGGTCATCGCCCGCAGTGCCTTCCAGATAATCATCAAACGGCGTGCCGAGGTATCCCGTCTCATTGGCCATCTCAACCAGGTGGCCGATATAGAAATGAGTGTTGCCCAAACGCACTTCCTCGATCCCATAACCAATCAAGTCGACGGCAGAAGGCAGTTCCGTTTCGATGATCTTGTCCTCACCCCATACCAGGCGCAAGGTGCGTCGCCCGTCATAGTCATATTCCGGCGGCGCAAAACCCACGATCAATTCATCGGTATTGCCGGCGACCCGATCCAGCACCAGGACATCGCTTTCCAAAACGCCTGAATCAAAAAATGGCTGTAATGCTTCATAATTATTGGCGGTGAAATCCGAGAGATCAGGTACCCCGGGAATCAGATGGATATCCGCCGGGTTGTACGACAGCCCCAAGGCTGCCAGATCGCGCAGCATGTCTGCGATAGAGTTGTATACCCAGGTGTCGTAGCCATCGCCGCGATAGGGACCACGGAAGAATGGGTCAGGCACACCACGTGGAAAACCTGCACCTTCACCGATTGTCGGGTACTGCAAGAAGCTGCCATCACTCAACTCGATTTCCGCGAAGACGGATGTTGCCTGCATGAAATCACCATATGCCCGACGCTCGCCCAAACTTGCTTCAAAAGCCAACTGAAACTCAAGGCTCGTCTCACCACTCAGCCGGTATTTACCCCCATATACCAAATTGGAAGGAGAGTCAGAAAATCCCGCCCGCACTGCAAACTCGGTCAGCGAAATACCGTTTTGATCCTCCACGAAGTCCCAACCAGCCTCATCCGAGCGGAAATAAAACGTGGTTGCCCCTTCGCCACCACCAAGATAATCGTCATCGGCGCCGCCAGCCATGAATTGCCCATTGGTCAGCCAATCAAATCCGTTACCACCGTATGCGTACGCTCCGCCATCGATTTCATCATCGCCATCATTGCCAAACACAAAATCGCGGTCGCCGGCGTAGATCACATCATCACCCGCACCGGCATCGATCAGCGCAACGTTATATAGATCACTGCCCAGCACACCGAAAATGGTATTGTCGCCAGACCCGGCCTTGATCTGCGCGAGATCCAGTTCTTCTGCAATCTGCTGCACAGTCAAATGGAAATTTCCCAGGTCATCCTCGCGCAAATGCAACGTCACCCAACCCTCGGTACTGGATTGAGTTACTGTATTTCTCATGAACCCATTGGAGTAAGAATAAGTCCGCTCATTGCCAAACGGACCGCCACCACCTGCAAAAAATGAGTAAGTGACACTATCAGAATAGATTTCACCTCCATTGAGAGAGACGGTAATAACCGCAGCATCAGAAATTGTTTCCTCGGCATAAGCCGACGCATAGCGCTGTACACCAACGTTATTGATGATCGGCTGCTGAATGACTTTTCCACCCCGCCGGATACCAAATCCCCCGATTGAAGTTGAAAGATCCGGGGCGTTAGCTCCCGTAATAATTTCGGTGACAGGGCCGAACTGGGTGTATGTGATCTTCGTATACTCCCAAATCGTTTGGGAGTAAGTTGACCTGACATAGGCCAACGTCGGCAATTCAAAATTCGACTGGCCCCGCGCCCGCCATTCACCAATCAACTGCTGCTTGTAATCCTCCATGGCGTTAAGCGCAAATGCGTTGTCTTCAGCACTTTGCGCCTCATAGACATCCAGCAACGACTGGCTGCCATCCAATTCGCTGGCGATCTGCCACGAGCTCGCACTGCCATCCACAAAAAATCCCTGCACGCGGGCACTGCCGCCAGCACCACGCATGGTCACCAGCAAGTCAGCGCCATCGCGCGTGGTTTTGACACTGTCCAGTGTCGCGCCTTCCAGCAATGTCAGCGTATTGGATAACCCGTCCACCGCATCAATAATGCGGTCATTGCCCATGCCCCAGTACAAGGCATAGGTGTCGCTGCCAGTTCCGCCATCGAGCACATCATCACCAGTAACCAGGCGCGTGCCTGCAATGCGACGATCCGGTGACGGCCTCCCATCCAGATAGTCATCGCCATCGTGCCCCTGCAGCACGTCATTTCCGGCAGTGCCATACAGCTCATCTCCTCCAGCCGTGCCATCCACTACACCGATTTCCAGTGCATCCAGTTCCGTCTTATTGATGATCTGTCCATCGGCAAACACGATGTTTTCAATTTCAGAACCCGGCAGGCTGTATTGGTCCTCGACAAGGATTTCATCGCCGACGCCATAACGAATGGCCAGGTTGCCATCCGCACTCCGTAGCAACGTGACGTCACCTCGCGCAATACCTGCGCCAAACACGATCCGGTCCACGCTGCCCGGGTCTGCGGTGCCCGGCAGGAAGAGCAGGCCTTCAATAATCGTATCCTGCCCATCACCCGCATTGAAAATGTAATCATCACTGCCAAATCCGCCGGCCAGCAGATCATTACCCGTCCCGCCGTCCAACACATCATTGCCGTCGCCGCCATCGAGATGATCAGCGCCAGCATCACCAATCAGAACATCGTCGCCCGCGCGGCCTTCCAGCACGTCGCTGCTCGCATGACCACGAATGCGGTCGGTGACTGCGGTGCCTATCAACGCCGTACCGCCGGCATCATCAAAAGCCGTGCCATCGATGTCAAAACCTTGCGCCAGAATATCGGCGTAGTCCATCGAAGAACCATCAGCAAAACGAATCTCGCCAATGGCCGCAGAAAAATCCGGGAATTCCTTATTGAAATTGACGAAATAAATCTGGTCATTACCCGCAAATGGATCATCCTGACTAGAAGGACCCAGATCAATCATCAGGCTGCCGGGGCGGAATTTGAGATCGCCTGCCATGATGCCGTCTCCCAGCACCAAAATACTGGCTTCGGGATCGTTGGCGCCGGCAGCGGTATCAATGATGATGTCTTCACCATCGCCGCGGTTGTAGACGTAGGTGTCCTTGCCGGCGCCGCCGATCAGGATGTCGTTGCCGCCGTCACCAAACAGGAAGTCATCGTTGTCACCGCCGTCGAGGTAGTCGTCTCCTTGCAGCCCAAGCGGTGTTCCGGCGCCGTCACCGGACAGCACGTCTTTTCCCGAGCCGCCGATCAGTACATCGGAGCCGCCCTGCCCGAAGAGCCAGTCTTCGCCCGAACCGCCCCACACGACGTCGTCGTTGCCACCGGCAAAGACCTTGTCATTGCCCGCGCCCCCGTAGATCACATCCCGGCCCGGCGTCGCCGCCTCCGCAAACAGGTTCGAGAACTGTGGAAACGTATCCGCACGCGTGGTTTCCGTCTCGACGGAAGTGATTGACCAGCCACAATACGGAAAGGCCTGTGGATCCTGTATGTCAACCGGCAAAAAAGCCTTTTCATGATCCCCGAACAGAAAATCATCCGCGGCGCCGCCGATCAGCAGGTCATCCCCGGACCCGCCCAGCAGCACGTCGCCGTTCACATCGCCGGCGAGCAGGTCGTTCCCGTCACCGCCGTCGAGCACATCACCGCGCAGGGTCCCGGTCGGACCGGACTCACCGTCGCGGATCAAGTCCGCGATCGGCCTGGCCACGTTGCCGTAGATGCGGTCGTCGCCCGCACCACCCAGGATGGCGTCTCCGCCAATGATGTCAAACGCAAAGCTCGGGGCACCCGAAAAAACACCGCCCAGCAAGCCGATGTCGCCGTCCCCGCCACCCTCCAGAACATCATTCTCGCTGCCGCCTTCGAGATAATCCCGTCCCGCGCCACCCCGCAGGATGTTGTCGCCACCCCGGCGGGCAAGCAGCCAATCACTGTACAGCCGTCCTTCGATATGGTCATTACCGTCGCCGTCCTGCAGTAAGTCAGGGCCTGTCGTTACCGGAGAAGTCAGATTTGGCAGCAGATTTCCCAAGTCATCGAGAAATGGAGGTCCGTTTGGATTTGGAAGATAGGCATAATCGCCAAAAATATCCCGCGTCGTCACTGGAAGGGCCTGCGCCTCAACCAAGCGAATCCCGAAATACCCACCCTGCGCCGCCTTGGCAAAATCAAAGTCCCGGATCGTCACGCTGCCGTCCGCGACCGCATCAAAAGACACCTTCAGGTCAGCGCCCGCATTCACCTGCTCCAGAATGAATCGGCCGTCGGGCGTTTTCCATGTTCCATCCGGTTCTTTGATCGCCACGCCGGCCAGCACGGTGGATTGCAATTTGTTGTCTTGATCTTTGTATTGATAACGCAGAATGCCTTTGCCATCGACATCGAGAATCGTGTCGTGACCGTCGGGAGTCCCATCGCGCGCAGGGTCGTATTCGTAAATGTCTCGCCCAGCGCCACCAATCAGAATGTCATCGCCATTGCGGCCGGTAAGAAAATCGTCACCAACGTTGCCTACAAGCAGGTCGTTGCCAGTGCCACCGGTAAGAAAGTCGTTATCGGTGTTACCGAACATGAAAGCATTGCGATTGTGGGTGTCGGTGGCACTCATGCCGCCTGTACCCGCCTGGATGTACCAGTCACGCAGACTGGGGAGCGCACTGAGTATCAGATCCCGAGCCGGATCGAAGGAAAGGGATCCGTCGGGAGTGAGTTTCAAATAATATTTATCCAGAAAGACCTTGAAATCATCGAAACCTTTCGCATCAGCAACACTTGCTGCCACGTCCTGAATATCAAACTGAATACCATTGGTAACGCCGATGTCGCTGAACAGCGTCTTGCCGTAGCCGACGCTGGCCACGGTTTCGGTGTAGTACTTCTGCATGGCGAACGCCGTCAGGGCGCGGCTCAGAAAATTGGTCCGGAACTCCGGTTCGTCCACCATGGTGAGACCGCTGTCTTGCGCGAGTTTCCACAGGTCTTTCGTGAAGCGGGTGACCATGGTGTCCGGAGTAATTTCAGCGTTCGTCCTCGGATCACGTCCCGTTTCATGGTTCACAATGAATTCAAGGAAATTTGGATCAGTCGTATTGCCTGTATCAGTCTCACGAGCAAACAGGGTTTTATCAAAAATCATCTGTAGCAAATCGGTCAACTTGAAGGTCACCTCACTCAGCGACTGAACTTGCCCGCCTGAGGTAACGGCAGTCTGCCTGCTTTGCAAATAAGCGGTGAGCAGAGCCTGGGCGTGCATGTCAATCCCGCCGACACCACCCGAGCTGTTCAATATTTCAGTTTCCAAGCCGATTCGATCAAATGAACTGGGAATTGGATACCATGAGGAGACAAATTCTCCCTGCACTTTGGTGTTGGTCACTTGCCCGCTTCGAACAGCAAAAGTATCCGCTGCATTCGGCGCCGGATTGGTCGGGTTAGACGCCAAGATGTAGGCATCCAGTTTTGCCAGCTTTTCCGAAGTCATGCCACCGGCAACGAGGTCAGCGCGCAAGTTCTGCGCCACAGAGCGGGTGGTAACGACGCCCGTGTCAGGATCGGTATCTGTGAAGGTCAGCGCAGAATTCTTGAATGGGGCCTGGTCAAACGTGACCGCGCGCTCGCCGAAAAATACTGCCAGCAGCGATGCGAGGCCACCGCCCAGCGAATGCCCCGTGAGACTGATCGTGACGTTGGGGTCGGAGTTCGCGGCCTTGACTTGCAGGTAGTATTGCGCCGCTTGCAGCAACTGTATCGAACCGGTCCCAAGGGCAAGACCAGCATTCGCGAGCATATCGCCCGCAATGTCTGAAGGATACGTGCCGGCGAAGGAGATGACGATTTCGGAGTCTCTCGTGAAGTATGTTGCCTCGAAACCGCTCGGTGCCGCTTCCCTATCATCGATACTTTCTATCCATCCATCTGGAACGGGAAATTTGTTGACAGCAGATCGCGTTGAAATATACGAAGCACCCGCCATCAGTGCGTATTCGATTTCCGTTACCATGATCATTTCCCTCTAAACAAGGTTGCACAAGGGCAGTATTGAGTGCCAATTTGCCGATTTTCACAATATTTCAAACAAACTTCATATGTGGGTTGACGTCGAAACCACCCAACCCCAATCCAACCGCCTTTGCCGTCATAAACCATTTCGCCACACCCCCCAACTACATTGGCCAACGCCTCCCGCACGATGGTTTTGTATTCGGGTTGCGCATAGCGCGCTGTAATCCGCTGAATCATTTCCGTTGACATAAAACGCTCACCGGACTTTTCCACTTCGACATCGGGTGACGAAAAAATCAGATTGGGCGTTTTAATTTCAGTGGGAAATTCCGGCAATGGGATGCGCTGCCATTCCTTGCCTTGAGATTTGAAAATCACATAAGGCGGATTGGGTCTGCCCCATTTGTTGTAGGACAGACAGCCCATGGGGTATGCCACCAGGTATGCAGTGCCATTGCTGATATCCAGCAGCATCGGCAAAAAGTTGGCGCTGCCTATGTCTTGGCTGAATTTATCTTCCCAAGTGATTTTCTGTCGCGTTCCGGGCAGAGTGAATGACAATGTCTGCTCTGAATAGCTTGGCCTTTGACCAATCTCGTGCCGCCCGCCACGGGATACTGAGCGCTCGGCAACGATCTTCTGACCGTCGTGAAGCAGCACTTCTTCCTGCCAGCTTGTGCGGTCGAGATTGAGCACAGTGCATGCGCCCAAGCCCACTACCAATCCAACAATCAATCCGGATTTCGTCAATTGCCTCCACCACAAATGACAAATGGGGTCAGGTCTTGCAATCATACATTCACCTTTTTTCTGAATATTGATTTTGCAGTCCCGCATCACCACACGCCGGCACATGCCCTAAAAGACCGACAACCCATTGCTGCGAGAGGTGAACC
>Ga0105055_10008209_pt1 | contig 13645 bp, 6 predicted proteins | sample BON03_FD_78090 | JGI IMG/M metagenome (GOLD analysis project Ga0105055, IMG submission 78090) | Freshwater microbial communities from Lake Bonney liftoff mats and glacier meltwater in Antarctica - BON-03 | ecosystem: Environmental > Aquatic > Freshwater > Ice > Glacier meltwater | place: Lake...
CCTGGTGTTTGTGTGCCCGCCGCTGCTGTTGCTGCGTCCGCCGCCGTCGCTTCGACCGCTCCTGATGTTCGTGTGCCCGCCGCTGCTGTTGCTGCGTCCATCGCCGTCGCTTCGACCGCTCCTGATGTTCGTGTGCCCGCCGCTGCTGTTGCTGCGTCCGCCGTCGACACTGCGACCGCTCCTGATGTTTGTGTGCCCGCCGCTGCTGTTGCTGCGTCCGCCGTCGACACTGCGACCGCCCCTGGTGCTCGTGTGCCCGCCGCTGCTGTTGCTGCGTCCGCCTTCGTCATTTCGACCGCTCCTGATGTTCGTGTGCCCGCCGCTGCTGTTGTTGCGTCCCCCGTCGTCATTGCGATTGCCCCTGATGTTCGTGTGCCCGCCGCTGCTGTTGCTGCGTCCATCATCGTCGCTGCGACCGCCCCTGATGTTCATGTGCCCGCCGCTGCTGTTGCTGCGTCTGCCGTCGTCACTGCGACCGCGTGGGAGCTAAATGAACCAGTTCACAGCCCATTAAACTTTTCTCTTTACGGATTGATTACTTCTGATTCGGACGATGATAATTTTGAGCTGGTTCCTGATGTTGCGTCCCCTGCGGCCATTCCGACACAGCCAGATGCGGCCGCCCTTGATGTTGCTGCGTCTGACTCTAAGTTCTGCGACCGTGATACTTCCATGTCGGACGATGTTCCGACTGTTGTCCGTGACTTCATTGGACTGCCTTGCACCACCGGGCTGTCGCTGTGCACTGATGGATTGCCAGTCCAGTGCTTTGTTGCGCTCGAAAGCGAGAACAGCGTCATTTCTTGCTCCTGGATTGCCGTCAGGAATCTGTTTACCGAAATGCTTCGCGGACATTGGGTTGGCTTGAAGAGCTCGCCCTATTTCCCAGGCATTGAAATGCTTGACCGGTCTGACGAGCGTGCGTTTCAGGTCATAGCGACTGTGTACGACGCATTCGATGTCAGGGGTGTCTATCATCCTCTGAGGACAGTGTACATTGTCTCGTGGGAAGACGAGTCTGGAAGTCGCGACTCGGCTGCATTCTTGGTTGATGACGTTAACCCTGCAGTCGCATTTGTATATGATGCTCGCGTCTGCTATTTTGCCGGCAAGTATACTTACGATAAGAAACGCAAGCACGCGTGGCGCAGGGAGACGTCAACAGGGGACATGGGCATCCTGCCTGTTCCTGCACAGTGCCTTCTGCAGTTATTCTGCGGCATTATAGGCGCCGTCGTTGGCTCCCCTTCTTCCAGCGTCTCTTTGGCTAACGTTGTTCATCCGGTCGTCAATGGACCTGCTAGCAATGAATTCGCGCTGGCCGTGTTGCGTTTACTGCCCGTGCACAAGTCACTGCCCAGTCGTCCTACACCGAACAGACGTCAGCCACGCCGTCGCGACACGCCGGCGCCCGCATCGGTCGCCACTCCTACGCCCATTCAATTGGAACCCCTGGATCCAGTGTACACGCCAGCTCTTGTTTCTCTATGCCACGTCATCCGTCGATTTCAGATTTCCAGGGCTGTGATCCGCGCCAAAATGTCGTTGTGGATGCGCATCAGCGGCCGTTCAAATGTCGAGCTACCAGTTGTGCGCGAAGCCGCTGCGCTTGCGGACGTGCGTTCTCCCTTGGAAAGTGTGGAGGCTGCGCTGCGCGATTTTTGCGCGTTTGCTCTGCACTGCGCCTGGTCCGAAGACATTCTTATGGACATGGAGGCTGATTTTCTTACCCTGGTCCTGTAAAACGCTCCTCGTCTTTTCATTCACCTGCTCATATGCAATGTAACAACATAAAACGCGGCTCTTTTTTACGTAATAAGAAGTCTAAAACAAATAACCGAAATGTTTGGGGTAAATTATTGGTAAAAGTTTTAGTGGTCCAGGCATCGTCTTTACAGCAATGATCTCCCAGCTCTGTACGTAGCGTGTCCCGCGCCCTGTCTCTTGCTTTATTCATTGTTTTTTATTGTTAACTTGTATTGTGCAGTCTCATTTCTCGGTCTGAGGACCGCCGTCCCTTCGCCTGCTGTTCTTGTGGACAGGAACACGCCGGTGGCTTCCTCCTTTTTCCCCCGTCTCCTCCCGCTCCGTGTTAATGCTCTTAAGCATGGTCGTGATGATTCTGTTGAGCCTGATGATCGCGCCAGGCCCATGCCGCCAAGGGCCAAGAAGTCGCGCGTGGTTGAGGAGGAGTCTTCTGACGTCCATGCCTGGCTGGGTGTTGACAAGCCCTCTGATTACACGCCAGTGAAGTACAACAGCAACTCCCGTTTCCGCGCTACGAAGTCCGTAACCAGGGCGACCCGCAAGGCCGCCCCTCAAGCTGTTGTGCCACCGCCGGCTGATGCTGACGTTGCCCTTCTCGCGATCGAATGGGAGGCGTACTTCAAGGCAGTGGTTGTTAATGCTGTCCCTCCCGCCATGGTTGTTGATGCGCAGACTGAGATTCACGCGTCCGGTCTCCCCTCTGCCCCTGTCGACGCTGAGGTTGATGCCGAGACTGAGATTCATGCGTCCGGTGTTGATCCCGACGCTGCGGTTGATGCCGAGACTGAGATTTATGCGTCCGGTCTCCCCTCTGCCCCTCCCGCCATGGCGGTTGAAGCGGAGACTGAGATTCATGCGTCCGGTGTTGATCCCGACGCTGAGGTTGATGCCGAGACTGGAATTCATGCGTCCGGTGTTGACTCTGTCTCTCCCGACGTTGAGGTTGAAGCGGAGACTGAGATTCGTGCGTCTGATGCCCCAACGTTTGGATCGTTCTATGGGCCTCCTCACCTTGTCGCTTTCATGTCTAACACGCATGGGGGTATAGCGCCTCTGCCGATCCCCCCCGCCCCCCCTGCCGAAGTTGAAGCGGAGACTGAGATTCGTGCGTCTGATGCCCCAGCGTTTGGATCGTTCTATGGGCCTCCTCACCTTGTCGCTTTCATGTCTAACACGCATGGGGGTATAGTGCCTCTGCCGATTACCTCCGCCCCCACTGCCGACGTTGCAGATGAAGCTGAGACTGAGATTGCTGCGTCCGGTGTTCCTTCTGTCTCTTTCGACGCTGCGGTTGACGCTGAGGCTATAATTCGTGCATCTGATTTCATGCATGCGGTCAAGCTGGAGCATCGCTTTGGCGCCGTGGCCTGTGATTACGACGACGCCCCCTGCATTGATTTGAGTCTGGATACGGATGGCGGCAGCGACGGCTGTGTTGGAGATGACCAGGAGCTCGAGTGGGAGTTTGATAACCTCGGCGTCCCTGTCCCTGCTGACCCTGCTGTTCTTGGCGCCACGGTTCGTTACGACTCCATGACTCTGATCAGCTGTGAGAACACTGGGAATGGGTTTGCTGACCTTACCGTTACAATCTCCGGTGTCGAGTACGATGACATGAGCACGTATTCGCTGTGGTTCGCCCTGATGAAGCGCGAGACTCAGTAACTTGTCTCTGTTGTCCCTTCTTTTTATTACAATGAAATCACATGCGCGTGGTACTTTAAGGCAGGCCATATTGTATTTATTTTTTTTGGTAATCGAGAGGGGGAGGGCCAGTCATGAAAAGAAAAGACAGAAACAGTGAAAAGGCGCAAGAAGGGGCGCGATAACAAGGGCGGCTCGTCTCAGACAAACACGGCACGGCAGAATGAGCACCGGGCAATGGAGCTGCCTGCGGAGGCGTTCATCCAACACACGTTGCAAATGTCCTGCTCGCATCTGTTGCAAAACACAAACTGGGTCCTGTCATCAGCGGCACAGATCAGGCATTCGCGGGGTGCAGTGAAGTTGGTCTTGAAAGCAGCGGAGGGGCCGGTTGAGGCCTGGGTGCAGATGACACAACGCGGCAGTGCGTAATCGGATCGGTGTCCGCACAGTGACGAGCGGTGATTCTTGGGGACGGTAGTGCTGCTGACAGTGTCGTCGTCCATGAGGGTTACTTCCACAATCACATCATCCAGTCTGAACACGGGGTGCATGCGATGGTGCTTGGTAAAGCAGGTGAAGCACTGCTCGGTCTGGCACTCGGTGCAGAAGCAGGCTGTCTGGTTCTCAAAGCACGACTGGCAGCCGTTGTCGGTAGCGGGCGTATCTGGAATGGGGCCACCGGGGACATCGACATCCTGCAGGACGATGAAATTCAGGACAGGGAAGTCGTCGCCAGAGTCGCTTTCGTCGCCGCTGTCGTCATCGTCATCAACAATAGCTGCGGGGATGGGAGCAGGGACGCCAGGGGCCGCAAGGACGGGGATAGCAGCGGCGAAGTTCAGGAAGGCAGCCGCGTGGCCGAAGAAACGGACACTGAGGTACTGGGTGACCGACGTCCTGACAGGAGCTGCGGGGACTTCAATTTCACGCTGGGGGCGAGGCGGGGTGCTGAGGATGGAAGGCGGGGGCGCAAGGACGTCAACGAACATGTGGGGGTCAAAAACGTTGACAGGGTACCGGTCCGCAACGTCGACGGCCAAAGACGGGACAGGGAACACATTGCGACTCTCAAATAAATTACCAAACAAGGGAACGGACGGCGCGGGAGCAGACACGGGTGCAGGGACGCCAACGGCTGCGGAAGAAGATGCCTCCTGGACACCTTCCTCATGAAGGCGGACACCCGCGGCGCCGCACGCCCTCATTTCATCGCAATGACATTTAGAAACATCATTATCAGAAGCCGCCGAGTCGCAGGAGTCGGCCAAAGTGCGTTTAGAAGAAGAACGAGAAGAGGACATAACACGCCAACTTAGAGTACCGGAGAATATTATGGGCCGTATCAACCCCTAGGCCCAAAATTATTACTGTGTGTTTTAAACCTGTAATTATGCATGTAAAATGTACTTTAACATGCCAGCAGTCAATTCATTTGTTGTTCATTACTGTAAAACCAGCGAGGTCCTTATAAATTACAATTCCGCCTCTCCATCATCCTCATCCTCCTCCTCCTCCTCATCCTCATCATCCTCATCATGCTCCTCCTCCCAATCGCTTCCGTGCAGATGGCATCCCACCAGCTGTCGTATCATCTTAGGGGTCTTCGACGACGTCCTTGTAGTCTTCCGCACAAGATCGAGCATCTGTGCGACGACAACGTGAGCGTTAGTGCCCTCCAGTGTCTTCATGGGCACGTTCAGGTAGTGCTGCAGGAAGTTGATCTGTAGACCCATGGCGGCTTGGTACACGGAGCCGCTGCCCGGCTGCAGTCGTTTCTTTAGCCCTGTAGACTGTGACAGCAGGTGATAGACTTCAAACAGCTTGACACCGAATGTCTTTGACAAATCCTGATCGAAATCCGCCTCCGTCTGTGTCATAATCAGCATATCGGCGAGCCTGTTCATAGCCGACTCTGCGCGCTCTGAGCTGTGTGCGATGAACTTGCGTCCCAGTGGCGAGAGGTACACATCCAGGAGGTCGCCGCCCATGTCCGCTGCGTACTCCTCCGAACCTTCATAGTTGTACTTTTGCATCAGCTTCTCCATAGCGACAAAAGCTGGCTCGTAGTGCTTCAACCCAAACACAAGTCTGGAGTGCTTAACTATGCTCGCCAGGGTCCTGAAGGTTGTGAAGTCACGGTTCACAGTCTCGTCATCCTGGTCGCTCTCCTCGTCCTCTACGCTCTCCTCAACCTCAAACAGGAGCTCGGTGGCGTAAGCTAGTATCAGCGCCTCCAGCTTCGGGCAGTGGACAGAGGTCATTGCCGCCGACAGATGCTTCCCTTGCTGGACGATGAAAAGCGAATTGAGACAGCTGACGAAGTCATCATCCATGGCGGCCAGCTTGTCAGCGTACAGGATAAGGAACATGAACGAGAATGCGTGGAAATCCGGGTTGGAAACGGCCGTAGAGTCGTGCGTCTGGCTGTGAGTTTCCAACCATTTTGCACACTCGATAACGACCGCGTCAGGGAAGGCGCGACGGGAAGCGACGGTCATGCTGAGGATATCCATCAAGTTAAAGACAGCCATCATCTCCATCCACGTAGTCACTTGGCGGATGACCTCCAAGATGTGCTCATCGCTGCCAATTTTGGGACGGAGGGCATCAGGGACAGGCACCGCAGTCAATATCGTACTCACGTCGGGGAGGACACGGTGCAGGACAGGCTCCAGCAGCGGCGCGACGCCAACGTTAGTGATCTTACGCATGAACGGCAGGTCGCCGGACCTGCTCCCAAACTGAAACAAATCCACAGAATTCAGACGTGCATCCAAATCGCCGTCCATAGCTTTCTCCTGCGCAGCGACTTCAGCAGCGAACAGACGCAAAGCTTCGTTGCCGAGACGGCTGAACTCGGCAATGCCTGCTGCGAGTGCGGACTTGTAGGCATCCATCTTATCGCGCGCATCACAACTGAACTTAATAGCGCGCTCCTTAGCTTTCTCTACCAGCTGGCCCTGTAACATAGCATATCCAAGAAGGGTGGCCACTTCCTCGGGCTCTTCCACACAGGCAGCGTCGGCAAGGCGCACGCGCTTCTTGCTGGTGCGATCGAGTTGGCTTGGGAGAGCCGGCAGAGGCGCGCGACGCTTGATAGCGCCAGGGACAGCGCAGTACGGGCACCGGGCTTCTTCTTCTTCGTCGGCCATGTCGTAAGCGACGAAACACTTGGCACAGAGGACATGGCCGCAGTGGGTGTATGCCAGGTCATCGACAGACAGGCAAGCAACGCAGAGTGTGGCCGTAGACACAATGGCAGCAGAGGAGGAAGAGGAAGTGGAGCGCATCATTTTGGCAAGGGTAGGCTTGGTAAATTTTTTGTGAGCCATCTTTCAGAAACCTTTTTCCAAGTAGGGTACTTGGGTACGAGAATATAAAGAAGCCTTGCATTTTCTTGGAATTATTGCCCAAAATGTACTAGGGTGGGCATAAAACATCAATCATTCATTTTCAACGTCGCAATATTACAATTTGGACTTAGGCGTCCACGTCGCTGGCGTCAATGTCACTGTCGTTATCCGCTTGGGCCACTTCTTCCCCATCAGCCTCTTCTTCCCCATCAGTCTCATCTTCCCCATCAGTCTCATCTTCCCCATCAGTCTCTTCTTCCCCATCAGTCGCTTCTTCTTCCCATTCGTCATCGTTGTTTACATGGCGTCCCACAATCAAGCGAATTTCCGCGGGTGTCTTCAGCTCAGTGCCTGTAACTCCCAGCACGTGGTTCATCAGCAATGCGCACACTTGGTGGGCGACCGTGTTGCTCATCCAATCCATAGACAGGTCCAGGTAGTGCTGCAAGAAGACCAGCGGCTGGTGAATGCCAGCGTACACGGACGCTTTCCCATCGCGCAGCAGTGCAGCATTGAGGACATCAGAGCCTGACATTAAATGGACGAGGTCAAACAGCCTGGTGTGCAGCCCGGTCGTCAGATTGACGGAGTACATATCCTGCACAAACAGGCATCCGATGATGGCGTTCAGCCTGCTCAGGGCTGCAAGAGCCCGGACCTCGGACGTGTTGATAAGCGCAACACCCAGCGGGGAGAGGTACACGCTCACAAGGCCCAGACACTTATCGCCGACGTACTGAGCGTACTCGTCATGATCATACTTCACAAACAGCTTCTCCAAGGTCCCAAAAGCCGCATCGTTGTACGACTCAATGGCGTGCTCCACTCGGGAGGCCGTCATGATGTTCACCAGGCAATCGAACGACAGAGAGGCATCGTCGCCGTCATCATCAGTATCCACATCGTCTGCTTCCTCATCTCCGTCTTCGACATCGATGAAAAGGTACTGCTGCGCGTACCGCAAGACCAGCTCCTCCACTTTGGAAGCATGTACAGATGTCAGAGCGATGGACAGGAACTCGCCCTTTTGCAGGCGCAGCGTAGATTCGGGGCTGCAGATGGGGTAATCATCGGGATTCTCAGAAAACTTGGCGTACAGGATCAAGAACGCCAGAGAGTACGCGTAGAAGTCCGCGTTGCCAAACAGTGTCCACTCGTCCCCGGCATCCTTAATGAGGTTGCGCAGACACCAGTAACCGGCTCGCGCTACATCGTCGCCAAACGCCCAAGGCTGCTCCATGGGCATAGTAGTGAGGTCCATCAAATTGTAGACAGCCATCATTCCCTCCCACGTCTTCACTCGGCCAATGACCTCCAACAAGTGCTCATCGTTGCCGCAAATGAGCGGGATAGCAGCGGCAATGGGAGCTACTGTCAGCAAGGTGTCCACGACAGGCAGCTTAGGCATGGCAGGCAAACCAATGGGCGGCACGCCTACGTTCGTAAGACGGTGCATGAAGGGCATGTCTCCGGACCTGCGCCCCATGTCGAACAGATCGGCAGAGTTCATACGCGCTTGAACATCGCCTTCCATAGCTTTCTCCTGAAGAGCAACAGCGTCAGCGAACTGGCGCGCGGCGCTGTCGCCCAAACGGGCCAGCTTAGCAACAGCCTCGGCCACCAAAGACTTGAAGGCGGCGAGCTGAGCCTGGGCATCGGCAGAGTAACCGGAAGAGTACTCGGCGGTAGCAGCTGCCAGCGAGCGCTGCAGGGCCGCAGCATCGCGAAGGAGGTCCATCTCAATAGAATGCTCCGGCAGGGCCGCGCCTACGCGAACGCGCTTGCGGCTAGGCCCGGCGGCACTTCCATCCTCATCCTCAGAGTTGCAGAGGATAGCAGGAAGGGGCACGCGCTTGTCATTCACGCCAGGGTGGCTGCAAAGGGGGCAGCGGCCCTGGTCGTCGGGACAGCCCATGTCCCGGGATTCAAAACACGGCCCGCAGAGGACATGGCCGCAGTGAGTAGCTGCCAGGTCTTCAGCAGACAAACAACCAATGCACATGGTGACGCTCGATACACACGCAGCGGCAGAGGAGGAGGAACCAGAGGACATCATTTTGGTAAGGGTAGGCGTGGTAAATTTTTGTGAGCTTTCTTGAAAACCCTTTTTCTTGGTATGGTATTTTGGGTACGAGTATGCTTGGACAGGGAGCGTTTCATTTGCATTCAAAAAGGGGGGTGGGGTATGTGTGCGTTTACAAGTCAGTGGCGGTATCGACCCAGTCGTCCTCATCGAAATAGCGTCCAACCATTTGGCGGATATCGGCCGGCGTCTTTGTCTCGGCATCAGTCGCGGTGAGGAGGAGGACGTCCAGGAGGCGGAGGGCAACCAGGTGCGCGTTGCTGCCTGCCAGCCTTTCCATCGTCAGGTTGAGGTAATGCTGTAGTAGGATGTCCGGCACCAATACGGCGGCGTAGACAGATGCCTGGTCAGGGCGTAGACGCGTCCTCATCGCGGCGGACAGTGAGAGGAGGTGGTACACCTCAAACAGCTTGGTGCCGAGGGAAAGCTTGAGGCTCACTGTGTAATGGGCGGCGATGGTGGTGATGTGTGCCATGTGTGCCAGACACTCCAGGGCAGCTTCAGCGCGGTCGGCACATGTGCTGATCCAGATCTGACCCGCTGGAGAGAGGTACACATCAAGCAGGCCGGCGCACATGTCCTGGGTGTAGAAAAAGTACTCGTCCAAGACGTAATTATTAAATACTCTTTCCATGGTGGAAATAGCAGGCCCGTACACCTCCACTGTGTGCTCCACACCGGAGGCCAACACGATGCGCAGCAAGCACTCAAACCGGGTGAAGTTGATATCAGCTACGGCAGGGTCGTCCTCCTCTTCCTCATCCTCATCTGCCTCCTCATCTTCCACGGGCAGAAACAGCACACGCTGACAGTAGGCCAACACCAGCTCCTCCAATCTGGGGCGGTAGGGGGAATTCAGAGCGATGCTGCAATGCGAACCACGGTGAAGGAGGAAGCTGTCAACTGGGCTGCAGCTGGCGAGGTCACCCCTGGCAGTCAGGGTGTCGGATGCGTACAGGATCATGAACGCGAGGGAGTACGCGTGGAAGTCCGTAGTGCTGTAAGCTTCGGCATCCCTCAAAGAAGACAAAAATGTGAAGCACTGAATGACATTGCCTTCGGACAGGGGCCTTGGCTGCTGCAAGGGCATGTCGCTGATGCCAATGAGGTTGAAAATGGCCATCATTCCAATGGCCGAGCTGACAGAGTTCACCAGGCGCGTCAGGTGCTCGTCACTGCCGTGCTGGAATGCAGCAAGAGCCAATGCTGGGTCCAGAATCAGCATCGTCTTAACAGACGGCAGGTCGGCGACGATTGGGCAGTACAACGGCTCCACACCAACCTTGCACATGTGGTCAATGAACTTCTCATCGCCCGATGTCATGGCGCACTCAAACACAAGAGCGGAGTGCTTGCGAGAGTCAATGTCACCATCCAAAGCTTTCTCCTGCACCCTGGCAGCCGCTAAGAAGGCGAGCCTCACGTCGGCGGCGCGACGACGCAGCTCCAGCAAGGACGCCTCCACTTCCGCGTCAAAGGCAGACACGGCTACAACAACTTCCGCACTGTAGAGGAGAGCGTGCTTGGCAAGGGCCTCGGACGCGTGTCGTTGCTTGGAAGAGCACTGCCGGAGGATGCGGTACTCCTTGGAGTAGGGGCCCAGGCGTGCGCGCTTCACCGCGGCGGAGCCATCATCCTCAGGATCATCAATAGGAGTCAAGGAAGGCATGGGGGCGAGCCTGCGGAAGGCGTCGGGGCAGGAACAGTGGGGGCAGCGGTCGCCGTCGTCCGCCATTCCGTACGAGACGATGCACTTGCCGCACAGGAGGTGACCACAGACAGTCGCTGACAGATCAACGACATCATGGCAATTTGGGCATGGGGCAGCAGCAGCAGCAGACGCGGCAGGGGACGAAGCTGAGGAGGACATCATTTTGGTATGGGGCGGGCGTGAAATATTTTTTGTGACGATTCTTTGGAAAACTATTTTGCAAGTAGGGTATTCGTATGTATGTCTGGTTATTTTTGTGTATTATGTATCTAATTTATTTCCCTGTCATTGCTGCAGTTATTATAGCACGATTGTAAACAAGAGGTGCTATTTTTGACAAGTAATATTAAGGGGCAGGGGAAGGGTGAGCAGCAGCCAGGTTCGTGATGTGCCCCTTGGCAGCGTTGGTTGAAGTGCAGGCGTCCAGTTTCTGTAAGACATCCTGCTTGCACATGGGACACGTGCCGTGTCCGGTTTGGAACCAGGAGGTGATGCACGACACGTGGAAGGCATGGAAGCACGGCATGTAAACCATGTCCTCATCGTCACAGTTCATGCACACAGGACACTCGTTCGCTCTTGCTGGAAGTGCTGACGCCTTGAAAGTGTCCATAGCGCACATGGCGGCGAGCAGAGTTTGAACGGGGCGCAATTCCGGGACGAGGTCGGGGGCAATCCTCAACAGGAGACACTCGGCGTTGGTCGCCAATTCGCGCAGCCTTATGCTGCCGTGAGAGAGACGCAGCACGGCGGGCACCAGGCCAGGGTAGCGGATTGGCAGTGATGCAGCAAAAGGGTCGTCGTCCGTGCACAAATATAACAGGGAACTGACCGCAGCAAAGTACGACTGCTTTGACGGCTTGGAGTAATCCAGAAGGATGGCGCACATCGTTTCGACACAATTCAACGCAAGAAACAGCGGTCTGGTCGCCGGGCACGACAGCAAGGAATGGACAGTCAATAACGCCTGCTCTTGCACGTACACCGTCTTGCTGGATGCAAATTGCAGAATGGGTGCCAACAACCCGTGGGCAGCATATAACAGTTGAACCTCAGGCTGTTTGGAGGAGGTGATGCGAACGATAACCACTGCAGCACCTTGGATGTTAACGGAAGGATGGGCGAGCCACTGAATCATTAGTTTAGGAAAGCCGACGATGGCACGCAAGCGCTGCATGTTAACAGGGGAGTGAAGACACACGGCCATGGACACCAGCAGGAACCTCTCCAGATGCAAGACCGTCTTTTTGGAGGCAAGGGGAAGGGCAGCGAGGATGGGACCAATTGCTGCCGCTTCAAAGTAACATCGGTTCTCCGTGTTGTCCAAACACAGGCTGTACACGGCAGTGGCGGCGAACAGCTGCACAGGCTCGTACTCGGCGTCAAGGGCGGAGACAACATACTGCAGTATAGCACCGTCACGGTACGTGCGGGCCTCATCCTGTGCGGCCTTCTGATGGCTGAGGGCGCACAAGACAACCAGAGCGGACAACCGCTTCTTCAGGCAAGTGTCGGCGGAGGTTAACATGTCCCCCAAGACAGACACGGCATGCAGGTCGACGAACATGCGCTGGCGGGGTGCGCAGTCCGAGTCCTTGCACTGGCGGGGTAGAACGTTCAAACACAGTGTCCGCATGGCCCACAGCGACAGGGTCTGCGAGAACCTGTCCTTGCCGGTAGCGACATGCAGTAAATTAGCAGCCAGAGAAGGGTTGCACGCTTTGGCGGCAACAGCTGGCATGTGCAACGTAGCTTTATGAAGGAGCCAGGAAGCAGCCGCCTGCGTGAGATGAACAGGGGACAGCAGCAGCGCAGACGCGGCGGCCAAAGTACCAGAGTCATGCATCAGAACCTGCATTCTTTGGTTCTTCATGCACAGAGCAGACAGGGCCCACATGGCACCACCGGATACGGTGTCCAAGACAGGGGAGGCATGACCCACGCCCTCAGCTACCAAAGAGCACAGCTTGGCGACGAGGTCCGTATTGGCAGACAGGAAGAGGATACCGGCTTCGTTGTGGACAGCCAGTGAAACCAAAAGACGGCAGGCGGCATCAACCACGCTGGAAGAGCATGCGTGGAGGATGAGGGAGACGACCGTTGCCAGGAGAGGAGAGGCGAGCACCTGATCCTGCGCGCCACCACCCAGAGTAGTGATCAATTGCTGCAGGTTACCAAGGGCAGCCAGCTGGCAGTCCACGTGGACACTGGCGAGGCCGGAGGCAATCTCCACCACGTCAGTCTCCGGAATGGTCTTGGACATGTCGCGGGTCCATGAATACACGAGCAGGAAGTCCATTTCAACCAGTTTTAGGTCAATGTAGGGACGCACGGGAAGAGGGGCAGCAACAGCAGCGGACGGAGCACTATCTTCACACGAAATAGCGGTAAGCGCAGAGTGCTCATGGAAGGCAATAGCGGAAGAGACCGCCGGCTCGTCTGTACTTGCATTTACTAATGCTAATCGCTTTTCCGAAGCAGGAACAGGAGTTGCATCACGGACGCGCTTCAAATTGGACATGGTCGTAAAAGAGGGTAAACGTGTGGCCAGGGAAACTTTTGCCTTGTACATTTTGTGTGAAACCCTGACTGCTCTTATAGCGTTTCAGTATCGTTAGCGTTTCAGTATCGTTAGCGTTTCAGTATCTTGGTGCATGAATAAAAATACAATGAGGCGCGTTAATTCGTGTGCATTTTATTGACGGAACACAGAAGATGGGGTACAATTTAATCACGCCCGCGCTTCCTGCTGGCCGAGAAGTGAGAATCCAGGCTCGATTTCACATCCGCAACTGGGACGCGATTCAGACGGACGACCATATTGACGTAGCGATCTCCGCTCAGTTCAACGGCAGAGATTTCCATGCTCTTGTATCCAACAGCCTTCTGCTGTCGGACGCCAGTACGGATAGGCACCACCGCCTGCTCCTGGTCCTCATCTTCGTCGTCAGAGTCCAGGTTGATGATCACAGGGGCAGCAGGGGCAGGGGCCGCTACGATCACAGGGACGACAGGGGCAGGGGCCGCTACGATCACAGGGACGACAGGGGCAGGGGCCGCTACGATCACAGGGACGACAGGGGC
>Ga0105055_10008213_pt1 | contig 13642 bp, 9 predicted proteins | sample BON03_FD_78090 | JGI IMG/M metagenome (GOLD analysis project Ga0105055, IMG submission 78090) | Freshwater microbial communities from Lake Bonney liftoff mats and glacier meltwater in Antarctica - BON-03 | ecosystem: Environmental > Aquatic > Freshwater > Ice > Glacier meltwater | place: Lake...
CCCAGGCGGGACCACGCCACGCCGCGAAGGGCGGTGGCGTCGGCCTTGGCCAGCTCGCGCGCCGTCTCGCGGTCCTCGCGCACCAGGTAGAGCGGCCAGCTTTGGGGGGCGCTGGCGGCGGGTCCGGCGGCGGCGGCGGCGGCGGCGGCGGAGGCGGGGCCGGCGGTTGGCGGCGCTGGGGCGGACGCCACGGCCACCGCGTGAACGACCCACTCCATAGGCAGCGCGTCCTTGCGCGTGGCTTTCGCGGGGCGCGCGCAGAGGCCGAAAGCGATGACGGGCCGCTGCCCTGGCCCTGTCGTCGTGGTGGGTTGTTGTTGCTGTTCTTGCTGCCCGCCGGCGCCGCCGCTTCCGCCGCCGCCGTTGCTCGGCCCAAACGCATCGCGAACGGCGCCGTCGACGGCTGAGCGCGCCTGCGCCTTGCTCGCCCACGCAAGCTCGGAGAACTGACCGCCCTCCTGGCCGCGCGCGACCAGCAGCGCCGTGAGGGAAGGGTTTTGGCCAGCGGGTGGTGGTGGGTTGGGCGGCGGCGGTTGGGTGGGGGGCGGCAGCGGCGGCGGCGGCGGCGGCGGCATGGTCGAGGCGTGCAGCGACAAAATCGCGGATGACAGCGGCAGCAGCAAAAGCTGCGGGAGGTGTTGCTGCTGCGACATCGTGGTTGATTGTTCGACGGACGATGCGTGTTGCAATTGGAATGATCACCGACGGGTGCGCCGGTTGCCCTCGTTTTGTTCAAGCTGCCTTTTCCCCCTCTGCGGGCGCTGCCGTTGCTGCCGCCGCGCCCGCCGACGGCGCCGCCGCCACCGGCGCCGTCTCATCCTGCTTGAGCGCCTCTGCCGCGACCCCTGGTGGTGCGGCTGCCGCCGCAGGCGTTTCAGCCGCTGCTGCTGCCGCTGCTACCTCTGCTGCCACTGCTACTTCTGCCGCCGCCTCCGCTCCTGTTGCCGCCCCCGCCTCCGTTGCCGCCCCCGTTGCCGCCGCCGCGCCCGTTGCCGCCGTTGCCCTCTCTGTACCCTCCATTGGCACCGCCTCCCCAGGGGCCTGGCCCGCCGGCGCGGCAGGCTCCACGGCCGCGGTGGTCTCCATCGGCGCTGGCTCGGCTGCTGCTGCTGCTGCTGCTGCTGCTGGCGCGGCTGGTGCTGCCGCCGCCGCCGCTGGTGCCGCTGGTGCCGCCGCCGCCGCCGCCGCCCCGGCCGCCTCCGTCGCCCCGGGCTTGTTGTACGGCTTGTTGCGCGGATCCTTCACGGGCACCAGGTGCGGGTTCCGCGGCCGGTAGTTGGTCGCCGTGCGCTCGTTGGTCCGCACCCACTTTGGCAGCATCAGCGGCTCGCCGCCCGGCGCCACGTTGGCCGCCACGAGCATCGTCGCCGGCGCGGCGGCGGGCACGCGGTCGCGGCGCCACTTGCGCACGCGCCCCTCGGCCGGGAACGCCGAGGGCAGGTGCTGCTTGGGGGGCATGCTGGGGCGGGGATGTGTGTAGGGACGTTTGGTCGAGTGGCGCCGTCACTGCCTTTTGTGGGTCTGTTTGGGGCGTGCGCGCGCGAGAGAGGGAGGGCGATGTCACTGTGCTCTTGCGCGTGTGGTTGTTTCGTCGTAAGAGAGAGAGGGCGAAGGGAAGCGACGACTATCTGCTCACACGCTCACGTCGGGCGTGCGTCTGGGAGCGAGAGAGAGAAACCTCCACCTGTTGAAGCGAAAGCGGCGAAGGCGCCGCGCGCACCGCTCCGCCGACCTGTGTTTTCGCGCGCGGGCCGATCGATCGGCCAAGCCCCGGGACTCATCCCGCCCGCACCACGCCATCCCCCCAGATACTCTCACTCGTCGCCAATTCAATCACGACTCGCACTTGCTCTGTCCAATATTCTCCGCGGGCGACTTGAAACAAAATTCGATTCCCTCCTTGCCTCCTCCAATATTTCCTCCTGCCCGCAGCAGCAGCGATGAAGGGGGACCGCGACCTCGAGGAGGGCTTCGCGCGATCCCTGAGCCTCTACTGGGATTGGCGGACGCAGCGCCTCTTCTCCGCCGAGAACGCCCGAGGCGGCGGCGCCGCCGCGGCCGCGTCGCCCTCATCGGCCACCCACGAGCGGCAAAACCAGCACGCGCCGCACGCGCGCGGCCGCTTCCAGGACGACACGCAGGCGCTGCTGTGCGAGCACTGGCTCGAGATGGCCGACGCCAAGCACCGCTACGGCTCCAACCTGCGGCCTTACTACGACCACTGGCGGCGGCGAGACGCGGTGGCCGACAGGGAGGGCCGCGAGGCGGGCGAGGCGGGCGAGGCGGGCGCCTCCCCGCCGCAGCTGCCGCCACCGCCGCCGTCGTCGTCGCCGCCGGACGCCGACGACATCTTTGAGAGCGACGCCGAGCGGGACGCGGCCGCGCGCCGCTTCTTCGAGTGGCTCGACGGCACGTCCGAGGGCCTGGCGCTCGACCTCGGGAGCGGGGAGAGCGCCGGGCCCGGCGCCGCCGACGCGGCAGCCAACGCGGCCGCCGGTGCCGCCGCCAACACCGCCGCCGCCGGTGCCGCCGCCGCCGCCGGTGCCGCCGCCAAGGCGGGCCCGTCGCGCGCCAAGCTCGAGCGCGAGCGCGTCCGCTACCTGACGGAGGCGGAGCGCGCGGCCTTGGAGGTCGGCGTCGACGCCCGCACGGGCCGCCTCGTGTACAGGCAGTCGGGCGCCCCTGTTCACACGCGCGAGCGCGCCGGAGGGCGCGAGGAGGGGGCGGCCGTCGTCAGCGGCGGCGGCGCTCCGGGCGGCGGCGGAGGCGGCGGCGGCGGCGACCCCCCGCTCAACAACAAGCCGTGCAAGTGGATCTGGGTGCTCGACCGCCGCGGTCCGCGCCTGTACGTCCACGCCAAGCGCCGGGGCACCTTCCACCACTCGTCCTTCCTGGAGGGCGCTCCCGCGCTGTCCGCCGGAGGCCTCGAGGCGGACGAGGGCCTCGTGCTGCGGCTGACGGCCGACTCGGGGCACTACCGCCCGTCGCTGGACAACTTCATGTCGACCGTGAGCCTGCTGCGCGACTGGGGGGCGGACCTCAGCGGCGCGGTGCTCAGCGCCAAGCACCTGCCGCTGCCGCCGCTGGCGACGACGACGGTGGCGGCGGCGGTGGCGGCAGCGGCGACGGCGCCGACGGCCTCCGCGACAGCGGCGGCGGCGGCCACGGCGCCGCTGCCCGCGCCGGCCCGGCTGCGGTCGCTCGGCGCCACGGTGGCGTTCGCCAACTCGGTCATGATCGAGAGCGCGGTGGAGGCGGCGCTCGCGGCGGAACGGGCGGCCAAGAGATCCGGCGCTGGATTGTGACGCGACGCCGACGCGAGGCCGCTTTTTCGACAAATGCTCTCTCTTCAGGCGCTTGAACACACACGTCCTCTAATATCCTTTGCTTGTACATCAAACTTATACACACACTCAGCAGCAGCTCACCAACTCTCTCTTTCCCACGCACCAAACCAAGGCGTGTCAGAGCGCGCTCTCCCAGCTCTCCCTTCGTCTGTCCCCGCGCCGCGCCCCAAGAGTAGCGGGGCCGGGCGTGCGCGCGCGCCGACAATCACTGCAGCGTCACACCCGCAGCAGCAGCCATGGCGCGCAACCAGGAGAAGGCGCAGGCCATGCTGAACCGCTTCCTCGTGGACCAGAAGGGCCAGCCGGCGACCAAGGCCAAGCGCCCGCACCTCGCGTCCGAGTGCGCCGACCTCAACGAGGCCGACCGGTGGCGCCAGCAAATCCTGCGCGACATCGGGCGCAAGGTCATGGAGATCCAGAACGCGTCGCTGGGCGAGCACCGGTGCGTTTCTCGGGTCTTTCTTGCGCGTCCGCCAACGCTGGGCGTCGCGCGCGTTTTGGAGGGATGACGCTCACCCCCCTTTCAAACACGAACACAAAACAAAAACAAAAGCATCCGCGACCTCAACGACGAGATCAACAAGCTCATCCGCGAGAAGGGCCACTGGGAGCGCCGCATCGTCGAGCTGGGCGGGCCCGACTACGCCAAGGGCGCCCCCAAGGTGACGGCCGACGACGACGGCGACGGCGCAGGCGGCGACGGCGGTGCGGCGACGACGACGGGCGGCGGCGGCGGGTACCGATACTTTGGCGCCGCCAAGCAGCTGCCCGGCGTGAAAGAGCTGTTCGAGCGGCCCGCCGCGCGCTCCACCGCCCGCCGCACCCGCGCCCAGCTCGCCAAGGGCATCGGCCCCGACTACTACGGCTTCCGCGACGAGGAGGACGGCGTGCTCTTGCGGCTGGAGCGGGCGGCGGAGCGGGGCGCCTACGGCGCGGCGCTCCAGCGGGCGTGGGAGGCCGGGCAGGGGGGGCAGCAGCAGCAGAAGCGGGCGCGGGAGGAGGCGGACGCGGCGGCAGCGGGAGGGGGGCGGGCGGGCGGGGAAGGGGGGGCGGCGGCGGCAGCGGCGGACGGCGGCGGCGAGGAAGGCGGCGGCGGGTCGTTTGCTGCCTTTGTGCCGCTGCCAGACAGGGCGGCGATCGAGCGCGCGGTGGTGGCCAAGAAGAAGCGCGAGCTGCTGGCGCGGTACGCGACGGACGGAGCGCTGGCGCAGCAGGCGGAGACGGCGTCCATGCTGTTGAATCAAAAGTGACGACGGCTGCTGGGTAAAAAACAATCGAATTTCTTCACCGCACGAGCGGCGGCGACGACGACGACGCGTGCTGGGCGATCGATCGCGATCTCCCCGCGACGGCGTTTGTCCTTTCGCGGCAACGGTCACTGTCGATATTCACTCACTCACTACGGGTCATATCCAACCGCCCTATCAAGCGACACACAGACGGAGTCTGAACCCTCCAAGCGCGTCCCAAAAGCACAAAAGAAAGAGAGAGAGAGAGAGAAAAAAAAGGGGACGATCACTCGCCAATCATGCGCGCGTCCCCCCTCCTGCAGCGCCTGCTGCACCTGCGCCGATCCCTGGCAGCATCAGCATCAGAATCCGCCCACCACCAAACGCGCGCCTTTGCCGCGGCAGCAGGATGCGGCGGTGCCGGCGCCGGCGCAACCAGCAGCGCGCCAAAGGCGCCGGCGGCGCCGCCGCGCCTCAACGGCCTGCGCGACGTCCAGGCGATCGTTGCCGTCGCGTCTGGCAAGGGCGGCGTGGGCAAGTCGACGGTCGCGGCCAACCTGGCGGCGGCGCTGGCGGGGACGCACGGCCTGCGCGTGGGCCTGCTCGACGCGGACATCCACGGCCCCTCGGTGCCGACGATGATGAACCTGAGCGGCAAGCCGGCGCTCCAACAACAAGGGGAGGAGGAGGAGGAGGAGCGGGGGGCGGCGGCGCGCGAGGGCGGCGGCGCCTCGTCCCGCCGCCGAGCGGCCAACGCTCCGCAGGCGCCGCGCCAGCCCCTGATGCTCCCGCTGGTCAACCACGGCGTGCGCTGCATGTCCATGGGCTTCTTCACCGAGGGCGACGCGCCCGTGGTGTGGCGCGGGCCTATCGTCTCGTCGGCCATCGACCGCTTCCTCCACGGCACGGCCTGGGGCGCGCTCGACCTGCTCTTGGTCGACATGCCCCCCGGCACGGGCGACGCCCAGATCAGCCTCGGCCAGCGGCTGCCGCTCGACGGCGCCATTGTCGTGACGACGCCCCAGGACGTCGCCTTGTTGGACGCGAGGCGGGGGGCGCGCATGTTCCAGAAGGTGCGCGTGCCGCTGCTCGGGATCGTGGCCAACATGGCGTCCTTTGCGTGCGGGGCTTGCGGGCGCGCAGAGGACGTGTTTGGCTCGGCCGAGGGGGTGGACCGGGCGGCCCGCGAGCTGGGGTGCCCCGTCCTGGGGCGCGTGCCGCTCGAGGGCGCGGTCAGCGAGCAGGCCGACGCCGGCGCGCCCGTGGTCGTGAGCAGGCCCGCGAGCAAGGCGGCCGCGGCGTTCGCGGCGATCGCGGCGCGCGTGGCCGAGGACTTGGGGCTGCTGGGGGGCGCCGAGGGGAGCGGGAAGAGGCGGAAGGGACCCGGCGCGGCGGGGCTCAAGATCACGATGGCGGACTGACGGACTGACGGACTGACACGGACCGAGATTTTCAAAAAACCAAACCATAATCATCGTCGTTTGGGATCCGTCGCCCCGCCCTCACGCTCCCTCTGCTGCAGCGGCGCCAGGCCGTCCGTGGGAATGCCCAGCGCGCGAAACCGCTCGTCCAGGGACGGCTCCGTGCTGCGCTCGAGCAGGGGGACGTGCTGCCGCCGCGCCGCGTTGTCCGCGTTGTCGTCGCCGCCGCCTCCTCCTCCTGCGTCCGCCGCCGGCGCCGGATGCCCGGCCCTCGCGGCGTTGCGCCGCACGCGCTCGAGCATGGCGCCGGCCATCGCCGCGCCCACCAGGTGCGACTGCAGCAGCGCGCCGAGCGACGCCTCGGCCGCCTGCACGGCGCGCGCGCTGCGGTGCCAGCGGATCTTGCCGCACGCCGCCGCCGCCGCGCGCGCGGGGTGGGGGGCGCCCCCCGCCGCCGCCGCCGCCGCCGCCGCCGCCGCCGCCCCTCGCCGCCCCTGTCCCTCATCGCCGCCACCGCCATCATCATCATCATCATCATCGCCTGCGTCGCCGCCGTACCCGCACGCGTACAGCAGCAGCGGCTGCTCGGGCGCCAGCGCGTACTGCGGCTTGCGCGGGTGCGCGCGCGAGTCGAGCAGCCGCCGCACGACGTCGGGCCGCTCGAGCCCGCGCCCGACCATCAGCAGCACGGCCGCGACGCAGCGCACCTGGTGGTACAGGAAGGCCGTGCCGCGGATGCGGAGGGCAAAGGTCTGGACGGCTTGCTGCTGCCGCGGCTGGGCGGGGGAGGCGCCGCTGGCGGCGCCGGCGAAGGCGGGCGCGTAGGCGGCGCCGGCGGGCAGCACCCGCGCCGAGATGACACGCCGCACAAAGTGCTTGACGTGCCCGGACGCGTCGAGCTTGCAGAACGAGCGAAAGTCGTGCTCGCCCACCAGGTGCCGCGCGGCCTCGTCCATGGCCGCCACGTCGAGCGGCGCGGCCGCGCCGACGGCGGCGGCGGCGGCGCCCGCCGACGCGCGCGCGCCGGCGTTTCCGCCTCGGCTCGCTGCCGCCGCGCCGGTGCTGCTGCCGCGATCGAGGGCGCCCGCGCCCGGCACGTAGGGCGACGCGAAGAAGTAGAGGTATTCGCGGTACGAGGCGGAGAAGCGCGCGTCAAACTCGACGGGAGGGGCGAGGGCAGCAGGGGCCGCCGGCGCGTCGTGCGCCTCCTCCTGTTCCTCCTTCGGGGCTGGCTCGGCGGCGGCAGCCGCAGCGCCCGCAGCAGCCCCGGCGGGCGCCGGCGCGTGCGGCCGTGGCAGCAGCATCTCGGGCGGGTCGGCCCACCCGAGCACGCGCACGTCGGGCGGGAGCGCGCGGTTGAGCGCGGCGGCGTAGTCGATCTCCTCCTCGGGCGGCGGCAACAGGTGCCGCGGCGTCAGTGCCAGCGGCGCCGTGGCCGCGCCGAGCGCCGTCCGCGGTTGCCAGGCTGCTGCCGCCGCCGCCGCCGCCGCCGCCGCTTCTGCCTCTGCCTCGTCCCCCTCTTCCCCACCCGCCGCCGCCGCCACCGCCGCCGCCGCCGCCGCCGCCGCCGGCCCGCGCGACCGCAGCGACAGCGCCACCACCTGCCCCAGCGCGCTCACGCCGCGGTCCGTGCGGCCGCAGCGCGAGTAGCCGAGCGCGCGCGCGGGGTCGGCGCCGGGCGGCGCCAGGCACACGCGCCGCAGGGCCGAGAACAGCGCGCCCTCGACCGTGCCGTCGTCGTCGCCGTCGTTGGCGGCGCCCAAGGAAGCGGCGGTGGCGGCGCGCGAGGCGCCGCTCGGCCCTGCAGCTCTGCCGCCTTCGCCTTCTCCTTCTCCTTCTCCCGCCGCCGCCGCCGCCGCTGCCGCCTCCGCCGCCGCCGCGCGCTTGGCCTCGCCAGGCGTCTGGCGGGCAAACCCCCGGTAGCGCCCGCCCACGTACGCGACCTCGAGCAGCACGCGGCGCGCGCCGTACTTGCGCGCGTCGTACGCCCGGGCGCCCTTGCCCTCCTTCTTGCGCGTTTGCTGCTCTCGGGGCGGCGGCTGCGCGGGTGATTCGTGCCGCTGCTGCCGCTCCTCTTGCGACCGCGCCCGCTCGGCTCGCGCGTCCTCCTCCCCTGCCGCCGCCGCCGCCGCCGCCGCCTCGCCCTCCGCTCCTCCTGCTGCTCCTCCTTGCACCAGGCGCTCCAGGCGCTGCCGCGCCGCGACGTCCGAGCCGTCTGGCGTCGGCTGCTGCTGCGGCTGCTGCTGCTGCTGGTGCTGCTGCTGCTGGTGCTCCGCCAGCGCGCGCAGCTGGGCACAGATGGCGGACAGGGCCGGGCCGGGGCCGTCCGCGCCCGCCCCGCTCTCCGCCGCCGCCGCCGCCTCGTTGGCGAGCGCGCGCAGCCTGCGCGCCAGCCCCCCAAGGTGCGCCTGCCGCTGCTGCCGGGCGCCGTCCGATGCCGACGGCGTCGTTGATGTTGCCGTCGCGGTCATCGCGAAGGGAGACCAGAGCGCGCGGGCGGAAGGAGGTGCAGGAGCGAGGGATGGGGAGCGGGACAAGGAGAGGAGCAATCGAAGCATGAGGGGGCGCGCGCGAGAGGCTCGCACACTGAGCGTGGGTGTGGTCTGCACGCACTAGTACAGGTGGTATGTTGGGGTTGCGATGATTGTTGTTCTTGAGCGGGGACACACGCCGACGGGAACGTCGGAGTTGCGCTAAAAAAAAAGGCCGACGCTCCAAATCCCTCCGCGCATAAGCGATCGCCCCCTCGGTCCCCGACCCCCTTGTCGTTGTACAGCACAACAAGCTTCCACATGGTCGTCTCTACCTCTTGATTCGGAAGCTCCTGACGACGTACAAACGCCAAAAAAAAACCTCTCCGAAACGTCGCTGCACCACCCTCCCGTTCCGTCAGGACCGGACGAGACCAGACAGCTCCGACGTGATCCTTTGATCGCGAGCCATCGCACCGGCCATTGCCGAGCGCGCGCCTGCGCGCGCGGGAGGATCGATCCTCGAGCTGTCGGAGAGAGCGTTTTTTTTTTTGAGTCCGCCAGCCATGTGCTTGCGGGGTGGTCCGCCACTTGACCGGCCACCGCCGGCGATGCAGGCGTCATGCCGGCGCATCAGGAGCAGCTGCCTGACGACCGCGAACAAACAACCGACGATGTCGGTCGCCGCGGCCCGTTTCTCGCGGCGACCCGGGGGGGGAGCGGCAACCCGGACGCGCACGACGGCCACCACCCCCACTAGCACCACCACCACCGCCGCCACGACGGAGCAACCGCCCGTGGTGATGATGAGCCCGTCGGCCGCGGCGGCCGCGGCCGTGTCGTGCGGCCGGCAAGCCGCGCCGCCGCCGCCGCAACGGCAGCAGCGGCAGAAGCGGCAGCAACAGCCGCCGCCGACGCAGCCACAACAGCTGCCGCCGCCGCCGCCGCCGTTGCCAGCAGACGCAGGCGCCAACCCGCTCGAACTGCTGCGCCTGGCGCGCGACCCCCCGCACCGCGCCGCGCTCATGCGGCGCGCCGCCCAGGACTGGGCCGGGTGGTCCGGCCCTTCCTGCTACCGCCCGCTGGCCGTCGAGCGGCTGCTGTCGCGCGAGCTCGGGGTGGCGCCGCGCGAGGCCATGCTGCTGGCGGTCGGCAACCCTGACCTGGCGTCGGCCTTCCCGGCGCTGGCGGGCGGTCTGGCCGGCGGCGAGGACGGCGGTGACGGCGAGGACGAGGACGGCGGCGACGGAGACGGCGGGTACGGCGGCCCCTGTCTGGCGCCCGCGCGGCGCGCGCTGCGCGCGCTGCGCGGCGCGGCGCTGTCCGACCAGGAGGCGTGGTACGCGCTCTCGCGCCGGCCCCTGCTGCTGACCGACCCGCCCGCTTTGCGGCGATGGCTCGACCTGCTCGCGCTGTACGAGGCGCGCCCGGCGGACGTCGTGTCCTTCTTCACCCGGGCGCCCGACGCCCTCTTGCGCGAGCCGGAGCGGGCGGCGGCGGCGGCGGCGGCGGACGCAGGGCGGGTGAGGGGACAGGCGCCGCCCACGCTTGCCGAGGCGCACGCCGTCGCCCGTTACCTCGTCGCCGAGCTGCGCATCGACCGCGGGCAGCTCGCCGCGCGCGTGCTCTGCGCGCGGCCCGGCGTGCTGCTGCGCGACGTCGAGCGCGACCTCAGGCCCTTGCAGGCCTTTTGCGAGCGGGTGCTCGGGCTGGCGGGTGCCGGCGCCGACTGGGGGCGCGTCGTCGTGGCGGCGCCCGAACTGCTCGAGGCCGCCAGCGTGGAGCGGCACCTGAGGCCCTTTTTAACGTTTTGCGAGGGGCTGGGCGCCTCGCCCGCGCAGGCCGGGCGCCTGCTCGCCTCGGCGCCGCGCCTGCCGCTCGGCCCGCCGCCCGCCGCCGGCGCCGGCCTCGCGCCCGCCGCCGCCGACGCCGTCGTCGGCCTGACTGACGGGTCGGGCGTCGGGGACGCGTGCCCGGCCGAGGCCGCGCTCGCGCCGGCGCTGCGCGCGCTCGGGCGGCTGGCGGGCGTGCGGATGGGCACAGAGGCCATGCGCCGGCTCGCCGCGGCGCCCGGCGGCCTGGACTGGCTCGCGGGCGGGGGGGCGCCGCCGGGCGCGCAGCTGCGGGCGCTGGCCAGGGGGCTCGGGCCTGGGTGCCGGCGGGAGGATCTCGGCAAATTGGCCGTGGCGTGCCCGGCGGTGCTGTCGCAGCGGCCGGACGACCTGCTGCGGCGCGCGGGGTGGCTCCGGCTGGCAGCATCGGCAGAAGAGGGCTCGGCCGGCGGCGGCGCTGGCGACGAGAAAGTGGCTGCCGCCGCCGCCGCCCTGCGCCTCGCGCTCGCGCACCCGCACGTCCTGGCGGCGCCCCTGCGCCATCTGACCGCGCCGCGCTTCGCCTTTGCGCGCGCGGCGGAGCGCGCCGACGCCGGCGCGCTGGCGCCAGCCGCCGCCCGCGCGGCCGGCCGGGCGGCGGCGCAGGCGGCGCTCGAGGGCGAGGCCAGGGCGGCGGAGGGGCGGGAGCAGGACGAGGAGGAGGAGGACCGCGACGACACGGGAGACCCCGCCGCCGGCCATCCCGCCCCCGTCCTTCTCGTGTCCTCCTCCTCGCACTCCTGCTCGCCCCCGCTCCCCGACCTCACGGCGCTCGTGGCCCCGGCGCTCGACGACGACGCTGCCTGGCTCGCCGATCTGGCGGCTTCGGCGGCGGCGATTCGCGCGCCGCCATCCTCCTCCGCCCCGGCCTGCGGGGCCGCCTCCGCCTCCGCCTTCCGCGCCTACCGCGCCGAGTTCGACCGCGGGTACGCGGCGCGCATCGCCGAGGCCGCGACCGCCGAGCTGCGCGCGCTGGGCATCCTCGCCGTCGCCGATCGCTGAGGCGCTGCGATGCGCGCGGCGCTCGATCGTGGCGCGCGGAATCCCGATTCCTTTCTTCCTCGCCGCCACCGGGTAAATGCCTTGCTGCTGTGAGGCGCTGCGACCTGCGCGGCGCTCAATCGTGGCGCGAGCAACCACACGCTTGCTCTCTCCCCCTTTTTTGACACCCAACCCCCCGTCCATTTTCCACTCCAGGCTCGACGCCCTTGCGTGTGGCGAGAAGAAAAAATATAATCGAAACTCGAATCCGGCGCGATAAGCTCCGTCTCCCCCGGCCGCCTCCTTCCTTTACCCTCCGTTGTAGTTGGTTGCCCTTGTATCACCAGTCCGGTCACATGATCCCGTCCCAGTAGAGCGCCCAGGTTGAAACCGTGAAGCGACACAAACAGACAGGGATAAAAGAGTCGACGCTTTTACACACAACTCGGCGGGCGCCGTTTTGCCTACGTTCTTACGTTTTCCGGCGCCCCGCTGCGCGTGGCTTTTTGTCCGTCCTGTCGCGGGCTCCCTCTCGCGAGGGGGGAGAGGGATGGGGGTCGCACAGGACGGTTGGAAGACCCTTCTCTTGTTTTTGGGTGTGTGTATGTGTACGTACGTGCGGAGGTGCTAGGCAGAAAGAAAAGCGGCGATTTTCCAGCCGCGGCCGAAAAGTACGCGAGGGAAAAAAGGGCGCGCTTCGCTCGAGCAAAAAAAAAAGGGGGAAATACGTTTCTTTTGAGCACGTTCTTGTTCTTGGTCCGCGTGGTCCCACCTGCTCTCGGTCAATCTTACTCTCGCTGCTGCGAAAAAGGGGTGAGGGCTCTCTCTCAGGGCTTGTCTCTCTTTCTCTCTCTCTCTCTGGCTCTTGGCGGCCCGAAAGGATCGCGCGCCGCTCAAACGGCAGCGACAAGGCGGGGGCCGCGGGGAAACGGGGGGCGCGCTGTGCGCCTCGGCAAAGGGACAAGGCGTGCGTCTCAGCCCTCGCTCTGTCGCAGTGTGTGTGCGCTTGTCTCGCTCTTTCTCGCTGTCTTATGAAGGGGCCGCAAAGGGGCGAGAATGGCCCTCCGGTCCGGACGGGGGCGGAGGGAAGCGGGAGGGGGCAGCGGGCCGCTGCTTGACCGCCGCCCCCCGGCGCTCTGCTGCTGCCACTGCTGCGCGTGCGCCCGTGGGCCTTGGTTCCGGCAACGCGCGCGCGCGCAGGCGCCGCGCCGGAGCGATGGGGGGGCGCGGAAGGCCAGAGGCGATTCGGCGGCCGCAAGGGGAGGATGGCCGCCGATATGGGGGGGGGGGAGACGAGAAAGAGACAAGACGAGTAAAGGGGGGGCGAAGGGAGAGAGAGAGCGAATGAAGGGGAAAACAGCGGGAGAAAGTCAAAAGAGCAGACAATGGGGCGGCGGTAAGATCATCGAATAAGACATGCAGTGCGGGCGTGTTTGATCCACTCGCTGGCCGCTCGTAGCGCGGGCTTGTTTTGCGGGGGGGCGGGAGGAGGGCAAACGGTGAAAACAAAAAAAACTAGGCATAAAAAAGATGAGGATGGAGAAAAAAAAAGGGGGAGTGGGATTTTTTTTTTTTTTGTGGGGGGGGGGGGGGGGGGGGGGGAAGGGCGTGTTATTCTTACTGCTCGAGGCGGCGGGTCCGCTGCTCCTGTGCGCCGCAGGCGATTTGTTTTTGGGACATCTAACATTTAAAGCGGCGGGTCCGCTGCTCGGCGGCGGCGGGCCGGGTTAGCTGGTCTTTTTGCATAGGGGAGGCACTGCAGCTACCCTGAGACGGAGCCTGTTTTTTGCAGGCTGTTTTAATAACCAAGCGTGCTGGGCCCAACAATCAGAAACAATGCAAACACCGAGTGACACGATCACGATTGAAAGATCCATCGTAGCATGCAACGGAGTGTACATTTGGTCGCAGCTACGGAGTAGAGTTCCTCCCGAGTGGCTGCGTCGACCACGGCAACAACCCGGTCCGGGGACAGTGGGCGAGAGTCGAAGGCGGGGAAATGAGAGCGATTTCGGGCGAACCGCAGCACGGGCCACACCGACAGCGCACCGCTAATCTCGGCCCGTCTCATAAAGGCGGGAAAGGGTACCATAGGCAACTCCTTAAAAGGCTCTCCGTGCTCCTGGAGGAGCTGGTGGAGATGCTCAGCGGCAGGCCGGGTGCGGCATGGCAAACGTGACAGGTGCCCTGCAGTTCGGACGAAGCGACTTGCAACACGACCCGTGCACACACGTCCACGGGCAGCACTCGCATGAGCCGTTGGTCAGTGGGGCCGGAGGGGGACGGGAAAGCGCGGGTATGGGCGATGCCGATCAGCAAGCG
>Ga0105055_10008214_pt1 | contig 13641 bp, 9 predicted proteins | sample BON03_FD_78090 | JGI IMG/M metagenome (GOLD analysis project Ga0105055, IMG submission 78090) | Freshwater microbial communities from Lake Bonney liftoff mats and glacier meltwater in Antarctica - BON-03 | ecosystem: Environmental > Aquatic > Freshwater > Ice > Glacier meltwater | place: Lake...
TATTTGAAGTATAGGGAAACATCAAGGGCAAAAAAACCAACCATTCCCAATTGCCTTGATGACCTGTATACATGAGAATACTTCTATCGTCATTAATATATTGCTGGATCAGCTCTGGGTTCTTAATGAGCAAACGTTTTTTTATGGCCTTCTCTCCTATCGTCAACCTTTTAAAGGATTCCAAAGCAATATCGCAGAAATGCCTGTAAAAATCTTTGCCTATTTGTTTTATTTTATCATCACTCTTAGAGGGAAAAGAATTCCTTAAATTATTGAATACTACCTTTTTTCGGTATCCCACTACATGATATACCAAAAAATACATAAAATCCGAGACTATATAAAGAGCCCACATCGGAAGTAAGGAAATAGCATAAAAGGGGAGAAATTTAAATCTTGAAAGGTATTTCATCCTGTTTTGATTTAAGTATTCCAAATAATGACATACAATTATAAAACACCATGGTTAAAGTGTTTTAAAAGGACTGAAAACTAAATTTTTGTCCTCCCACAGAAGCATCGGCCATAAGACCCGCTTTGGGCAGCACGAAAACTGCCACCCCATCCCTGTATTTAGCATTGAGGCCAATTCCCGACTTTAGTGCCACTGCCGATACTTCGGCCGCAAAGCTAAAATTTCCCTGTTTAAATTCGCTTAAAGCGGTATCGTCCTCAAAGAATATAACCTCTATTATTGCCTGCCCACCAGCCTGAAGACCAATATTCAATTTTTTTAACCCTGCTACTCCAATGACCTCCCCATTTTCGTACACAGCACCATTCCCAGAAGCCCCTCCTACTACAAATCCGCCCTTACCTACGTTAGGGAAAATTACATATCCTGCAGAGTCATCAAATAAACTTTGTAATCCGGATTGTGCTTTTAGCAAAGTTTTTTTTGCCTTAGTGGCATCATTCATTATTTTTTTATCCTTCCTAGTCTGCGAGGTTAACGAAACCGAAATTAACAATGCAAATAGTACCGTAGTCAATTTTAAGATTTTCATATTATTGGGATTTATTATCATTTGTACGTCAAAATTAGAAATACTTACCGATTTCCATGAAATTTGAAACGGTAAGAATTTGTTAATACCGTTTAACACCACATCTAAGTTGTTGATTTTTAGATAATTAAAATCATCTTATTACTGCTAAAGGAATACAAAGGTCTGATCCAATCAAAACCAATTGAAAATAATGCTGAATGTTGTAGATCAGATGAAGAGGTAAAACCATTTGGAAATTGAATTCTGAAATGACCAGATAATCGGCTCACAACAGGGAACTTAAAATCGCGCCTATTTAAATTGGTTACCAAAGTCACGAAGAACGACAAAAGAAATTGGTTGCTGAACTGAGCGGACCAATCAAAAATCACCAATTATTTCTGTTATCCTATAGTCGGGCTATTATAGCAATGGTCGCATTTTCGCTTGACTTAGCGCCTATCCCCTCCCACCACTCCCAAACTATGTCAAAACCCCTGTAATAGTCAGTTTTAACAAAGTTTGGGAGTATTTTGCAATTTATTTAAGAAGTTTTGGAGCAACCTTTGTACCGATAAAATATCTAAGTAAAAAAATCGTTTATAGTTGATCTAATTTTTAGACAATCTAAAATCATTACAAATTATGGAAATAGTGTCCCCCATTGTAAAGCTCATAGAAAATAACCCATTTGTCTCTATTGTGTTTTGTTTGCTAATAGCCTTAGCATTAGTTACCTACAAATTAGTTAAAAGTAGAAGGGTTTAATCAATATTACTAGGGATGGGCTTAAAAAACCATCCCTATATTTTTTAATGGAATAACTAAAAATGACGCTAGTCTGCCATGTTGATACATTAACCTTTTTCTCCCTTAATTGACCATTATTGGTTTTCCCTACTGTTTTTGAACTGGCTTAAAACAAAGCCAAGACAACACAAAAAAAGAGACACCAACTTTTTAAAAGATTGTGCTTCCCTTATTTAGCAGAAAATTTAAAGGTAGTTTTTGAGCTATACGTTTCCCCAGGATTTAGTATGACCGATGGAAAATCGAATTGATTTGGTGAATCCGGATAGTGCTGTGTCTCCAGACAAAATCCACTTCTTTTTTTATAGGTTCCTCCTAGCTTGGCGGGAAGCGTACCGTCCAGAAAATTACCAGAATAAAACTGTACGCCCGGTTCAGTGGTGAACACTTCCAAAACCCGGCCACTTGCTGGATCATAAGCCGTTCCAACCAATCGATGTCCTTTGTCTTGACCGTTTAAAATCCAGCAGTGATCATAACCGCCGCCTTTCTTTAATTGATCATCGTCCGCCTCTATCCTGCTTCCTATAGATGTTGGTTTTCTAAAATCGAACGGAGTGTTTTCCACATCAGCAATTTCCCCAGTGGGGATTAGGGTATTATCTACCGGAAGATATTTATCGGCATTCAAACTAAGGACCTGATCAAGAACAGTTTTGGAAAAATCCCCTGAAAGATTAAAATAACTGTGATTGGTAAGGTTTACTATTGTTTTTTTATCTGTGGTTGCCTCATAGGCCATATCCAAAGAATTGTCCTCCTTAAGCGTGTAGGTAACCGTGGTATTCAAGCTCCCAGGATAGCCTTCCTCCATATCCTTGCTCACATAAACCAATTTTAAGGCTGCAAAATTTTCGCCTGTTTCCTCGGATGCCTTCCAAACCACTTTATCAAAACCTTTAATACCTCCATGCAAATGGTTTTCTCCATTGTTAATGGCCAAACTATAATTAGTACCGTCTAAGGAAAATTTTCCTTTGGCTATCCTGTTTCCATATCTGCCAATAATTGCACCAAAATACGGGCTACTCTCTAAGTATTGATCTAGGTTATCATACCCTAAAACCACATCTTCTAAAACACCTTCCTTGTTTGGAACTTTGATGGAAGTAATAATTCCACCATAGGTTATTATATCCACGGTCATCCCTGAACTATTTTTAAGGGTATAGCGGTCTACCTTTCCCCCATCAGGCGTAGTCCCAAATTCGTTTTTTTCAAGGCTCACTTTTTTAATCTTTTGGGTTACTTCCTTTTTCTTTTCGTCTTTACACATTACGCTTAGAATTAACATCCCTACTATGGATAGACCATAAAAAAATTGTTTTATAAACTTCATATTATTTACTTGGCAGATTAAGTTGATGCTGAAATAATTGGTAATATACAAAACGAACAAGCACTATATTTTAATTCGAAAAAACCTTTTAAAAGAACTAAAAAGTCCCTCTTAGGCCTATGCTCCCAGGCCCAACCTGAAGTCTCCAGCTAATTTTGTCCTTTGACAAAATCCCAGGATACCGCTCCTTATTAAGATATTTATCAATGGAATCCACAATCACCACACTTACGGCCACACTCAAGGCCACATCCGTAAGCCAGTGGGCGCCACTCCAAAGTCTGGTAACCGGGGAAAGGAGTCCCAAAGCGTAAAACCCTCCTTTGGCCCATGGATTCTTAAACTGTTTGCCTATGGCATAGAATGTGGTAAATGCCAATATTGTGTGCCCTGAGGGAAAACTGTGATAGGCGGCCTCATTACTAAATGGTTTAAAACTTCCCTTTCCCACATCGGCGATAGGTCTAGCCCTCCCAACGAAAGTTTTACTTACGGATTGAATCAATCCTACGGTAGTGGCCGATGAAATTAAAAGCACCCCTGTTTTTCTCCATTTTTCATTCTTCGTAAAAAGCCCGATTAAATACACCCCTCCGTTGATGGAGTAGTTATAAAGTGGTTTTCCAAGATAATAACCGGTCTCCTTAAATGTCCCTGGAACGCCCTCTTCCTGATTTCGAAACCACTCGGAGCTGTCCTCATCAAAAGCATACAAAGCCCCAGTTCCCAAAATAATGGCCCCTGCAGTGAAAAAATCGTTTTTTTCCCAATGAAACGGTCTTGAGTAGGCATGTTTTAATCCTCCAAAGGCACTTGCCCCGTCATAGCCCAACATTTCCCACGTGCTAATGGTATCAAGTGCTTGTGTTTGAGCCTTCAACTGCGGAAGGCTCAAAAAAAAGAATAGACTACATAGTATAACTTGAAATTTTAAAATCATTCTAACCAAGAGCTTTATTAAAAGCAAAATTAACCAATTATTGATCCAGTTCAAATTTCAACAGTTTACCCTAAGAGAAATATTTGCCAAAACCTAAATCCTTTAGTTGCAAGTGACCCAAACCATTTGCAAATTTTCTTTGTTAAATAGGTAAGGTAACAAAGCCCAACTTAAAGTATTTATGAATATAAAACATCCAATTAATGGATACATCTCTAAGAAAAGACCATAATCTTTTAATATATTTTAAAGAGGTGACACCTCCATTCACAAAGAATTTGAATTTATCCAGATTAAGACCACAGGCAAGTATTTCCTTAAATTAACAAGCTTTATCGTATTCAAAATGAGGTATTTCCAGTATATTGTCTAACATTGATCAATGTGGAATGCGAAAAATGTTATTTTACCTACCCGTAGCCTTATTTGGCTTGGTCTCTTATGCCCAGTTGGAATGTCCAACTCTTGTAAGTCCGCCAAACGGTTCCGTAAACATACCTTCCACTACCAATATCTCATGGACAGAAACCCCAGCGGCATCAGGTTACCTTTTAACCTTGGGCACTTCCCCAACCTCCGATGACATACTAAGTAAAACTATTTATATGGTCAATTATACTGAGGAAATAGATTTTCCGACCAATACGGCTATTTACGTGACCATAACCCCATTTAATGACATGGAAATTGCCAGTGGCTGTCCAAAATATTCATTTAACACCAAGGAAGAATGTTGGCTATATTTATACCCCCAAAGGGATATTGTGGTATGTAAAGATTACAGACTCCCGGATCTTCCCTCTGGAAACCAATACAATACAGAAACCAACGGAACTGGCAACACTCTGAATGCAGGGGATATAATCACTAAAGATCAGCTCATATACATAATTACCGATACGGGTCCATGTAGGGAACAATCTAGTTTTAGTGTTACCATAGACCCCACTAGTTGTATAGACCTGACCAAAATTAGGGTATATCCAAAATTTTTTACACCTAACGGAGATGGTATAAATGATCTCTGGCATCCCAACTGGACAGATTTGAATCCAACCCTTAAATCTGCAGTATTTATATATGACAGGTATGGAAATCTAGTACGTCAATTGGAATATGACAGCCAAGGCTGGGACGGCAGTTCCCACGGCACCCCTTTGCCAGCATCGGATTATTGGTTTACTATGGACCTTGGCGATAATAACTACTTAAGTGGACACTTTGCGCTAAAGAGATAAAATTCTATTTTCATAATCCCATTCATAAAAAAGTACATCTTGCCAACGTCCGGTAAAGAAATTAGCTTCTTGATATGGAACAAATATCATTTCCATTGAAATGTTTAAAACTCCCGCTTACCGAATTCACTTTCAATGAACTTGGATTTGTTTTTGTTTTTGTTGAAGGTATAGGATAGGTTAAGGATTACCATATCTACCTCATACACATAATTGGTCGTAGTATAGAACTCATTTTCCCGGAAAGTGGTTATGCGTTGCTCATTGGTATTTAACAATCCCATATCTATGTTCTGCCATTGCAAAGTAGCCGTAAGCCTATTATCCAAAAAGGATTTACGCAGAGTAAGGTTAGGCGAATAAAAACGCGAATCTTCACCCTGGGCAGTGTTACGATCGGAAAGATAATTAAAGGTAAACTGTGCCGATGCTGTATCGGAAAAATTATAGGTGCTATTGGCGTTAATGGAATAGACCACCGCATCGCTATCAATGGATCTATTATCAAAAGCACCCTCTATTTTATAGCTGTATACATTGCCTCCTATAAAATTGGACCAATTTTCAGTTAGCTTCAGCTGTGTTCCCAGCTCCAATCCCAATGACCTACTCTTTCCTACATTAGAATAGATTCGGTTCAGAATGGTATCGTTATAAACCGTATTTACCCTATTCACCAAATTATCAACGTTTCTAAAATAGGCAGTGGCGAAAATTGAATTACCCTTTTGGAAATTCTTGGTCACTCCTACCTCAACAAGATCAATGAATTCCGGCAAGAGCGTAGGATCTCCCTGTTCCAAGGTTTCGGAATGTTCGCGCTCAGGGAAAGGGTTCATTTTAAAGGTCGTGGTGCGTTCTATGCGCTTACTATACGCAGCTTTCAATTTAGTGTTGTTTTCAAAGGAATATTGCACCGATGCCGAAGGGAACAATTTAACATGATCATAAACATAGGTAGTATCTATGGTATTGGTCTTGTCCCTAAGATCAAAATCCCTATCCATGGCTTCCAACCGAAGTCCGCCTGCATATTCCCATTTCTCCTGGGTGCCGCTCAATTGGGCATAGCCGGAATGAATGCTCCGCGCCAAATCTACCTCACTTGAAAATTCGGGAATCAGTTCAAATTCTCCCGTACTATTATTTTTTCTTTCATAAACGAAATCCCCAGTATGATTTAGGTTTCTATACTGATAACCTGTTTCCAATTGTCCAAATGAGAAGGGCTTAAAGGCATAATCCACCTGAAAACGTACACCATGCAAAGGGTTGTCATTGGTATTGTACTCATCCTGCCAAACAATATTGTTATCAGGGAAACCCAAATTCTGGTTGGTAGTAGGACCGCCCAGTAAGGTATATTCATATAAAATGGAGGATGACAACTGGGAACCGTCATCAAACTTATGGCCATAATCAAAACTTCCCAATACAAAATCTCCCTTGCGTGTCCGCAGGTTGTGGTTATAATATTGAAAGGTGTACACCCGGTCTCCACCTTGAGCAGGAGTAATAGCGTGATTGTCATAATAAACTATATCCGCAAGACGGTCCGTGCTTCGTTTCCCTCCATAAAAGCCAAGCGAAAAGGTGTTCTTTGTATCCGGGGTATAATCTACCGTAAACCTTCCACTATAATTTAGTTCATCAGAACTGCGTTCCCCATCCGAAGGAAATTGGGTAAGGGTATCATTGATAATCGTATATACATCGCCTTCTCTCCTTCCTCCTATATCGTTGCGCTGATAATTGCCTCCCAAGGAAATATTCCAATCCCCTTTACGAAGGTTATAGGTAGCATCCATACCATGGCGTTGATGGGGGTCGGCATTGTCGTATTTTTCAATGGACGGTAAACCGCCCTTTACATTTATCTGTGCATATACGCCATCGGCCGCTCCTTTTTTTGTAATCACATTGAGGATGCCCCCCTTGCCTTCCGGGTCATATTTGGCCGAAGGGGCGGTAATGAGCTCTACCCGTTCAATGGCATTTGCAGGGAATTGCGCGAGCAGGTTTGCAGCATTGCCCTGCAAGGGCTTTCCATTTAGCAATACGACAAAGCCGGTAGTTCCACGCACACTGATCTCGCCAAGCCCATTGACTGTTACCGAAGGCAGGTTTTTGATTACGTCTGTGGCAGATCCACCTTGGGTATTTTGAAAGGCCTTAGCATCATATACCTGTCGATCTATTTTATTGATTACGGTTTTCCTCTCCGATTGCACCACCACCTCACTTAGTTGATTGTTTCCGATGCTGAGGGATATAAGACCTAAATCGTTTGTATTGTTACGATTTAAGATTTGGATATCCCGTATTGTGCTGGTCTGAAATCCTATGAATGAGGCTTCAACATAATAAACCCCCCTTTTTATATCAGGAATCGTAAATACACCTTCCAAATTGGTAATTACACCTGTCACCAATTCCCCATTTTCCTGATTATACAAGGCGGCAGTGGCATATTCCAATGGGTATTCCTCTGAACCATCTACAATTCTCCCGGTAATCTGTCCAAATAAAAATGATGAGCTTAGAAATAATGTAAATAGAAGAGATGTATTTAATTTCATTTTGAAACAAGTATTTATAAACGTCAAATCTACGTTTACTTATTACCGTATCATGGTATATTTGAAATTTTTAAGGTATTATTCCAGTTTTAAATTGCTTTGGGGTCACACCATGATGGCGTTTAAAATACTTCACAAAATGGGAAACATCCTTAAAATCAAATTTAAAGGCAATTTCAGTAACCGTCAGCTCCGTATACCGCAATAATCGCTGTGCCTCTTTAACAATTTGACCTGCGATTACCTCCGATGCCGTCTTGTTGTATTCCCTTCTGCACTGAGTATTTAGGTTTTGAGCAGTGGTATTCAGTAACTGGGCATAATAGGCCACATCGTTTTTAGGTTGACTTTCCAGTAGCTCGTTAAATTGCACCAGCATATCTTTTAATATGTGATTATCGACAATAGTGGCATAACCCAATATTTTAGACAACAAGGCCTTCACCACACCTTCAATTACTACATCCTTAACTTGATTATTGAGTTTAATTTCCTGACAAGCAATTTCAAATAAACCCTCTATACTGGAATCCAACTCCGTTTTAATAATCTGATGATTTCTTAGTTGGTGTAATTGACTATTTATATGCTTGTCCAAAGTATTGTGCAAAAAATCCTCTTTTACAATAAACACATAACCTTGGGGCACGGTGTCTATTTGCCAATGATGTACCACATCGTTTTTAATAATAAAGACCACCGGTGGTTCTATGGTATATTCCTTTTCGTCCATAACATGAAACCCGGATCCTTTCGTGAAATAAACTAATTCCAAGTACTTATTATGACGGTGTGGTTTGGTATAGCGTTTATTAATATCGAATGGCTGAATTTTTATATCGGCATTGGGGGAAATTTTCGAATAGGTGTTTATTTCTTTTCTCATAATCTTTAAATCATATGGAGTTAGGACTCCCTTCTACCGGATAAATCTACAGCCACTCCAATTTTCCTAAAGCAAAATCAAAAAACATATGCATAATCAAAAAAAACTTCCATACGGGAGCCGACCTGCAAATATGTTTTGGGGAAATTAGAAAACAAAAATCACAGAAACAAGATAATTATAATTCATTTAATGCTGTAAAATGCCTCTAAGAAGTCCATTTACTGATAATCCAGCAACTGAATTTGCCCTGAAATTTCACAAATTCTTATAGTGCTCCTTTTTGTGAAAACATTTCATCGATAAAAAAAGACTTTCTGTCTAGACAATTACCCCAAACGTCTATCGGTTGATCGTAAAATGTAATAAAATTTCACTTTTGTAGTGTTACATCAATTCATTTAAAAGTTAAAATTATAGCTCATCCTTCCAGATTTTTTCAGTGTCAGTTTTCTTTTCCTCAAGGCGATGTTACTGTGAATTCCCAAAATATGGAGGTAGGTTTTATGGTTAAAGAAGTTTTGTAGTGAACTAAAATAATTAGGACTAAGAAAAACAAAAATTAACGAGACTGAAATAAAACAATAACTATGAAAATAAAATTAGCGATCCTACATTTCTTAATTTGTAGTGTTATTATTGCCCAGGATGAATCTACGTTTATGGGGAGTGAAGATAATATTGAATACAAAGCAAATTTTGATGGTAAAGATTTGTATGTAACACTACATGCAGAGTTCAAAGAGACCATGCAAGTTATGCTTCACCGTGGGTATACAATATATTTTGATGTAAAAGGGAAGAAAAAGAAAAATGTAAGCATACAATACCCTTTAAAAACAGAGCGTCCAGAAAAAGGTACTAGGCCTGAAAGAGGTGATCGTAGCGGAAATGGCGAGCAAAATGGTCCGGATATCAATAAAATGCTAGAAAACCTTCCAAAAACGGCAAATTATACAAGTTACGATTCATCTCAAGATTTTAATTTGGATTTAAATAGTTTGGGAATTGAAATGAATTATAGTTATGAAGAAAGTACGGAAGCGGGTCCAATTTTAGAATTCCATTTAAAGATTCCTGCTTCAAAGATTGTAAAGGAAAATGATGATCTCTCAAAATTATCTATTGGAGTTGTTTCTACCAAGCAAGAACAAAAGGAAAACAAGCAACAAGCCAATATGGGCAGGAGTGGTAGACAAGGCGGTGGTCAAGGTGAACGTGCTAGAGGCGGTGGAGGTGGCCGTGGAGGTGCTGGAAACAGAGGAGGATCGACTCAAGCAAGGGAATTGGTACAGGAAGCAACTATAGATTTTTGGTTTGATTTAAATGATAAAAAGTAAGAGTGAAAGATTAAACACTACAATACTAAATTTTAGATTCTTTTATAATAACCGATTACATTCTTGTAATCGGTTATTTTATGCATTCTTTTTTGGATACATTGAGATATAAAAATCTTAAATAGCATGATGGTGCCCTACTTTTTATCCCCAAGAAAAGCCAAAAAATCCCGTCGATAAAAAAAGACTTTCTGTATATACAATTGCCCCAAACGTCTATTACACTTTATTAGGGTAGCATTTAGTTTCACATTTGTAGTGTTAATTTAAAACACCACAAAAATGAAATTATATCTCATCATAGCGAGCTTTCTAATTGTGCAATTTTCATATGCACAAGAAGCTTCTAATACTTCAACACCAAAAGTATGGTCATTAGAAGAATGTACTGCCTACGCCATAGAAAACAACATAACTATTAAGGATGCTTTATTAAATACCAATATTGCAGAAGTAAATTATGATAAAGCAAAATCTTCCAGGCTACCTAACTTATTTGGTAGTGCTTCTCAAAATTTTTCTAACGGAAATTCCATTGACCCAATTACAAGTGATTTTGTTTCAGACCAAATCTATAGCACCAATATGGGCATAAATAGTTCGATGACCTTATTTCAAGGCAATCAAATTAATAATGATATAAAACAACGTGAATTACTTTTAGAACAGAGTTCATTTATTGAAGAAATAGCCAAAAACAACATTGTTGTCAGCATTTTAGAAACCTATTTGCAAAGTTTATACAGTAAAGAAAGTATTAGCATAGCCGAAAACAATTTGGTGGCTTCAGAGAAAGAAGTGTTACGAGCCAAAGCACGTTTAGATGCCGGAGAAATTGCTCTAAATGATTACTCAGAAGCACAAAGTCAAGCGGCTACCAATAAATACAATGTAATCGCTGCAAAAAACAATTACCAACAAAACATCATTGCTTTAAAGCAATTGCTAGAATTGCCACCAACACAAGAGATGGAGGTTGAAACCATTGATAAAAATATGGATTTAATCAACTTTGAAAATGACAAAATGATGATTTATAATAATGCCTTAGGTTATCTGCCAGAAATAAAGGCAAGTACATTAAATATCGCCGTCAACGAAAAAGAGTTGGACATCGCTAAAGGGGGTTATCTACCTACATTATCTTTAATAGGCAGTATGGGTACTGGGTATACCAGTATTAACGACAATAATTTTTCAGATCAGTTTAATGTTAATTTCAACCAAAGAATAGGCCTTTCATTAAACATTCCAATCTTTAATAGAAATCAGACCAAAGCGGCTGTAAACACTGCGACTATTAATATTGAAAAAGCTGAAATACAGAAGCAAAATTCTGAAAAAGAAGTCTATAGAAAAATTGAAACTGCTTACCAAAATGCACTTTCAACACAAGAACAAGTGATTGCGGCTGAAGCCTCAAAAGTAGCAGCAGAACAATCGTTTAAACTCGCACAAAAGCGATATGAATTAGGCGCTTTAAGCACTACGGATCTCGTGATTAGTCAAAACACATTTACCAACGCACAACAAAATTATTTACAAGCCAAATACTTAAATATTTTATACCATCAACTATTACAATTTTATCAAGGAAACGACATTAAACTTTAATCTATAACAAAATGAAAAACAAGAAATTAATAATAGGTAGCATTGTAGTAGTCATACTCGCTATCATAGTTTACAGCTTTGCTAAAAATGACAATGCTGTTACAATAGAAGCCAAAACAGTTATCGCCAAAAAAGCGAATGTAACCACAATGGTTACGGCTACAGGAACCATAGAGCCTATTACCCAAGTAGAGGTTGGTACGCAAGTTTCCGGTGTGGTCGAAAAAATATTTGTAGACTACAACAGCGAAGTAAAAGAAGGGCAATTGCTTGCCGAATTGGATAAAACCAATCTACTGGCCACTTTAACGCAGACGCAATCTACTTATGACAATGCCGTAAATCAAAGAAATTACACAAAAACCATTTACGACCGTCAAAAAATCTTGTATGACAGTCAAGTGATTAGCAAGTCTGATTTTGATGACGCAAACTACAATTACGAAACTGCAAAAGGAACTGTAACCCAGCGTTTGTCGGATTTACAAAAGGCGAAAACCAATTTAAGTTATGCCGATATTTATTCGCCAATTGATGGTGTGGTATTGTCGAGAGCCATTGACGAAGGACAAACGGTTGCGGCAAGTTTTAGCACACCAACACTGTTTACCATTGCAAAAGATTTAAAAGAAATGCAAGTAGAAGCTGATGTTGATGAAGCAGATATAGGGCAGGTAAAAGAAGGACAACGAGTTAGTTTTACAGTTGATGCTTATTTAGGGGAAGAATTTGACGGAGTTGTTACACAAGTTCGATTGAACCCGACGGTAACTTCAAATGTGGTTACTTACACAGTAGTGATTAAAGCAGATAATCCAGATTTAAAATTAAAACCAGGCTTAACAGCAACCATTTCAATTTACACCTTGGAATTAAAAGATGTGTTAACTACCGAAGCCAAAGCCATTAATTTTAAACCAACTCGACCAGAGTTAACAGCTTATAATGAACAACAAAATATTACGGTACAGCAAACAAGTGAAAGACCAACAGAAAGATCAGCAGATGAAGTTAATGGAAACGTTGTTTGGGTTTACGGTAGTAATGGTGAAATTAAAGCTAATAAAGTCACTTTAGGAGCAAGCGATGGCGTCAACGTACAAATCTTAGACGGACTTTCTGAAGGAGACAAATTAGTCTACAGTTTAGAAGGCGTTAGTAAAACAGAAGCAAAAACAGCAGCAAAAAGCGAAAGTCCATTTATGCCACAACGTCCAGGAGGTAAGAAAAAATAAAGAATCATGAGCAAAGAAATCATAAAAATAGAAGACTTAAAACGTGAGTTTATCATGGGCAATGAAACGGTTCACGCTTTAAGAGGTATTTCGTTTGATATAAAAGAAGGTGAGTTTGTAACCATTATGGGGTCTTCTGGTTCTGGAAAAAGTACGATGTTGAATATTTTAGGCTGTTTAGATCAACCTACATCGGGAATTTATGAAATTGATGGCGTTAGGGTAAAAGATCTTACTAAGAATCAGTTAGCAACGATACGCAATGAAAAAATCGGATTTATTTTTCAATCCTATAATTTATTAGCAAGAACATCTGCTATCGAAAATGTAGAATTACCGCTTTTATATAACAGTAAAGTTTCTACAGAAGAACGCAGAAAACGTGCTATAGAAGCCTTGCAAAAAGTCGGGTTGGGCGACAGATTAGATCATACACCATCACAACTTTCAGGTGGGCAACAACAACGTGTTGCTATTGCACGGTCGTTGGTTAATAATCCGGTTATGATTCTAGCCGATGAAGCCACTGGAAACTTGGATACACGAACGTCTTACGAAATTATGTCTTTGTTTCAAGACTTAAACAAACAAGGCATTACCATCACTTTTGTAACACACGAACAGGATATTGCAACATTTAGCAATAGAACCATTGTATTAAAAGACGGAAA
>Ga0105055_10008216_pt1 | contig 13639 bp, 8 predicted proteins | sample BON03_FD_78090 | JGI IMG/M metagenome (GOLD analysis project Ga0105055, IMG submission 78090) | Freshwater microbial communities from Lake Bonney liftoff mats and glacier meltwater in Antarctica - BON-03 | ecosystem: Environmental > Aquatic > Freshwater > Ice > Glacier meltwater | place: Lake...
CATCAAATGCTAATTTCTTAATAAACAAGAGTATCTTGTTGAAAGAAAAGAACCTGATGGCAATCCGTGAGGTAATCAGAAGCAAGAACATTATGTGGAATCACTGAATTCGCATGATATTTCTCCTGATGTAATTTAATTGCATCCCTCGACTTGACAGCTATGTCGCCTGCAAACGCGTTCCATGAAGTAGCTACTAAAGTATTTAAAAATACTATATACATTGATGTTCCTCTCACCAAAATGATCTCGCATTACCCTTTTTTGACATTTGACATCAATATATTTGTTAGAATAACACTGAAATAACCGTTATTTTTGGCGGCTTCAAATGCCATCTCATCACATTGATGGAATCGGCTTCAATTGTTTGAATCACGCTTCACCCTACTTGTAGCTTGCTTATCTTCGTGGTAGCCGACTGCATGAGGACACTCACGTTCATGTCGCTGTATTAACACTTTTGATACCAAATTACCCTGCTTGCAAGCTGTAGTCGTGGTGAATGTTCACTCTTTTCAAGTCACATATGTTGCCTCGAGTCCTTTGTTATGTGTGTGTCGCAATAGGTCTATTCTCGCCAACTTCACTGTAGAGAATGATTTTGAAACCATAAGGGTCTCTCAGATTGCTGTGTGTGTATCTTGATTAAATTAATTTTCAGAACATGCAACTTTAAAAAACGGATGCCCATCAGCGCTCTGTTCATTTAACTAGATAATCGTTGTGTGGCTCTTAAGATATCAGCGAATGGTGGCCTCTAGATGCATCAGTTGTGATATTTTAATTAATAAGATAATTTATTTATTTTTCGAATAGATAGTGCGAAACAAACCATTCGTTGCCACCATTAAACGCAAACAATTCCGAACATGCCATGTTGAATAATCTCCAATTGAATAACCACTTGTTTTCATTACCAGCACCATAGACTTTGGTAAACATGGGTTTTAATGTAGTTGCATTTTGGTCCAACAATTTCAGCCAGGCCTCCAACGTCTTCGAATAATGGTTACCGTTAACGGCCCAATATTTCTTGCATCGTAAATGAGAGTTAAAATGCAACAATAGATCTTTACTAGGCATCGTTCCTCCAGTAAAGAAAGTATCAGCCATCCATCCACTTTCAAAATTGTATGCAAATTCTCGATGGGTAAAAATATGAATAAATAGTTTCCCGTCATCTTTCATCCATGCTGAAATATTCTTCAATAATAGCTCGTAATTTTTCATGTGCTCAAACATTTCATTGCTCACGACACGATCGAAAGTATCAGGATCAAATTTCAAAACATTGATGTCACAGGTTTTGATATCCACATTGGACAACCCCATGCTTCTCGCTTTCTCTACAATAAATTTCTTTTGAGAAGATGAGTTTGAAACTCCGATGATCCGATGTTGGGGATATTTTTTAGCCATATACAGAGCACAACTTCCCCACCCACAACCGAGATCTAGAATCGTAGCGTTCGGCTTCAAGCAGTCTAACTCTGCCCTAGTACACACCAATTCAAGCATTGCCTCCTCACTCTGCTCCAATGTTGTGTCTTCATGAGGCCAATAACCGGAAGAATACTTCAACCAAGGTCCGAGCATCGTTGTGAATAGCTCTAAATCAATTCAATCAACAAAAGTTCAAAAATTAGAACGAAACTTACCTGCCGGCACTTCATAATGCTGCTCATTGGCAGCCTTAGTTTGCTCAGCAATATTCCTTTGTTTAAGGTCAGCAATGAACTGAGATAGATACTCGGATTGCTTTTCCACGTCCCCATCGAATTGTACCATTTTGAGTGTAGACTCTAGAAGGCGCCGCATCCCAAATCGGAGCGCACTGTCAGGAACCCATCCCCGTTCCACCAATGGCATGACACCAGGTTGAACATGGTTGTTCAGCACTGAGTACAGATTGTCCATTTCTTTGTTCGTTATTAAAAGTGAGCAGTGATTAAAGAGTCGGATTCGGAGAGTGGTACCATCCTGTTAACGATTTTTTCTGTTCTAAAAATTCACTACAGAATACTATACCACAATAAAAAGTGGGCTCGAATTTTGAATCTAGAACTTTCGCACGAAGATTGATGGATCATCGCTATTCGTGAAAACAAACTTGCAATTAACCAAATGGATCCTATGGAGGGGAAAGAAATTGCTGTGGTCGGCACTGGCATTGCTGGTTTATCAGCAGCATGGTCGTTGGCGAAGCAAGGTGCGAAGGTGACAATTTACGAACGGAGCGATGTGCTTGGAGGCCATGCGTTTACATTCAAAGGCGAAGGGGACCGACCAGATGTCGATCTCGGATTCCAAGTCATGAACTTGACAACCTACCCTTATTTGACACAGTTCTTCGAGGAGATAGGAGTTGACACCGAGCCAAGTGACATGTCGTTTTCGCTCTCTGTTGACGACGCAAAGCTGGAATGGTCGAGTTTGAATTTATTTGCCCAGAAGATGAATGCGTGCTCACCTGCATTTTTGAAAATGATTTCCGAAGTTATGCGATTTTCAAAAGAGGCAGAGGAAGTGCTCTCACCCGATTCGAAGTTTGCTAGTGCGACGCTTGGAGAGTATTTGGATGCGCGTAAGTACTCGAACACTTTCAAGTTTAACTATTTGCTTCCTATGACAGCTGCTGTGTGGAGTGTTCCTAATTCATCTATGATGGATTTCCCAGTATTGCCGTTGATTCAATTCTGGCGCAACCATCATCTTCTCGATCCGTTAGGCCCACGACCAACCTGGAGGGTCGTGAAGGAGGGGTCGGGAAAATACGTTAAAAGAGTAGCACAAGCTCTGAAAGAAATGCATGCTGATATAAAATTGAATTTTGAAGTTTCGTCGGTGCAAGTATTTGAGGATCGTGTGCAAGTGACTGCAGGGGGAGTGTGCAACACGTTTGACCAAGTGATCATGGCCTGCCACTCAGATCAAAGTGCATCTATCGTCAAAGGCGATTTGAAACGGACCCAGGAGGATATCCATTTACTGGAGAAGATCCAATACCAGATGAACGATGTTTTCTTGCATTCAGATGAAAATCAGATGCCCAGGGCGAAGAGTGCTTGGGCTTCGTGGAATGTGTTGGATAGACGCGATGATAACGATTCTCGAAATGTGTGTGTCACCTACTGGCTCAATCATCTCCAAAACCTGCCATCTTCCTCACCTCTGCTTCTTTGCACCTTGAACCCGATTGAGAAAATAGACCCTGCAAAGATTGTCTTTGAAACGAAACTGGCGCATCCTGTGTTCAATTTAGAAGCTATTGAAGCTCAGAAGGAGATGAATAGCAGAATGGCTGCGGGGGGCAGCGATCGACGCTGTTGGTTTGCTGGTGCGTGGCTTGGCAGTGGGTTTCACGAGGATGGGATTAGATCTGCCGTAGCAGTAGTGACTTCGATGGAAGGATTTGTACCAGAATGGGCAATGAAGGCAGGAGCGCCTGCCAAGCCAGGACTTGACTTGATCTTCGGTCCATCGCCTAAATACTCATGGAAACAAACGCTTGGGTTAAAGTTATTTGATACGGTCTGCTCTCGAGGCATTACGAAAGGATACTTGAGGATAGTACTTCCTTGTGGTAATGAGAGGCACTACGGAAACGGAGATGGTCCTATAGTGAAACTGAGATTGTTTGATCTGGAGATGCTTTTCAAATGTGTGAGAGACAGTGACATAGGATTAGGAGAGGCGTACATGGATCGAATGTTTGAAACTGACAATTTAGTCGGAATTTTTGATCTTCTTATTGCGAACCACGAGTCTCTACGGCAGACTCTTACTCCGCAAATGAATGCAATGGGGTTGTTGGCTTCTGTGTTGTATAAAATTGGAAACATGGTTCATTATGTATCTCATCTCAGTCGGGACAACACAGTTTCAGGCTCACGTGCAAATATAGAAGAGCATTACGATTTGGGAAATGCCATGTACAAATTATTTCTCGATGATACGATGACTTATTCTAGTGGTATTCATACCGCTCCACATGGGGCAGAACTTCCTCAAGGTGATATTGAGTTGGATCTGAAAGCAGGTCAATTGGCAAAAATGGACAAATTAATTGAAAGAGCTGGTATCACGAGTTCCGATACGGTGCTAGAGATTGGGTGCGGATGGGGTTCGTTCGCTATCAGGGCGGTGGAGAAAACTGGGTGTAAGATTGTTGGGATTACGATATCAACAGAGCAGCTGGAAGAAGCTCGACAACGTGTCAAAGCGACAGGGCTTGAGGACAGGATAACGCTGGTCATATGCGACTACCGAAAGCTCGGAATGAAAGACACAGACTTGCCTGAGTTTGGCCCAGGTTCTTTTGATTGTATCGTGTCCATTGAAATGTTAGAAGCTGTTGGTCATGATCATCTACCAGAGTATTTCGAAACTGTTGAACGAATGTTAAAGCCGAATGGTAAGGCTGTGATTCAGGTAATATCGATGGTTGAGGAAAGATACGAAGAATATCGTAGTTCTAGTTCTGATTTCATTCGAAAGTTTATTTTTCCAGGAGGACATTTGCCCTCACTTGGTGCAGTAAAATGGGCGTGTGAGAAAACGAGTTTACGAATGGATGACGTGACAGATTTCGGTCCTGATTATGCGATCACACTCCGAATGTGGCGAGAGAATTTCATCGCAAAGAAGAAGGAGATACTGGGTCTTGGGTACCCCATCAGGTTCTTCAGGTGCTTTGAAATGTATTTCGCGTATTGCGAAAGTGCTTTCAAAAACAAGTATATTCACAACTACCACTACACCTTTACGAAAACCACGCCTAGCGCTATAGAGACTCCTTCACGTGGCTTGTCATCACATATGCTATTTCCAGGGTTCATCGCCTTCGTGTCTTGGATTGCGTCACTTGCACTTTTCTCCCACGAGATGGCTAGACAAGCTTCAAGCTCGTGCGTCGCCTCTGTAGTTTTTGCAACCGTCGTCTCTGAATGTATCCGGGTTCCTGCTTGTATTGATTCATCAAGGATTCGTCATAAATATCGGAGGATCCATTCCAGCTTATTGCTTTCCATGATAGTTGTTATCACGGTCGTTTGCTTGTTAGCCTTTCACGATGTCTTGTACACCACAACAGGCTCTAGTAATGTGGTGTTTTGTAACTGGACCCAGGTCGATGATTGCGCAAATGAAATTGACGATGAAGTATACATTAGATCGCCTATGCATTTCGTGGCCGGCGTTTTAAATTTCGCTGCAACTGCAAGATTTCTATTGGAAATGAATTTGATGAATATGTGTCATGCTAGCGGGCTAATGATCTTGCAGTGTGTCGCATTAAGTTCCGATGGTGACATGGCTACTTCGGCGCTTGCGCTGAGCATGGTTCATGGAGTTAGTGAGGTTCATTCTGGAGTGCGGCAATGGCGACAAATGAACACTTTGTGTGGATCCAACATGGCTGACTCTTTATATCGAGTTGTCTGGCTCATGGATGTGGTTTTATTGGTTGTCATCCGATGGATACCTGTAGCTGTTCTTCTATTTCCGGTTATTCTTCGAGTGAATTCTGTCGTTTTGGTTGGAGTTGTCTTAATCGCCATTCGGGAAACTTCAATCTTGTTACAGACCATTACCGAGTTAAGGAATGACTTGGAGAATTCATGGAACACTCAAACCTTATTGAAAGACGCTCGATCGCGAGATGAACTTTTGCATTCATTGGTAGGGAGTTCCTCCACCTGTAAGTGAGAACGACCTCGTTTTTAAAACACAAATTCATATTCTACTATCTAGTCCAGTCAGGAATATACCACGGCAGAGTTTTCCATCGAAGAAAGAAGCTTGAAGGATTCTCAAAAGTGGAACATCATTTCAAATTCAACGTGTGGATGGCGTTGATTGATTTAGAGGAAGTTAGCACGGGCATGGCATTTCGGAGCTGCGCCTTTATCGGGATCAACCAATACTGGAAGCCATTTTCATGGCATCGCAAGGACTATTTTGATAGCCATTCGGGAGTAACACTGGATAAAAGTATCAAAAATCTGGTACAAGCTCAATTTGGCACCGTGCTCGACGGTCCGATACTTTTACTAACCAACCTTCGCTGTATGGGCTACGGATTTAATCCTGTTTCAATATACTACTGTCTAAACCAAGATCGAAGTAAATTGGAATGCGCGGTACTGGAAGTATCTAACACTCCGTGGCTGGAAAAGAGGATGTATGTGTTGCCTTTCTTTTTGAACCCGCAGGACACGCGATACACGTGGAAGTGGCAGAAGGATTTCCATGTCAGTCCGTTAATAGATATGTTTCATGACTACGAATGGAAGCTCACATTGCCTAAAGACACCATCAGAGTCAAAGCTACGAGTACTCGAAACACTGAAGCAAATGTGAAGCACACCACAGGAGATTGCCCAACAATACCAGTAACTACAGAAGGCGGAGAGAAAACATTTCTTGTCGGTTTAAATCTCGAACGAAGTAAATCTGCGTGGCGCCAATGCTTGTTTCAACCACTCAACACGTTGTCGATACTTTTGTACATTCATGTTCATGCCGGCATTCTGATGATAATGAAACGAGTGCCGTTTCAAACCACTCCTAGTACTTCTCCTTATGTTGGACTTCGACATCTATTCCGACATCTGTTGCTGTTTACTCTTGCCGTCATCTACGAAATGTTCATGTTTCCATTCAAAAAGTTGCGGAGGACGATTTCATAAAAGTAGTAATTTTCTTTTTTTTACATCACCTGGAGGTCGTCAATTTTGAAATTTGTCCCATTTCAAAACCAAGTAGTTCGATGGATGCGACTTGTTTAACAAGAATGCTAGGTGAAAAATTCCTTGCGTTGGAACAAACTGGTTCTGTGCTGCAGGCAAGGCTGTACTATGAGAACCGTAACCTACCTAGCAACAGCATCCTTCAAAATACCAAGTATGAGAATCTCCGAAAGAATGCGAAGAAGAATTTCCCATTGATGGATTTCAAACGCAAAAATTGGTCCAATGAAGACTCCGTCATGATAAGAAGCGAGTTGGGATCTATTACCGATGCATTTATCGATGTTCTAAAGTTCAAGCAAAGCGCAGTGAGTGTACTTACTCAAATACTTCATACTCCACACATGCTGCTGGAATCGAATATTCAAATATTGAAGTTGCTTACTACGCTGACACAAATCTGCATTCAACTGGAAGATTTTCAATTTAGAAAAGAAATTCTTTGCTTATACTACTTGGCTTGCAAACTGGACAGCATTGAGATGGTCTTGTATCCGATGTTATGCAAATTGTTTCAAGGGCTCGAATTGGGCGCAATAAAAATGTTGTCCGAAGAGATTGGTAAAGTGAGTTCCGGCATCAGTGGCTTACTAATGGGATATGAAGCCACATACAAGTTGCAACTTGGAAGCGTTCTTGGACGAGGAATATACTCGGAGTTGAATCCTGAATCCATATTTCCATTTCATGAAATTCGAGAATGGGTGATTTTTTCTTGTCTGCTCTTTCCTCATATCTTTATCGAAAAACCTTCGTTGACGTCTTTGCTAGTCCAAGTAGTTTCAGAGACCTATTGTGTTCCTGTATTCCGAGACACATCACTCGTAGTGTATGATGCACTGATGAAAAGTTTGAAACGGTGTTCCGACTCAGCCAACATCAAAATAGCAGTTACAGAAGCGAGTTGTATCTCGTTGCTAAATCAGCAAGTTGGTTTTGATAATCTTATCCCCGTTCTTCGCAAGCTATGTGTTTTGCTTCGGGCCGATCCTGGCGCTGTTGGACCTCTTTCCTGCGTTGTCTTCCAATGTTTGAATATTTCAAAGCGACAACTAGAGCAATATTTCAGATGCTTTCCCTGCGGATTTGAATGCAGTCCTCCAAAAGTACCAAAGAGTAAATATTCTCCAGCATCGTTCATGGATTCAAATGTCAATCAAGTCATGGCCCTCCATCTGGATCTGGCTGAATTGGTGCACGAGTATAATGAGGTTATTGTATATTATTACAAAGACTATTTAAAAGAGAGTGATCTGTGCTTCCTAGATTCGCTCATCGGTGAAGAAAGCATCGGTGAAGAAAGCTGCAGCTTGACGGATGAGTTGAAACGGATACGAGATTTGTTGGCACAAGACAACTATGGGTCAAACGTTTTTCACAACTTGATCACTTCCAGCACCATCTTGAAGTTGAAAGTATTAAATGCCGCGGAATCTGATTGGATGCTGGACGCTCTCAAGTGTCTTGGCGGAATTATTCTCCACGCAAAATTTCATTGGGATCTTGCTGACATGTCCCACAACTATTTGTCACTAGAAAATTTGCTGTTTCATTCAAACGCTTTGACTTGGAATTTAAATCTTCTTCTTCAAGAAGGAGGGCGAAGAGCTGTAAATTGCGAGGCTTATATCAGGGTTTTGAAGGACAGGAAAGCAAATCCGCTGGTTCCGCCAGAAGAAAGCCAACGGCTATTCAATGATGCAACCGGTCAGCTCGAAATTCGATTGAGGATTATTCTGAAAAAGATCCCAGAGTTAATGGACATGTATTTCGAGTCACAGTACAACATGTTAATTGAACCACTTCTAGGTCGTCATATCGGCAAAGCGGTAAAAAGAAGTCGAAAAGCAGGACTGTCGATTGGTCAAGAAAGTTTATACTCGGATTTGAAAAACACGAATGCTATCAATCAAACCCGAAACAATTTAATTTGGATTTGCATGGCCCTTCAGACTCTGGAATATAATAGAGGGTTTGATGAGAGGGTTTCAAGCGAGATTAAGAAATGGTTTCAAATGAAGATACGAATCAATGTACAGATATCAAATAAACATGGAGGCATGTCTTGCCAGCCATCAAAATGCATGTCGATGGTATCTCTGGCGACATCCATCGCTGTAATGGTAGGCGAGCTCGTAAACAGTGACCAGGTTCCAATCATTCGTCAGGTCCTACATGAGGAGTCATGTGGTTCAAATCGAACGCTGGTGAGCTCCATTGCAATAACACCCAAGGCAGGATTGTTGGCTGCATCGAGTGCCCATCAAAAAAGTGCCATACATTCGAGTGTTCAGCAAACTTGTCAACCTACGTTTGTTGAGAGTGTCGCTGCATGGCTGATTCATTTTTTTGAAAAGATGCTCGCTTCTCAGTATGACGGCGCAGCCCTTGTTTATACGAATTCCATGTCTCAGGAGCTAAAAAACCAAACGATTTATTGCACCGATGCGTTCACAGATGGTATTCTAATTCGGTCTCAAGAATCCACCACATGGAACTTAGAACAGACATATAATGGAGGACTTGGTATGCCAGGAATCGTATTCTCTGACGCATCACAATCATATGTCAGAGTGAATGATTTGTCTGGCAAGCTCAAATCGAATAGAACCAGTGGTAAAAACGTGATTTTCGATCCAGAGCTATGGCTTAATGTGCACGAAACTAGCTGCATTGTCCAACTCGCAGGTCCTCAAGGAATGCAAATCATTGATAGGTACATTCTTGCAGTCATAGCAACTAAAGCGTTGAGGATTCAATGTCTATTGCAAGAAAACCGAGGAAAGTTAGAAACCATCAAATTGTTGTTGAGGCAATCATGGGAATTGTTTCACACCGAACCCAACGAAGGCAAGCGTCCTATGGAATTTAGTGAACTACTTTCCAAGTCGAAGCAATTAGTAAGTATGGACGAACTGGTAGCTGCAATGGTAACAATAGGCCATGGCTTAAAAATACGCTCGATGTTAAAAAAGGCATTGCGAAATAGCTTGTCTCAATACGCACCAGATATGCATTTTTGCGTGGAACAAGTGTCGACCACGTTGCCTCATAAAGCCCAACAATGTAGCGCAACTTGTGGTTTCGAAAACGATCTCTCCGACCACAACTTTCGACAAGTCTTACTTCCAATCGTTACCACTAGAGATCAGGCAAACTTGTGGAAACTTCTTCCTATTGCAGTTTCTGCATCCATGACACATAAGGCTTGGCGATCTTCCAACTTTATCCCCAGCTTAGATGCACACGCAAATAACATACATGTTGTCCCTAGTTCGGTCCTTGGCCTTTTGTCGTCCATTTTCCCAATTATTTCGTCTATGAGTGTAGAGGGGGATGCGGTGGTCTCGTGGATTGATCAGTTGAGACATTCAATGCTGCTACAGATAAGATCTTCGTGTACTTTCATTGCCGAGATGAACCAATATACTCAATTTAGAGAATGGTCTTTCAGAGGTTTGAATAAGTATGTGGATAAATTAGTTGCATTAACACAGCCGATCATCCATTCGAGAGATTTGGAAGCCATCGTTCCAATGCGTTTTTTGCAAGTAAAAAAATAACTAGTGGAATGTGCGGGGACCGTACCTGTGTTATGCAGACTTGGCGAAGTTCTATATTTGTTGCTAGCAAACGATTTCGGCTCTTTATTTTTGGTGACACAATTCCATTTTGGCGGACTGAAGCCCTTATAACTCATTACTGAATACTCTAGAACAAGTTTATGAGTTGAGACCAGTTAATTTACGAAAGTTCAAAAATGACTGATCGTAGGACAAAACATGATCCAGTGTCATCTTGTATTTATTCGTATTGAAAAACCCGTGGTCGTGTATTAAAATAGGTAATAAAATTTTTGTGATTTTCATCGTAAATACGTTACGAGTATGCAAGCATACGAGCGCTTATCATGATCACAGTAATAACTTTGTTATGTCAATAAATCTCAATTTCATGAGTGATTCGGCGACGTACGCAAAATTAGATCTCAAGATGACTACTGGTGTTGATCTGATAACTCACGTGGTACCAGGAACACAAGTGGCACTACTGGAGCAGAAGATCCAGAAAGACGTGCTGTCTAAAAAGGAAAAAGTTGGAAATCTCAAATCGCCCTATCGAGGAGTTTCTTTTCATGTGTCATCGCAACGATGGAGAGCTAGACTTAAACATAATCGTGAGAGCAAGCATTTGGGCTATTTTGAAAGTGATCTAAAAGCAGCACAAGAATATAATAAGGTAGTAAGAAGAATGATGAAACGCCATGTCCGAACTAATCCCCATGTCGACGATGTTTGTTTGGAAAACGAGATAGCTAAAGAAGAATATTTCGCAGAGACTGATAGCTGCACCACAGAATATTTAAATGATGCTGAGATAGGTTTTTCATGCTCGAACGATCTGCCAGCAGCACCTTTCTTGAATCATTCATTCGATTCAGTGCCGACAATGTTTTTCAATGAGACCATACAATTCAGTGATCATCTTCCAGAAGACTCTTCCCATTCGTGTGGGAGGGATTTTAGAGATTCAATATTTGAGAATTTATTTCTGACTTGTTCCGAAAGCAATGATTTAGTTCTATCGCATGGAGCCATAGAAAAACAAACAATGTTCAATATTTAGCGAATAGAACCGACGAACACAATTAATTACACATGCAATCAACTCACAAGTATCAAATAATAAAGAGCATTTAATGATATACATGTCTTCTTGCCCTGCATTCATTAAGAAATGAGGGATTGGAATACCGGTAGGTATATTTAATGACGCTACCTACCAGTAATAAGAAAAGTGTGACATGTAGACTTGTTTCGGTTTTTATAAATCGAAGATTCAATATTTAAGTAAGAATCTTTGTTTCTAGATTATAATTTTGAAGACAAGAATAAGAACTAGTAGCAAAACGAGTGCCGCAATTCCCACTACAGCTGCATCCACAACAACTCGTTTCGGGTCCAATTCTGGTTTTCTGAATTTTCCCCGGGTCAGCTGGTACAGGTTCATTATTTCACCCTCGAATTCATCGACAAGCGATTGTGGATTAGGCACTACACTTGTGTCTGCTACAACTGATAAAGCCACTTTGTTGTTATAGCTGACAAGACCGAACACTGTTGCTGTGAGAGAATTTGCAAAGAAACTCATGTTGAGCACTTCATTGCCGCAACAAAAACTGGTCCTGCGGGACCTGGTACATTCGAAAACACGGTGGTGACTTTATTGAATAGATCGCAAGTGGTGTTTGCGTAAGCCTTGGCTGGCAGTACCATACTGGCAAGAATATTCAATCCAAATGAGACAACTGGAAGTGGCGAATGCTTCAAATCATCCAGAGTCAATTTGCATTGATACATCCTTTCCAATCCATCTTTCTCGTCCAGTGGCATTGCTATAGGCAAAAAATTAAACTGGTTCCCTAACTCCCCCTTGCCTTTCATGATCTTCCTCATCGCTTTCCCATCACGCATGTTAATCAAACACATAGCCCGACTTTGCCCTGGAACAATCTTGGAACCTTGTGCTTCTGTGTATTTTCGAATCACTCCTGACAATGCTGCAACCAAAACATCATTGATCGTCATCCCGGCATTGTTCTTAATGTCCTTGATGAGTGAAAGTTCAACACTTGAGGAAGTCGCAATCATTCGGTGCCCTATTTTTCTTACCTCTGGATGTTTTATTAACGTGTCCACGTCTCCTGGAAGTACCGGCATCAATAGTCCATTAAAGACACCTTGAACAAAAACTCTTGCTTGATGAAGTAGTTGTAAGGCTGGTGGTACTTTTGGCCAGATATCCTTTGGCTTCATCGAAGGCTGCGCTGTTAATGTAGGTCTCGCTTTCTCCTCCTTGTCAAAGAAACTGTTAACGAATGCCATTAAGCTAATACCATCACCGATATTGTGATGCAACCTTATCAACAGAGCCCCATTGACCTTACCTTCCAAACCTGCGTCTCTTACATTGGTGATATTATACACTATCCACAATGGCTTATCTTCGGGAAGCATTTTCCCGTAAAATGAGCTCACAAACAAATTGATATCTTGTTGGTTTGCAAAATCCCCTTCTGCAGTTGGAATTTCGATGTTTTCAACGTGAAAATCGAAGTCAGGATCTTCATCTTGAATGAACCATGTAGCTTCACCGGACTTTTTATTGCGAGAAATGGTCGCTCTGAAGCGCCAGTTGTCAGTGAAGCATGCCTTTACGGACTTCAAAACCGCTTCCCGATCTACTGGTTTCCCGAATGTGAGGAGGGAATTAATGACAGTATCATGAGCAGCATTGTTCCTGCCTAGCTCGTACATGCTTGACCCCATTCGGGACAGAGCACGCTGCACCCTTCCCTTTCTGCTGCTTGATTTCCTCGATTTAAGAGAGGCTCGTTCCATTTTCACACTCGGCTTTCGAATTGACACACACTTTTTGTTTTTGTGAACATAGGAATTACTGCTACGACATGAGTGCATGAAATAAATACCTTCTTTGGAATCGAAGGTAATTTTTGTTTCAAAAGCATCCTACTGATGTGCTCATGAATTTAATTTAAAACCCCAAATAAATTTTTGTACACGTTTTTGGTGCTAGAAATTGGCTAAGGAGCTAAAAAATATGGTGCTAAAAAATAATACGCAATTCTGTTAACAGTAATCCTGAATTCCCGATTCTAAAAACGAACATATTTTAAAATATTTAGAACTAAAAAATGATGATTTTCAGTTGTACTTCAATCACACATTTAGACAACCGATTCCCGGTTTGAAATACATTGAGTTTTGCCCATTTTGTGAAAAAAAGACAAGAAGGTTCTGTTTGAAGGAGGTTTACATTTGGCTTGTTGTAGTTCGAATCCTACACGCTATGCTCCTCATAACAGG
>Ga0105055_10008218_pt1 | contig 13636 bp, 7 predicted proteins | sample BON03_FD_78090 | JGI IMG/M metagenome (GOLD analysis project Ga0105055, IMG submission 78090) | Freshwater microbial communities from Lake Bonney liftoff mats and glacier meltwater in Antarctica - BON-03 | ecosystem: Environmental > Aquatic > Freshwater > Ice > Glacier meltwater | place: Lake...
AGAGATGGCTGCGTATCACGGGCCGCTTAAATTAAGTTCCTATCGACAGCCGGGGCAGGGGAAGTGGGATGCGGTGTATGAAGGGTTTTCTCACGCGACTGGAGATGTGCTGGTCATTCAAGATGCAGATCTAACGGCCCCGCCGGAGGATTTGCCGAAATTTTATCAGGCAATCATCTCAGGGGAGGCTGAGTTCGCTAATGGGAGTCGCTTGGTTTATCCCATGGAAAAAGAAGCGATGCGTTTTCTTAATTTACTCGGCAATAAATTTTTTGCCATGGCGCTGTCTTACACACTAGGACAACCGATCAAAGATAGTCTCTGCGGCACTAAGATGATGTTGCGCAGCGATTATGAGAGACTGTTGCTACGGATAAAAGAGCTCGGTAACTTCGATCCCTTTGGTGATTTCAATCTGCTCTTTGGCTCAGCACTCATGAAGCTGAAGATTCGCGACGTGCCAGTGCGCTACAAAGATCGCACTTACGGGGAGACTAATATATCTCGCTTTACCAGCGGATGGCTCCTGCTCAAAATGACGGTGTTTGGCTTGGTTAAGCTGAAATTTGGTCGCGGTTAATTTGGTTGGTTTTGCTAAACCACGCTGAATAGGCGTCCCAGAAGACGGCGATGTGAAAGATGATGAGCAACGGGTAGATCGGCGCAAAAGTAGAGACTGCAATGACAGAGAAGGAGAGCACATGGACAAGTGCGTTGATGAGAATAAACACAGCCACACCGCCCCAAGCCGCTGCGGCTAGAACGATAGGGTAGGAGAGGCTACGACTGCGGAAGAGTTGCACGATACGCGTCAAGATAATGAGATGAGTGACAAAGCAGATAGCGAAAAAGAATGAGCCCAAATTCGTGCCGATTCTCTGGAGCAAGTTCATTTTATGAAGCTGCATGATTTTTTGGTTGGGCCGCTCGATTTCAGGGGCGCGAATAGAGGAAGATATTCTATCCCCAGTCAGGTCGTGAAATAGTTTTAGTTCTTCTCGATCACCGACGCTCAGTTGCGGATAGGCACTGAAGGAAGTGAATGATGCGACGAAGTCAGCGAACCATAAAGAGGTGCGAGTTATGTCAGAGAGATCATTGGCTCGGATTGGTGGAATTAAACTGTCACTTCGGGGACGAGCCGGTAGTAAGCCCGCGTCACTGGCAGCATTCACTTCATTGGCCAGTATTTGGTAAAACGCCAGTGCACTCCGGGCATCTGGCGCTTGCCCGGAATGCGCGACGCTTTCTCGCAGCGCCCACATAAACCATCCGCCCTTGATTTGCCTGTCGGCAGGAGTCGGGCCTTCGTTGGTCCATTCCTCGCGTTCCAACCAAGGTTTTAATGATGCGAATGCAGGGCTTACCTGGTAGATGGCAGCGCGAGCTTCTCGAGATACTGGCACCTGCGCGAGCTCAGGTCCGACTTTGACTCTCTGAAGTGATCCGTAAGCTGATTTAAACTCACTGGCCTTGAATTCAACCGTGCCAAACCAGCCGTAATGTTGATGGTTTTTCAAACTTACCCAGAGGGATGGAGTCATCGCGCATGACAATCCGATCAAGCAGAGAGCGATGTATTTGGGCCGGGAAGTTTTCCATCCTTGGAAGCCGATTGCCCCAAGGAGGAGGAGGATGCTGGGCAATATCCAGACACTCTCTTCCCGCGTAATCCAAAAAATGCCCGTGGCAAAACCACCCATAATGATCCAAGGCCATTGATTTTTAAAGGTCTCGGTCCGACGTAGATAAAGCGCGACCAAACTCGCGAATATCATGATGCCTAACGGTGTAACCAAGTGTTGCCGCATGATTCGGCCCATCGTCGGTGCTTCGTATGACATGGGGTTCCACAGCAGGGTGAGGTAGACGAGCAGTTGGGTGAAGGAGTTGCCGACAGGTTTGAGAGCCCGTGAAAATAGGGCGCAAGCTAGAGCGTAAAGACCCTGTTGCGCTAATCCCAGAGGGACGCCGAGGTAGAACGCGAGTGCGATGAAAAGAGAGTAGCCGGCTCCTTTTGCCAGAGTGCCTTCGTTGTAGCTCCCGAGCCATTCCCCGCGAACCAGTGATTGGGCTAGTTCCAATACTAGCCGATCATCAAGACTGGCATTACCAATGGCAAAGACCGGTTGAGATCTCGTCAGCCAAAGTTTAAATACCGTTAAGGCTACCCCGATCCAAAGCCACCAATTAGTGCGATTTCTTTCCTGAGCGTTCACGGCGTATGTTTCTTTAAATGGGATCTTGTTGCGAGATGCGGATTCTTTCAGCGCTTACCGCCATGGCCCGCAGGGGCTCTCATCTCGATGGAAAGGTTCGGCTGTAGGGGGGGGGGCATCGTATAAACGGATAAAGGTTAGCGGAAAAATAAGCCAATTATAGCGGGTAGGTTTAACTACGTTGACGATTGAGCCATAGGCGAAGTGCGGACAGGCATGTTGCAAGAACCAGAATGGGTATGAGGTAGCCCAAGCTGCGCTGAGCACTGGTGGTTTTTTCCAGCGTCCACGCCTTGGTTAATTTTTGAGCGACATCTTTGCTTGCAGCCGGTTGAGGAGGGGCTGCTGCAATCCAACCTTGATCGTCATTTCGACCATCAAGGTAGACGAAACGAGCTACTTGCCCCTGGTATTCGTTCACATTTACCGGCCAAAACCCAATGCTTCTAGGATTGGGCTCTTGGCAGGGAATCTCTGCGAGCACATTGCCTGCGTGGTCCTCGATCCTCAAACTGATGAGATTACCGGGACTGGTGGGGAAACCGGAAAAAGGAATAATGATCCATGGCGAGCCGAGCACAAAGGTTGAGCTTTGAGCTGATCCAATGAAACCGGGGCCATCAATATGGGTTCCATAAAATGTGTTTCGGAATTCCTCAGGCCAAAGGCTGGCCCCCCCTGTGAGATTATCGACAGTGTAAGTGGTAGGCGTAGTGATACGGAAGGACATTGGTCCCACATAGCCCTCTGGAGTTAGAATTTTTCGCCAGCGCTGATCTTCATTGAACTCAAGTGGCATGGGCCACAGAAGAAGAAGCAAGAGTGCGGTAAGAGTCATCCCCGCAAGCCATGGAAGGGCGGTTGTTTTACGATTACTCGCAATAAGCGGAGGAGCTCTCCCTTTCGAAGATCTTCGAGAGATGAACAGGCTGAGAATCAGTAAAATAATTCCACTCGCTATAAGTGTGCGCCAGATCTCGCGAACTCTGGCGGCAACGGCGCTGACAAAGTCTCCCTTTTCGCGTTGCGAGTTCGGGCGCAACTTTACGGGCAGAAGCTTCGATAGTCCCGGGGTGTCGAGAATCTTGGCAACGGTTTCAGGAACGGGGTAAAGCAATTTACGAACATCAGGCCGGGATAGAGGCTCGAGTGATTTTGTTTCAAGGTATCCTTTGACGGCATCACTTCGAGTGAGGCTCCAAAGCGCGCTGTGCTGATGAAAATAGGCGGTATGCCCTTGGGTGCTGATCCATTGAAGTCCCGCAGTGAGCACGCAGGTCCAACTGATCAAAAGTGCTGCGAGGCGGACACGACAGTGAGGCAACCCTTGAATGAGACGCCATAGCGCGACGGCATTGGCCAGAACTCCCAGAGCGAGTAAATCACCATAGCGGGATACGAATCCGACCCAAGCTCCGCCGCGAGCAATGGCAAAAGCCGTTGCTTGCGCAGCAGCCCAAAGACAAATCGCGAGAACAACCAGATCAATTGGGGAGGTCTTCTTTTGGCGCCAGATGGACCAAGCTAAGATAATGGTGGGTGAATATAGTAATGCTCCCGCCGCCGGCCACGAGGATGGCCAGCCAAGCTGGACGAACCAAGCAGCCAGAAATTGAGGAAGATTGGTAACTGACTGAGCGAGTGCTCCTTCATGTGGTTGTGACCCGCGAGAATAAAGCATGAGAGCCAACCCCAATATCGAAAGGGTGGCCGCCGGGACCCAACGTCGCCAGTCAAAATTACCGATCCAAAACAGGATAATCAGAACGGCAAAAGGGGCCGCCCACATACTACCCAAAGTGAAGAATGACAAAAGACCCGCCACTTGGGATGCCCACCATTTTTTTGTATGAGGAACCTCAAAAAATGAACCGTGAATATGCCAGGTTATGAAGAGCAGTGCCAAGGGGAAATGAACCTGGAAACCCCATGTCGTATTTTCCCAGCTGTAGGGCAGGGCCGCCAATACCACCGATAGGAGGGTAAGTATTAGTGCTGGGATTATGGGTAAAAAACGGCGAAGCCAGAGACTCCAAAGTCCAATGGTGCCTCCCCAGATAACGGCGTTGATAGTGCATTGCAGCTTAGGGTCCCACCGGCCCAGAACTACTGCCTCGAGCCAGGTCAGCAGCCGCGTCAAAGCATGGATGTGCTCATGGTGTGGACTGAAAAAAGCAGACCAAGAAAGCTGCCCTTGCAGCCACGGAACCAATATCAGTTCCGCTTCGACCCGCCATTGGTCAAGAAAGGGGGTGTCTCCAGCGTAGAGATGGATCTCGCCACACCGCGCCGCGAAGACGATAAGGGCTGTGCTGATAAACCAGAACCAGCGAGAGGTGGCTGCCTTCAGACTATCCTGATTGGTCTGATCCATTATTTTGAGATGAGCCGCTATTCACAGAGATCGAGGATTAAAGATGAATCAGCTACCCGATGGCAGAGACTTATACTGGGGGGGACGAGCTCTGATTGGGATTTGCCGCGTGTTTGTTTTGCTGGCTGTAAACCTGTTCAACAATGTAGATAGGGCGGGCTTTGGTCGATTCATACATTCGCCCCATATATTCTCCGATAATTCCCAGAGCCAGTAATTGAACACCTCCAAAAAAAACGACCGTGATGAGAATGGATGGATATCCCGGAATGAAATAATCCGGATAGAGAAATTTTACGAGGATCACTCCGATAGCGGCGACAATAGTCATCCCGATAACGGTCACAGCCAAGTAGGTAACCAAGCGCAAGGGGACGATGGAAAATGAGGTGATCGCATCGACGGCAAACGAAAGCATTTTACGAAATGGGTATTTGGTTTCTCCGGCAAACCTAGCTTTGCGGTCATAGGGCACTGCGACCTGCTTTCCGCCAATCCAGCTTACCATCCCTCGAATAAAGCGGTGGCGTTTCCGCATGTTCCGAAGCGCGTCAACCACTTGGCGATCCATGAGACGAAAATCACCAGTATCTTCCGGGATGGGGCTCTGAGTTAAACCGCGCAAAATGCGGTAGAACAATTTGGACGAGAATAATTTAAAGTAGGTTTCGCCCTCACGAGAGCGACGTTGTCCATACGCGACATCCGCGCCGGCTTTCCACTCCTTGATCATGTCTTCGATGATTTCTGGAGGATCTTGAAGGTCGGAGTCGATCAGCACCACCGCATCGCCGTCTGCCAAATCGATACCGGCAGTTACGGCCGCTTGATGACCGAAGTTTCGGAGCAAATTGATCACATGGATTTTAGGATCCTGTGAACCTAGTTCCCGCGCTCGCTGCAGGGTTTGATCACGGCTCCCATCGTTAACCAGAATGATTTCGTAGTCACACTCCAAGGAGAGGAACACAGCCGTGGTGCGCTGAACGAATTCGGCCAACCCACTCTCCTCATTGTAGCATGGGGCGACGATGCTCAGTTTATAAGTGGAGAGATTGGCAGCGTGGCTCATTTTTGTGGATGGGGATTCTGTCCGACAATGACGACATTCCAGCAAAGTGGGCGCAAAAATGGGATCAAGAGAAGGGCTTGATCGAGTAACTCCAACGGTTTATAAAGCCAAGCCCAAGAGTCAGCCTCTTCGATGACTTTTTTCCAATAGCGTTCTTTATTGGGGTCACGGCGCTGGAACAGCGCCATGCTGATGAAAATCAAGAGGGTGCTGAGCCAGAACCAGCGGGTGTGGGATTGTTGGAAGCGCGAGCGGACCGCGCGGATATCTCGCAAGCGGAGAGGATGCTCATCTTCAGTGCGCACTTCCATCGCGTTGCGGCGATAGTAATTGATGGCGGGGTTATAAGCCACGGGATCCCAGCTCACAAAAGTGCCGTTTGGTTTCAGGTGTTTGAGCAGCAGAGGCATGGTAGCTTCCAAGTCGACATGGTGCAGCGTATTGCCGGTGTAGATGATGTCGAACTGTGCATCGTCAGGAAGCCCGAGATCTTCGGCTGCGGATACGTGGGTGTTGATGGCCACTTGATTGGCTGTCGCGAGACGGTGCGCGGCGTTGCACATCCCTGGCGAAATATCTGTGGCGGTAACGTTTGCTCCGCGCATGGCGAAGTAAACAGAAGCTTCGCCGAGACCACAGCCCACATCAAGGAGGGTGCGGTCTTTGAGATCACCGAGTGCCTCGCAGATGTAACGCATTTCAGGTGCCGTGCAGGCTTCATTCATCTGTCGCACATCGATCTTGGTGACATCCACACTGGCTGCCCATTCGTCGTGAAATACTGCCTCGGCGTGTTTGCGCTGAGCATCGCGAGTCTGTGGCTCCGACGCTGTTTTGTCAGAGGACGAGAAGCCGGAAGATTTGAGGACGCTGGTGATCTCTCCATCGAAGAAGGCGATGTTACGTGCCATGACTTGATCCTGCGAGAAGATCTGGCCTGAATCAGTTTGGCGCTTATAGTGCGGAGGGGCATCGCCTCGGGTGTAAAGTTTCGCGTTCTTAAGGTCGACGCGATGTTCACCGGCGGTGGGTTTTTGCCATGATACGAGAAGAGCTCCGCGCCCGGGATTGGTCAGGGATAGATCTTTGATCCAGTTGGCGAGTCGTTTAGCTCGAGACGGATCGGTGATGCTGAGTTGCTCGCGCAATCGTCGACCAGCCCACAAGAATTGGTGCACGGCACTTTCGAAAAGGATTTTTTTCGGCATGGCTAGACGAGATTAGCGACAGCCTGATCGTCATCTTTATCGAGTGACAGGCGGTGAGGATGATGGGGAAGGGAGACCCGTTCACGGGATTCGTTGCGGATGCGTTCAGCAATAGTCAGCATCTCTTCATAACTGATCGGCCATTTTTTTTCAGGAGGTGACGTGATAAAAGTTTTGATTCGTTCCATCTTGGCCTTCAGATAGCGCATGGAGATGGTCATTTCAGGGTAGCTGCCATACATACATCCGGAACAGGCGGAGGTTGTTTTGAACACTTCATCTCGGAAGCTTTTATTGCGGAATATTTCGGGGAAATCCTTTCCGTAGGTTGGAATATTAGATGAAATACGATGATCACAGCAGGGGGCAAAATCACCATTGGGAAGGACCGCAAAATAGAGGTTGGGGCTATCGCAAACGCCATTATTCTTATCGCGCCAAGTCGTAGCTTGTTCCGCAGCGAAGCGTTTGATGTCATCGAGATACTGATCTGAATCGTAAAGCAGGAAGCCTTTACGTCGCATTGCGCGGATGCGTTCGATTAATTTGTCGACGTAAGGGAGCTCTTCCTTTCGCCACCTTTGAGTCTGATCAAAGCTGCGAAAATTCATCGGTTTGTCGAAAGTGGTGATATGAATCGGCACTACTGAGGAAAACCAACTGATTTCAGTGCCAAATCGAATCACATCTTCGACATCACTCAAACTGTCGCGTTGGATCACACAACCGAGCGAGGCAAAGCTCCCTTTTTTTGGAAGATATTTAGTAAATGAGGACATCGCTCTAAGCGCGTCATGCCAAGATTTGGAGAATCCGCCGTTGATACCGTCTTGATTTCCCGGCCAAAGGGAATCTAGCGAGATCGAGATATCGCGACCACCTGCTTCGACGACCTCGTGAATGCGTTCGTCGCTGGCGATTCCATTGGTTTGCATGCGAACGTGGATGCCGCGGGTTTCAAATTCACGAATGATTCCGGGAAGATCTTGGCGGGTGAAAGGTTCCCCGCCAGTTAACAAAACCATGGCGACGCCCATTTTTACGAAATTATCCGCGATGCGCTTAATCTCGTCCAAGGTGACTTCGCGCACGTCGGAATTGGCATAGATAATGTTACACTGCTGGCAGGTTAAATTGCAGCGTGCGGTGATGTAGAACTGCACATAGACAGGCGTATCCTGAAAGAGGGTGGAGCGAGCGAGTGCGAGTTTGGAGCGAGTTGAAAACATCGGATATAACTGAGAACATGAGCTGAGTTTGACTCTCGTTTCAATGCCCAAGGTTTATTTTAAATCTTAAGCTTACTCGATCCGCAAACTTTGGATGTAGGCCCAATCCCAAGAGGCGTCACCCTTGGGGCCGGGAAGACTGGCCAGAATGAGTTGAGATCCAGTGGTAAAGAGGGGAAGACTCACCGAATAGGTTTGATCACCGCTATCTTCGGGATTCCGCACGGGATTACAATAATGGCTGAGTAGGGTCTGTTCTGAGCCATCAGCTGAGCGTAAAATCAGGGCGAATTCAACACCATCGCTATGACCGCCATTTTGATAGGCTCCCGGCAAAAGCCCCCAAGTGACGGTGATTTTTCGGTCTTCAGGTCGGAGATTGAATATGAGTCTCCCCGGTGCGTTGAGCAGGTAGATTTTACGTTTTCCATCAGAGATCGATCCATTCGTTCCTGCTTCGACATGGTTCGGAACTCTGGAAAATTCAGGGAATTGATCCCGCATGTAGGGACCTTTGAGTAGCTTGATTCGGGTGAAGTAAACGAGATCCCAAGCGCCGTCATTGTCCGGTCCTCGGTCCGTGCTCAATACCACTTTGGATCCGGAAGGGAAAGGTGGGAAAGAGACCACCGCCGTTTGGACTCCGTGATCTTTCACTGTTTTGAGGGGTTGAAGTCGTCGCTGAAACAGTTTCTGAGGAGGTTGGCCAGGGCGCTTCAGTTTGACGTATACGGTGGTGCCATCGGTGTTTTTGACGTAGGTTTCCTTGAGCATGCCGAAGGAAAACTGTATCGCGTTGTTTTCCTGAGAGAGCGGGAAATCCATCTTGCCGGGAGGCACGAGCACTTGTGCGACGTAATTGTCGAAGCGAAAAACGGGAGCTAATGGCGCGTCGATATCGATGGGTTCAATTTCAGAAATCGCGGAGTGACGAGAACTGACTATGGGGGGCGGAGCAATGGTAGGCCGAGGAGCCGTGAAGAATTCTACCTGCATGCGACCCTGATCAAAGGCGTAGTGGTGTGTGCTCTTTAACGTAAATTGATGGACGCGTTTGCCATTCGCCTGTCGGTAGAGGCTGAGCAGATCGCTAGTATTCTCAATTAAAGGAGATAGTGGAAAGGACTCCGCGACCATGCTAGGAATAATTTTCCGGTCGGTTGGATATTCGATGCCAGAGCCCCGCATATCGATGAAGACTGAAGGCGGTTTGTAGAAGAAAGTCCTTATGCGACCCAGCAGTGAGGGAGGGATCGAAAAGGTCACGAACAAGATCTGATCATCGGCTATAGTAGGCACCTTGATGGGCTGATCCCAATCCAGAGGTTGTGAACCGAGGGAGGTCAGCTGGGATAGCGCCGAGGCCTCCTGATTGAGTTGAAAGAGAGGAAGCCCGAGGATGGTTTCGATTGGGTGATAGTGGCTGAGAAGAGCATGTAAGGTGCCCGCATCTTCCTGGGAGGTGAGTCGATCATCAATAGCCGCGACATTAACCAGATAGTATTCGGGCCGATTCTCCGCCTGCTCCATCCACTGCGTATTGATGTCACGGAGAGTGGGGGTGAAGACACTGAAAGTGCCACCGCCGACCGGGCGAGGACGGTAGTTGAGACGATTGAGCAAGAGAAACCCCTGTTCGTTCCCAAAGAAGTCGATGGAATTACGGCCCACCGCCTCCTGCAAACGACGGAGGCGATAGAATTGGCGATTTATTTCGAGTTCACTCTCGAGCTCAGCTTTGGCTTGGATTGGTGAGGTGAGTTGATGGATGTTCAGGGCGAGGCGATCTTGAAATAGAGTTCGCATCCCCTCCCAACGTAGTGCGGGTGTCGTTCCATCGCCCCATAGTCCGATGCCAAAGGTGAAGACCGCGAGGCCATAGAGCCAAATTTGACGGAAACGCGTGTTGGGGGCATCCAGCGATCGTGTGAAAAGTAGAACGGTCGGGACCGCAATGCAGACGTAATTGAAATAGATGGTCACGTGACCATCAGCGCGGACAAATCCATGTTTCCATGCGATGAACGAAAAGCCGGCGATAAAGAGTGCTCCGGCCAGTATTGTGGGCTGACGCCATCTCCCGATCAATGTTGAGAAAGTGAGCAGTAATAATGCGATCAACGCAGTCACTCCGACGATGAATACGGAATAGGGTTCATCGATCCCCATGGCCAAGTTGTAGCCGGAGGAAATTTCCAGCATCCCGAGAAAGTATCGCGGAAAATTAAGAGGATTTTGTCCGGCAATGAGTAGCCATCCGATCAAAGCTCCGAGGTAAGAACCGAGAATCCAAGGGAGGCGTCGATAATTTCCGAGTAGCACTGCCTGTAAGCAGAGCAACCCCAAGGTGGCTCCCGCCAGCATACATTGGGTGCCTTTGAAGAGGGTGAGAAACGCGAGAAATACAGCGAGGGCACAGGCTATGAGTAAACTTCGACGACCTGAGGCGACGTGGTATTCGACCAGACAGAGGCCCGATAATAAGATGGCTAACGTATAGGGTAAATCGGTGATCACTGGGGCTAAGAGGAGCAGGCTGAGCAGCCAGAGCCCCTTCATAATCACGTGATCCCTCGAACGTCGAATGAACCAGACTATCAAAATTCCTAGCACAAATTTGGTCAGCAATTCCAGAGGAAGACGTTTCCAATAAAGGTTTCCGGCGTAATTAAATCCGTAAGGAACGAACCCATACGGACCGGCCATGGGGAGAACATCAGCGCCGTATTGGAACTCCTTTCCCGTAAAGTAGGAGTAGCTTGCGTAGTTTGAAGAATCTAGACCCACATCGGCAATTTCACTGACAGGAGAGAATAGCCAGAAGGTCAGTAGTAGAGCCATGGCCCCCAGTGTAGTCCGTTGCCACCAAGAGCCGTGAATGGGAGTAGGTGATGGAACAGGAGACCGCATTTATCTGGAAATTTTTATGTTAGACCAACCAGCCCAGTCCCATGAAAAATTGTTATTGGGACCAGGCAGGATCTCAAAGAAGATTCTCCCGCCTTGTAAGTGGGTTAGCTTCACGGAGAAGTCCTGGATGCCTCGATCATAAATGACCTCCTCGGGACTCAGAAAACGCTGGTAGAGATCGATTCGTCGTGAGCCATCGCTCCAGTAGATTACGAAATGAGTGCCATTTGAATGGTTGTTCCCAGTGTAGGCTGTTTCGAGCATTCCAAAGTCGCCAGTTAGTTGCTTGGCGCCATTGGGTAGATCGAAAACCATCCTACTCGGGGCGTGCAAAATTGCGAAGTCGCGATCTGCAATTTTTACAGTCATGAGCGGAGTATATGATTCATAAATCAGAGGATAACTCTGAAACATTGGGAATATATCAGCTGTGCTGGGAGGGAAAAAATCGCCGGCTGAAGATGATGGGGGCAAGGCGGAGATTTCGATATCTGCAGTCTCGAAAAAGAATCCCAGATACTCCTCTGCAACCGTCACAGTGATGGATTTGATTAATTTATCTCCTGTATTGCTGGCAAAGCGCAGGTAATCGACATAATCCTCCACGATTGGGTTAATGATAAACCCGGTTCGACCCTGAGGTAGAGGCATGAGATATTCGGTCGAATTGTCATCCGTGTTGGTGATACCCAGAGTGACTTGAGGTGGTTTATAGAAGAAGCTGCGGACTTTGCCCCATAGGTTGGGTTGTAGATCAATGCTCACCCAAAGCGGTTGTCCATTCAGGTCTTCCAAACCGATCGACTCATTCACTGAGAACGCCGCTTTTTTCAACAGGCGTGGCCTAACTTCCTCGACAGTAAACTCGCCGTTTTTACGCTTCCAGATAACAAAACCATTTTCCGTATGGGAATAATTATATCGATGAGGAAGTAGCCTCAGAACCTGCGAATCATCCATGGCGGGGAGACGATTATCGATCGATTGGATTTTCATCAGCACGTATTCCGGGGCATCTTCCGAAGCGTAGAAATCCCCATTTAATTCGGCGAGTATGGGAGTGAAGGTGGAGTAGCCCTGAATACTAGGTCGCGGGCGGTAGTTGAATCGATTGAAGAGTGCTACTCCCTGCTGTGAACCCAGAACATCCACCGTGCTCTTCCCCACCATTTTACGGGTTTGTGGCATATCGGTGCCTTTGCGAGCAAGGCCAAGTTGGTCGCGATATCCATCGCGCATGTTTTGCCAGTTTGAAAGAGAGGTCACATTCGCCCAGATCTTGTTCTGCAAATTGGCGAACGAATGACTGACGACATTCAACTTGACTGCATCAAGTGCCCAAACACACATGCCAAAAAGTAAGATGAAGCCCCATCGATGCAGCTTACTCATGCGATCAGTATCATCCAGCAGAGCAGGATATGCGGTCAGGGGAAGTAGCGCGCAGAAAAAGAAACCGATCATATGCCCATCGGCTCTCACGAATCCGTGCTTCCAGTTGAGATAGATGAATGCTCCCAACAGCAGCACGTTGGCGATGGCGCGTGGTTTGTAAGGATGGAGACGGAGGTGGAGGAACGCGTAGGCGATCAAACCTCCTAGGACCACGAGTCCCTTCCATAGCATGGTCGAGGGAGTGGGGAATCCCATGGCCCATTGGTAGCCTTGGCTAATGTCCCAGGAAGCATATAGATATGCCGGAAGGTTTGTCAGGTTTTGGCCGCAACTCATCCAAATGCCGAGATACACGATCAGAAAGCTGCCGCCCAGACTCATCGCTGCACCCCATTTACGTTTCCACAAACCGTATCCGAATGCCAAAACGACAATAAAGACGGCCAGGAGGAGATCCGTAAACTTGATTTGAGAATAGAAAGCGAGGACGGCACCAATCAGCGCGATATAACCATAGCGGGGAGCCTCTTGCAAACGGAGCAATTCAAATCCCAGAATGGTCAACACAATCATGTGTAACGCATCTTCGTATAAGATGCCAAAAAGGAGAATGAAGACAATATACAGGACGCGATTATATCCGGTGATACGTAAGCCTTGTTTCAGGATGACGGTTGCCGAGATTACCGCCAGGGTGAGTTGTCCCGCGATCAGACTCCAGAACTGGATCCCGGAAAACGTTTTCCCCATGATGAAACCCAAGGGGCCATAGGTAAAAACGACATCGTGACCAAACTGCATGTTGTGCTCAAAGAAGTAGCCCAAGGCCATCCGCCATGATGGGTCTAATTCCGCAGATGGCATCAATGGAAAATTGAAGCAGCCGATGATCAACAGCAGATAGAATGATCCCCAACCCAAGAAGCGGTTTACAATCGGAGGAAGAAGAGCAGTGGATTTCGCTTTGGGCATTCGCTGAGAAGGTGAGAAATATGTGAAACTCAGTCTAGTCGTAAGTTTGACTCACAGTTTCTTTATCAGGGGACAGTGTTGTGACATTAATCCACTATGGCAGTATGCTTGATGATTTACATCCCGCGTAGCTATAGGGAGGTCCTAAATTCATTCCTGAGGATTGATTTTAAAAAGTTGGCCATAGCGAGCGGGGATGCGTTCGCAAAAGCGGGAGTAGATTGGCCTTAAAGTTATGTTTTTAAGCGGGTTGAGCG
>Ga0105055_10008222_pt1 | contig 13629 bp, 19 predicted proteins | sample BON03_FD_78090 | JGI IMG/M metagenome (GOLD analysis project Ga0105055, IMG submission 78090) | Freshwater microbial communities from Lake Bonney liftoff mats and glacier meltwater in Antarctica - BON-03 | ecosystem: Environmental > Aquatic > Freshwater > Ice > Glacier meltwater | place: Lake...
CCACCTCATGGCCTTGACGTACAGGCTCCACTGGTCCTCGCATTTTGTCCAAGCCCCACTTACAGGATTTGCCACCAACGCACTGTCAACCAGATGAATCAAAGGCAGTTTCCCCGCACAAATCATTTTGCACCCTTTCAGCACCGACTGATGTTTGTTTGAGATGTGCGCCAAGAAGTTTGAGTTCCAATTAGCACTGTGAGCTCGAGGGAGTATGTTGTGTAAGAAAAGTTCCTTAGCACCATGCCATGTCACACGGTCTTTGGTGAGCTCACCCCAGAAAAGCCCAAATTGCAATGCGATGGCGGCCTCGAATTCTCCATGGTCTGCCCCGTCTTGTATACATTTCACGAAGAACTCCTGCATCCACGTTTCCCATCTTCCAAGCAGCACCTCGCCATTCCGAGACTGCCACCAGCGGTGATAGTTTCATCCTCCCAATGTGGCCGCACCATGACACATACATTTTTGCCGCGAGGTTACGGAGTCTGGTCCACCCGAACAAAGTCGGCAGCAGCGTGCCATTGCAATCCTCCTGGGCGCGATGGCCTCCTGCGACCTGTGCCCGGGCAAAGCGGAGCACCACTTCGAGTGGAACGTGCTGTTCCGCTGCTGGACGAAGAACGAGGTTATGCAACCGAGCGCCCAGCAGCTTGAGGCCAACAACATTGATCTGTCCATTACGCTCCCAGTCAACAGGAGCCTCTGCAACAAGTGTCATCGGCGCAACCCGTACAGCTGCACCGATTGCCGCAGCAGCGACTTCCTCACCCCAGGCAAAAGCGTCGAGCTCAAACGTTGGCAATCCACCTACCTCCACGGCATCCCCTGCAGATGTGGCGGTACGGCCTCCAAGTGTGCAGGCCCGCTCTATGTGGAGACGCCGGAGTTGAAGCGAAAGCACCAAGCAATCTTCGATGCTAACGCACAGAGGGTCGACCACGAAGCGCATGAGAAGCGCAAGGTGGTCGAGGCTGCGCGTGTCGAGGACGAGACAAATTATGACAAGGAGGCGGAGCTGGAGGAGAGGGCGGCAAAGCGCCAGCGAGTTTAGAGAGCACAGCGAGCGCGCACACTTCGAAAAGAGAGCGAGCCAGAACAAAAGCGCATTCTCTGTGCGTTCACTAGGAATGAAAGCTAATCGACTCTATGAGAAACCCACAGCGACCTTATGTCTCCCTCGGACTCCAAGTCTGCCCCAGACTCTCAGGTAAATATTGCCCTCTTTTCCCAATTTAACATGGCCGAGCAGAGCATCAGCCAGCGCGGCGCGAAATCGTGTCAGCTCACAGCTGGTGGTGCCAAGGTGATTGTCCAGCCCATGAGCGAGGTGGTGCCCGTGCACTTTGCTCCAAGCACCTTCGACAAGGATCCCATGGCGACGCGCCTCACTCTGGAGCCGCGCTGCAATGGGGAGACGACTCGACACTTTGATGCCTTTGATCGTTGGACCAAAGCCTACATCCTCCAACATTCCGAATGCCTCTTCAAGAAGACGCTCACCAAGGAGCAGATCGAGAAGGGCTATCATCCAACTGTAAAGCGGCATGAGACTGACGCTTACCCCCCTCTGCTGCGGACAAAGATCGACAGCTCGGGCCGGCGCGAGATCACCTCTCCGGAGGACTGGAGAAGGGTCACCGAAATTAACAATCTCGAGATCGTCTCGCCCTGGTGCATGAGCCGCGAGATGGGCTGGGTGATCCAGTGCAGCGCGCTCCGTGTCTTCGAGGAGTCCTGCGAATGTCCCTTCGCGGCCGGAGAATTGAAAGAGGAAGCTTGTTGAACTAGAAATGGTTACGCGTAAAACAAAACCCACGATTGTGACGCTGGACGAAGGAGGCGTGGAGCCCACCAAGCTAAAGGTCAACGACGCGATTGCGCCTGCGCGGGGCAGGGTCATTATTGTGCTCGTCGATACGCACGGCAAGAAAACGGCGGCCGGCGAGTACTGGGGAACTTACACGAATCGCATCTTCCCTTCTGGAGGCTTCCAGCCGCAGACGCCAATCCGGGAGGGAAATACAGAGACCATTATGCCCCGAAGTGGCAAGAAAGGCGTCACTCCCCGGTGGGCGACAGAGGGCGAGTTCAATTTTTCAAAATTGGGCGACAAGTATTATAGTACCCAGATGCAAATTTATGTTGTTCAGGTCCCTGTGAAAATTCAAGGCAAGCGCAGAGACGGCACGACCTACACGACGCACTCCCATCTCCCAGTGGAGCGACTCGGGCTCAACGCGCAGACGCTCCCTTTGAATATGAGCATCCGGCAGCGCGACCGCAAATTGCAGGAGATCATCATGGCAGAGTTACCGGCCGGGGCCCTCTACGAGGTAAGCAAAGAAGTCGTTGGACCCGGAGGGCGCCTGGATCTTCAACGAGGAGACCGTGAAATTCGATGCCGCTTCTGGAAAGACTGAGTCCCACGTGGTGCTCGACCGGCGTTTGGAAGGTGGCCCGGCGATTCTGAGCAGATCTCTCTTCAGCGAGGCGCTGTGCAAGGAAGCCTTCGAGCAGCACGAGGACAGCCTCTGCTGTCCTCGGCAGACCTCGGACAGGTGCTCCAGGAGCTCCGGGCGGTGGATCAGGAGCTCTATCAGACCTCGGAGCTTGAGCAGCGAGAATGCACTCCAAGGATGCTCATCGAGTTCGCCAAGAAACGGGAGCTTGGCTGCTGTGTGCTGCATAATGAGAGAGTTATAGAGACGATTGCCGGTCATCCTGTAATCGCTTTTGTCGTCCACGAGAACCATTGTTATCTCTACTCCTGCCCCCGCGTCCGCTCAGCCCCATCTGCAGCGGTGCTGAAGCGAGACCTCGGACAGGTGATCAAGCTCAAGAAGATGCAGCGAGCGAGCACCACGCCCCCAATGTGTGAGTGGACCCTGTGGAGCAACCGGGCCATTACAGCTGTAGAGACACGGAGCTCGACTCGGTTCGTTCCTGGCGCATGAATAATAATCGCCATCCAAAAGTGCTTCTTAAGGACAGCATCCAGACGAGAGCCTTGTCTTACAGTTGCAATCAATGCCTCGATGGCTGCAGCGGCCAGCTGGTGATTCACGGCCTGCCCGAGCACTGTGATGAAATAGATTTGTGGATTGAAAAACTCGACCTCGGAATTAATTACCAGGGGCAGGGCCTCGCTAGCACGAGCCTCAAGGTCCTCAAACTCCTGGTGCAAGCTGGACGAGTAAGGGTGTGCCTTGATGGCAAGGCCAAGGCGGATGTGCTCGAGCGATTTAACAATCGATGCGTGCTCTGCGGCTCGCGAGGCAAGTTGGAATTCGATCACATCGCGCGGGTGAGCGACAGTCACCTGGAGCAGGCCTTTCAGCCCCTCTGCATCGAGTGCCACGCAAACAAGACGAAATTGGAGTCAAGGAAGCACGAGGACAACGAGCTCTCTTCGCAATTTGAAAAAGCGGTTTGGCAAAACTACGTTCTTTCTCCTCGGGCTCCACCTCTAGTCTATAGGGCCAAGGAGCTTGGTAATGTTATGGATTGCGAAATCGCGGACGTGAGGCGCTGCAGGAGGAACGCTCTCCTGCACAACGTGCACAAAATCCCGCTCTTTTGCCACCTGGATTCCATAAGGGAAAGGGAGGGACATGAACTGGGAGATCTGTGTTTCGCGACGAAGAAATATTCAAGCTTCAAACGCTCAACTAGGTTATACCGGCCCTGGCTGGCAACATCGGGCCCAAACCGAGTGGCTCCTCCATACTGGGACGATAGACTGGAGTCGTATCTCGCACGTCTTGAATGCCACCTCACATCTTGCCTCTCACAGCTCCATTGCAAACAATGGAATTGGCCTGGGGTGGTGTACGGCAGCTGGCGAAGGAGAGCGTCAACAGCTTGATTGGGCTCTGGTGCCTGGACGAGGCCTGGACACACCTGCTCCGCTCCAGCACGCATGACGGCGACTGTCCAGAGGGCGCTCTCAAACGCACCTTCCACTGGAGCGAGGAGGGCACGTCAGGCCAGATTTTTGTCCACATTACAAGCACAAAGCTCGTAAGCTCAAGTTCCTGTCGCCCACTTCATGACCTTTGCCTCGGCGTCGAGGCTGTCCGAGTGGGGCAGATGATCTACGCGCTGAAGAACACGGGTTGTACAATCTACGAATTCAAGACAGACAGCATACTTTACGGGCCTCTTCAGCGAAAAAAGCCCGAACTCCAACTCCTCACGTTTAATAACTTGCATACTCTTCGAGAGCGCTACGAGCCTGCTCTCAAAAAGACGAAGAGGCTCGACGAGCACTGCAAGATGACCGCGACGAGCTCGGAGGCTCTCGTCTTCAGAGTGATGCCGCCACGGAAGAGGACCGAATGAAGAGCACTCCGGAGCTCCCGAGAAGAGAGTGCCAGCGCCCAAGAGTGGAGACACAAGCCTACAAAGAACATTTGCCTGTGGAGGGCGAAAGCTTGATGATGCAGAGAGGGAGTTTACTAGTCCAGGGCATTGCTGGCAGCGGCAAGGGCTTCTACTGCAATAAGCTTGTGGAACGACTGAGAGCTCAAGGCTTGAAGGTGGACATTGATGCAAAAACACACACACCGCCTCGGCGCGGGCTGAAGGCTGCACTCTCGACCACTGGTGCCAGCGCCATGTCCTGAATGGAGCTCCGTCCTGCCAGGTACCCTATATTGATGAAATAAGTCAGATAGATGTGGGGCTCTTGGCACAAAATACGGTTCCTCCTGGCTGGCGATTTCAACCAGTTCTCCCCTATCGGCTCCTGCTGGAAAGGCACGCCCATCGCCAATGATGCCTTCCAGCGCTCCGCCCTGCTCCATCGCATGTGTGGCGGGCATATGGTGCAGCTCCGGGAGTGCAGGAGGGCCGACAAAGTACTGTTTGACTTCTACAGCTCTCTCATTTTGGGTGGTGGGAGGTTCGTGCTTCCGGTCGCACGGGCGGTAGAGGAGGCCAGGGCGGCATTTGACTTCGAGGGTCCCGTAAGGTGGAGTCTGGTGATCTCGCACGCAAAACGAGTGCTCCTCAATCGAAAATTGAATCTCTTCTACGCTCGGGGCAAAGAGGTTGTCAAAATCAACATCGCTGGCCCAGCGCTCCGGGAGAATGCCGCCCAAAGCATGATCATCGGGCCAGGGCTCCAGCTGCTAGGCTCGGGGGGAGGGCATGTAAGAAACCAAGTTGCATACACCATCAAGATCATAGGGGATGGACAGCTATGGCTAGAAGAGCTAGAAAAGCCCTTGACTTTCGCGCAAGTCAGAAGTTGCCTGAGACTCAGTTTTGCCCAGACCTACGCCTCCGTGCAAGGCACCGAGTACGACGAGCCACTTCGCCTGCACGATTGCTCCCATCGATTTTTTAGCCTTAAACATTTGTTTGTGGGCCTCTCGCGGAGCAAGAGCGGTGCGTTGGATAGCCTCGTGGACTGAAGGCACTGACTCGAAAAGTCCACCAATCCATGTGACTTTGCACCGGCTGTAATCTCCCCAAGGATCGCTTTCCGCTCTCCAATCGAAAAGCTGCGAGAAATTGAATCAAGACCTACTTCAAGACTCGCTGCACGTATTGCCACTCCATTCAGGCAAGAATAGTAGATCAGCTCCGCAAGATTTACACCGCACCTCCACAGGGAACGCCTTGCGAGTGCTGCGGGAGAACCCCTCCTCACAAAGCTCGACTTTTAGATCACGACCACTCCACTGGCAACTTTCGAGGCTGGCTCTGCCAGGAGTGCAATGCTGGTCTGGGTTTTTTCGGCGACAACGCTGCCGGAATCACATCAGCGCTACTCTATCTTAATGCTTAGATAGTAAATGGAGCGCTTGGCGGCTCTTAGTAAGGAGCTCGGGTCGCCGGGCCACCTTGCGCTCTACATTGCCGCTCGGAAGCGAGGGATCATCGCCAGCCGCACGCAGGTCCCGGACTTTGCCAGCAAGCAGGGCGAGCGGCAGGTCTTTTCAGCGGTGCAACCCAGCGCTGGTAAGACGGTCGACGATTCCGAGTTTGCTCGCTTCCAGGCCGATTTAATCGATATGGAGAACGATGCGGGCACTCCGGGCGAGAGAGTAGCAAAGGACATACTCGTGGTCGTGAACGTCCTTACTCGTCAGATCTACGCCCGAGCCATGCGCATGAAGACCGCCGTGCTTACAAACAAACCATGATTAGCATCCTGGATGAGCTGGGAGAGGCGACTGGTATTATCTCCACGGATGGAGGGGCTGAATTCTCTGCGGAATTTGCTGACGAACTCAAGCTCCGAGGCATAGGGCAGAATATTAAAGATGGCACGAATGCCCTGGCGGTCGTCGATCGATCGATCCAGAGTCTAAAACTCACCCTGGCCAAGATGATGGCTACCAAGGAGGGCTCCTGGCAGAAGATGCTCGGCAGAGCCGTGAAGGCCCTCGACGAGACTCCGAAGGCAGTGCTGCATCACGAGGCTCCAAACGAAGTGGGCGACAACAACGAGGTGAGCTTCATGCTCCTGCAGGATAACGCCCGGAAGATCCATCACAATGCAAAGCTCCTCAAGTCTCGCAAGGTGCGTCTCGAGGAGGCTGGGGCCATGAGAGCACCCGTGGCTGGCAAGACCTTCAAAAGAGGACACGAGGAAAGCTACGGTCCCAAGAAGACGCTGGTGGACTTCGAGGTGCACCTCAAGGCGGTGAACTGCGAGAGCACGGACGTCACCGCTCGCTTCGTGGACAAAAACAAGACCGTAAAGAAGAACAAGCAGCGCCGGCAAGCGGAAGCGATCCTCGCCCTGACCACCGCACATCTGGCAGGCAGGGAGCAGGTGAGCCTCAACGCTCTTGCGACTTTCCTTAAGACGCAGCTGCGACCAGCCACGGAAACCTTCGAGATGATCCTATGGAAAACCAAGCTCAAGCTCGTGGGCGTCCTGCGCCTCTTCCCGAGTCTCGAGGTTGAGCACGGACGCTACGTGAAGCTGCGATGACGTCTCGCGGCACCTCCTCACAGATCCCCACCCCCAGAGGAGAGGAAGCAGAGAGGTTGGACTGGTGGTACGATCGCGCGGACGAGCTCTATCGGCTGACAAGCGCCAACCAGCTCGAAGAGAACCAGTACAAGGATCTGGCCGCGGCGCTCGACGACGAGGGGGTGGGGGAGTACTACAGGGCCCTTTGCGACTGGAATTCCTTCCCTAATACACATCCTCGGATTGCGCTTCATCCACTACTGCGGGGCTTGCCTGCAAAGGGCCCTGCAGGGCCTGAGTGTTCCGCAGCCGAGCGTCCCCGGAAGGAATCAGTTGAGCTTCGAACTTATAGAAAAAACCTTCGATTTATCCTGTTGAGTCAAATCGATATAGATGAACCGGTCTGTGCACATCTCGTACATCTTCATCAGGGTCTTTTTGGAGTAGATTGCCGAATTTTCGTCCAGCCAGATTTGGAGATCTTGGAAGGATCTCAGGCGGAAGGGAAAGGTGTGTGTGTCGCCTGGGTCCGAATCATAGGGCTAGCTGCAACGATTTGTTGCAGGGAGGTTAAAACAGAAATAAAAGATTGCCTTCCCCTAATGTACCGTCCGTTCAATAGTCTGCTGTTCCGAACGAATTCTGGCGTCCCCGCGAAGTCGTCGCAGAGGACCAGGATGTTATAAACGAACTTCCCAAGCTCCTTCATGCTTTCTGCCAGTTTAAAGTGTTGCTTGACCGTACCTTCTGGGGCCTCGGCGTCGTAGGTGTCGAAGAAGCAAGGCTCCTTCTTGTCGTCGACACCCAGCTCCTCTCGAATGTACATTCTGACCTCTTTCCATGTGTGGTCCAGGTGGATAGAAGGACTAAACATATAGATGCGTTCAAAGCATCCCTTGTAAATGTCCAGGGTCATGCTCTGCAGCAGGATGCTTTTTCCGGAGCCAGAAGGCCCGTAGATCAGCGCGTGCATAGGCAATTTCGGAACCTGGGGAAACCTGCTCTGTTTGCATTTGAACTCGGCGATCTTCCGCGGCCGGACCTCTGGGATTTCTTTCATCCTCTCTTTACAAAAGGCTACATTACATCTCTTCTTCGGCGGGACGCGAAGCTACACCGCAGCGGAGCTAGCGCAAACGCTCGCACAACTCACGGCCGCCGACCATGCCTTATGCTCCTCCGGCGATGTCGCTCACGTGGCGGTGGGCTCTGGGCTACTATTGAAGATGTGGCTTCCCCGGCCAATAGAAGGTTAGTGGAGACGTTCAAGCTACAGGGCAATCCGGTCAATCCGTACGGTTTGGAGGCGATCCAGGGCACAACCGGCTACACCCTCCATGAGGCGATGCTGATGTGTGGCGTGGGACTCTTTGACTTCCTAGCTGATGTTTTTATGTCGCTCTTCGAGGTCGCGGTGGTCAACGTCGACGTGCTGCAGGCCTCGCAGCTGGTAAAGAGCTCCGGTGTCTCTGGGAGCGTGCCGGCAGAACTTAAAGAGCTGAGAACTGTGGGCATTGGACTACAAGTGGACCCGGATGCAGTGACATTGACCTTGGATACCTCAGCCCTCGAGACAGAGATTTCGGAGCTGCGCACGGATGTGGACTCCAACACCCTCGAGTTGAGCAACACCGACTTCTCCCCCTATCAACTTGGACTTACAGCCGGCACCGGAGATCTGCCTTTCTTCCCGGTGCTATCTGGCACGACAATCCGAGCGCTCAAGGGGGATGGAGACATCACGCTGGAGGCGTCTGGGGGTCTCCTGCTCCTCTCGGCGGACAGTTTCCGGCAAGACCTTGACGAGGAGGCGCGGCTACGAGAGGCTCGCGGCGTGAGGGTGAGCACCGCGGAGGGCACGTTGACGGGAGAGGCGGCTGATCTGGATGGGCTCCGACAAGACCTCGACGAGGAGGTGGGGCTGCGACAGACTCTCGGCGTGAGGGTGACCACCGCGGAGGGCACCTTGGCGGGAGAGGTGGCTGATCTTGACGCGCTCACCTCGCAGGTGCTAGTGGAGGTGGGGCAGCGACAGGCTCGCGGCGTGAGGGCGAGCACAGCGGAGGGCACCTTGGCGGGAGAGGTGGCTGAGCTGGACGCGCTCGCCTCGAGGGTGGTCGTGGTAGAAAACAGGGCGATTTCGAGTGCCAACCTCGCGAATTTCAACAATCAGACGCTCAGCACGTTTCAAGACGTCTTCGCAGCCAAGCAGAACAGGTTCTTGGTGGGGACCCCTGACGTTGCTCACCGCAAGGCGCTGCAGGGCAACGTCGTCATGCCGCTTGTGGCGGGCGACAATATTACGATCGAGCAGGTTGAGGATAGTCACCTCAAGATCAACGGCTCCAATGGAGTCGATTGGGCGTCAGAGTCTGGGGGCTACCACTACCTTGACGTGGGGGACAACGGGCTCTCCATTCGCACACCAACCGGGCTGCTCACCGCAGACTTCGTCGCGAACGAGACCGTCTTCCACGCCGATGTTAGAGTTTGCAATGAACTCCTGGTTCAGGGCATCGCCACATGCTCCACGTTGGAGTCGACGCTGATAAGAGCACAGAATGCCACCGGGCTTGTGCTGACTATTAGCTCGGGTGGCATCTTCGTGCAGACGCAGGAATCAGGCGATTGCGTGATCCCAAATGGTCTCCGAGCAGGCAGCGTGGCTACGGCCAGTGTTGTCGTCAACGGAACTGACGTCATGACCCTCCTGGTGGAACGCGAGCGCAAGTTCACGGCAGCTGAGCCTTTCATTAAGACACTCGATCCTTCAGGTGGAATCTCCCCAGCTATCGATTCCAGCAAGAGCATGGTCGCAGATGCGTTTCAGACTGGGAAATTCAGAATGCGATCGAGCGGCCCAGGAGTGGTGGAATCGAAAGATACGACGACGATGGTGTCAATGTATCTGACTCGTGGCAGACGATTTCCCAGTTTCGTTTCGACGAGGCGCTCGGGGGCACCTTGCATGTCAACCAGATGCGAAGCAATTCCGAAGCAGAAATCGTGATGCAAGACTCGCTCCGAGTGGAAGCGGGGCTGCATGTTGTCGGGAACATCACCTGCGATGGCAATGTTAAGTCTCCCTTCTGGGTTGCAGGCAACATCAACGGTTCAGGGCAAGTCTTGGTGAACAAGGGGCTGCATATCATGTCATCCACGAAGGTTCCCGGTGACTCGGCAATTGACGTCTTTTTCCCCGCGCATCCTGACGGAGATCGATATACCGTGAGTATCAGCTCTACCGAGTTTCACACACTCTACCGAAATCAGACTTCGACTTCTTTTCGCTTACATGCTCGGAGCTCCAAAAACGTAGGGGGTTATGCGTGCAGTGGGCTGTTCTCGATTATGATTATGTTGTAAAGTAGCTCCAGTAGCTGTAAAGCTTTTGTAGCTGTAAAGCTCCTATAGCCAGAGAGCTAGTAGATTATATTGCCCGCTAGTAGGTTGCCGCTCGAGCCGTCTGCGGGAAAAGCGTCATAAAACCAGTCGACGACTTTTTATCGCGGGTGGATTTGGTGCTGAGCGCAGGTCCAATTTATTCGCAAAGGGCAGAGCAGCTTTCATGCAATAGCCGCTCTGCTGGAGCGCCGCCGTGAGCGTGACGAGCTGACTGCAGCTCCGGTGCTGAAAGAGCGTGCGCGCGGAGAGGTCGACACAGGTGAACTGTCGGAGCACCTTTTGGTTCACGAGCGAGGCCTCGAGCACCAGGAGCTTGGAGCCGTTCGAAACGAACACGACGTCCTCGCTCGCTTGCAGGAACCATTGGCCGCGCACCTTCATCGCCTTCAAGCACTGTAGAGCCACCTCCACCGAGGAGAAGACGGAGACGACACTACCATCTTGCATGGTCAGCAAGACCCCGTGCGCCGGATTCGGAATGCTCGTCTGCCCCTGCGGGATATCGAAAACGCCCGGAAAGTCACCAGCGGAGAAGAGCGACATTGCTTCTTTCCGTTTAGCACAGAAAGCACTCCATGGCTTACCAGCAGCCACACAGCCACGGCTTCGCCCCCAATGTCCTGAGAGCCACTGCGACAGGCATGAAATACGCAGGGACCGCAAAAGCAATCTATGACGTGGGGCGCCAGGTTTACAACGTCGCTCGTGTGGCCGCTCCTGTTGTTGCGGCAATGCTTTAAAACCTCTTACTTTCTGAATGCACATTCGTGGAGTGAAATATAGATCAAAGACGCTCGAGCAGCACGCGCGGACGTTTGCTCACGGAGCTAGAACGGCACTAGACAAGATGGTGGGCACCGCTCATCATTATGGCAATAACCTCTACGGCGCTCTCGGACAGGACGCGGCTGCAATTACTCGTACTGTGGGCAAGGTTAAGAAGGATATCGCCTCCTACGAGGACCTGCGCCGCAGCCTAGTAGGGGGAAGGGTGTAAAGCTCTGGAGGGTGTACGGCTCTTATTCCTCTTAAGAGAGAAAGCGATGGCCTCAGCTAAGAAGGTTTATTTCGACTAGAGGTTCGGGGAAGGCAACGGCAATCAATTTACAATCGAACTGCCAGAAACCGCAACCTGCGGACCGGACTGCGTCGCCTGGGTGACAGACGTCAGCTTTCCCCTCGCCTGGTACACGATCGACATCCACAATGACAGGCTCTATCTCCTGGAAAAGACCTCCGATCCCATCCCCCATGCTCGCATCGTCAAGCTCCCAATCAAGGACTACACGCTCGGGATCGCTCTTGTGGCGCAAGTAAAACTCGCTTTGAACACGTCTGGTGTTGGCGCCGCCTTCAAATACGTCTCTGGCACCTACGACGTCACCTTCTCGCAGAGCACCTTCAGCCTCACCGTGACGCTTTCAGGAGGCGGAACGTTCACGGTGCTCTCCCACGACCAGCTGCGAGACTACTACTTCTTCAACAATTGGCGATATTACACCACACAGAGCCTCCTCCCTGTCATTCAGGCGGCAATGCACGAGAGCTACGATTATGATCGCCAGAATGTGCTGCGAATAAGCGTGCAGGAGGGGGGTCATTTCAGCTTTGGCACGACGCAGCAGGGAGGCACCATCGATTTGCGCCCAGTGCATACTGTGTTTCTGGCCAGCGAGACCTTCAGCAGCTACGAGGTCATCGGCCCAAACGGAGGATTGCGTTCAACCATTCGAAGGGTCGCAATCACGGAGGCCGGAAAGGGACTGCAGACCATGGACCACAGCGGCCAGGGAGAGGACTACATCGATTGCGCAAGCCTCACCCTGCGGACGATCCGGTTCGCTTTGCGGGACTGCTTCGGGAACGTCGTGACGCTCAATGGCAACCACTGCAAGTTCAGCATTCTCTTTGGAGAGAGGCCATAAGCTCTTTTGCGACTGCGAGAATTAAAATCCACACCTGCTTCAAATGGCTGAAATGGTTTCATTCGTGCCACTAGTAAACAACGAGAGCGTAGAGAGCGTAGAGAGAGAGAGAGAGAGAGCGAGAGCGAGAGCGCAGAGAGCGTAGAGAGCGTAGAGAGCGTAGAGAGCGTTCAGGCTCCAGAGACTCAGAGCGTTCCGAGTGTTCCGAATGTTCCGAGTGTTCCGAGTGTTCCGAGTGTTCCGAGTGTTCCGAGCGTTCAGCCAGAGAGTGTTCAACCAAAGCCCAAGAAGACCGCAAAGCCCAAGAAGATCGCAAAGGCCAAGAAGGAAGAGGCTCCTGCTCCTTCTCCTGCCATGGTTGCCTTGGACGTCCCGGCTCCTATTCCGGCCCCGGACGTCCAGGAAGTCCCGACTCCTGCTGTCCCGACCCCTACTCCAGCCCCAGACGTGGAGGTCCCGACTCCTACTCCAGCCCCGGACGTGGAGGTCTTTACTCCCGTTCCTGTCAAGCGCAAACCCCGGCCGGCAAAGGTCGTTGCGGTTCGAGAGCCGGTGGAAGTTATACGCTCGGTGGAAGTTATTGACCCAGAGCCCCTGCTCACGGATGGCGCGATCCTGCAGCACATGCTCAATCACCGAGTGAGGCAGCGGGTGCAGCGCGAGGAGATGTATACACACTTTGTTGCCAACTTCTAAAGACAATGGGTCTGGCAAAACCAAGGGTGGTCAAACGACCCAAGATGCCAGCACATCCCTTTACCAACACCATCACTCGAGAAATGGCAGATAAGCATTCCCTTCGCCGGAAACAAACGAATTGATCGCATCGCAGCTGAGCGGGCCAATAATTACCAGACCGAATATAATTTTATCGCGGGGAGAGCCTCACAGGGAGAAGCGAGGCTCCGGGAACGACTTTTGGCTCTCGAAGGACGAGTGGTGGAGCTGGAGAAGACGAACCTAAACAAACATGTACCCCATCTGCGAGCCGATCGTTGCTGGAATTTTCGTGTCCCTTTGGAGCAGCATTTGGTCGAAGTATAGTTTACCCGGAATGTGCGCACAGTGTGTCAGCAGCGACAATGATATCGTCTCGGAAGCAAACAGCGCAATAAGCTCCGATATCGAGATTCACGTCCATTAGTTTTCCCGCGGCCGCGAGGCTACTCTCTCTAGAGCGAGCGAACCGTGAAATGCCCTGGAATGTACCCTGGAGGCCTGTGCTCTCCTACCCCGATTTGATGCTTGTGTTTTGCGATTTCTAAAGTAACTGGAGAACGGCTGTAGGTTCGTTCCGATCCCTAAAGAGTCGTCAGAAGCCCCACATTCGCATTTCTGGGGCCTTCCCTTCTTCGGGGGGGGGGG
>Ga0105055_10008226_pt1 | contig 13625 bp, 4 predicted proteins | sample BON03_FD_78090 | JGI IMG/M metagenome (GOLD analysis project Ga0105055, IMG submission 78090) | Freshwater microbial communities from Lake Bonney liftoff mats and glacier meltwater in Antarctica - BON-03 | ecosystem: Environmental > Aquatic > Freshwater > Ice > Glacier meltwater | place: Lake...
CATAAGAGATATCATAGGTACCATCAACATTAACTCTCGTGATGGTTCCTTTGTAATATCTCTTTCCACCTTTGAATAGAGCTTCAACTTTATCACCACGTTTGAAATCGCCAGTATCAGATTCAGATACATCCATAAGCTTCTTTGGCGATGAACTTCTCCTTCCGGCATCCAGAGATTTAATCTTGGAAGCAATCACTCGTCTTTCCGAATCACCATCATCATAAGAGATATCATAGGTACCATCAACATTAACCCTCGTGATGGTTCCTTTGTAATATCTCTTTCCGCCTTTGAATAGAGCTTCAACTTTATCACCACGTTTAAAATCCCCAGTATCAGAGTCAGACATCTCAACAGTTGGTTTTCTAGGTGATGAACTTCTCCTTCCGCCACCTAGGGATTTAATCTTGGAAGCAATCACTCTTCTTTCTGAATCACCATCATCATAAGAGATATCATAGGTACCGTCAACATTAACACTCGTAATAGTTCCTTTGTAATACCTCTTTCCACCCTTGAATAGAGCTTCAACTTTATCACCTTTTTCAAATTGTTTTTCTGACGATCCGCCACGAGGAGATGATGTCACAACTCTTCTTATACTTTTTCCTGGTATATTGTTTTCTCTATCACCGTCTTCAAATAGAACTGCATAGGTTCCATCGCGGTTTACCTTGACGATTTCTCCATTGAATAATCTCCTGCTGCCTTTCAATGGAGCTTGTACAGTATCCCCTACATCCATGGCTTCCTGGTCGAAACTAGTCCGAGACGAATCAACCTTGATTTCTCGAATGTAACTTCTCGGTACACTTGTTTCCTGATCTCCATCGACGTAATGAATATCATAGGTGTCATCCGGTCTGGCTCGTGTAATTTCTCCCTTGTAGTACTTCAACCCACGCTTGAAACGAGCTTCTATTAACGTTCCCGCTTTCAAATTGGAGTCCCTTGGAGTAAGACGTGGGCTCGCATTGTCGTCGGGTAGTGCGCGCATGCTACTCATGGATACTCTTAATTCACTGGACCCATTATCCATTCTGATGTCGAAGGTTTCGTCACTTCGACATCGAATCACGTATCCAGCTTTAAACCGCCCATTGACCTTGGCCTCTACTCGCGCACCCTTATTGAAGGATTCTACTCGGGGACTTGAATGGCCGGTTGCTTCGATTCGCCTGATCTTGTTTAATGGCACTCGCTGTTCCGAGTCGCCGTCATCGTACTTGATACTATATGTACCATCCAAGTTCACTTTGACAATTTTCCCTTTGCAATAGCGCCTTTGGAACAATGCTTCGACAACATCTCCAGCTTCGAAACCATCAGTTTTTGTGAAGTTGGGTTTACGAGCTAGCGAAGGAGAGACTGCTCTCTCGCGGTCACCATCATCATAGGCAATATCGAGAGTACCATTACTGTTCACGCGAAGTATCTTCCCAGAAAAAAACTTTGATCCTTTCCTGAACTTGGCCTCCACGACATCGCCTCTCGTGAACCCGGCTTCTTCGGATGAGGAGTCACCGCTACACAAGGACGTCAAGGCCTTGATAAAGGCGCCATACTTCACGCTACCCCGACTACTCAGATCATTTGTTATCTGCTTCAACTCGCTGAAGGGAATTCCCAAGCGCGCTTTATCAACGGTTTGCATGAAAGACTTTTCGCTCACTGTACCATTGGCTTCACCATCTAACATTTCTAAACCGTCCTGCAGATTCGATATTTTCTTTTCTGTGAGGTTCTGACGATCTACTAATCGCTTCAAAGTACCAACTAAATCTCCCCCTTGATCTCCTCCTTTCCCTGGTTCGGCCAAATCATTTTGATTTAAAGCGTCGAGAATCGATTCATAATTCACCGCGTTCCGCCCATCTCCGAATTCTTCCAGCGCTTGTCTAAGGTCTCCAGGAGAACATTGAATTTTGAAACCATTCAAGACTCGTCCGAAATCCCTCGCCAAGATAGTTCCATCTCCATTCTTGTCATACAGTTGAAAGGTTTTGCGAAATCTAGCACTATCACCATTCATTGCTTGTCGTATATCCGATATTATTTTATTTTTTTCATGCTTACTTCCAGAATCAAGTTCTTGTTCATCAAGTTTAATCCAATCAGCAGGAACCTCCCTCTCTTCGTCACCATCGTCGTATTTGATGTGATATGTTGAGTCTCCGTTACTTCGATGAATGATGCCCCCCACAAATCGGCTCTTTCCTCGAAATCGCGCTATCACTCGGTCTCCACGATTGAATTCAAGATCGCTTCCTGAAAACTTTGATCGTTGAAAGGATCGTGCAGGCGGCATGCTATCTTTCAGGTTCGCAACCGTTGTTTTGGGCGGTTAATTCAGGTTGCTCAACGGGGGGCTATCCGTTCTTTGGAATTTCCTTGTCTCTGGAGTTTGTTCTCAGCTACGACAGTGTCTTTTGGTTGAAGGGATAAAACATCTTCCATATATCGTCCACTCCCCTTTTCTTTATTGATATTATTAATTTGACGACAAGAATCTGTTTAGATGCATGAATGGCAACAATGATGCGAGCAAGCTTTAGAATGAATAGAATTCAGGGCAAGCTTTATAAAGAATATACTGCAGGGATAATCATGGTGCCCCATACTAGATTGTCTAAATCAATAGAAATGCTTCTATTGACAAACTATAATAATAAATGAAGGCTTAGTATTATACTTTTATTACAACTTCACTCTGCAAAAATGACAAAGAATTTCCTAATAAATATAATATTGCAGTATGGTAAGGAATGATTAAAGTTAATAAGGGGCTTGGAGAATGGAGTCGTTTGAGTTTTAAAAGTACACTGTTACATGTCATGGGCATAGCAAGAACCATTTCGCATCTATTCTATACGTTCATCTGTGTTTTCGAGAGAATTTTTACTGTTGTTTGATTCATTCAAGAGGGATTCGAATTGCCTTTCGAGTTCCTCCAGCAGCAAAGATGATTCCAGGTTTCCCATAGGCTTGTTTGCAGTTTCAAGAATTTGGTCCTGTAGCGCTGCAAACCGGAATTCACTCCTCTTACTGTTCCGCATCGTATTGAGGATAAATGTTCAACGATTCCAACGGATCTATAGTGAGAGGATGGGCCCCAATATTCTTCATCGATGGCTTACTTGCTGCATATGGCTCAACACGCTGCTACGCCTGTTGAACTACGGCAGCTATTCTTGTTTGGAAGACTGGCTGCCAGCAACATGGACCAGCGGCTTAGAAACGCACAAGTACGTTCCTTGTTCGAACCTTCCGGTGATGTTTCAAATTATAAAATAGTTTTTGCACAATGAATTACAGATTCGAATCGCTCAACGGGTGGTAGAACTCCAGGACTTGCCATTAGGGATATGTAGGTATTTGGTACTTTATTTTATTATAATATTGATGGTTGAATTCAGCGAGTACTAGTCATGTTATTTCTGTAATAGGGTGGTACAAGGAATACTTTGACCGAATAGCTGCTGTTCCGTATCCAAAAAATGCAGATGACGAACAAGCATTCACTGACTTGCTTCGCTATATCTTGCAAGACAATAGCGCGGTTATTGAGACTACCTCTCGAGGAGTCATCCAAGTCAGAGCCATTAAAAAGGGGTTCAGTCTCGAAGACCAGAAGTTAGTGGATAAAGCTCTATCGCGATTTTATTTGTCTCGAATAGGCCTCCGTTTTTTAATTGAGCATCATATAGGTGTGTATCTTTGCTTTCTCTAGTAGTTTCAATTTATAAATCCAATATAGAGTCCAGGACGCCTAGGGAAAATTTCGCCGGGATTATTCAGAGCGCATGTTGCCCGGAAGACCAGCTTCTAATGGCTTATGATGATGCTAAACGTTTATGCGAGTATCACCTTGGTGTTGCGCCAGATATTCAAATTGAAACAAACAGTCCTGCCAAACCAATCACCTTCACCTATTTGCCTTCCCATTTGAACTATATGCTGACCGAGATACTTAAGAACTCTTGCAAGGCTACGATGGAGCAGCATCCTCACGATCCGCCTCCTATCCAAGCCCTCATCACCCAGAGCAAGTCTGATGTAACCATTCGTATTAGTGATCGAGGGGGAGGAATCGATAGAGCGAATCTGCCCAAAATATGGAGTTATCTGTATAGTTCTGTTACTGATGAATCTATCCAAGCTCAACTTCTGGAGCAAGATGGAAACGTGAAGTCTGTTCTGGCAGGATATGGGGTGGGGCTGCCGCTCAGTAGGTTATACAGCAGGTATTTTGGAGGTGACATGGATCTAAAATCCATGCATGGATACGGATCTGATGCGTACTTGCATATACCGAGATTCTTTAACTGTGAAAATCTACCGCAAAATGTATGCAATAGTCCTGCTCAAGGAACGAGTTCACTTCAACGGGGAGCTTCCCAGTTATTCTTTTTCGGAAACAGGTCTTCCTGGGAAGAAAACGTAGCAGTAGGAAACAGCGAACCATCCCATTCCTCGACTAAAGACTCTTAATCATTTCTTTTTATTTTATATTTACATTTCTTCATTCACATCTGCTGGTATTTCAATCTGTTGGGGGTCCACAGACCACGAGGGTATCAGGGACAAAACAAAAGTCTTTGCTACAATATAAGATTCTGTAAAAACAGTTCCAGGAACAGAATCCACTCTTGCGATGCGACTAAAGTCCAGCAGACCTAGACGTCTGATCCTTTCATATTGAGATTCACGAGTCCCCAACAAAGGGACCAAAAAACCACATTCATACAGATATATTAAGGCAGCTACCCCAATCAAAATATAAAATCTCGTAGACTCCACATCGTCACCTAGGAAATATATCATAAACGCCAGTTTTATAAGCAAGCGAACGTTCACTACGATGACTCGACCATATAGAGCTTGTGCTGGAGGTGGATTCTCGACTGGTGGATTGACATCAACATGCGGCAAACTTGGTTGATCTTCTTGTGCAGGCTGATAACAGTTCATGAACATCATTGAATTAGCTTGTTGAAGCCTCTGTGATAGCTCGATAGCTTTCATCAATTGCCCATAGTGGTATTTAAGCTCATTAATCTGATCTTCATACGTTTCACTGGGCTCGTCAACATTGTGTTCTGGAATATCTTCTGTATCCATCGACAGTGAAAACGCTGCAGATGAAAGGCCCCGAATTGCCCCCAAACTCTCAGCTGCAATATTTGCAAAGTCTTGATGGTTTCCCATCTGCTGCCTATACCATTGCTGCTGAAACATCTGTCGCTGCTGTTCGGCTACAGCATAGTCTGGCATCACAACCTCTTCCACGACAACAGGTTCAATAGGGTTTTGCACTACTACAGGTGGCACGGGCGGTTGATATACAACCGGGATGAGCAAATGTATATGTTGAGGTTCATTTGATTTCGGAAATATCTCTTCAACCAAACTTTCATCGGCAAGCAACTTTCCAAAGAATATCAGGCGTTGTGAGCCAGGTTCAGGAGAACCAGGATAAACCACTTGAAGCTGCCTTTTCAGATCCAATATGGTAGTTGCTTCGAATACCTCAATATCCACAGCGACAGCACCAACATTGGGTGTGTACGGGTTATTTACCAAAAGCTTCACTGACATCAACAACAGAACTGGAGTCAAGAACTAAACTGAAACGATTCCAGCTGGCGACAATTCATTCATTGTACCAAAAGTACTATCGTATTCATTCACATTCGGTCCTATTCGAAATCGCTAATTGACGTTAAACACAAACATAGTCCGGGGCCCCCCTTCTCCTAGAGTCATATAGTACCAGAAATAAGATAGGCACCAGAACCAGTGTCATTTTTATCCGTTTTTTAAGGTGGAATGGAGGGCATTGCGGAGCTTCTGACATTGGATAAGGCGAAAAATCCAGCTTCTCATGCCGAGTGGGTACACACCTCTGCATTAGAGAGAGTCATTCCGGAATGGACAATCGAAAACGACAAGTATTGTCAGTATACTCGGTCCAATTTGTTCAAGACATCTCCTTACCATAAATTGAAATTGAATGAAGCTATTAAAGCTCATAACAATCCCACGACGGATCAGAAACTGATAGAAACATCGATATCAAAAAACAATACTGAATATCAGCAGGTAGAGAAAGCAACAACGAAGAAAATCACTCCCTTGTATTTCCCCCGTGCTAAGCTTAAGAAACGACCCCGAGCGATTATGGACTCTATTTCCATTTCACCATTATTGTCTGAAGGATCTTCAATAAATGAAATGCATGCAATGAAGCTGGTATTCCTTAGAGAAGGTATCATTGACGGACTCAGAGCAAGAGTTGAAAAGATACATGGTAAAATAAAACAAGGTATTGAAAAGTTAGGATGGGATCCCGTCATGGTCGAGGCCCATTTACATGCAGCTGCTATAACATTGGTGGCTACCATTGACTCACTAAGACACCGAACTATCGAAGTATTAAAAGCGATTGAAAAATGGAGAGAAGAATTGGAAGAGCTTGTGCCGATGCTGTGGAATAATATGAATTACGTTCTCAAGATAACCATTGATACGTTCTTTCTAGGGAAGCTTTTCAATGGCAATTCAATCCTTCGTGCGCTAGGTCTTGCGAATTTCAGGAATCCGCTACTATGCAGCATGGGATTGGAAGACGTGCATGCGGCCCCAGTATTGCTAAGTTCCCATTTTGAAGGTCTGAATGTAACCGGCGAAGAAGTCGCAACTGCTGTGGCATTGATGTTGAGAGAGGAGGAGTTCTATGGGCGTATCAGTCCAATTGAAAACATTGATTCCAATTCGATTCTTCCTATGTTTCATGTCAGCACAGATCATATAGGCATTCATAGAAAGCACAAGCCTACCAACAGTGGAGTTAGTCTTTTAGCATATCACACGACATTGAATTCTTCCCCGTGTTTGACAAAACTTGCCATTCAAAACCGTTCCGTTGTTGACGCTCATTTCACATCGTTGAGGGTGCATCATATCGAACAATTGAAGCAAACCCCATCTGAACTAACCCAAGGAATTTTAGGGGCGGTACGAGTTATACTACTTCATCCTAAGGAACCTATACCTCCTAGAAGTGAACTTCAATGGTCCAGATTATCTGATTTCCTATTGAAAGACCCATTGAAGCTACTTCACAAGCTGGCTTCCTTCAAAGCGAGCACCAGAATAACCGTTGCTAGAGCTAGATTTCTTGAACCAGTGTTTCGAGATTCAAGATTCGATCCAGATATTGTACGGCATCACAGTGAGTCTGCAGCCCTTCTTTGCTTCTGGTGTGTCGTGAATGCTAGCAAATTCGTTTTGAACCCAGAACTTTGCTTTGATGCAGAATTGCAACTAAATCAAACAAATCTGACAAAGATTGTAGAGAACCTTCAAAAAGAGTTGAGGGAATTGCGAGAACATGTTGCAGATGGGTCATTGTTGAAAAATGGAATTCAGGTTGACAATAAGTCGAAAAATATGCAGCGTGACCGCATTCTGGTTTTGGAAAGTACCCAATACACCCTGGAACGGAAGAAAAATGACTGCCGAGAATATATTTTGCGGGATAAAACATCAGCTCAAGAAATAGTCGTTTCAGCTCCCCAGTTTTCGATCAACTCGTTTAGAGATCCAGAGACTGAACTTCATCGATTGTCATTGTCACCATCGTCGTTCTGGAGCATGGCCACATTCATGGATAAGGCTTCCGCTTTTATCAAATTTCGACAGCATGCCGACGGACTGACTGCAACAATTCTTCTCTCTTTGGAAAAATTCGTTATATCTGTAAATGATGCCCAAATCCTGGCATTGTTATCACTGGATAGTGTCCGGGATCTGAAAAGGGGATTTTCCAATCGTGAATTCACCAGACAATTTTGTGAATATCTTGTCTCTCGAATCTCAAATAAAGAATTCAATGGAACCATTCAGGTAAATCATCCTGTTCGTGGTATCGAGGTTGACGGAGTCCTGTCACACATTCAACTCGTTGTGGACGAATTGGGGAACGTGAAAATATCTTTAATCGAGCTTGATGGAGATACCAAAGTGCACCAGATTCCCGAAGCACAGCACATCTCAGGCGGTTTAAAACTGATCGTCCCATACACTTTTATTCAACTGATGGCATTCCCTGATATTGATGTGTTTCTTTCTAGAATACATTTGAAATCTGGGATACAAAACTTGCCTTGTTTAGAATTCGACTTTACAGTCTACGAGGCTAAAAACATCTTCATCAGCGGTATTAGTGCAGATATCGTATTTTTCATGGAACCTACTGCTGTAAGATGTCGAGTTGTCACTAGATCAGAAATCACCGTGGAGCGTCTATTCGATATTCACGAGTTTTTAAAGTTAATGCCTCACGTCAATGCTCATGAAATATTCGACCAATTTGAATTTGAATCTATTGTAGACCGCATTGCTCTGTTATCGTGGCCTGAGAGAACTTCAGGGTATCGAATAGAATGGGATTCATGGAATGAAGAGACATTGCAATTACAAGTCTTCGAACGCGGAATCGAAATAGCCACAGTCCAAATGGGTCCTCGCAATTCGCTTTTTGATGTCAGGCGCCAAATACACGGAATCCCAAACAAGTTTGTGTTCGAAAATTGTCCAAGTAGATCCGCAGAGGTGGGTTTTCTTGCTTTTGCCACCTATCCAAACATTCACATCAGGTATGTAGATGAATATGACAATGAAAGTGAAGATGAAGAGAATCCTACCGATACCTTCTTCCACATGAACGAGATAGGAGGAGCGAAGCCAAAGGAGAAATTGAAACGACGAAGAAAGAAGAAAAACAAAAAGTCCTTGATGAACATGATGATGAAGCGCACACGACGCTTAGCGGAGAAGCAAGCCAAGGAAGACGAGGAACTGCGTCTTTGGAAGGAAGCCGAGGAATTGTCATTGCAGCAACAAAAACTGACCAAAGAAGTAAAAAAGGACGAGTTTATGTATTTTGAAACGTTGCATAAACTACCAGGAACTGTCACTGTCCAATTCGAATCTGATTTCATCAACACTAGTGTGGATTTGGAGGAGATTATTGATAGAGGCGAATTACTGGAGATTGAAGGAGTAAGATGTACAGTATCCAAAGATCCGTCCTCAAGATTCGATCCTGTTACGATCCCATTGAAATACCCTTTTGGAAATTCATCAAAAAAAAACCCAGAAGAAGATATTCATGACGAGGATGAGTCGAAAGAAGAGGATGATGAAACGTCTTTGGAACAAAAAGAACTTTTTTTGCAGCCTGAAGAAATTTCTCTGGAAAAAATAAGCCTTGAAAAGGAATTGCGAAATGTGGAGGCATTTCGTGTAGAAAGAGCCAAGGCAAAAGTGACAGAGCTTTCAAAGGTAACAGTGGCAGTAGACACTGGCTCCCGCAGCGTGTTTCCGTCCAGCGACATTCGATATAAACTTAAGCTTGGAGAATTTATCCGCATCAATAACGAGCATGTTGTTCAAATATCTTTGAATCCAGATGATCTATTCGAAGAGACCGAATTCACACTGACAGCACCATACGAAGGATCTGCAGGTATCGATTTTTGTGTGGATAAAATCACTCACATTGCGCAATCCGAAGCTGAAAAGCAAAAGTCTATTCTTCAAAAATTGAAAAATGAAGAATTGGAAAAGAAACGGAAAGCAAAAGCTGAGGAGGAAGGAAGGCGTACTGAAAAGTTCTTTGGGTACTCCGTTAAATGGTCTACGCTATTACCGCTACTAGGATCATCTACAATCAACATGAAACAGCAGGATTTCAAGTCCTCGGTGACTGTAGACTTCGCTATTAAGGAAGTGTATTCAATGTTATGTCACCAATGGTTTCCCCCAGCTGAAGGTCTTGATAACGTCAAGTTTCTCAAATTCTTAAAGGAGCTTCCAAGCATCATGGACAACAAAATTGTCTCTCCAATCGAAGTTGATTTGATTTTTGCAAAGTCCAAACAATCTGGAGAACGTAAACTCAACAGAAAAGACTTTATTAAAACTGCACTACCGCAAGTGGCTCAATTGAAATTTCCTTGGTTGTCAGCTGACCAGGCCACAACTAAACTTCTTCATGAACACGTATACGTTTGGCGTGATTGTGAAGTCCTACTATGGAAAGAGGCCAAACGCATGGCGGTTGTAGCCGAAGCAAAACAACAATGTGCAGCAATGAAACTACAGGCGATATTTCGTGGTTTCTTGTCAAGAAAGCTCTACAAAGACATGGAAAAGGCAAGTACAATGGTGCAGTCAAGATTCAAGGCATTCAGAACTAGAGTTCAATTCGTGGTGCGTTTAATTCGGTTTCGAAAGGAGACCCAACAACGGAACCTGGAATTGAAATCACTCCGGCAAGCGAAGCGCGGAGCCACTCTAGTAAGTGGTGTGAGGATGTTCTCTGGCACTTTGAATATCGTTTCCGTATTCAGGCACTCCAAAGGTGCAGTAGCCATGATATGCTATAATCCGGAGAATTCAGAGAGCTTTCGATTTATAGTGACGTTAGAGGAACTGAAAGAGATAGTGCTTGAGGCGACCAATGACTGTCCCGAGGATGAAACCTTGTATATGCCTCGAAACATTGAGTTGTTAATTCAAAGAGTCAAGTACCGCACTCGCCTTGGGGCCAGGTCTCTCTACATTGGGCGCAAACTGACTAAAGATGCTGGGATCAAGTTGGCTGTTCAAGGGGTATATATTCCAACATCAGATGGCACAAAGGCCCTTCACGTGGTAACTGTCAACGAGGCTCGAGGTGACTACTATTTTCATGCTTACAATAGCTTTCAAGGTTGCGGAACAAAAAGCGTAATACTTGGTAAAGTGAAGCTGAACAAATGGATGAACTACGATCCAGATGTCAACGCACAAATCCCTGAAATGCTGAAGCCAGAAAACCAGAAGGAGATGATACGCTGGTGTCTAAAACGTATGGTGCTGTGTAAATCATGTGCTCTGCTTAATCACCAAGTGATGCACAAACGTGGAGAAGATGTTTTAATGATGGAATGCGAAATGGGTGAACAGCGTATGCATAACACGGCTTTTACAATACAGTCGTTTTGGAGACGTTGCCAAGCTCGTAAAGTTATTATTGGAATCATACATCAGGCATATCGTAAGCAATGGGACCCATCCACTCGGCAATGGTACTACGTGAGATATGACACGGGAGAAGTAAGTTGGCGCCGACCATACCTTCTAGGTGCTTGCGATTTGCCGCCACCACTAGATTCGTGGGAGCGTACTCGTGATGCCAATGGCAACTTGTACTACTTCAACCCTTTCAACGGACGAACCTCTTGGATGTCCGAATACGATGCCGCGGTGTTGTTGCAGAAGCTGTACCGCAAGAAACAGGCATTGGAATTCAAGGTTGATCTTCCTAGACTCGTTAAAGCACTTCGCTTTCAACGGGACACTGAAGAGGCGTATAAATTGCATCCTCAAAGATTGTCGTGCGTTGTCAATTATGCATTGCTTCTTCACACTCGTGATGCTGACCATGAAACTGCTAGAACCCTTTACACGTCTGCAATAGAACAAGCTTCACGAAATCCGCTGGTGTTGTATTCATTCGGACTGTTCAAGCTCGCTCATAACCAGTATCCTCGTCACGACACATTCACAGATGCAATGAGAATGATTGAAGAGGCTAGAAGACTGGACCCCCACCAGCAGAAGTTTATGGCTGCATTTGATTGTTTCTTTTTCTGGGCTGTGGTTGCCTCCCCAAGTAGTTCTTGCGTATGGCTCAACTACGCACTGGTACATATGTGTATCTTCAGAGACTTTGAAAAAGCCGACAAGTATTTCAGGCGTGCTATTGATTTAGACACCAAAAATGCAAGCGCCATAGACAACTACGACGACTTCCAAGAAAATCGACTCCCGGGAGGCAAGTTCGCAGGAGGAGGACCTAATCCCCAAGTTGTCAAACGATCAGTTGAGTTATTTCATGATGGGGAGTGGAAGCAACTAAGAGATAATGAAGCCAAACATGAAGGATTCGCTCTCTTTTGGTTTAATGAACGAACTCAACAATCGCAATGGCAAGAACCCAATTGGACCCTAGAATGGATAGATAGAAGAAAAAGGGCACAGAGAACTGAAGAGATAGATGGATGGCAACAGTATAAGGACACCTTTACAGGTCACATGTTTTACTACAATTTTGAGTCTGGCGATAACCAGTGGCAAGTGCCCGCCTTTCTGCGAAATTCATTCAAAGCTCAATAAAATGTATTAATCATGTAAAACCTATAATATATTCAGAGATTTGGAAATTGAATTCGAGGGTATTTTTGGTCCTCTTGCACCGTTTCCCATGTTCTATTCCCAATTTCGACTCTAAAGATTCACGCACTTCCCACCATTTATTAACCATGTACTTGCAAGCCTCATTGCCTGATCCCGAACATTTCCACGGCTTTTGACACTCAGTAAAATGAAACGTCTTTATCTCATTCGGTAACACTTCTTTGCATCCGTGCACCCCGTCCTGGCTCATCGCGTTGTATTGGCAATAATCAAGGATACTTTTGGCTTCAGGTTTGACCATCTCGAAATAGTACGCAAGAAGGCCTTGAATAGTAGGTCCACCATAGCACCAGCCAATATTCATTCCACCCCATCCTGTTTGCGGTCTCCAGTCGCCTTCCCGAACTATCTCCACGATTTCTTCAAACATTGCCTGACTGGGCGTGACCAATAAGAAACCCCCTTGTGTCGGAGGTACTTTACTAACCTTGGAGCTCATTGCGTGATCGTATGTGAACTGAATGGCCTTGTCAACTTCAAAGAGTTCGTCAATTGGTTGTAAAAAGAGAGTGTCGGAGTCCAGTACAAGAACACGATCGTATTGCGTCAGGGTAAACGCACAAAGCTTCAAGAGTTCTGCAATACCACAACACCCTGATTTAGCGATTTCCTTGCGAAGAAATTCTTTACGTATCTCGCTTTCTTTCACTGGGATTTCAAATTCAATGATTTCGTAACCGATAGACGCCAACAGCGCACGTGCTTTGATCACGCCTGGATGAACCATAGCAATAAAGTGGAATTCATATTTGCCAGTCATTGTTAATTCAATTGAATGTTTCAAAACAGCTGCTCCATCAACAAAACCAACAGCACCAGTATCCGTTACATCTTGTGTGATGGTCAATGATATCGCCATTTTCCGGGTAGTATTTGAAACGATTATGATATTTTCAGCTGGCGTAGTATTGGTCACTGAAAATTTCTCCACTGACGGGGTAGGTGCTTGCGTAATAGGATCCTTGGTCACCCGAATGAACCCTGAACTATTGTTTATTAAATCGTTCTCATTGTTCAAAGCGCGCAAAGCAGATCTTCGATGCTGTTCAGCAGCTTTATCAGTTAAAAGAATCGAATTCTTCACTACGTACTCCGAATTCATGTACGTGGCATCTCGATCACCCTGTGACATATCCTTAATTTCATATTTCTCTTCCACTACGCTTCTCTCAATATGAGCATGAGATTCAAAATTATAGTTCAATAGTAAATACGGCTCTAATCCAGGAGGAACAAAACCGAACATATTAGGTTCTTTGGCAGAGGCCCAACGCAACGCTGTTAAAAAGGCACCATGGTAAACTTGCACATCA
>Ga0105055_10008228_pt1 | contig 13622 bp, 8 predicted proteins | sample BON03_FD_78090 | JGI IMG/M metagenome (GOLD analysis project Ga0105055, IMG submission 78090) | Freshwater microbial communities from Lake Bonney liftoff mats and glacier meltwater in Antarctica - BON-03 | ecosystem: Environmental > Aquatic > Freshwater > Ice > Glacier meltwater | place: Lake...
CCCCCCCCCAAATGGATCAACCTACAACAACTATTAAACTTTTGAAATTCGAAATATGGCGACATTTTTTTAAACAACAACAAAAATCGATTTTTTTTTTTAACTCAACAAAAATCGATTTTTTAAAGCACTATCATAGTAGTAGTGGATAAAAGCCATCAAATGCTAATTTCTTAATAAACAGGATGGCAAACAGGTTTTTTTCTTCCTGGGTTTTTATTGGTTTTTATGATGTGTTAGTAACAACATAACGTTAGTAACAATAGTAACATAACAATACTAACGATACTAACACATCATTGCAAAATGGGTTTATTTAACTTTATTAAAAAAATTAGCATTTGATGGCTTTTATCCACTACTTGTAGTGCTTTAAAATAATCGATTTTTTGTTGTGTTTAAAATAAGAAAGATGTTAAATGTTACGAGTTAGCTCTTCTTTTGAATATGTTTCATTTAATTAAAGAATAAGAGGTAGCTGAACAATCCACTCGGCCAAATGCGTATCTATTATATGCTCACGTGCCCGAAGCAACGCGTCATCCAACTTGAGCTTCATACCATTGACCATAATATTGGCTCTACTTTCAAGAAGCCTCACTCCCATTGGTGTATTCAGAAAAGTCTCAGCAACTTGTCTCGCCTCCCTCTTGGTAATCTCCAGCAGTTGATCCTTCTGCACATCTGTCAAATTTTCAAAAGAAACATTCGTATCAAATGACGCGTCAGTTTGTTCAAATGAGGTATTAATCCCGGTTGCTTCATGAACTGAAACAGTATCAATTGATACACGGACATGGGGCTGGATGATGATTTCGGTCTTTCCTTCCTTCCTCGTGCTTCCATTCCTTTTGATCAATCGAATATCCCCAGTGATACCTGTGGAGTTTCGAATGGTATCAATGCAAGTCTTGGCTTGAACTCCTCTGTCATCTACAATCCAATCGCCTGCATCAATGCCAATGCTCAAAACCAATTCAGGCAGACCAGAATTGCAGAACTTGCTTTCGGAACAAAGTCGTGCCGCCAGATGCAGAAGACCCTGACGTGTCTCAGGGAGTTTAGCATTAACATCTGCATGATTTTCCACTAGAGTTCGGAAAGCATCGACACAAATATGTTCCAGCGCAAGCATGGCGGCTGTGTATCCACGTTCCGACCTCAATTCTAGATGTCCTGGTGTTTTACAGAACTGGGCAAAAGTAGACAAAGACGCTGCGTCATTATTCATAGCAGCAACGTGAATAGGACACAGGCCAGCTTCATTCCATGAGCCAGGATATGCATCGAGTTCAAGTAGCATTCGAATCACCGTTTGGTCACGTTGGTACACAGCCAGATGTAACGGAGTCAATTGATCCGAGTTAATAATATTCAATTGAACGTTATCGTGCTGTAAAATGAGGGCCACCAAATCAACTCGCGTTGCTAAAATTGCAAGGTTCAAAGCAGAATTACCTCTTATATCACGTTGATCAGCGTTACATTTTTCAGACTTGAGAAGCAGCGTTGTGGCAGCGGGTACCTCGCGTAATACAGCCAGATGCAAGGGTGAGTACTTTTTAGAATTCTCAGTCAATCTGCAGTCAGCCTTGAAATGAACCAGTGCCGACATCAAGCTTTCGACCAACATGGATTGTTCAGGTGCAATTGCGGGACTGCAGAGGAGAGATACACATTCGTGTAAAACGGTATATCCCCTTAAATCTTGAATATCAAGATTAGCCCCGCGCTCAATCATGAAACAAACCAGCACTAAAAGGTATTTTCGAACAGCTACGTGCATTGCAGTGGCTCCATCCGACCTGGCCGATTGGTTGCATAACATAGCACAGTGGGCCGGGTGGTTCACGATGATCATGTGTACAAGTGAAAACATATTCTGCTTGATGGCTAAAATTAATACAGGCGTGCCTTCGGTGTCAACCTTAAACAGCTCTTGTACATTGCATAACTCAACAACGGCATGGGCCAACTTGTCCATACCCATTTTGATCGAAATATGCAGCAAACTATCGCCATCATGCCCCTTAATACCCCAGGTTGTAGGCTTTACTGAATAGTCGGCTTGATGCTCCAAACAAAAGAGCGCCATCTTTTCATTATTACATTTAACACAGAGTGACAAAACCGAATCCCCGCACAAGGAATCTTTCATATTTATAAATTGCTGGTCATGGTTGCTGTTGACAATGAGCCATTGTACCAATTGAAACATGCCTTTCTTGATGCCCAAATGAAATGCAGTGTTACCATTGAAGTCGACCAATTGCGGCAGCGCGCCATCTGAAACTAATTGCCTCGCCAGTGTTTCGTGTCCCTGACTAATTGCCAGATGCAAAAGAGGATTGCCGTACCGATCTTTGCTATTCGGATTACATCCTTTGGAAAGCACAATACTAAGTTTCTCTGCATCATCTCCCTTGGTTACACTGGGGAATTGCTTCATTGCAAGCATTAAAGAAGTGTCACCTGCTGCATTCTTAGCCGAAACAGTTGGTGCTAAATACCCGTGAGATGAATAGTCTTTGATTTCACATTTAGACAACTTACCATCTACTCTCGCTATGAGTGCCTTGACACTTTCAAAATCCCCTTCCTGTGCAAGATAATGCAAAAGCGTCCACTCGTGCACATCGTCTCCGCGGACATTCAAATCGTTTCTAGTAGCTATCAGTAGGTAAAGAACAGATGCCGCAGTCGTTAATTTATCACGCTTCAAATAATTCCATCGAAGTAGACTAGCAGCATTGCAGCCCCGTCTCAAGAGGAACTTTGCTACAGCCAGATCTTTTATCAATACCACGATAGCAATAGGGGGGCCCCGATTCTCAGTTTCGATGTTGATATCCGCCCCCATTTCACATAAATCCTTGATTCGTTTCTCCGAGACAGATTTCTTAGATACTTCTGCCACTAGTGCATGAGTTGCTGTTTGCCTGCACCACTCCACTGCCTTAATTGAGTCAGATGCCAAGGACAATGATTTACCATCAGTCAATGTCAGTGTAAACGCCTGGGTCTTCTTAGGTACATCTCCATCGCCACGAGCTTCTATTTTCACAATGGAATCAAAAGCGAGCCACCCGGAGGTAGGTTCGCCTCCTGCAAGAACCTGTTCAATAAGGTCTTGTCTCTTCACAAAAGCCATTCCTCTCTCACTCACCACCAGCCAACGACGCTTCCAGCTCTTGATCCAATTACCGCCACTGAGTTTCAAAACCGCGCCGCTAAATCCAAGTCGCTTGCCCTTGACCATCTTTTCTTCAATACCTGGTATATCAAGTACCACTGGAGGACACTGTACATCAGGAGAAACAAGTGAGTTCTTCAACACAAGGCATGACTCTACCTGGGGAATGGGGACACTGGACAAGTCTGAACCTCCCCCTTCAGAGGCCCAATGAATGCCTGGAAACAGAAGGCCCCTCAATTTTTCCGGTTTTGAAGATGTCTCTAGCACTTTTTCAGTCGCAGAGGCAACATATGACTGCATTCAATCTACCTAACGCTTCGCTCGAATAAACTAGAGTCTACCGCGTCGTGGGGGGCTGCCACACTTTGCTACACTTCATCAAAATAAAAAAAAAAAATTCGCTTTTTTTAGCGTGTGTACTTGAAACCATGAACTCGTTGAGTGCAGGACACCGTCCACCCATAGCATCCAAGAATCGACTGAGCATTGCAAGACGTCTCAGTCAACTGACACGATCCAAGAAGCGAGGTAAGAAACTTCATAATGACATAATAAGCTATCGGGGAGTTTCTGTCGCATGGTTATTGCAGTTCTTGCAAAAACTGCTCGTTAAGGAAATGGCTGCCAGCACAGAACTTTATGTATGCACCGTAAAGTTAAAAGGATGCAGACCAGGTCAAACATTTAGTAGATACGAGTCTGTGATCTCGTCAAGTGTCGTGTTAGTAGCTTCGTGGAACGCAGGCAAACTCGGCGTGTCGAATGAGCAGCTCCAGAAGCATTTCCGCGTTAAAAAACGGCATGAATGGACCATTGCTGATATTAACTATTATGTTATCATTCCCCAAATCAAGAAAAAGAATATCAGATTCTACACTGAGATGTTGGAGTCTGATGAAGTAGGGACTCCGTTTCAAGGGTGCTACTTGATCGCGCCAAGAGCATGCGTGTTTTCAAATGTTGTGGCTTCGTTGTCAGAGTATTGTGCGCTGCAGAGTGAATCTCCTTCAAGTATGTTTGTGTTTTTGGATCTATTTGGAATGAATCAAAGCCTGCTTACGAGTACTGATCCAGACACCCTCGAGCTAACGTTAGACACACGAGGCGAACTGATATCATTTCAGCTACAAGAGGCACTTGGTAGGTTTGATAAAACTATTGCATTCGTGGATTCGTTAATAAACCCCAATATATTGAAACGCACGTGGAGCGCGTGGGAGTTGTTTAGTGCAGCTCAGAGTTGTAAGTCCATCGATATAGTCACGGCTCCTGGGAAAGACAAAGAGTTTCTAAACGCGCTGATGGACAATCCTTTTACTATCTCTAGCAATTTGAGCGAGTTTAAAATTCGAAACACCCACAGTTTCAACGAACTCCACAAGCAGATGATCATTGAAGCGATGGAGATCACAGTGACAGGATCGGATGTTACGGTCAATTCGGCTATTAAACGGCAAGTAAGAAATCTATTTGTTCAGGCCACTAAAAGTGCAGTAGCTAGATTTGATTGTAAACTGGACGCACGGGAAAAGAAACACCAAGAGATTGTTTACAAGAAATATGGTCGATGTTACGGATGCATCAAACTTGCTGCCAGCAAAAGCATAAAGCTAGGTTCCAATGATTTTCAAATATTTCTGGAGCAAATGCTCGCCAATACTACCAAGCTGCTCCAAGCCCATTCTGCTTTTGACAAGAGCTTGGAATTGTATCTCCACGTACATTCAATGTTTTTCAAATTATATACATTTGAAGAAGACGACGAGACATTTTCACATGTCCGTACGCTCAATAATATCATTTTAGAGCAAACGAGATCAGCAACTTCCATTTTTAAACCAAAACCAGCTACAGGTGCACCCAAGAAGAAAGTGTCCATAAAGACCTTTGAAAATTCCCTAGACTTGTATCGAGTGTATCGGCAATCGTTACAAGTGTATGCCGCAGCATTCGGTGAAAAACATGCCGAGGTTGGACGGATGTTCAACAACTTGGGCCGGATGGCGTTCGAAGGCAACGATTTTGAGAATAGTATTTACCTATTTTCGCAGGCTATTCCAATATTGAAAGAGAGATACAAGCTTACGAAAGAGAACCAAGATCTCATATATGCGTTACATATGTTGGCGATGTGTTACTCGTACGAGGAAATGCCGCAAGAGTGCTGGACATTATTTGAAGAATTGACCACCATGTCGAATAGTATGTATGCCGATACAGTTTCATCTATCGTAGCTGATTTGGGAAATGTCGCAAAACAATATCCTGATCATCCCGGGTTCACTCGATTGCTTTGCGATTTGGTGTCGAAACTGGATTAATTATTAAAATGGATCTCTTGTGCTATTCTTTCTAATGTCGCACACACTTTGTCTGCCCCTTGTGATCTCACCACCAAAAGTTCGCATAGATGTGATGCAACAATCTCGACCACACCTTGGGAGTATTCTGGTGAAATATCATCACAATGAATTCTCAGGGTAGCGAAATAATCCGTCCAAAGCGCAACATCATATCCATTTTTAGGCTCACTGTTCTTTTTAGCAAGCTTGCTATCAGGGATATTACATACCGAAAGAGGAATACGGAATCGACTCAAAAGCATTTTTTGTAGAAATATCGCAGGATCTACTCCTACAGAATGCTTCAAAATAGATGGAATAAATCGATGCAATTCCTCCAGGGACTTCGCATGACTAGCAGCAGAGAAAATTCTACTGGCGATTCCAGCTGTGGTGCTGCTGCTGAACGTATTAATAGAAACGCTAGGTTCGTCAAGGGTTTCAACCTGGTGAAAGTAGAAGGATGGTATCGTGATCGAGTCACCTGGTTTCAATACAGCGTCTAAAATAGGCGCCTCGAGTCCTTGGTACAAAAGAAACTGCGCATCATCTACAGGTGCGCACAGATCGATTTGAGATTTTCTCGCACGGGGATGTGAATCAGGAAAAACTTGCAGATTAAAATGCTGAGTTGGATCCCAAATTTTGAATCGTTTTTTACCATCCACTTGTACAAAATGGTTTTCAAGGGTGTCATAGTGGGCTCTGGTAACGCAGTCGCGGCTACTGATCCAGATTGACACGTGATTTTTTAAATTCAAGTCTTGTAATACCTGATTCGAAAAGTTGACCAGCGGTGCGGTAAAATATGCGAATTGAGAAGGTAGTGGATTTGCTATTAAAGAAAACAGTCGAGAGATATTCACTTTCTCAACCGTATCAATAGAATCTGAAACGAGGTTTGGGTTATTGGTTTCATTATACATGAATGATCTAGAATTCGAGAGCTTCACATCAACCATCATATCCGGAGTATCGCGTAGGACCCTGTTTTTTAGAGTATTCAAATGGAAAGCATCTCTCAATCGGAGGTGACTGGAACGATGAACTTTCAGCATGTATTGTAGTGAAGCACTCGCTACCAGCTGGTTTTTAGTGATTGAAGTGAATTTTTACAGCAAAATTTTCAAAAATACATGACCAGTGAGGTTGAATACGTAAGTGCTTGTGGCGTTTTGAATTAGTGTAATTTAATCAATGGAGTAGGCCCTTCGAGTGGCAGGGGATGAGTTGTTATTCTCATCAAAGTGTTTGGATGCATTAGGTCAACTATTCAGATGGTTCGATTCCAATGGTGATAACGGTCTTGATTACGAAGAACTCTCGAACCTCGTCTTTTGTAAGTATTATCTGTGAGATGGGAAATCATTGAACTTATATTTTGGTAGTCACTGATAACGAACGGTTGAATAAGGATCAGTTTGCCGCTTTGGCATCAATGCTGGAAACGGATGGCAAGGGACATGTGACGTTCAAAGGCATGTTGGATTTATATAAACTTACTTACGATGAAAAGGGAATGAAAATAGGAGATGAAACAATGTGGAAAGATCTAAAATTATTTGGGTTTGACTGTAAATTAGTACATTGTGGCAAATATCCTCCGTCGAAACCAGTTGATGCGTTTTCTTTATTGCAAGGCGCCAAGCCGTCTAAACGAGTACGGGCTGTAAAAGAAGTGAAATCTGATAGTAAAGTAGCTAGATTAGAATCTGCTGTCATGCCGCGAAGCACTTCCAAAGAAATGCATGGTGCTAAAAGTGAATCCATTAAGAAAGATGTTGAAAATCCGTTTTTCGTTCGTCGAGTTTCTAAACTACCTTTTGAAGAAAAACCCGGATTTAGAGTTTCGCAAAATCAAATTGAAGTAGATCCATTTTTCGCTCGGCGTGTAAAAGCCAAGAAAATAAATGAGATCGAAATTGTGGATATTGATGAGGATTTTTGTCCTCCGTCCACTTGGACTCTGTTGGATTTCCCACTGCAGTCTACTTCACATGTTGGATGGATCAACAGTAAAACAACTGATATACAACTTCTTTCCGCGATGAAAGAACAAAATGAGACAGCATTTGGGTCCTGGACGAATGACAATGCTGCAGACTACGGGTGCATTAAATCCCAACATTCGTTTCAGCCCCCCATCAGGATATATAGAGTGGATTTATTGCAAGAGTTGCCCTCTGCTGTTTGTAATCCAGTGTATGATCATTTGAAAAATAGTCTTCATTTGATGGGACAGGAACGAAGACTTGATGAGTATGTTCGTGCTTCGTGGTCGAGTTCCAATGACCTTCCGTGGATCGATAGATATACCGAGCCTTACATGGAAGATCTTCGATCTAAAATGGGCTCTGGCTTCCACGATCTTTATACTTGGCTTAACAGTTTCACCGAGGGTAAACAAATAGCCACAGATGATTATGAACCAGATTCAGACTCAGATTTCGATGATTATTTTCAAGATGATACTGTTTGGGACCGAACGAAATTGATTGTTGGGGCATCGGGATGCAGTAAAACTCAGGCGGTGCACCATTGTGCAGAAAAACTTGGATTTCATGTGATCGAACTAAATTCGGGGATGATTCGAAATGGCGCATATTTAAAAAATTCAGTCGGTGAAGCTACTACTTCTAGAGTGATTGGAAGACAAAACGGAGTGCTGAAACGTTCGCTGATATTGATTGATGATATTGACAACGTGGCAGATGATGACAAGGGTTTCTTTTCTGGGATTAAATCATTGGTGTCTACTTCCCGATGTCCCATCGTCATGACATGCAATAAACTAGACTCTGATATCGTTGAAGCGTTTGGCAGTAAAGTCCCAACCATTCATTTTGGAAAACCATCCATGAGCGACGCTCTTGGGATTATCCGCTGTGTGTGCTTTTCACAAGGGATTGAAGCAACATCATCGCAGATGGAACTTTTAATTACCGTCAACAAATTGGATATTCGAAGAATCATTAATTACCTGCAATTTTGGTGTAGTAGTGAGCGTGAATGCAATGTTATTGATATGACCTCTCCCTGCAAATCGTCCCGGGCTGATTCTTTTGAACCGCTTGATTTTAAATGCGTAGAATTTGAACTTGCCAAAGTAGGCGAGTCTTGGAACCTCGAAGAGACTGATGAAACAGGCTTCGATATAACTATGGGCGAATGTTCCTTACTCCGTGATATTCAAACTTGTATTGATAAAAAGTGCAAAACACATGCAGAATCAGAACGGCCTTTGCCTGTGGTAATGTCAGTAGAACCCCCCATTGGCACTGTTGCTGGTGGTACAGTAGTATCTATATACGGTACTGACTTGGACTGTCTGGGACTGGATCTTGTTGTGACGTTTAACGGTGAAATTTGTCGGTATGTTGACATCGTATCGTCCACTGAGTTGTCGGTCGTGACGCCTCCTTGGAAGGGTATCAAGATTGTTGATAATAATGCAAACGAATTTGACAAGAATGATGAGAATAAGGATTCTACTATGGAACTGCGTGATGATGATTTCGGAAAACGGAAGTCAAGAGAAATGGTTGAAATGGAAACAGTCGCTCAGATTGAGAATTCTGATTTGGAAGCAGAACTGGATGATGATTTTGTTCCGCCTTCTAAACGAGAGTCAAAATTAATTGTTGAAGAGGAAAAAGCTGTCGATTCAATCGAGGATTCTGATTTGGAAGCGGAACTGGATGATGATTTTGCTCCTCAGCCAAAACGGAAGCTGAGTAAGGCACGAGTGCTGGCCAGCTCTCGTTTATGGGGATGTGATGTTCATGTGAAGTACTATCATAAAGGAAAAATTATATGCAGCACCGATGCTTGCCTCGAAAATCGCCATAATTCATTTTTTGAATACACCTCAGCGATTCCGATTTCAAATGCTGATACTATTCCTCCAGCAAAGCCGCACACAAGGAAACAATTCGAAAATGTTATCAACATTGAAGAAGTGAAGCGATCACGCGAGTCGCTACTGTCGATGGCATTATTGCAAGAGACAATGTCTATTTGCGATGTGATTTCCGCCCCGAGTATTCCCGTTGATAACATGACGAGTAGGTCCGTATTTCGACGCACACAACCGCGGTCTTTCAGCTCATTCGATATGCACCTAACCACTATGGAATGCTCCGCACGAGGGCCTCACATATCAGCATGCTTGTATGAACTTGCAGCTTCGTCTTTCGAAAATCCAACAACGTGCAGCAACATCATGCAGCCACGTTTGCACTCTGATTCAAAACGATTTTTTGAAAGCTGCTGTGATGTCCTACATGATGGGTTGCCTCGTTTTACTCGAGGATCAGGATATGATTGTGCAATTGCTAACGGCAACAGAATGAGTCCATTGGTATCTGAGTTCATTCCCTTTCTCTCTATAATGGCAATCGCCGAACACCAACGAAAGAAAAATGAATCAAAGCGCAGGTTTACGCATTACTTTCAACGAGCCCAACTGTACGAACTTAGAGAAGAAACTGAACGACATGTAGAGGAATTTCAAGGCTTACGGGATGTAAAAACTACTTCCTGCAGGCATGACGACACTTTCAAATTTATTACAGAATATGAACGTATTTGATGTCACTATGTTTTTCTTGAGACTGCGCAAATCAAAGTGTTTGCCATCGACACAAACGGATCTAGTCATCTTGAGTAGAAATTCTGGCTAGCCACTATGATGTCATGTTTGTTGGTGCAGTTCAAATCGATTTTCTTTTCAACAGGAAATAACGCATGGATCCGTGTTTAATTTCTAGTCAGCAAAACTTTCGGGAGCTGGTTCAACGAGATCTTAATCAGAAGTCGATACTATCTTTGGCGTTGATTGATGATGATAGTGTCCATATTGCCCCACCGATAAGTTTTTGAATTTCACGATTTCTTCGATGAAACTTGAAAGACAACTTGGAAGTCTGTTGAATCTTTGGTAGAAGAACCAGTACGGACCCTTCCAGTGTAATCTTTATCTGGCTGTCGATGTGAACACTCACAATCACGAGAGTTGATATCCAACACAGACTGGACGCTGAATTTTAAAAAACAAGGAGTTTAATAACTGTCTCCTATACATATATAAAATTAAAATATGCAAACCATAAGTAATAGATGAAAAAAGAAGACATATCCTGCAAGAAATAGTCTTCCTCGAGATCTTGAAAGGAAGAAATTGAAAAGGTTCAATACAAAACGTTCTACCACAGGAATTCGGTCGAAAGCTCTGGCTGTTTCCTTCATTTTGAATGTCTCTAGAGGGTTTTCCTCAGCTTCATACACATCCCTGTATTTATGTTCCACTCCTCTTCCTAGCCCTGTCACTGCTACTCCCCGTTTTTCCAAATCATCATTTCGGGATGCCAACAAAGTACTTCGTTCGCTAGCTTTATAATTGTGCAGGAATTTAATCCGTTCGTAAAGTTGTAGATTATCATCAGTTAAAGTCCGAATTTTGAGCTCTAATTCGTTAGCATTCTTTCGCTGATTCTCGACTTCGGCTTCCCACGTTTGGGATTGTTGTCGAAGTCTGTCTCGCTGATCACATACAGCTTGAAGCATACTATGAGCAGCTGCTAATTTCCCCTTACTTTCTATCACATTGCTATCTCCTGTCCCTTGAAGGAGCAAATCTTCTTCCAGTTTGGATGCCAAATTAGTCTGGTCGCCCAATGCGTCCTGTAATTTGTGTTCACTTTCTTGGAGCATTTGGATAGTGTCTTCTTGCTCTTTTATAGTTCGTTTGGTGGTAATCAACTCCTGTTTTAGAGAACGGGTGCTGGCTAACAACCATGTTTCCAGCGAGTCCAACGACATCTCCTCGTCGTGGGACTCCACTTGATACAATTCCTTTTGAATCACCATCAACTGAGATCGCAATTTTAGATGTTCTTCTTCCGATACTGCGTTAGACAATTGTGACTCCAGTTCCTTGATACGCGAATTAGACTCGGTAGCATCCGATTTCATTTCAAATATTTGTTCTGATAACTTCGCGATAGCAGCTTCATGCATCTGGTGCGCACCTTCAAGTTTGACTTGTAGCGCCTGTTTCTCGTCTTTAGAAATTTGTAATTCATTTAAAATCGATTCAACTTGGTCATCGGAGTTTTTAGATGATTGGTGATTGGGACTAATCCTTGCTTCAAGAACTTTGCATTCATCAGCTAGACGATCTGCTTCTCCTTGTGCCAACTCCAATTGAAGGTTTAATGCCTGTAACTCCTCCTCGTTGTCACTTCGGATATTCTCCAGTTTCGTTTCAAACAAAGATTCCAATTGGGCATGCTTCGCTTCGAACTTGGAGCGAATCTCCTGCTCTATCGTTCGTCTTGAATTTTCAGACTCTTCCGGGATGTTAGCATTCTGCATTTCTCCGTTACTCAATTCTTCGTTCTTCGCTTGTGCGGTTTTTAATTGTTCAGACAGCTTGTCGTTTTCAAATTTGATGTTAAACATCGACCGGGCCGCTTGAGAAAGTTCGTCTGATGGATCAGGTGCTTCCCGTATCAACCTATACATAGACAAGAAGCAATTCTCTGCAAATTTCGCTCTATTAGTAAGACTATCTACCTCCTCTTGGTACATTTTAAGTAGCTTTTTGTGCTCCGTTCTTGGCACCGATGCTTCTCGAAAGAGCTTTTTGAACTCTTTTGTCTTCTCTGCGAGATCGCGTCGGGAAACGACTGCTATCTCTCGCATGTCAGCCACTGAGGAGGCTTGCTCATCTAATGCTAGCTGAACATTCACCAAGTCAATTGCTTGCCACGCTTCCAATACGCTCGTCGACATGAATCACAATAACAACCAAAGTCTATTCGATCCCAGTGGCAATAACCGGAACGTCCCCCGCGTACAATTCATACGAAATTCGAAATGTACAACTGAAGATTCAACCCAACTCATGATGCGTTGAATATCTTTGAATATTTATTAAATCTAATGAGATCACGTGCGTCCTACTGCAAATGGATTTGAAGCAGCTGCGTTATTCTGAGCTGCGTATTGAACCCCTGCTCTTGCAGCATCTGGATTTTCTCTCGCATAGTTGGTGGCCCGACTGACTGCTGCTCTAGTGAGATCAGGATTGTCCTGCACATACTGCACTCCTGACTGTTCAGCAGTGCTGTATTTGCCAGTGGGGTCCCCATACATTTCTCCATGTTTCCACATGACGAATATATTCAATGCGCAATTCGCCAAAGTGAAGCCACCAACCACGTACGTGGTAAGTTGCTCCCGAGGAAAACAAAAAGTAGCGAGAAAAAAAAGAAATAAAGTGCGACCGATATAGGTGAACATGAATCCCGCTCGTTTTCGCACCATGGTTTCGAACATTCCAATTCGGATTTCAAATACACAGAGAACGCAACCGAAGCAGATCAAGTATACGGATATCGCAATACTGGCAAGATGCAATGTCGCCAGATCCCCTAGACTAAGCATAGTGTAGATACCAGCAAACACCACCAAGCCTGCGTTCAGCAAATTGGTGCATCTTAAAATCGTTGACGATTCTTTGAAATTGGCATTTTTGATACTGGAATCAAAGATTCAAAATGGGTTTCATGATGAGGGGCTCACACTTACCATGAACACCAACCAGTAGCTCTTTGCTCCTCCAGATCTCCCATGATCCCTTAAATCAACTTATGCGGGGACCGTACCTTCAAAAACCAGATGCACTCCATTTTTAATTTTACTCCGGGGCACTGTACGAAATGGTCATGGTTTGATTTTTTTTTGAGGGTCGATTTTGTGCGCTATTTATGACACAGCTTTAAAAATAGTAGATTCTTATAAAAGACAACGTGAATCTTCCTTTTTTGATCTCAAGAACCGTTGGCCCGTTCAAACAAAATCGGCATTTCCATCTGGGCGCTTTCAAAAAATAGTAAAAGATAACAAACTCCTAGGGGGTTCACTAGGATCCCAATCAGCGGGGATAGCCCCCCTCCATAATTTTCTAATATTGTTGCCTCCTCCTCTTGATTGCAACCACAAGCAAGGAAGATGCAAGGAAAACGGATGTTATGCTTGTAAACAGTGCGGGAGCTGTGGTCACAGCAATTCCCCAGGGA
>Ga0105055_10008230_pt1 | contig 13621 bp, 15 predicted proteins | sample BON03_FD_78090 | JGI IMG/M metagenome (GOLD analysis project Ga0105055, IMG submission 78090) | Freshwater microbial communities from Lake Bonney liftoff mats and glacier meltwater in Antarctica - BON-03 | ecosystem: Environmental > Aquatic > Freshwater > Ice > Glacier meltwater | place: Lake...
ACCCGCAAGTAGTGGAGCATATGTTGCAGAAACAACTACACAATATAATGACGGTGTATGGCACAAAGCAACAATGACGTACGATGGTTCAACAATGCGTATTTATGTTGACGGCGTACTGGCATCTTCTGAATCTGTCAGTGGAACTCTACCTACTAACAAAAAACTGACGATTGGTGGAAACTGGGACGTTACGGCTTCCGACGTATGGGTGGATGACTACGATGAAGTTAGAATCACAGATAGCTTTATGCGTTCCGCCAACTGGATAACCACCGAACACAACAACCAAAACTCACCAGCTACTTTTTACAGCACCAGTGATGAAATAGGAGGTACCACAACGTACGACCAAGCAGTGACAGCAACAGCACAGGCAACAGCACTGATAGTAAAACAAGTGCAACGAGACATCGAAGCGGTAGCGACAGCATCAACCAGCTTCACACGATCAGTAGGCAAGGGACTGCAAGCGGTAGCACAGGCAACAGCGAGTATCATACGAAGCGTAGGCAAATCACTGAGCGTCACAGCACAAGCCAGCCCAACTCTGCAAGCAGGACTACTCTACGTCACAGAACTACTTGCCACAGCACAAGCAGTAACCTCAATCGCCTACACACAAGTAACGATTGTGGCTCTTACCGTGACAGCTCAAGCGAGTACTGCCATCACGCAGATATACAACCGAGGCGTGGCACTGGTAGCAACAGCTCAAGCAACAGCGAGCGTGGTAAAAAACTACACACTCGCACGCACACTGACTGCGACAGCGTCCGCAACAGCATCGCTGGTACAGTCAGGATTGATAATCAGTAGAACTCTGGTGGTAACGGCATCGGCAACCGTCACCTATGCCGCACTTAAAACACTGTCAAAAGTGATGAGCGTGACAGCAGGAGCAGTGGTATCATTATTAAAAGACTTCGGTTACATCGATAAATACCCAGAAAACGATGCAACCTACGAAGATAAATATCCAGAATAATATATGTCAACATTAGCAGAATACAGAGCAGACCTAGAAGCACTACTCTCAACCGTAAACCTCACGGGCTTCTTCACAGACGCAATCAAAAACGAATTCATCAATCGTTCAGGGCGACGAGTCTACAACTTCCAGACATGGCCGTTCCTAAATCACGCACTGAAGACGCAGTCAGTAGCAAACGATGAATACTACGAACAGCCATCACGCTTCAAGAAAGGCAGTATCTATCGCATCACAGTAGGCGAGGGAACGTCAGAAGAAGAATACGACATGGTGTCACTAAACCTCTACAAGCAACTCAAAGAACAATCAAGTGACAGCAAGATATCGACAGTCATCGGTGGACAATACTTCATCAATCCAATCCTAACCGAGAACAACTTAGTGATAGGAGTCTACGGACAGCTCAAGTGGGTAGACCTCGTAGCAGACGGAGACAAAAGCATCAATCCAGAAGCGTTCGATGAGGCAATCATCAAGCACGCATTCGCCTCAGCACTCAAAAAGGAACGTCGCTTCTCAGAAGCAAACAGTGAGATAGACGAGGTAGAAAACGCACAGTCAGGTATCCTGCCACGACTCTACAACCAAGCGACCAAGGAGTCACCAAAGGGATACGTGGGGAACGTGCAATCAAGCAGGTGGTAACATAAATATATATGGCAGACTTACAAAGTTTCACAATCAACAACTTCAACGGAGGCATCTCCGACCTAAGCAATAAAGGAGTGCGTGGGGCTTTTAAGTTCGGCTACGGTATAAACCTACGCAACACCAGCTCGGCTCTATCCTGCAACCAGAAGCTAAAGAAAGACTCAGGGACAGTAGTAACTGATTTGATCGTATGCGGAGTATCGGCCAGCACAGGCGAGTGGTATGGCTTTGGAGACACAGGAAAAATCTACAAACGAAACGCAGGCGGAGCGTGGTCACTGGTATACACCGACCCAGACGGAGCAATCTTCGGAGCGAGCGAATACATCCACAACGATGGATCAGGCAACTACGTAAGTCATATCGTATGGGCAACACAGACGAAGCTAAAGAAGATAAAGACCAGTAGTGGCTTCGGCTCGCCAACTACAGTGACAACATTCCAGCGTGGCTACACAGGCGAATGGCATACCATGCTCGAAGCACTCGGAGTACTGTTCATCTGTGACGCAGACTACCTCGCACTCCTAGACTACGAGGCAGCAGTAAACAAAACAGCACTACAGTTCCCGGGCGGAATCTACAGCAAGGCACTCATCGATAACGCAGACATCATCATCATCGGAGCGACGCAAAAAGAACAGCAACGGCGTGGCTTCCTTTTCACGTGGAACAAACTAGCTGATTCGTGGATCACAAAAAAAGACCTGCAAGCACAGGGAGCAAACAGTCTAAACTTCCTCGAGGGAGGCGTAATGGTACAGACAGGCGAAGAACTTAAGTACTGGGACACAGCCAACCTCATCCCACTAAAACAATTGCCAGGAGGCGGTAACACTCTGCCCGGCGGACAGGCAGAGTACAAATCAGTCGGGCACTTCGGCGTTCAAGGCGGAACACTAAACGGTGTCTACGGCTACGGACGACGAGACAAAAACAGTCCGTTCGCACTAAACCTCGAGTACATTCCATCGCACGGTGACTTCACTACCACGACCAACAAGATTGGGTGTGTAAGCAATCACCAAGGACAGATGCTCGTATCGTGGTACGACGGCACAAACTATGGGGTCGACATAGTGGATGAAGACAACAAAGCAGTGGCTCTCTACCAGTCGCTAGAGATAGACGCAAACAGTCCGTTCGCAGACAAACGCTGGTCACAGATAAAGATAGTCACACGGCCACTTCCTGCAGGCACGAGCATTGCAGTGCGAGCCAAGACCATCAACGATGATGACTGGCAGACCTGTAAGACAGACTCACAAGCAACGCTGATGAACACTGCAGGACAGAAGAAAGCAATCTTCAACGTCGTAGGAGCAGGAGCAGGAGAGATTATAGAAGTGGAGCTCACACTAACACCAAACGGTAACGCTACACCAGAGGTAATCTCCATCAATAACTACTACAGCCAGCTCGGAATATACTAAACATATGGCAGACATCAAAGACTTAAATGTATCGCTCGAAGAACCAAAGGCAGAGCAAGATGTGCAACTGCCAGAGCTTCCACAGTGGGACAAAATATTCGGACGACCAACTTCACTAGAGGACTTGGACCCGACAGCAGAGGCTCTACTACAAAGTAACGAGGCGACCATTTTGTCATTGGGAGACGTAGCGTACCTAGACAGCATCACAACAACGTACATCACCGATGATGCAATCACGACACCAAAGATATTGGCAGGAGCAGTCTCAGCCAGCAAGATAAGCGTAGGTTCACTGTCAGCTATCAACGCCAACTTAGGGACAATCACTGCAGGCACAATAACAGGTGTGACAATCACAGGAGGTACAGTACGAACGTCATCAAGTGGAGCACGAGTACAAATGCTCAATAGCACTAACACACTACAAATCTTAGACTCAGGTGGAATAGTAAGAGCAGAAAGCTACTCAAACGGGTGGCAGTTTAACAACACAGTAGGTAGTGCGTCAGGGAGAGTCTTCATTGAAAGCACATTCCAAAACCTACAGATTCAAGCTGTCAGTGCAGACCTGTTCCTTACCGCAGTCAGTGAAATAACATTCGCACCAAACAACGGAGGTATAAAAGCCTACTTTGATACCACGGGACTCGTGATGAATGACGACATCAATCTAGGGAATAATGAAATCACCGATGCAAGTGCAATCGAACTGGGCGGAGTACGAAGAACATCGTGGCCATCAGCAGGCACAACCACACTAAGTGGATTAAGTATCGATATAAGTAAAAATTGGAGTGGCTATAACATTACTAATCTCGGAAGACTCAGTGCCAGTATCATCCAGTTATCAGGAGGGGGATACGTAGACAATGCACGAGCATTCTACTTTGAAACAGGACGTACAACCAACCCAAGCGTCAGTGGCGAGATAAGATACTACGACGGAGCATCAAAGAGCTTCCGAGGATACGTGAACGGCTTCCGAGGGTCATTTGATTTAACTGCAGTATAAATATGGAAGAAAAAATCAGAGTAATAAAAGAGAAAGCAGTAGAAACCATCGACGCAGATGCGATGGCTCTTGCTGATACCAAACTCTCAAAGACAAAAAGAAAGCAAGCATACAAAAACATAATGGACAGGATGCTCAACCCAGTACCAGAAGCGGACTTTAATCCAGAGACATTCGATGCAATGGATGACGACCCAGAGTACAAGATAAAGAAACGAGATCGTACTGAGCCACCAAAGCGACTCCCAACCAAAGGACTAAAGCCAAAACAGATACTCGAGGGACAGATGGTGGGGATGTTTGAAAGCAAGCAAGACCTCTACCTGCTCATTGCTTGGCTATCAGAGAGAGTGACCGACCTCGAAGAGCAGTTAAAAACCACAGAGAATTTATAAACAATAGTGGTACAATAATCGTATGACAAAGCCAGCCAAAGAGTTAACAATCGAAGAGCGAATCGATGCAGACATCGAGACCGTTGAACAACAGTATCTGGAAAACAATAAAGAGATTGAAAAACTCCAGAACCTGCTCAACCAAAGACTCCAGAAAGGGGTCGAACTCAAGGGCGAATTCAGAGCACTCAAGCGACTGAAAGAGAAAACATTACCAGCAGAGGATAAAAAAGAATAAATACTATGGCAACGTATACAGTCAAGCAGGGTGATACACTGGGTGCAATCGCAAAGCGAATGGGCACTTCGGTGGATAACCTGACAGGCTTCCGTTCGGGTGACGCAAACCTCATCTTCCCGGGAGAGACTATCTCAGTGAAGAACTCGCCAAACAGCGAGGCACTAGATAGGTCAAACAACATTCGCAGTGAGCTCGGCGGTAACGTTGCTCCTGCCTCTACACTATCCGACACTCCAAAGACGGGTGGCTTTGATTTTACCAGTCTGCAAACACAGCTCGCAGATACACAAAAAAAGAAAGAAGATGCATTCAAAAAGCTGGAGGGATTCCGCAGTAGCCGATATGATGAGCTAACCAAAGACCGAGACCTCGACGGTACTCGAAGTGAAGTGTCACGTCTAGACGATTTAATTACTCAAAAGAAAAACGAACGTGATGCATCAATAGCGACTATCAGAAAAAACCCAGGAGCCAGTGCCGCCACTTTGACTGGCGAGGTAGCGGTAGCAACCGACAAACTGAACGCTGATATAAACAACCTCATCGGCCAGCGAAACGCAAAGGCAGGCGACTACAACACAGCACTCTCAGAGATAGATGCGATTGTAGGACGTGAAGCAGGCGACCTCGAGAACGAGCTCGGCTTCTATGAGGGTAGCGAGAAAGAAGTAAACGCACTCATCCAGTCATACCAGACAGCGATAATGGATCAGCTACGACGAGAAGAAGACCGTGGCTTCAAACTAGAAGATGACATGCGTGGCTTCGAACAAGCACTTCAACTAGCACGACTAAAAGAGTCAACCAGTGGAGGCGGTACAAACTACACTATCCTGACAGACCAATTCGGACGGCCAACAGTAGCGATTGACCGAAGCAATCCGACCAATCAGGTAAACCTATCAGGCGTAAACGGCTCGGCACCGACAGCTGGCAACAGCAATCCAGCACTCATGCAAGCTCAGGCACAAGCAAAAGCCAAGAGCAACGAGCCTGGCATTATTGGTAAATCATGGAACTGGCTCACAGGGCTATTCCAGTAACATAAAAACGTATGGCATCCCTACTCGACTTACTTAAAAAAGGAGGGAACGCAATCAAGGACGCATTCGTCTACACCGACGAAGAGCGACAGCAAGGTAAAGCACCGAACCTCCTTGAGAAGATTCCCATGAGAGCATCAGACACTCGAGATAACATCGAGAGCTTCTTCGCTCCGTCTCCAGACAAAGTACGAGTACGAGATGTGGCACGAGAGCTACCAAGCAACGCAGGAGAAATGCTCAAAGACATACTGCAGGGAACCGCACGTTCCTTTGACTTCGTCGGGAGAAAGCTCACACCATGGGAAGAGAACATCGGTCAGAAAACTGGCTTCAATAAAAAGATAGATGACATCCTATTCGGTGGGGCAGACAAACGTTCAAACTCGCTAACGGACGTGGGAGAAACAGAGCTCGGACTAGACCGAGAAAAGCATCCAATCCTCACACCACTAGCAGGGCTCGGTATCATCGGGCTCGACTTCGTGCCAGGAGGACAAGGTAAGAGCAAAGGCATCAAGCAATTCATCAGCTCGCTCACAGATGACGTAGCGGAAACTCTAGCAAAGAGCTCAGACCGTGACCTGATTGAGAGCACAGTACGACAGTCAGCACCAGCACTCACAGACAATGAGGTGGTTAAACTGGTGGATGACTTGCTACCAACTAAGAGCGTGAATGATGTGAAGAGTGTAGTAACGGGAGTGCCAGTTAAAGATGCAGGTAAAAGTCCAATTACTCAATTTATTGAGACAGGAGAGCCAATAAAAAACAGTGATGAAATTGTCGTATGGCACAACATAGGTAAAAATCCGACACAAGAAAAAGGAACATTCACTTCAGTACGACCAAGTCTTAGTACCTTGGGTGGCGATACAACTGAAAGAATAGTTATACGGCCAAACAAAACAAAAACTACAACCAACTCGGCAGACTTATACCAAGAGCTATTTCCTAATGCACCAAAAAGAGATGTGGAAGTATTCGACTTTGATAACATAGACACAGCAATCTCTCGAGAACTAAGGAAACAAGGATACGACTCAGTGCGATACACAAACCCACTTGGAGCCGGAGTTCCAGAGTACGTGATACTAGACAACAAAATAATCACAGGGCGAAAAGGAGTAGGTACCCGAAGTGATGCAATAAATGCGTATCAAAAAGAGCTAGAAAATCTAGTAGGTAAAAAAGGTGCAGACAGTGCTGCCGATGACTCAATAGAGATGACTACATCACTCAAATCAGCCAAGCAACAAGAGATAGACCAAGCAATGCTTGAGCGAGACTTCATAGAAGAGTCAGTACAAAGCAATCCAGCACGAGAGCTAATTCGATACATGGGCAAGGGAGACAATTCGCTGGCCGAGATGCAATACCGTGGAGAGTCACAAGGACTCAAGGGAGCAGGACTAGATGACAAAGTAACTGAGCTAGGATTCAGGGACATGGACGAGGCACAGCAAGCACTCGAGCAATACAGTAGAGACAAGGAGCGACTCGAAAACGCAAAGCAAGCAGTGCGAGATTTGAAACTGGAATACAGTACATTACTCAAAGACGAGAGTGGCATCAAGATGGCGAAAGAAACCATTGTGGATGGCGTACCAGAGGGATATCAAAAGCCAGTAGCAAAAGCACTAGACGGAGCAGAGGCAGAGACAAAGAAACTGTCACCACGACGACTGGCCGACGCAAAGAAGTACGGAATCAGCGAGGACGTAATGGGACGTATGCTTCATGCTAAAGCAGGTGGACGCATGACTCACGAAGAAGCGAGCGAGCTATCAAGCTCAATCAATGCTCCGATGAAAGACTTGCTCACAAAACCAGCAAACACATTCCAACTCAGTCGACCAAAGATAGAAGCCTACAGTCAGGAACTGCAGGGCTACTTCGAGAACGTAGTAAAGAAACTCAAAGCACATTCAGGTGCATTCCCAGACGATAGAGACCTCGTACAGCAATACCAAGAAGCGTCACGTACCTACATGAAAGCTCGAACCACACTCGAGGCGGTTATCAGTGAAGCTGGACGTGTGGTAGAGGGAGCAAAGGTCATCGGCAGGTACTCACGTCTGCCCGGAATGGATGGAAAGATTAAAAAAGTGCGAGAGCAGATCGTGAAGTTCGCAGAACGTAATCCAAAGCACGCAGACCTGCCAACAGAGTTCGATATGGCACTCGAGACAGTAGACCTCAACAACACCACACAGACACTCGACTTCCTCACACAATGGAACCGAGCGTCATTCCTGCAGAAACTGTCAGAGTTCCAGAAAGCGTCGTTACTCTCAGCACTCTCGACTCACGCAGTAAACGCACTCGGTAACGCCATCCAACAAGTAATAGACATTCCAGTACGAGCACTAGCAGGAGGATTGGATGCAGGCAAGTCAGCAATCACAGGAAGTGAACGAACAGTCTACGCAGGCGAATCCCTAGCACAAGTACGGGGAGCATTTAGAAGTGCACCAGCTTCAATAGAACGAGCCATCAAAGCACTCGGCAATGAACACTACGCACAGGAGCTACGACGAACAGAGATAGAAGCAGGAACAGTAGTGCCAGCAATCAGAGGACGCTTCGGAAAGGTGGTACGTCTACCATTCCGACTCCTACAGATGGCCGACCTCGGCTTCCGTACTGTAAAGCAAGGAGCAGAGAGTGAAGCACTAGCAACACGTATAGCTAAGATGGAGGGACTAAAAGGAAAAGCATACAAGGAGCGAGTAAATGAACTCAAAGACAACCTGCCACAAGACATGCTCGACCTCGTAGACGAGCGAGTAGAACGCTCACTCATGCTCGAAGACCTCGACGGTATGCTAAAGAGCGTCGAAGACCTCAAGAACAAGTATCCAATAATGCAGTTCGTCATTCCGTTTTATCGAACATTGGTAAACCTCTCAAGAGAAGCGTATCGAATGACACCAATAGGAGGCATCGGACGTACAGTAGGACGCATCACACCAGGTCAAACTGGACGTAACATCGAGCGAGCATTCCAAAACAAGTGGACGCAAAACGAGAACACTAAAATGGAAGAGCTCTCACGACAGATAATCGGAACCAGCATCATGGCGTGGGTAGTAACCAACATGCTCAATGGAGACGTAGAGATAACTGGACCCGCACCATCAAACGCAGGAGACCGAGAAGTCTTCTACGGACAAGGCAAACTGCCACACTCAATCCGCTACGGAGATACGTGGGTGGAGTTTCAACGTGTCCAGCCGATAGGGCAACTCCTGCAAGTAGGAGCGTCAATCAGTGAGGCAATAGAAGCGTATCGAAACACAGGACAGCTAACCAGTGCAGACGTAGAAAAAGAAGTGGCAAACTCAATCGGCGACATCGGCTCAATGGTATTCACACAGTCGCCATTCACAGGAGTGTCTGACCTCTTCTCACTACTAAAGGGAGGCGAATACAAAGAGGGATACTTCCAAGCAGGAAACCGATACATCGGACAGATGGCAGGAACATTCATTCCAAACATTCTCCGAAGACTAACGGTAGCTCAAGACCCAATAGTCTACGAGAAGCGAGACATCGAGTCACAGCTCAAGAGTAGAATACCCGGATTGGCTCAAACACTAACACCTCGCAGGGACGTATTCGGCGAGACCGTGCGACAAGGCGGAACATTCGAATCACGCTTCGCATCACCAATCCGCACCAGCGAGTCGATAGAAAACAAACTATACGATGAGATGGCAGACATTGAATTCTCACCGACGGTAGCCAACCGAGAAGCATTCAATGAAGAGCTCTCAGTAAAAGAGTACGACATGCTCAAGCGATTCTATGGACCCCGATTCCGAGACGAGATGTGGTCAATAGTAAATGATGAAGCGTACAAAACACTGACACCAGAGCAGAAGCGAGATGCACTCTCAAAAGTCTCAAGAAAGGTAATGGACATGGCACGACAGACACTCTTCCCAGTCTATATGGAGAAAGACCAACTCCGAAAACAATGGCAGGCAGAGGGCTACAAACCAATGGTCATCGAGGATGCACTAAAATTACAATTCCCTTACGATAAAGAGACACTCGAGATATACGCAGAGACACTACTTGACCAAAGTATTCAACAAGGAGAAGCAAGACAAACCATAGAAGAATTATTAAAATGAAAGACGAGATGAACAGCATTACAGAGACACCGATACTAATCAAACACCTCACTTACTTCTTTGCATTTATCATTGGGACGGTAGGTCTAGACAGCCAAGCATTCGCAATCTTTGGTGTCTTGATCGTGGTAGATACACTCACAGGAGTAATCAGGTCGATACGAATCAGAGGCGGAGAGAGCTTCACCAGTCTACAACTAACAGGCGGAGTAGTCTCAAAAGGACTCATCATATCAGTACCACTACTTATAGCATGGGCAGGAGCAGGAGCAGGATTAGATCTCACACTCGTGGCAAAGGGTGTGATGTCCGTGCTTATCTTAGCGGAGCTATACTCAATTCTCGGCAACATCCATGCCATTCACGTAAAACGTGACGTGAAAGAGTTCGATGCAGTAGCGTGGATACTAGGAAAAACTCGAGAACAGATAGAGAGTTATTTAAAAACAGCAGGTGGCGATAAGACCGAAGACGGTCAAAAAGATATAAAAAAATGAAACTAACATACAATCCAACACCAAATGCCTACGAGCTAGATGGAGTACCACTAGCGATAATCCTCCACACTACACTCGGTAGCATCGAGGGAGCAGTAAACTGGCTCACAACCACACCAGAAGAACGCAAACGACAAACAGGAACCGCATCATACAGCTCGGCTCATGCAGTCATCGGACGCTATGGAGAGATAGTAGAACTCGCAGGTGTGGACAAAGGCACATGGCACGCAGGAGTAATCAGTAATCCAAGCGAACGAGCCAAAGCAATCATTCCAAACAACCTCATCGGCCAGATGAAGAATCCAAACAAGCACACGATAGGACTAGAGTTCGCATCAGGTTACGATATAGACAAAGACGGCGTACTCGAAAGCTGGGAAAAACTCTACACCAAGCAACAAATCAAAGCAGGAGTAGAGTACGTGCTAATGCGACTAGAACCAGAGATACGTGCCAAGTACGGAGTGGAAGTAATATTCGACGCAAACAACATCATCACGCACAGAGACGTGACCTCATACAAACCAGACCTCGAGATACAACGAGCAATGTTCCTCGCTGAATTGGCGAAACATCGAGCAGAGATGATTCAAGTGGTAGAGCCAGAAGCAAAACAAGTAGTGCTCAAGGTAGGGCAAAAGGTTACAATAGAAGAGGTGGGAGATGGGTTTATTAAACTAAAAATATAATCATGTTCGAAACATTAATATTCGTCGGAGTAGTACTGCTGACACAAGTAGTGAAAGGGTACGTCTATCCAAAGTGGGGCAACACAGGAGTGCACGTCCTGACGTTCGCAATCTCACTGGTAGGTCTAGGCATCTACCAATACGCAGTAGCAAATCCATCGTTCATGAAACTGCTAGTAGACGCACTACAATTCCTCGCAGGAGCAATCACACTCTACGAAGTCATCCTCAAGAAGATAGGATTCAACAGTGCACCAGAAATCGCACGAGACTTACGCTAAAACGTGTTACCATATGGACACCATGTTCGTGTTGGACATGGCCGAATGGCTTCGGAGATCACGCAGCAAAAGCGTATCTACTCTCGAAAAGCACCCACTCAACCGAGTCGGGTGCTTTTCATATACGCCATTCAAAATCCTATAGGGGTACGTTGAACGTAAATAGCGAAAAGGTAGCAGAAGTGCAGAAGAGGGGTACGCACGCCACAGAGGCAAATAAGGGCAAATAAGAGGATGTATAGCAAAGTAAAGAAAACGACACTACCGTAGTATTTACTCTCTTCTTATCTCTTCTTATCTCTTCTTATCTCTTCTTATCTACTCTTCTCTCTTCTAGCGTTACATATGTAACAATCGTTGTTACATCTAGGTAGAAACGTACCCACAAGGAGCATAGACAGTTAGCAGAAAAGTGATAAGATATACATAGGTCGAAGCCATTAACAACCAACACAAAAAACATGAAACAAAAAATGAAACGAGATACCAGAATGGGATTCGAGATGAGGACAATAGACCTCAGAACGAGCAGACTAGACTGGCTCAAAGACAACGCAGGAGAAATCATAATGCTCGCACTCTTCGCTGGGATGGTGTATGGGGTAGGACTACTGATGAGCACAACAGCACAAGCAGTAGACTTGATGATCGAGTACGCAGACATCGAACAAACGCAAACAGAGGATGACTATCAGAGAGGACTGGTAGAAAAAGCACTCATCGAAAAGCGAGCGAGAGAAGCAGTACAACTGCATCCAGTAACCAGAGCAGAAATGCCACCATACTGGACAGCTCCTGAAGAAAGCAAATGAAGAGTTCAGGCTGAGGTGTCAGCATACACTTCAGACCCAGCCGAAACAGACGATACTCCGAACATAACAGCTTCGGGGACAAGGACTCGAGACGGCATCGTAGCTTGCCCAAGAGACATACCATTCGGAACAAAGGTAGAGATAGATGGAGAACAGTACGTGTGTGAAGACAGAATGAACGCACGCTACAACAACCACTTCGACATCTGGATGGAACACAAAGAAGATGCACTAGAATGGGGACGACAATTACTAGAGGTAAAAATCCTAAAATAACTATGTCAAAAAAAGAACTTACGACAGAGGAACGACTTATTGAACGACGAGAGGAAAGAAAAAAGCGAATCGAGAAAAAGCTAGTGAACCTTAAAGCAGACTACGAAGAGAATAAAAAGTTACACGAGAAGCGACTCGAAGAGGTAAACATCGAATTAAAAGCACTCAAGAAATAACACAACTATGAATCTAAACGAAGCAACAATCATCGGACGAGTAACCAGAGCACCAGAGGGAAAAGCACTACCAAGCGGAGTGACAGTAACGTCATTCAGCTTAGCGACGAATCACACCTACAAAGACAAGGACGGCAAAAAGGTAGAAGAGACTGAGTTCCACAACGTGGTAGCGTTCGCAGGACTGGCCGACACGATAGTGAAGTACGTGGTACAAGGGCAAGAAATCCTCATCAAAGGACGACTAAAGACACGAAGCTGGGACAAGGCCGGAGCGAAACACTACCGAACAGAGATAGTAGCGGACAAGATGGAGTTCGGTCAGAAGCCAGGAGGTGGAACGAAAACAGCACAGGACGAGAGTGTAGTACCAGACTATCCAGAAGAGGAGATTAATCCTGAAGACATTCCGTTCTAGTATGAAAATCACATACGGAATTGAAGAGATAGCAGACATCGTGCGAACACAGGCAGAAAAAGACTTAAAGAGCACAAACAAAAAAATGACTGCAGGAGAAATCACAACAGAGTACATATCAGAAGACGATGGCAGTGGTCGAGAATTATCCAGCATGACAGTAGAGATGGAGGAATAAAACATATGGCAAAAGAAACAGTCTACAAAATAAGAATCACACTAGAGTCAAACGACGAAGCAGACCTATCAAGGTTCGTTCATTACATTGCAGAAGACATCGAAGATGGTAGGCTTATTGCAAGACAAACTGCAGGAATGAACAACGTGGATGGAGTAGTGACATACGAAAAAGAAAAAAGATGTGAATACTGCCACGACACAGGCGAGGTAGCAACAGACGAGAGCGACGGAGAGGGAAACATTATGAGAGGGGTAGGAACCGCTAAGTGTGAATGCCAACATGAATAAAGATAACTACGGAGAAGTAATCAACGGCGAGCACACATACAACACAATCGCCACACTGCTGCACACAGGGCAACCTGCACTCGTAGG
>Ga0105055_10008231_pt1 | contig 13621 bp, 4 predicted proteins | sample BON03_FD_78090 | JGI IMG/M metagenome (GOLD analysis project Ga0105055, IMG submission 78090) | Freshwater microbial communities from Lake Bonney liftoff mats and glacier meltwater in Antarctica - BON-03 | ecosystem: Environmental > Aquatic > Freshwater > Ice > Glacier meltwater | place: Lake...
CCCCCCCACCCCCCACCCCAAAAAGGAGCCCCATATTTGAGACATTCTCGACACACACACACACTCCTCGGCCGTCCTTAGTGGAACGTTTAGCGCGAGCAATATCACTTCTTTGCAAAACACAAAGTTTGGCGCGCCGCCGCCGTCGCCTCGTGACACGAGCTCACGACAAAAGACAAGAAAAAGGGGGGGGAAGAGAAGCATTTCGGTTGGGGTGTTTTACAGGCCGTCGAGCCACTCGTCCAGCGTGAGGTCGCCTCCCCCCGCCTGCTTCTCGTTCGAGGCCGCGGCGGGCGCGGGCGCGGGAGCGGGAGTGGAAGGCGCGGGAGCGGGGGCGGGAGTGGGGGCGGGAGCGGGCAGCGGCGGCGGCAACGCTGGTCGCCGCGGCGCCTCGGCAGCGGGCCGCAGCATCGCGTTCATCTCGTTCTCAAGGTCCTCAACGCGGGCCGCCAGCGCGGGACGCGCCGCGGTCACGGGCGCCGGGGCCGGCGCTTTGAGCGGCAGCGGCGGCGGCGCCGCCAACGGCGTCGGCAGCGGCAACGACGCTCGCGCCGGCGCCGCCGCTGCCGCCGCCGCCGCCGCCTTTGCTTCTTCGTCCTCGTCGAGCCCAAGCAACCCATCCGCGTACCCCAGCCGCTCCCCGCGCGCGCCCCCGACCCCCACGACGGCCGCCGCGGGCAGCCCCCGCGCGAGCAGCGCCGCCAGCGCCGGAAGGTCGAGAGCGATCAGCCTCCGCTCGGCGGCCGACGCTGCCTGCGCCGCCGCGCGCTCGGCCGCGTCCTCGTCGCCCGGGCCCGCGGCGCCCAGCCCGGACAGGCCCAGGGCGCGCAAGAGGGCGGAGCCGGCCTCGGCGAGGCCGTGCTCCTCGAGCAAGGCTGCGGACGCCGGGCCGCCGCCGCCAAAGCCGCCGCCGCCGCTGCCGCCGCCGCCGCCGTCGTCGTCGGCGGCGCAATCGTCCCACGCCCCGCTCAAGGCGCGGTGGCGGCGGTGAGCCTGGCCGTAAAGCGCGTCGGCCTCGGCCAAAAGCACAGCGTAGTCAGCCCCCTGGGAGCGCGGCGGGGGAAGGCCATTGCTGTCGGCGTCGTCGGTTGCCCCGTCCGCCTCGTCCGCGCTGCCGCTGCCGTCGCCCTCGCCGTCGTCGGGCGGTCGCCGACGCTGCGGCTCTTGCTGCTGCTGCCGCTGTTGCTGCGCGCCGCCAGCCCCGCGGCTGCCACCTCCATGCGCGCGCGCACGATGCGCCTGCGCCGCGCGGCTGTGGCGCTGGGAAAGCCGCCACTTGCTGCGCGCGGCGTCCTTTTCCGAATCCAGATTTGAGAGAAGCCGGGGAACGGACGGGATGCGAGCGCTACCCCTTTGGAACGTTGGCAGGTGTGCGGGATCGAGGGCGTTGATGCAGATCGTCGGTCATTCGTGTGGGTGGCGCGGCTCTTGATCGAGTTAGCGAAGAAACCGGCGGCGTCGCGCGCGCGAACGTCGACCACCTTGGTCCTGTTATGTGGCCCGTCGCCCCGCTCTCTCTACCTGTCTCACGATATCTGCCGCTAATACTAGGGTTTCCTCTTTTTGTACATGTATAGATCAGTTCCTTGATTCCTTGAGCTGCCCGGCGTCGCCCACAAAACATCCGTGACACGAAAGCTTCGAGACACGAGGAAAATTGAAGCGGGCCACTCCCCACCATGCCCGCGCGGCGCCCCCTGGCGCTCGGGGCGGGGCTGGTGCTGCTGGTCACGCTGACCTGCGGGTGTCTGGCGCAGGGGAGCTTTGATCCAGCGGTGAGTGTGGCGCGTCTGGAGGAAAGGAGGAGGGACAGCTCCTCATCATCGTCCTGGCGCTTCACACGCGCTGGGGGACCGCCCTCCAAGCCCCCTCCCACACACACGCAAACCACCCGCAATCGTCGACGCTGACACCACCAGCCCCCTCCTCATCCAATCACCCCATTCAAACGACGGCAGGCCGTGTCTGCGCAGCCGCCGCCGGCCTCGTCGCCGTCTTCTTCGCCGCGCGCGCCTGCGCCCGGCGTCGCGGCGCCGGCGGTTGGAGGCGGCAGCGGCAACGGCAACGGCAACAGCAACGGCAACGGCAACGGCAACGGCCACACCCAGGCGCAGGCGCAGGCGGCATGGTCCGCCCTGCGCACCGCGGCCAGCCAAGGGCGCAGGCGAGCGCTGCAGTGGGGCGCCAACAAGCAGCAGCAGCAGCAGCAGCAGCAGGAGCAGCAGCAGCGGGAGGAAGAGGGCGCAGAGGCGTCGTTTGAGGGCGACGCCGGGGGGGCGGCTGAACAGCAACAGCAACAGGAGCAGCAAGAGGAGCAGCAGCAGCAGCAAGAGGCGCTGGACATGCAGCAGTCAGAGGCCCTGCGCCCCGATTCAGCGGTGGCAGCAGCAGCACGACAGCAGCAGCAACAGCAGCAGCAACAGCAGCAGAGGGGGGGCCCCGTCGTTGGGGCGGCGGAGGCGGCGACAGGCCCCGCGGTTGAGGCATCCACAGCGACGGCCGCAACGGCAGCGATTCCCGCTCCTGCCGAGACCGCCGCACCCGCCGCACAGGCGGCCTCGGCGGCAGCAGCCCCCGCCCGCCCGCCGCCCCCCGCCGCCGCCCCCCCCCCGGCCGGCAACGGAGCCAACGGCGGCGCCAACGGCAACCACGGCGGCGCCCCTCCCAGCAGCGGCAGCGGCAGCGGCGGCGGCGGCGGCAGCGGCGGGAGTGGCGGCGGCGGCGGGGGCGGGAGCGGCGCCGGCCGCCTCATCAACCTCGCCTCCTTGGCGGACGGCGCCTCGGTCCTCGCCGCCAACCGCGAGGCCCGCCGCCCCGAGCGCGCCATCGACGGCGACGGCGACTCGTTCCTGCGCAACGAGTGCGGCGCGCCGAGGCAGTGGCTGGCGCTCGAGCTGTCGCAGCTGGGGACCGCGCGCCGGGTGACGCTGACGAGCAAGGAGCTCTACTCGGCACGCGTGGCCCGGCTGCGGGTGCACGGGCGCGTGAGCAACCCGCGGCGGGACCCCCTGGCCCTGGCGGCGGCGGCGGCGGCGGCGGCCGGGCCCGCGGCGCCGTCGTCGTCGCCTTCGCCGTCGGCCGGCGCGGGCGGCGATGGCAATGGCAAGGGCGCGGGCGGCGGCAATGGCGGCGGCAGTAGCGGCGGCGGCACGGCGGCGGGCGCGGACGGCGGCGGCGCGGCGCCCGTGGTCGCCGCCTCCCTCTCCCCGCCGCCCGAGGCCCTCGCCGCCGTCGACTCGGACGCCTGGGAACTCCTCGGCGAGTTCGAGGCCGCCAACGCCCGCGGCACCCAGTCGTTCGACCTGCCGCGCCCCGCCCGCGTGCGCTACGTGCTTCTGCAGTTTGAGGCGCACCGCGACGGGCGCGGCGGCCGCAGCGGCGAGGAGGTGTGCGCCCTCAACACGGTCGAGGTCCTGGGCGTGAGCGCGGCGCGCGAGCTGGAGCTCGAGCTGGAGGAGGCGATGGCGGCGGCGGCCCAGGCCCAGGCGCTGCAGGAGCAGCAGGAGCGGCGGGCGCAGGAGCAGCGGCAGCAGCAGCAGCAGCAGCAGCAGCAGCAGCAGCAACAACAGGAGCTGCAGCAGCAACGGCAGGAGCAGCGCGAGGGCGCCAAGGAGGCGGCGGAGGCGGCGGCGGTCACGGCGGCGGCAGGAAAGTCCGAGGCAGGCGGGCTCGAAGCCGCGGCCGTCGCTTCGCTCGCTGCCGCCGCGGCGTCGCCCGGGGCGCACGAAGCCGCAGGAGGAGGAGTGCAGCAGCAGCAGCAGCAGCAGCGGCAGCAGCAGAAGGAGCTGCCGCCAGAAGCAGAGGCAAAAGCGGCAGCGGCGGCGGCCGACGGCGACGTCGGCGGCGACTCGGGCGGCGCGCGCTCGGCCGCCGCGCAGGCCGCTGGCGGTGCCGGTAGCTGCGGCGCTGTGCCTCCGGTGGTCGAGCAGCCGAGGGGGCGGCAGCAGCAGCAGCGGCGGCGACAGCAGAAGGAGCAGAAGCAGCCAAGGCAGCAGCAGCAGCAGCAGCAGCAGCAACAGGCCCCCGCCCCTGCCGCGCCGGCCCCAGGCGCCGCCGCGCCTGCCGCTGAACGCCACGAGCAGGACTACGGGCTCAAGGAGCAGGCGACGCCGACTCCTCGCACCGCGCGCCACCAGCAGCAACAGCAGCAACTGCAGAAGGAGAAGAGGAAGCAGGACCAGGCAAACGGCAAGGGCGGCGGCGGCCCGACCTCGACAGACCCGGCGTCCGGTCCTTCTGACCTGTCAGCAGCTGCTGCTCCGGCCGGTGGCGTTGCCGCGCCGCCGCCCGGCGGGGACAAGGCCAGCCCGCCCGCTGCTGCTGCTGCTGTTGCTGCGGCGGCGGCGGCAAACGCCAGCGCTGGGCGCGCCGCCCCGCCAAACACGCGAGTCGAGACGGCAGGGGTAGCGGGCGCTCCGACCTCTTTGGACGCGTCCGCTGGCCCTGCCGACGGCCAAGCGGCGTCGGAAGAGCAACAGCAGCAAAACCACACGACCAAAAGCCAGGGCGACGGCCCCGTGCCGGCGGCGCCGGCAGCCGCTGCCGCCGGCGCCGACCCCCCCGCCCCGGCCGTCGTTGCGGCCGCCGGGGGAGGGGGCGGCGGCGTCGGCGGCGGCGGCGGCGGCAACCTCTTCGAAGTCATCAAGGCCGAGATCGTTGCGCTGCGCGTCGAGCAGGGCAAGGCCGCGCAGAGGCTCGAGGCGCTGGCGCGCCGCAGCGGAGACCTCGAGGCGGCGGCGGCAGCGCTGGCGGCCGAGGCGGCGGGCCTGCGGCGCACGGCCGACGAGGCGGGCGCGGACGTCGGGCGGCGCGTGCGCGAGGCGCTGCTCGAGATGGCGCGCACGGGGGAGCTCGGCTTCCTCGCCTGGGGCGGCGGCGCCGGCGCGGCCGGCGGCGGGGCCGGGGAAGACGGAGGCGGCGGCGGCGGGCCCGGCGGTGGCGGCGGCGGCGGCGGCGGCGGCGCTGGCGGCGGCGGCCGCCGCAAGACGGACGCGTCCGGCCGCCCCGTGTGCGAGGCGCCGCCCCTGCCGCAGCACGTCTCGGCCGCCCTCGCCGCGGCTTTCGCGCGCGCGTGGCGCATGGCCGCAGCGCTCGCGGCCGTCGGCGTCGGCGGCGCGGCCGTGCTGCTGGCGCCGGCCCCCCAAGCCTCCAAGGGCAAGGGGAGGCCGCCGCAAGCAGCGGGCGCCGCTGCCGCAGTGTCGGCCCACGCGGCCGCCTCCTCGCCCCTCAAGAAGCGCGCCCCTCCCCCGCCTCCCCCGCCCGCGCCACCCCGCCCGCGCCTGCCCCCGCGCGTCCGCACCGCCCTCCTGGCCGCGTGCGCCGCGTGCGTGGCCCTCTCGCTGGCGATCGTGTGGCGCCTGGCGGTCGCAGGCGTGGCCGTCGCCGGCGGCGGCGGCGGCGGCGGCGGCGCGTTTGCGGGCTGCGACGGAGGCGACGGCCCGGACGGCGTCGGCGACGGCCCGCTCTTGCTCCCGCTCGCCGGGCGGGCCAGGTAGACGCTGGGTGGTCTTCGGTCTCTTTGATGATGTAAAGCGTTCTGTTTACTGCGCCGCGGGCGCGCGCCGCGGCCGCCGCCGCTGCCGCCGTCGTCCGGACGACGAGAGCCCCTCGTTTCGGACGGCGGTGCGGGCCCACCTTCCCGCCTCGGCGTTTTTCCCCCGCCCACCCCTGATGGTTGTCGCCGCTTCCCTGCTCTTCTTGTAAAAGTTTCTCCCCGCTCGATCGGCCATACACAAACCTCCTCGCCACTACTGCTTGCTGCCGTGTGTGAATCTGTTCGCGTCCGAAGCAAGTGCTTGGCGCCGTGCCACACCTGCTCCGCCTCCCCCGCCGCCCGTCGCCGCCGCCGGTCACCGACACCGAGACCTTGAACGCCCCCCCTCTCGCTGGACTCCCAAACATCATACCTGCATCTTTCTTACTCCTCATAGAAGACGCGCGCCATGCCTGAATTACGCCCCTCGAGCCCTCACGCGCGCGTGTAATCGGAAACCTGCGCAGAGCCACGAAAAAAGAGAGCGAGCAAAGCAGGGAGCGAAAAAAGGCCTGCTTGCCAACATGTCGGCCCGCCAAACGCGGGGAGGAGAGGTGCGTCGATTTTAATCTGGCCAGAGGGTTCTTCGGGTCAGGACGCGACAATCTGCCGCGCGCGCCGGGGCCACACGCGTGTCTTGGGCGCGCGCCGAGGCCGATGTGGCCCCGGCACCGTCCCCCCCCCGGGAAATTTTGGCCGCGTCTCCGCACCCGACCCGCCGCGCCCCATCAACCCATACCCAATCCCCGATTCGTGACGGGGCGTCGAGCACCCGCGCAATTGACGCCCCACGCCTTTTCTCACGCCCAACCAACCCCCCCCCGCGCCGCTAGCACACGATTCTGTTCCCCCCGTCCCCCCGAACCGACCCCCCCCCCTCCCCCAAACCCCCGACAGGCGGCGGCGGTCGAGGCAGCCCTTCACGCAGCGGCGGCGGCCCAGCAGCAGCAGCAGGACCAGGAGCAGACGAGCGCCGGCGGCGCCTTTGACGACCTCGACACCGACCGCGCCACGCCGACGCCCTCGGCCAGCGCCATGGCCGCCACGGGCGGCGGCGGCGCGGGCGGCGCGGGCGGCGGCGGCGGCGGCAGCCGCGAGCGCTGGACGTCCGACGAGCACTCGCGCTTCGTCGAGGCGCTGCGGCTGTATGGGCGGCAGTGGAAGCGGGTCGAGGCGGCCGTCGCGACCAAGACGGGCGTGCAGATCCGCTCGCACGCCCAGAAGTTCTTCGCCAAGGTGGAGCGCGGGTCGGCGCCCGCGACCGAGATGATCGCGGTGCCGCCGCCGCGGCCCAAGCGCAAGCCGGGCCAGGGCCCGCGCAGCAGCGGCGGCGCGGCGGCCATGGCGGCGGCGGCGGCCGCGGCCGCGACGGCGGCGGCGGCGGGCGCGGCCTCGGGCGCGAGCCACCAGTTTGCCAGCCTGGCCAAGCGCGAGCCCGACTCGAGCCGCGCGGCCGGGCCGAGCATGGGCGAGGAGGAGAGCGGCATGGGCGAGCAGCAGCACCACCACAACCCCGCGCCGCGCCAACCCCAGCAGCAGCAGCAGCAGCAGTCGCTGCGCACGCCGCGCCCGCCGTCGGCAGCGGCGGCCATGCTGCCGCCGCCGCCGCCGCCGCAGCAGCAGCAGCTCGTCTCCGCGCCCACGCCCGCCTCCGTGCAGCAGCAGCCGTCGCAGCCGCAGCCGTCGCAGCAGCAGCAATCGCAGCAGCAGCAGAAGCCGCAGCAGCAGCAGCAGCAGCAGCAGCAGCAGCCGCAGCAGCAGCCGCAGCAGCCTCAGCCGCGCGCCCTGACCGAGTCGATCGCCGTCAACGTGGCGCGCGGCATGGCCCGCTGGGCGCGCGACCAGGTGGCCTCGGGCAACGGCGAGCACTTTTCCGGCAACGGCGGCAGCGGCCAGGTGCAGCAGGCGCAGATGCAGCTCGGAGGCGGCGAGGCGGTGAGCCGGGCAGTGGAGGCCGTCGCTGCGGCGGCGGCGGCCGCCGCCGCCGCCGCCGCCACGGCCGTCATCCAGGCCGCGGGCGAGGACGTGCAGCGGCGCCTGCTGGGCGCGGCGCTCTCCGCGCAGCAGGCGCAGCGGGCGGGGCAGCCGCTCGCGCCGGGCGTGCCGCAGCTCGGGCAGATGCTGGCGGCGCTGCTGGCCGGCGCGCCCGGCGCCTTTGCGCCGCCGCAGCAAATGCAGCAGCAGCAAATGCAGCAGCAGGGGCAGCAGGGGCCGCTGCTGCTGGACCAGCTGCTGGGCGCGCCGCAGTTCCAGCCGCAGGCGACGACCACGCTCGGCTCCGGGTGGGCGACCAACATGACGGGCGGCATGCCCGTGCGCCTGCTCCTGCAGCAGCAGCAGCAGCAGCAGTCTGCCATGCCGCCGCCGCCTCTCCCGCCGCACGCGGCGGCGGCCGCGGCGGCCGCGGCCGGCGGCCAGGCCAACAACCACCAGAACAACAACAACGACGGCAGCGGCGACTCGGGCGCGGGCATGGGCAACGCCGGCAGCACGCGCCCCTCGCGCGGCCCCCACCAGAACCGCAGCGGCAGCGGCGGCCGCGACAACGGCCCGCGCGGCGGCAGCGGCGGCGGCGGCACCGGCGGCGGCGGCAGCACCGCGCCCCACGTGGGCGCCGGCGGCGCTGCTGGCGCGGCCCCGCTCCCCCACCAGTCCGGCCACCGCGCCCTCGCGCCCGGAGGCTTCCGCGTGCCGCCGCCCGTGTCCGCCAGCGCGGGCTCGCGCGCCGCCGCCGCCCGCGGCAACCCCAACGGCGGCAGCAGCCGCGCGGCGGGCGCCAGCGCCTGCGGCGCCTTTGCGACGCCCCCGCCGCCGTCGCACATGCGCCAGCAGCAGCAGCAGGTCGGGCGCTCGGTCACCGGCGCCCCCCACGCCGTCGCCGTGCGCCAGGCCCTGCGCGCCATTGCCGCCGACTCGGGCGGCGGCGGCGGAGGCGGCGGCGCGGCGGACGCGCCTGGCGTCTACGGCCCCTCTTCCGCGGCGGCGGCGGGGTGCGGCGCCTCGACCGCCGTGGCAGCCGCGGCCGCCGCGGCCGCCGCCAGCGAGCTGCAGTCGCAGCTGGCGCTCATCCAGCTGCTGCCCATGCTGCAGACGGTCGCGTCCTCGGCCGGCTTCGGCCTGGGCGCCAACGCGACCGCCGCCGCCACGGCCGCAAACACGGCCGCGGCCGCCGTGGTGGAGGCGACGGCCGGCGGCGGCGCGCGCGGCGGCGGCGCGCTGCAGCAACAGCAGCAGCAGCAGCAGAGCCTGCAGCAAGAGCAGCAGCAGGCCGTGTGGCTGCAGCTGCAGCAGATCATGATGCAGCGCGGCCTGGCCGCGGCCGCCGTCGCCGCGACGCAGCAGCAGCAGCTGCCGCCCGCGCCGCCGCCCTCCTCGTTCAACGCCGCGCCGGCGCCGCCCGCCGCGGCCGGCGCCGCCGGCGCCGCCACTGCCGCGCGCAACGACAGCGCCGTCGCGGGCGCCATCCTTGGCGGCGGCACCTCCTCGAGCGAGGCCCTGCTCGGCCAGCTGCTGCTCGGCGGCGGCGGCGCGCGCATCCCCACTGCCAGCAGCGCGGGCGCGAGCCTGCGCGCCGGCGCCACGGCCGCCCAGGGTGGCGGCGGCAACGGCGGCAACGGCGGCGGCGGCGGCACCCTCGGGACGTCGGCGCCCCTCGTGCCGAGCCTGCAGCAGGCGATGCAGCAGCACATGCACCGCCGCCGCTCCAACGGCCTCGGTGCCGCCCCCGTCGGGGGCGGCGCCGCCCCTGGCGCCGACGACGCGTCAGACGCGCACGCCGGGGGCAACGCCAACGGCGGGGGCAGCGGCGGCAACGGCAGCGGCAACGGCGGCGGCGGCGGCGAGCAGCAGCCGTCGCTTGTCATGCAGCAGGCGATGCGCCAGGAGCAGCAGGCGCAGGCGGCCGCGGCGGTCACCGCCGCCGCCCAGGCGCAGGACCAGGTGGAGCGCGGCCAGCAGCAGGTGCGCGAGGAGGCGGCGGAGCAGGAGCACGGCTACCAGCAGCAGCACCAGCAGAAGAAGCAGCAGCAGCCGCAGCAGCAGCAGCAGCCGCAGCAGCAGCTGGCGGCGGGCAACAGCGGCGCCGTCGCCGCCGCCGCCGCCCGCCACCGCAACGCCCACGGCCTCCCGCCCTCCAACCAACCCCAGGGCAGTGCCGGGGGCAACCACGCGGGCATCAGCGACCTGCTCGGCAGCCGCTCGTACGGCATGGGCGCGGGCGGCGGCGGCAACGGAGGAGGCGGCGGCAACGGCGGCGCCGGCCCCTTCCACGGCTTTGCCGGCGGCTCGGCGGCGCAGGCGCGCGCGTGGGGCCGCAACGCGGCCCACCGCGCGCACGCGCACGCGGGCGGCGGCGGCGGCTGCAACGGGGGCGACGGCAGCGGCGGGAGCGGCGGCAACGGCGTCAGCGGGGGCGGCGGCGGCGGCAACGGCGGCGGGAGCGGCGACGGGCCCACCACCGCCGGCGCCGCCGCCCAGTGCCGTGGCGCCGGCGCCTCGGCGGCCGGCGGCGGCGCGGGCACGGGCACGGGCAACGGCTCGGGCGACCGCCTGCTGGCCTCGAGCCGCGTCAACAACAAGCAGTCGTCGCCGCCCGAGCAGACGCAGCAGCAGCAGCACCAGGCCGGCGCATCAGGCCCCCGGGCCGCCGCGCGCGCCGGGGCGGCCGTCGAGGGCGCGCCCGTCGCCGCCGCCGCCGCCACGGCGCGTGGCGGCGACGACGGGTCGGGCGGCAACGGCTCGGGCGGCCCCGCGGCCACCGACGCCGCCACCACCGGCGCCGCGACCGCCAGGCCGCGCCCGCTCTTGCCGCCGCCCCCGCCCCGCGCCACGGTCGGAGCAGGGCGCGTGGCCGCGGGCCAGCAGCAGAACCGCCCGGCCGCCGTCTTTTCCGCAGGCGTCGGCGGCGGCGGCGGCGGTGGCTGCTCTGGCGGCGCGGCGATGGCCGCCGCCGCCGCCGCGCGGGCCGTCCAGCGCGGCGACGGCGGCTTTGCCGTGCCCCTGCCCCCCCAGCTGTTTGCCCGGCGCGCGTCCGCCGGCGGCGCGGCAGCGCCCGGCGCGGCCGCCGCCGACGGGAGCGGCCGCAAGCGCCCGAACCTGGGCGCCGGCCAAGAGGACGAGGCCCCGCCGCGCCATCGCGCCCGCCACGAGGGCGACGGCGGGGCGGCCGACGGGGCAGGCGCCGACGCGGGCAGCGACGCGGCCGACGCCGACGCCGAGCGCACGGCGGAGGAGGGCCACGCCGGGGCGGTCGCCCCGCCGCAGCACCACCACCACCACCACCATCACCACCACCACCACCAGCAGCAGCAAACGCAGCAGCAGCAGGCGCAGCAGCAGCAGCAGCCGCAGCAGCAGCATCAGCAGTTGCGCCGCCGCCGCCGCCGCCGCATGCGTTCGCCCCACGCCCAGTCCGTCGGCAGCGGCGCCTCGTCCTCGGGCTTCATTGGCGACCGCGCGCCGGGGGCCGCCGAGGACGACGCGGCCGGCGGCCTCGGCGGCGGCGGCAACGGCGCCACCGCGGCCGCCTACGACCGCTACCGCTCAGTGGGCGGCGGCCGCGGCGTCGGCGGCACTGGCGACCGCGAGGAGTCGGCAGCCGCGGCCGACGAGGCGGCCGACGAGGCGGCCGCGGCGGCCGCCCCGCACGGCAGCGGCGGCAGCGGCGCCGGCGCGCGGCCGCGCGGCGCCGGCAACCGCGACGGCGGGGACGGGGACGGCAGCGGGGCCAGCCGCCCCGCGACCGCGACCGCGACCCCGGCCGGCGGCAGCGGCGCAGACGCGCAGCCGGGCGACGCCCACGCCCACGCCAACGCCGGCCGCCGCCCGCGGAGCGACGACGACGACGACGGCCGCCCGGGCGGCGCCGAAGGCGGCGGCAGCGGCGGCGCGGCCACCGCGCTCGCCGCCGACGGCGGCGCCGACGGCTCGCCCGGCGCCGCCGCCCAGCCCAAGGCGCCCGCTGCTGCGGCATCAGGCGGCGGCTGCGCCGGGGCCGCGGCCGGGGGCGGCGGCGAGACCGCGGCCGGGCCCTTGGTCGCCCGCCGCCGCTCGCGCCGCGCCGTCCGCATGCGCGTCGCGCGCCCCGACAGCGGCGGCGGCGACGCGGCCAGGGGAGGCGGTGGACCGCAGCAGCAGCAGCGGCGCGGCGGCGGCGCCCGGCGCAGCGGCGGCGGCTCGGCCGGCGGCACGTCCGGCGACGACGGCGGGTCGGTCCCCAGCGGCTCGACGACCAACAATGCCTCGGACGAAGGCTCCAACGAGCCGGGGAGCATGCCCCCGGCCGACGCGCAGGGCGGCGGCGGCGGCGCGCGCAAGCGCGGCAGCGGCGGCAACGGCAGCGGCGGCGGCGGCGGCGGCGGCAGCAAGCGCCACACCAAGGCCCAGCGCCCGGCGGCCGCCGCCGGCGCCGGCGCGGCGGCGGAGCAGCAGCAGCAGGATCCGCAGCAGCAGCAGGAGCAGGAGCAGGAGCAGCAGCAGCAGGAGCAGCAGCAGCAGCAGGAGGAGCCCGCCTTCCGCGAGGCGGGGCCCTCGCCCGCGCCGCGCAACCCCCACGAGCCGTCGCCCCCCCGCCAGCAGCAGCAGCAGCAGCAGCCCGCTGCGGCGGGCGCCGCCGCCGCGCCGCCGCCGCAGTGATCGCAGCGTCTCGCGCGTGCAGGCGCCCAACGCAACCGCAAGGGACCCCACGTCGGCGCACTAGAACGATTCGCCCGCCCTTCCGGTCCCGGCATCAAAGCACAGCAGCAGCCTTGACAAGAGAGCGCGCTGGCCGGGGCCTTTCCATTTTGTATTTTTGCTTTCTTCGTCGCCATCGTTGGCCCAATTCTTGATGTTGATTATATCGGTGTTGCGTCCACGCGCACAAAACACACACACCGCCCGGTCCCCCCGCTTGCTTTTCGAACCGTCTTTAATTTCCTTTTTTCCGTTGTGCGCGCAATCGCGATCCCAGAAAAAAACAAAAAAAGACCAACACCGAATCAACAGCGCGTTTTTCCGGGCGGCGCATTGCCCCCTCCCTCTTTTACAATTTTGATCACAGGCATGCAGCCCGCTCCAGCAGCGCCCATAGCAAAAGCAACACCAGCGTGTTATTATGTTTCCATCTGTCTCTCGGCGGCGCTCATTTTTCATCGCTACTTTTTCGTCTTCTTCGCCGCCGCCGCCGCCTTGCCGCCCGCCGCCGCCTTTGCCTTCTTGCCGCCCGCCGTCTTTGCCTTGCTTGCGCCCACCGTCGCCGCCGGTGCCGGCGCGCCACCCAGCCTGCAGCTGGCCTCGAGCGCGCGCGCCGCCGCCAGGGCCCGTGCCCGCAGCATGGGCGGCAGGGCCAGGCCCGCGCCCTTCACCGCTGCGCACTCGCCGGCGACCTCCGCCGCCTCGCGCCGCGCCGCCGCGCGAGCCTCGGCGGCCGCCGCCGACGCCGCCAGCGCGACGCCCTCGGGCAGCAGGGCGACGACGGCAGCGGACGTGGATGTGGCGGCACTCGCGCCCTTCTCCGAGCCGGCGGGGACCAGGACGACGCGCCCGCGGCCAGAGCCCTCGACCGGCACGACCATCAAGGCGCCGTTGCTGCCGCCGCCGCTGAGGCCGCCCTCGCCGCCGTCGCCGTCGCCGAGCACGAGGCGCGCGTACAGCCGGGCCTCGCCGCCGCTGCCGCCCCCGACGCCCATGACGCGCGCGCGGAGGCCCAAGGCCGGCAGCACCACCAGCTGGCCGGGCCGGACGCCCGAGCCGAGCGGGGGGGGAGCGAGGCGGACGAGCGCGGTCGCGAGGCCGGCGGCGGCGGGAGCGCCGCTCTTGTCGGTCAACGCCTTGCCCTTTTTGGCCGCCTTGCCGCCGCCCTTCTTTTTCTTCCCCCCGCCTTCTGCTGCGGCGGCGGTCTTGGCCATGGTACAGGTCCGGGTCTGGTCTCGATGTGTTTGTGTGGTGCCTTTTGTTAAGAGCCCGTCTACGAGAAGAGTTCACCCTCCGGTCGCTCTCGTTAAAGGCCGCCACAATTGGCCGCGCCGCCGCGTCCGCCGCCGCCGCCGCCGCTGTCCCCGCCGACGCGGCCATCCGCAAAACGGCTGCGCGATTCGACGCCCGGAGCGC
>Ga0105055_10008234_pt1 | contig 13615 bp, 19 predicted proteins | sample BON03_FD_78090 | JGI IMG/M metagenome (GOLD analysis project Ga0105055, IMG submission 78090) | Freshwater microbial communities from Lake Bonney liftoff mats and glacier meltwater in Antarctica - BON-03 | ecosystem: Environmental > Aquatic > Freshwater > Ice > Glacier meltwater | place: Lake...
CCTTCCGTTTCTTTCCGGCTTTGTGAGCCGCAGCAGCGGTGGCTGCGGAGGAGGAAAAGGAGGAGGAAGGGAGGGAGGAAGAGGAGGAGGGCGTCGTGCCATTGCTGCTGCTGCTGCTGCTCGGCATGGGCGGTTTGTGATCTACCTCCATCATATTAGCCATCTTCACCTCCTCCTTCCCGTCTATCTGCTCCTCCTCCTCCTCCTCCTCCTCCTCCTCCTCCTCCTCGTTCTTCTTCTTCTTCACAATAGCCGCCACCGCAGTCCTCTGTCGCTTCGCCTCCCTCTTCCTCAACCTCTTACTACTCCTCCTCCCCCCCTCCACCTCCAACCCCTCCCCCTCCTCCTCCTCCTCCTCCTCCTCCTCCTCCTCCAATCTCTCCCCTAAGAACACATCGCCCTCCTCCATCTGATGCCTTGGCCAGGGGGAAAAAGTCCTCTGCCACCGTCGCCGTGAGAAACGGGTTCGAAAAAACTTGCCTGCATAATTATAACCTAAAACGATCTTACCCATATCTAAGGCAGGGAGAAATGAGGAGGTGGAGGAGGAGGTGGTGGTGGAGGAGGAGGAGGAGGATGAGGAGGAGGAGGAGGAGGAGGAGGAGATAGAGGCGGAGGAATCGTAGGGGTCGTCGGCGTCGTCGCCGTCGGTGGTGTTGCCGACAGAGGAGGAGGAGGAAGAGGAAGAGGCTTCTTCCATCTTGACAGCACCCTTCTCCTCCTCTTCCTCCTTCCCTTCCTCCTTCTTCAGCACTACCGCGGCCGGCTGCTGTACTCCCACATCCTCCTCTTCCTCTTCCTCATCCTCCTTCTTCTTCACTCCCTCCTTCCCTCCCTCCCTCCCTCCCTCCGCCTGCTGCATAAACACCGCCAACTTCTCAGGTTGCTTCCACGACATATCCACACCCCCTTCCTCCCCCCCTTCCTCCCCCCCTCCCTCCCCCTTGATCATGAAATCCTTGGTAGGGTCCTCGGCCTTGGCATCTGCTTCTCTAAGCCCCGCGAGCACATCGCTCCACCCAGGCATCGCTGGCCTCTTCCCCTCACCACCACTGCTGCTGCTGCTGTTGTTGCTGCTGCTGCTGCTCGTCGCCGTGGTAGTGGCGGCTGCTGGTGCTGGTGCTGCTGCTGCTGCTGCTGCTGTAGCGGCGGCGGCGGCTTGCTTCTTCTCTTCCTCCTCCTTGATCTCAGCCCTCCTCTTCGCCTTGTCCGCCTTCTTCTTCTCCTTCCTCTCCTTCTTCGTCAGCACGTTTCCCACCTCCTCCCCCTCTTCCTCCTTCCCTCCCTCCTTGCCCTTCCCTCCCTCAGCCTCCGCCGTCCTCTCCCCCGTAGGGGTAGGGAGGGACGGAGGGAGGGAGGGAGGGAGGGAGGGCTTGACGACCTTGACATAAAACAAGAGGTAGGCATGCTGCCTCAACACTGTCTGGACCCCTACTTGGCTTACGCTGGAATCATCCATCTCGTACCACATGCCGTTCCCTCCCTTGACAAATGAGTAATAATGGCCCATATTCACACTTGCCCCCGCGTGGACCAACACACCAGTCAACCTATACTCCGCCACTCTCTCCGGTCCCGACACAGGCAGACGCAACGCCTCAGGGTAAGCAATCCCCTTCCCTACCTTCGAGCTACGCGAGCCGAACATAAAGCGTTTCAGCTGCACCGTACAGACATTGGGGGCTTGGTAGACAGTGAGTTGCTTCTTGGCACACACCATCTGATTACAACTGGAGCATTTCCACCGATTCGCCTTATCAAGCGTCTCAACAGCAGTGAACCTCATCAAGGCCTCCTCCAAACTCCCCACCCTCCCATGAATCTCCAGCGACAAGTCCAGAAAGTTGTCATACGTATCGCTCGCAAATCCACAACTCGTACACTTAACCTGCGAGCGTAAGTACCCCCCAAAAATACGATGGACAAAAGTAGTCTCTGCGAGCCTGTGGGCCGCATTGCTCTTGACCTTGGCGGCTTTCAAGCAGGCGTTCTGCATGGCATCGATCAAATGACGGAGGAATTCATGCGCGTCTTCTTGACGGCCCACCCGAAAGTGTTTATTCAACGCTTTGAGGTTGCCGACGATGGCCTTGGGGGAGATAGGATTACGGGAGCCCTCCCGACGCGAATGCTGCTGCTGCTGCTGCTGCTGCTTGTGGTGATGGTGGTGATGATGCTTGCCATGACTGCTCTCTCCTCCTCCGCCGCCTTGGCCCGTATGCATGTTCACGATCAAGTCACGCACAAGATCCAGCCACCCCCCTCCTACTCCTCCTCCCCCTCCTCCTCCTCCCCCTCCTCCTCCCCCCGGACCCGGGAAACGCTGCATCGACGAGGACGAAGACGACGACGACGCCCCCCCTCCTTCCATGAAATATTGCGCCAACGGGGGGAGGTACGCGAGGCATTGCAACGTCGCGTTGAGGAAGCAGGTATTACCCAAATTATACAGCCCGGGACCTGTCCTCCCTACGCTCGCCCAGGCCGTCAACGAACGGATTTTTGATTCGGGATAGAGGCCCTTTTCGGGCCCTGAAAAGCCGGTGTCCTGGGCGTCGGTTTTCTTGGTGCTCGCCCCGGCGGCGAGGCCACTGGAGCTACTGCTCGTGGTGGTGCTGCTGCTGGTGGTGAGGGGGGTGGAGAGGGAGATGAAGCCATTTTGGGGCTTCCGGGCCTTGGTGAATTGAATGCGCCGCCGTTGGCCGCCGGGTGCAGTGCTGCTGCCGTCCAAGCCGCCATTGCCTTGGCCTTGGCTCTGGAGCATCCGCTTGAAACCTTGCACGTTGTCCGCGCCGCCCTTGCCGCCGCCACCACCTTTCCCTTTGCCGTGCTGCATTTTTTTTGTAAGAAGCGCTCGCTCGCCTGGCTGCTGGTCGATGCTTGTGCTGGTGCCTTACAAGAGGTAGTCCATGGCCCGGTGCTGGTGTCCTTGGAGCCGCTCGCCTTTCTGTGTAAGAGGTGTGTGGGAGGGGCGTGCGATGAATGAATGATGGTGGATGGGCTGGAAGCAACCGCTAAATCATCAAAGTGCAGCACAACCACCGGCCGTACGTCTGCACAGCCAGCGCGACATCTTGTGCTTACCTCACGCACAAGGGCATGCGCGTGCATGCGCTGCCTTGGTAATAGCGGTCAGGTCATGGGAATGAAGTGTGAAAGTGGACACATTGCTTGGATATGATGGCGTGCTCTCGAGGAACAAGGCAGGAGGTTGAAAAGTAAAGGGCCAAACTCAGCGTACACAAGCAACAACAGCACACAAAAGCTTGTGCATGAGCTCGTTGGCTTGTTAATCTACCGATTTGCCTGGCCGCGCGACCACTTTACTCGCAGAGTCTAAGGCACACTTTTTACTTTCCCCTCCGTGCCCCCTCTTTGCCCCAGGCCCATCTCGCATTTCGCCATGAAAAGGCAAGCAGGCGCCACCCAAGACCAGGCCCCGGCCATCAAAAAGCAAGATGAGCTGGCGCACGCTGTCTTGGATCTATCGTGCTTCGATTGGTTGAATTTTCCCCATTGGAGCAAGGTTCGTGGGGGGGATGAAAATGTCGAGACCCTCTCTTTTGCCGCTAGGCCCATTCTCACTTTTAAACATTGTACACACTCTCTTTCTATTAGGCACTCGAGCTGAACGATTACCCTGCCTTCTTACTGTGGCTGACGGAACAAGACCCGGTTTTGGCCAGCATGGTGGCGACGCGACAAGAGGAGTTTGAGGCGGTCTTTAAAAAGGTGTGTGGTGTGTAAAAGCAAGGGGAGGCGAGTGGAGGGAGAGAGCAAGGGCCTGTGTCATTGTTAAATGCCAATTTAATTTGCTTACAAAAACACACAGATCAAAAGCGAAATGAAGTAAGGGAAAGTGCAGAAGGGGAATGCATGCCCCTTTCCCAACCATCTACAGAAGAAATGGGACGAAATCCAAAGGAGTTCTTGGGCCGCCTAGTCGGAAACGTCAGCACCAGCCCAGAAGAATTACCAAATAATGAGAACAGCACACGAGGAAATAGCAATACCAATGACGAACAAAACATATTTTCTTTGCGTTCGTTTTCATTCATATATTCCCTCACGCCCCCTTCACTTCTCCAATCCCCTCCTCTTCCTTCAGAGGCATCGGCTTCCATCTCAACTTCCTCCCTCTCAATCCATTCGCATAACTCTTACTATCCATCACCTTCTTCCCCGGCGGCTGCACCTCCATCAAATCAAGCACACTCCCATCCCCACACACAACCCTCAACCCTCCTCCCTTCCCCCCCACCAACTCCACCCCCCTCCATCCCTCCCCTCCCTCCTGCTCTACCACGCGGGTCGTCACAATCTTCAACCGTACCAGCTCCCCCTCCTCCTTCCCTCCCTCCTCCTCCTCCTCCACAAGCTCAAACCAGGCCCACGTCCCCGGCCAGCCCGCAAAGCCCCTGACTTTATTGTGTATTTCCCTTGCACTTTCCTTCTCAAAACACACCCCTGCTTCGCTCGCTGATATCTTATCCGCCTTTGTTGCCCCTTCTTCCTCCTGTCGCTTGGGCACGGCAGAACCATCCCAGACGGAGGGCAAGGCCTCAATCAATGCCTCCGTCCCTTTCTCGAACAGCACCTGCAGTAGCTCCGGTGCTTTCTCCTCTCCTTTCAAAGGATGAATAACCTGCTTGAGTATAGGCCCGGCATCCATTTTTAACTCAGTGAATAAAACACTGACTCCTGTAATAGGATCGCCTGCTTGTAGGGTACGTTGCACTGGACTAGCTCCTCTATATTTGGGGAGGAGGGAGGGGTGGATGTTCAGCGTGCCGAACCGAGGCAAGGAGAGGAAGAAGGTGGGGAGGAAGTTGCCATAGGCAGCAGTGATGCACAGGTCTGGAGAGAGGGCTTGAAGGGTGGAGAGGAAGGAGGGGTCTTTGGCTTTGTCGGGGGTGAGGACGGGGAGGCCGGCGGATTCAGCAAGGGTTTGGACGGGGGAGGGAGTGAGCTTGAGCTTACGACCGGAGGGGGCCGGGGGTTGGGTGACTACGGAGACGATTTCGAAGTTCCCACCGCGGCCTTCCTTGGAGGCGGTAAGGAGGAGGGAGAGGGAGAGGGCGGCGACGTCGGGGGTGCCGAGGAAGATGACACGTTTTGGGGGGTTGGGGTCGGAGGAGGAGGCTGTGGGATAGGGTTGGCGGGAGGATTGGGAGAGTAGAAATGAGAGAGGTATAAGGCTGGGCGTGGCCAAAGGAAGCAGGGATCCATATGTACTCAGCACACAGGTGTAGACTGCCAAGCTCTCCTAGATAACCTCCCCTCCCCTCAGGCAAGCAGCACGCAAGCACTCACCTCGCAAGGCTCCTACTCTCCTTCGCGGTGTTTCCGCCGCCACTCCCATAACGCCATGCTTTCCCGCGCCCACCCGCCTTGCTGCCACGGAGGCGGGGGCGTAAAAGGCCCTGGCGCTGCCGAGCAATAGGAGCAGCATCGTTCCTATGGAGGAGGCGACTGAAGCACGACGGGGTGCGACACGCCTGCGCCCTCCGTTCATTCACTCACAGCTCCCGCCACTCCTTGGCGTCCGGTGCGGGCCCTGTGTATATGCGTGTCGTTGGGGTAGGATGTGTTAGCTTGGCTGGCTGGGTTTTGACGCGCGCCGCATGGCAAGGAGCAGTTACAGCAGCTCCTCTTGCATCATCAGCAGCATCATCAGCCTTCCTCTTGCTTGTAGACCAACGCACACCCTACCCTACACATACACACAACACAGCCACCACGCCACCATCAGCACGACGACCATGTTGACGTCCGCCAGCAGCAGGGTGGCACGCGGGGCCCTGAAATCCCTGGCTCGACAAGCGTAAGTCGTGTCTCCCCTCCCTCCTCCCCTCCGTCCTTCCCCTCCGTCCCTCCCTCCCCTACGCACCCCCCTCATACTTCCCCCTCTTCCCACCCACACACAAATAGTGCCGCCACCCAATTGTCACAGTCGTCCACGGGGATGCTTGCCCGGAGCTTGATTGGGTCTCGGGCGGCAGCTCTCCCCACATACATAAGCAGCAGCAGCAGGCGCACATTCATGAGCCAAGGCGCCGGGGAGGGAGGCAATGTACGTAGGGAGAGAGCGATGGATGGATGAAGGGCAGTAGCATGATGATATTGTAGCTGACATTTCGTCTAACCCTATTTCCATCCCTTTCCTCCCTCAAACTATTTCAGGGTAAGGCAGCGGAGGGTGAGAAGCCAGCAGAGGAGAAGGCAGCAGGAGCAGGAGAGGTACGTTCAGCTTCGGTTTTCATAAGTTGTCAGTCGAGCACTACGCTAAAAGAATTAAGAAGGTACGATGAGAATGGCTTTCATCGAATTATAGAGCCCACCCACTCATTCACCCGTCCCTCTGTCCCTCCTCCCTCCCACCCCTAGGAAAAAGACGACCAAACCAAGCTCGTCGAGAAGCTGACCGCCGGAAACAAGGAGCTCAAAGACAAAAGTCCTCCACACCCTGGCAGAAATGGAGAACGTCCGCACCATTGCCCGTCGTGACATGGAAAGCGCCACCATTCACTCATCCCTCCCTCCCTCCCTCCCTTCCTCCCTCCCTTCCCAACAGGAAAAAGACGACCAAACCAAGCTCGTCGAGAAGCTGACAGCTGAAAACAAGGAGCTCAAAGACAAAGTCTTGTACACGCTGGCCGAGATGGAGAACGTCCGCACCATCGCCCGTCGTGACATGGAAAGTGCCAAGCAATTCGCCCTTCAATCCTTCGCAAAACAGTTGCTAGACGTGGCTGATAACCTCACTCGTGCCCTAGACAGCGTGCCCCAGGACAAGGAGGAGGGAGGCGGGGAGGGAGGGCTGTTGAAAACATTGGTGGAGGGGGTGGAAATGACGGACACGCAGCTTCAGAAGGTATTGGTCGCGAATAAAATTGTTAAGTTTGGAAAGCCTGGAGATAAGTTTGATCCGCATTTGCATGATGCCTTGTTTGAGTACGAGGAGGCAGGGAGGGAGGGAGGGAGTGTAGGACAGGTGCTGAAGACGGGGTATACTCTGAATGGGCGTGTGATTCGACCGGCGCAGGTGGGGACGGTGAAGACGTCGTCATAAAAGGAAGGAAGGAAGGAGGGAGGGGGGGAGGGATGGAGGCAGGGAGGAGAAGTAGCAAAAGGGTGCATTTTTGTCGAGGGGAGGGAGGGACTGTGCTGCAGTGGGTGCGGTGGTGGATAATTGAGAAAGGGTAGAGGAGGAGGGAGAGGAGAGATGAGAAAAGTAGAAAGACAAAACCGAAAGGAAGGAAGACTCAGACTCACGCAAGGAAAGAAGGACAAGAACATTTTTAAACGGAAATACGCCTATTTAGCGTCGTCGCTGATCAGAGTGACCAGCTGTCTTGTTTTTGCTCTCTCTTCTGTTCTGTCTCTTTGCATTCAATCCTCTTCCTCTTTTCTATTGTTTGACGTTTCATAGCTAGCGTAGACTCTCCCTCTTTGCCTTCTCCTTCCTCTCTTCCTTCCTCTTCCTCTCTATCACACACGGCTCGTTCTTCTCTTCCGCTATCTCACCTCTCTCTCTCTCTCGCTCCATTTGTATCTCATATATAAAAGCACACACGCACCGCACACTCCCGCCAGTGAGAGTTAGTAAATGACGCTCTTTTGCTTTCTTTCTCCTTCCTCTTTTATTCTTCTTTTCTATTTCCGCCTGCCTATGTCCACATCTCTCTCCACACACATCTTCTGGCCCTCCCTCCTTCCCTCCCTCCCTCCCTCCCTCCCTCTCTCCCTAGAATCCCACAGTAGGGAACTTCTTCGCAAACGCCACCACATCCTCCTTCAGCTTCGTGATCTCCCCGTACTTCCCCGGGCCGCTTTTCAAAGCCTCCTTAAAGTCCTTGATTTTGGGCCCGGTTTCCTTCTTAATTGCTTGGGCGATTTTGACGGAGCGGTCGAAGAAGTGACCCACCTGCGTGTACAAGGAATAAAGAGGATTAAGAATGAGAATCTTAAAGGAATGGAGATGAATCTGATAAAAATAAATACGCAAAAGCACTAAACAAGATCCAAAACATGCAGCAAATATTTCACCTGCTCGAAATCCTCCTCCGTAAACCCTCGGCTTGTCAACGCCGGGCAGCCAATCCGAATCCCCCCAGGCGTCAAAGCACTCTTATCCCCTGGCACCGTGTTCTTATTCGCGGCCATGTTGGCCAGCTCCATCACCCTTTCCACACGGGCGCCATCCACCTACAGGGAGGGAGGGAGGGAGGGAGGGAGGGGGGGGAGGTGAGAATCAAAGTCAAAGCACTCTTAACCCCCGGGACCGTGTTCTTGTTCGCGGCCATGTTTGCCAGCTCCATCTCACACTTTCCACACGCGCGCCATCCACCTGTGAAGGAAGAAAAGAATGGATGGAGGGAGGGAGGGAGGAGAGGTGAGATTTTGTCTCCAGTTCGCTGCCATGCTGGCAAGCTCATCACGGAGGAGGGAGGGAGGGAGAGGGGGAGGGAAGAGATCTTACCTGCTGCGGCTTCAAATCGACAAGCACCAAGTGATTATCCGTCCCACCCGACACAAGGGAAAATCCCGCCTTCAGCAGCGTCTCCGCCAGCCTCGCGCTGTTCTTCAGCACTTGCTCTTGGTACTTCTTGAATTCAGGCGTAGCTACTTGCTTCAGCGCCGTGGCCAACGCGGCAATGGTGTGGTTGTGAGGTCCACCCTAGGAATGAATGGGGGAGGGAGGGAGGGAAGGAGAATTAGTGGGTGCTGGAAATTTTGGAGATAGGTAATGGTCGGTCCTCCCTCTCTCCCTCCCTCCCTCCCTCCTTCCCTCCATACCTGCAAGCCCGGGAAAACGGCAAAATTGATCTTCTCCTCCAAGTCATAAGGAATCTCCACCCCCTTCTTCGTCACCTTCCTGATCCCTTTTCTATAAAAAATCATCGCCCCCCTCGGTCCTCGCAGAGACTTGTGAGTCGTCGTCGTCACGATATCAGAGTACGGGAAAGGAGAAGGAATGACACCAGCGGCCACCAAGCCCGAAATATGCGCCATGTCAGAAAGGAGGTAGGCGTTGTGCTTGTCCGCGATCTGAATGAGGGAGGGGGGGAAGGAGGGAGGGAGCGGGGATAAGAAATATTGCTGCGGACTCTTCCCACGACGGGGTTTCACCTCCAAGCAATCACACCTTCCCTTTACATGCTCCTTACCCTCCATCTCTCCCTCCGTCCCTCCCTCCCTCCGTCCCTCCCTCCCTCCTCACCTTCCTCATCCTCTCATAGTCAATCGTCCTGGCATAGGCCGACGCGCCCGCCACAATCAGCTTAGGCCGGAACAAAGCAGCATTCTCCTCCATCTTGTCGTAATCAATGCGCCCCGTCGACTCGTCCAACCTATGTGTGAAAAGGAGAGAGGGAGGGAGCGAGGGAGGGAGGGGTAGGTGAGACACACGCCGCCATCAGCTTGCGCCAAAACAAAGCAGCATTTTCCTCCCCATCTTGTCGTAATCAATGCGCCCCGTCGACTCGTCCAACCCGTTTATTTTGTGTGTGTGTGTGTAGGTTCGTCTCTTACTTATTCTATTTCTCTGTGTCCGTGAAAATAAAAAGTTGATCAGGCACACAATCAGATCTCTCCCTTCCTCTCTCCCTCCGCCCCCAACCTACCGATAAGGAAACGTCTCGAAAAAGATAGAAACCGCCGAGATCTTCTTGCTGTCCGTCTGGTACCCGTGAGACAGATGCCCTCCATGCGGTAGGTCCAAGGCCATAATTCGATCGTGAGGCGCAAGCACTGCAGTGTACGCCTGAAAGTTGGCCGGGGAACCAGAGAGGGTTTGCACGTTGACCCCCCACTCTTTGGGATCAAGGCCGAAGGCGTCTAATGCTCGTTTCTGGCAGAGAGATTCCACCTGTTGGGGAAGGACGGAGGGAGGGAGGGAGGGAGGGAGTGAGGTGGGTTATTTTCATTGTCTCTGATTTGTGTCTGTGCCTGTCTTGTTCTTACCTTGTCGATGTTCTCATTGCCGCCATAGTAGCGGGCGCCGGGGTAGCCTTCCGAGTACTTGTTGGACATGACGGAGCCCAGGGCGTCGAACACGGACCTAGGGAGGGAGGGAGGGAGGGGGGGAGGGAGGGGGGAAGGGAGCGATGGGTCAAGGCGCGAATTGGTCAAGGGCAGGACACACGCTTCAGTTTCCACTTAGGTTTCTATATGTCTCGCTTGCCCCCCTTCTCGTCCTTTCTTCCTCTCTCTATCTCTACTTACTTGGACGTGAAATTCTCGGAGGCAATCAGCACCAAGGACTCCTGCTGCCGGATTTTCTCCTGCTCGATGATAGCGTACAAGTCGGGGTCCGTCTTGAGCAGCGGCTCATTCAACGCCGTCGCCCATGACTTGGTCTCGGAGGTGATGCTCCTGTACGCGGGTAGAGTTGGGGAGGGGAAGAGGAGTAGAGCGTTAGAATTGACCTCCTGCTCTTGCTCTTGCGGCGTTGGAGGCAGCAAAATGCTCCCTAGTTCTGACTACATGCATTACACGCACCTACGCACATGTCATAAAAAAGGTCATGGCAACATTAAGTGACCACTTAGGGGGTCAGACGTGCCTACCCTAGGCCCACACCAAATGCCCGCTTGCACTTCCAGCGCAGCAGCAACCCCATGATCCATTTCTCACTGCCTTTCCACCGACACTCACCTGGCGAGCAGCGTGCGCCGAGGCACGACCGACAGCTTCTTGCTGGCATGGCGGAGGAGCATGGTTGTAGTTATAGAAGGCAGGGGCACGCGGCACGTTTACCTTGCAGCAGAGAGGCGGCGCCTGTGTCGTGTGTGGGGTTGCAGGGGGGGTGGGGGAGGCGAAAGGGGGGGTGAGAATGGTCAAATCAGCCTGGGCGAAAGCTCAACAATTCCAAGCGCCATGAAATAATAAAGCCACGCACAGCAACAACAACATAGGACAAGCACGCACGCGGTGCGGGCAAGTCGTGCAAGTGCTTGTCGGATCCTCCTTCTTCTCCTTGCTTCTGCATCATTCATCGCCGTCATCGGAGCGGATGCAGCCTTGTTGAAAGAGCCTGTCCAACACCGTGCGCCCTTCTCAACACCCACACCCACTCCCCACACACCCTCCCCACGCATAGACCGCCGTCATGGCTAGCATCCGCCGGCCTCCAGTGCCGTGGCTGGGCGTTTCCGCCATCCTTTTGGCCGTCCTCGTCCTGCTCCTGCTGCCACAAGGCGAGGCCTTTGTCGAGGCGGCCTTCGTCCCAGCACTACCACCACCACCACCACCACTACACCTGTGTTAATATCACCACCAGCAGCAGCAGCACCCCGTCGTCTCGTCACGCAAGTACGCGCGACGCCCTTCTCAACACCCACACCCACTCCCCACACACCCTCACAGACCGCCGTCATGGCCAGCATGCGCCGTCCTCCAGTGCCGTGGCTGGGCGTTTTCGCCCTCCTTTTGGCCGTCCTCGTCCTGCTCCTGCTGCCACAAGGCGAGGCCTTCGTCGGAGGCGGCCTTCGTCCCAGCACTACCACCACCACCACCACCACTACACCTGCGATAATATCACTACCAGCAGCAGCAGCACCCCGTCGTCTCGTCACGCAAGTACGCGCCACGCCGGAGCAAGTGCGTTTGCCTGATTTGTCTCAGACGGCTTTCCCAGAACAGGTGGGAGACGAGCCCTATGACTTGATTGTATTGGGCTCGGGTCCCGCAGGAGAGACCGCCGGGTGCAAAGCCGCGCAGCTTGGGCAAAAAGTTGCCATCATCGAGATTAAGAAGGCGTTTGGGGGACCCACAGGCCTGACATCTAAAGCCGTGAGGGAGGCAGCGAAAAGAATTTTGAAGACTGTCGATCAAGTGGGCGGGGATCGGATGAAGCAAATTAAACGGTTGTGGGGGAAGAGGTTCCCGGCCTTGAAATCAGAAGCTGAGGTGTACCAGGCAGCGGAAACGAGAGATAGGCTGGTGAAGAATGATTGTGATTTGTACATTGGCTCCGGGTTGATGGTTAAGGACACGTGGGACCCAAACAAGTACGTTTGAAGAAGGGAGGAAGGGAAGGAGGGGGGAAGGGAGGGATGGGAGAGAAAGCCAGAATTGCTGTCTGGAAAGTGGATATTAGGCATGTTGATCATTTAGAGAGGCTCAGTGATCTGTTTATAAGTATGCTGACAGTGCTTCTTCCTTCCTTGCTCCTCTATCCCCTCTTCTCTTTTCTCCTCCCAACACAGCAAGGACTACGTCACCGTCCGCGTCTGTCGCCCCACGGGCTGCGTCGAGCTTCAGTCACGCTACGTCGTCATTGCCACCGGCTCTCGCCCTTCCCGACCCAAGGTATGTCTATCATTTTCTCAGGCGAAAGATTATTCCTGCTTGCTAAGTTAGCCCTCCCTCCCTCCCTCCCTCCCTCCCTCCCTCCTCAGGAACTTCGCCCGGGCGTCCCCATCCCCTACACCTCCCGCCTGGTCATCGACGCCACGCAAATGGCCAACTTAAAGGAACTACCTGACTCTCTCGCCGTGATTGGCGGTGGTGTCATCTCGGTAGAATACGCAACAGTCTTTGCAGCGCTCGGCCTGCCCACCTCCCTCCTGTGTAGGAGAGAGGCCTTCCTCCCCTTCCTCCCTAAGGAGCTCCAAGGGGCAATTAAAGCAGATATGGCGAGGAATGGGATTGAAGTCATTCATAATCCTGTCAGTCGCTTTGAAGTCGGCGACGATAAAATGGTACATGTTCCTTCCCTCCCTCCCTCCTTCCCTCCTTCCCTCCCTTCCTCTCCTTCCTCCCCTTCCTCCTCGAGGAGCTTCAAGGGGCAATTAAAGCAGATTTGGCGAGAAGTAGTATTGAGAGTATTCATAGCCCTGTCAGTCGCTTTGAAGTCGGCGATGATAAAGTGGTAGGGAGGAGGGAGGGAGGGAAGGAGGGAGGGAGGGCGGGATGTGTGTGATATCCCCCTAAGGAGCTCCAAGAGCAATCAAAGCAGACATGGCGAGGAGTGGGATTGAGGTAATCCACAGCTCTGTCAGCGCTTCGAGGTTGGCGACGATAAAATCCCTCCCTCCCTCCCTCCCTTTCTTCCCCCGGCCCTCCCTCTTTTCGATAAGGAGGAAATGCCAGGGGTCCGCCATATTCAGACCCTCCCTCCCTTTCTCCCTCCCTCCCCTCCCTCCAGGTGCGCTTTGAGTTCGAAAACCTCACCACCAAGGGCCCAGAAGGAGAAGCTGATGCCCGTGTGGTAGAAGACGATGGTGGTCGTAAACAAATAGAGGTAGACCTAGTCCTTTACAGTGGCGGCCGAGACGCCAACAGTGAAAAGATAGGCTGTGAGAACGTTGGGGTGGAAGTAGGGAAATACGGGAGGATCGTTGTTGATAAGGACTTTCGAACAGCGAACCCTCGAGTGTTTGCTATTGGGGATGTGATTGGTCCTCCGGGCTTGGCCTCGTTTGCGCAGCAGAGTGCTAGGGTGGTGACTGATTTGTTGTTTCGGGAGGAGAAGGAACGGGAGGAGGAGCGGAAGACGAAGAGGGAGAGGGGAGGAGGGGGGGGGGGAGGGGGGTGGGGGGGGTTGAGGGGGCGGGGGGGGGGGACGCGGGAGGATTGGGGGGGGGGGGATGGTTTTTTTGGGGGGGCA